>PJTO01000017.1_pt1 | contig 359814 bp, 299 predicted proteins | sample 1512101 | NCBI WGS metagenome assembly PJTO01 (sample SAMN08177690, study PRJNA422409) | Soil metagenome, whole genome shotgun sequencing project.
ATGTGGCTTTCATGAATGCGAATGATGGCAGCCGCGCGACGGTCATAACTAGTCCTATTGCAGCACCAAACTGGACTTCTTTTGGAAGATTGTCTAGTGCTGCAACGGACGATTATAATATAGCAACGAACAACAGAGGAGGGGTGATATTAGGCTTTAGACAAGGTAATCAAGCTCAAATATATTATTTAGAGAAGGGCACAACCCTATTTAGCGAACTTCCACGGAATACAACAGTAGCCGGACTGGATGATGGTACGTCCCGGATAGGTTCTATCGCGGGTGTAGACGGCAAACCTTATGTTATTTATTTGAAAGCCAATGAAGGAGGTATAAGTACGCCCGTTGTACAACGCTATCATTTAGTTTTACCTGATGTAGAACCCGATCCCGAGGTCGATCCGGATGCAGAAGAAGTTGTCACGACACCTAAGAAAGTCGAGTCTTTGGATAGGGGCGTAGTGGCGGTACGGGGTGGAAAAGATAATGTATTGGTGACTTGGCGTTTGTTGGGGGATGAACCAATGAGTCTGGGGTTCAATGTCTATCGAGATGGCGTGAAACTTAATGAAGCGCCCATCACGCAATCAACAAACTATAGAGATCTCACAACGGAAAATGGTAAATATGTGGTCGTTCCGGTTGTCGGCGATGAAGAAGGCGAATCGTCTTATGAAGCAGAGGTATGGACGCAGGGATTCTTGTCCGTTCCGTTAGATATGCCTCCGACAGGGGTAGCTCAGGATGGTACGCCTTATACCCATACGGCCAATGACCTGAGTGTAGGTGACTTGGATGGTGATGGTCAATATGAAATCATTGTGAAATGGGAGCCGACATTGACTGGAGACAATGCTAACGGGCAGCGGGGCAAAGTGTACTTTGATGCCTATAAATTGGATGGAACAAAGCTTTGGCGTATCGATATGGGTGTGAATATCCGTGCCGGAGCGCACTATACGCAGTTTTTGGTATATGATTTTGACGGGGATGGCAAGGCGGAGATCGCTATGCGTACGTCCGATGGTACGGTAGACGGTACAGGTGTAGTGATAGGCAATCCGAATGCAGATTACAGGGAGCCTAGTGGTTTTATATTGACCGGACCGGAATACTTGACTGTCTTCGAAGGAGCGACAGGTAAAGCGTTAGCATCAGTGGACTATGTGCCTGCAAGGGGACGTGTGTCCGATTGGGGAGATGGTTATGGTAACCGCGTGGACCGTTTTGTGGCCGCGGTAGCTTATCTCGATGGACAGCGCCCGAGCATGGTCTTTGGTCGTGGTTATTATGCCAAGACAGTACGTGCGGCCTGGGATTGGCGTGATGGACAATTAACACTACGTTGGGTATTCAATACGGATGATCCGGGAAATGAGTCGTATCAACATGCTGGAAATCACCAGATGTCTGTCGCTGATGTGGATAACGACGGCAAAGATGAAATTATCAACGGAGCTTCGATCATCAACGACGATGGTAGAAAATACTCGAATACCGGTAGAGGACATGGCGATGCACTGCACGTGTCCAGAATGGATCCGGACCGGCCAAACCAGATGATCTGGCAACCTCATGAATCGGTAAGTACCTATGGCGATGCAGCGATCCTATTGCGTGACGCTAAGACGAACGAAAGTATTGTTAAGGTTGCTGCCAGCAGGGATATCGGCCGGGCGATGGCAGCTGATATTGATCCGCGTTATAAAGGATATGAAATGTGGAGTGCAGCTGGCGGGTTATATAACGCCAGCGGGTTGCAGGTTGCAACGACTCACCCGAGCTCGATGAATTTTGGTATATGGTGGGATGGTGATCTGTTGCGCGAACTTTTAGATGGCACATCAATCTATAAATGGGATTATCTGACCAATACACAAAAGAGAGCCGTAGATTTTAGCCCCTTCAACGTAGTCTCTAACAATAGTACCAAAGCGACCCCGGGACTGAGTGCAGACCTATTGGGTGACTGGCGCGAAGAGGTTATTTTCCGTACCGAAGATAGCAAGCAGCTGTTGATATTCTCTACGGCCATACCGACAGACCATAAGCTTTATACGTTGATGCACGACCCGCAATATCGGGTAGCAATAGCCTGGCAGAATTCAGGATATAATCAGCCTCCGCATCCAAGCTTTTACCTGGGAGCAGATATGGCTCAGCAGGAAAAACCCAACGTGGAAATGGTGGAGCTGGAGAAGAAAGATCAGGAAATAGCTTTTCCTGATCTGGGCGAAAGTACATATGATCAGCAGCAGCTCATCCCACAAGCGACAGCGAGCTCGGGCCTTATGGTCAGGTATGTTAGTGATAATACAGCCGTGGTGCAAGTGGAAGGACAACATTTAAAGTTTGTAGGTGTCGGTACGGCCAATATTACGGCACAGCAGAGTGGAAATGTGGCTTGGAATGCTGCTGATCCGGTGAGCAAAGTGCTAACCGTCAATAAGGGATTACAAACGATTGTTTTTGAACCCCTTCCCAAATTGACTGTCGGTGATAAGCCTTATGCACCTACTGCTACGAGCGATTCTGAATTACCAGTTACCTTCAAATCAGAGAATCCGGTATTGGCATCTGTGGTAAATAATGAAATATTGGCACATCAAGAAGGGAAAGTCGGTATTATTGCTGAACAACCGGGGGACGAATTGTGGATGGCGGCTGAGCCCGTTCGGCAGGAATTGGAGATATTGGCACTACCGGAAATGGATGTTGTCAAAGTCATTACACCTAACGGCGATGGTGACAATGATATTCTGATTATTCGGGAGATAGAACGTTATCCGGAAAACTCGGTACGTATCTTTAATCGTCAAGGACAACAACTATTTCATATAGATAATTATAACAACAGAGATAGAGCGTTTGAAGGAAGAGATTCATCACGGCGACTTTTGGAGAGTGGAACTTACTTCTTTAAGTTAGAATGGGTACAAGATGGCAAGAAGATGGATCAAAGCGGATGGTTTTATTTAAAGAAATAATACAATAAATGAAAAATATAAGAGATTTAGGACGCGCTTTATCCGCGATGATAGTCATCTTTGGTCTATGTTTGCATACACAGGCGCAGCAACAGTTGGGCTCGTATTTACAATATCAACAGCATCCGGAGCAAATCAACTCGGCATATACTCTTGCATCGGATCAGGCAAAGATATATACGATTGGCCGCAGACAGTGGAGCGGTATAGAAGGTGCGCCTACGACTATATTGGCCGGAGGCCATTTCAAAACAAAAAATGGACGCAATTCATTAGGTGTGAGTGTTCTCTATGACGAAATTGGCCCCGAGCGTTATACCGAAGCGAATGCTTTTTATGGACATGCCATTCGGGTGTCGGAAAGTGACTATATCAGCGGCGCGGTGAATTTGGGAGTACGCTTTTATAATGTACGTTATGCGCTTTTAGAGCAGAGTGATCAATCGTTACGCAGTGACATTAATGAAAAGGTCGGGAGTTTTAACCTTTCCTTTATGTACTATAGGCCTGAGCAGTTCTATTTTGGTGTTTCTTTGCCTCGTCTAGGGGCAGGAGAGTTTAAGGAGGTAGAAGTATTTCGGGAGAACTACAGCGCGATTGGTGCGTACCTCTTCCAAGTAGACGAAGGTTTTCATATCAAAGCAGGGACATGGTTTTCCTGGATGGAGAACAGAAATGTACTGGCCAATATTTCTGCTATGGCTTATTTTAATCGAAGTCTTGGCATTGGCATAAACTATGGAACATCGAAGGATTTCGGCTGTATGGCTTCATTCGGAGTGTCAGATAAATTGAAGATTGGGTATGGCTATCAGTTTGGTCTGGCGAATACCAGCATGGTTGGGATACGGAATGGTTCGCATGAAATATCGTTAAGTTATCACTTTTCAAAGTTGCTGAAGCCCAGCTTGCTTTAATGGAGAGGAATTGATTAACACATCATAATATCGTTGATTAATAGACGTATAGCCATAGTCTGTATGAGATATGGCAAGATAGATTGGAGTATATATTGTTTTAAAATAATAAGTAAACCGCATTTTATGAATTTTCTCAAGTTACCTGTTTACTGGATATTGCTTGTGGCCACTTGTTGGAGTTGTCGAAAGGCAGCATTCGATGAGTACTATGGACGCCCGGATTGGTTAGCTAGCCCTATTTATCAACAGCTAGACTCTATGGGCGATTTTAAGAGCTTTTTGTATTGTATAGAACTGGCCGGATACAAAAACACATTGGGTTCAGCAGGATCATGGACTGTTTTCGCACCGACCGATGCCGCTTTCGCCACGTTTATGGAAGAACAGGAAATTGCCGGTCTAACAGAAATAGATAAGGCTCTGGCCGAAAAAATTGTCCGTATGTCCATGGCCTACGATGGGGAAAGGATAGAGAAGTTGAATGACTATTTTTCTCAACAAGGTTGGCAACCTGGGTTTGCCTATCGGCGCCGTGCTGTATATTACGATTTTGTGGAAGATGAACCTATGGCGAATGGAAAGATACGGAAAATCGTATCGACAAATCGGGGAGCGGATCAGTCTTATGTGGCTACAGACAATAACAATAAACACCTGACCTATTTCTTTGATTCGTATATGTCTGTCCGTGGTTTGGGAGAGGCAGATTACAATACCTTTTATCCGGAGTCGTCCTATACCGGCCTCAATATAGGAGGAGCACAGATCGACCCAAAGCGACATAATATCATCGCCGAGAATGGTTATATACATGTAATCGATAAAGTCTTGGTGCCGGAGCAGAGTATAGACCAGTATATGCGGGGTAAAGAGCAATACAGCTCCTTTAAAGAGATGGTTGATCTTTTTGCCACGTATAGCTATAATGCGGATATATCGCACCGATACGAAGTGTTAAGTGGTAAAAAAGATAGCGTGTATACCAAAAGCTATACGGCACTGTCATTGGCACTGAATAACGAAAACTACTTTAAAGAAGATTTTAATGATGCACAGGTCAACAACTTTGCGATCACTGTGCCGACGAATGAAGCTGTACGCGACTTTAGCAAACGGGTACTGTTAAAATATTATCCTTCAGGAACGACAATCAACGACTTATTCTACAGCAATAGCGCAATATTGGTGGAGTTTATTAATTCGCACTTGTACAAGACCCAATTATGGCCCTCCCGATTCGAGACAGAGCGAAATGGCTTGAATGAAGTGCCAAAAATTAACCGAGCCAATATCATAGAGGCTAAATTACTCAGCAATGGTGCCTTTTATGGTGTCGATGCCTGCCAAAATGCCAATGTATTTCAATCCGTGTACGGGAATATCCTTTTAGATCCCAAATATAATCTTATGCAGATAGCTTTGGAGCGATTTGGTCTGAACTTGACGCTGAAGATTCCAACATTGCGTTATATGGTCGTTCTTGTGTCAGATCTCGAGCTGAGCAGGATAGGTTTTGCATACGATCCTTATAACACGACAGATCCGATCCGTTTTAATGGTGCAGCGGGCACACCAAAGATGCGTGAAGTGATACAAAATCAGATCATACCGCTATCAAACAACCCTATTCCTGACCTTAGCGGTACAGGGCTGTTAGAAACCTATTCGGGAGAATACATCAAATACAGTAACAATAGATTGTCCTCTAGTGGCACCTTGACACAGACCGGAGTCAATGAGCAGCAGGTGAAAATAGATTCCACCAATATAGGGACGGCACAATCGGGACCACTGAATGGTATAGCGGTATACAGTGCCCGTACGCTGACTACTTCCGAGATCCATGCAGGGAATTTTCTGATATCTCTGGGAGCAGAAGATTCAGGCTCACCCTATTATAAGTTCTTCAATTATCTGATCAATACAGATATGTGGTCGGCATCGGACGGAGTAATCAAAGGCATCGAAGTGGGACTGAATTATACCCTTCTTATCCCGAACAATGCGGCTATCGATGAAGCGATTGCCAACGGTGACTTGCCGACGGTGTATAAGCCGACAGATGTTTTTGATATAGATCGGGTAAAGCGGTTTATACAGTACCATATCATACGCAATACCTTCGCCATTGATGGGAAAAAGACTGGGGCATTCGAGACATTGTGTAAAGATGTCGAAGGCACGATACAGGGGATAACCGTCACGCTCAACCAAACCAATAGCTTGCAGGTAAGAGATAATGAAGGGAATCTTGTCTCAGCAGATGTGGCGAACAGCAATCGATTGGGCCAGCGCATATTGGTTCACTCCTTAAACGGATATTTGCAAAACGGAATTTAACCAGACAAGAATTATGATAAAGATTTTTAGATTATTGATGATTATAGGCTTGTTGATCGGTGTGCATCAGGTACAGGCGCAGAATGATGATCTGTTGACAGGTAAGGTGACCGATCTGACGACCGGAGAGCCCGTCATTGGTGCTACCGTTATTCTGATGGACAAAGACAGTCGGACAATATCAGCTAGTATGACCGATGTAAATGGTAATTATGTCTTGCGATTGACACAACCCGATTTACGTTTGATGGTCTCCTTTACCGGTTACAAAAGCTCACGTCCCGTCACGATAGGAACGCAAAAGTCAATTAATATACCGATTGAGTCAACGACGGCAAATATCGAAGAAGTCGTAGTCAGTGCCAAAGGCTCAGTGGACGATGGTACTGGCATGGGACTTTCTAAATTCCGCAACACGGCATCCGTGGTATCTATCAACATGAAGGAATTGGAAGAAATGCAATCGGCCTCTATAGATCAAGCTTTGCAAGGCCGTCTGGCTGGAGTGGATATTAGCACCGTGTCTGGAGATCCCGGGGCGGGGATGCAGATTCGTATCCGTGGTACATCATCTTTAAATGGAGCGACAGATCCATTGATTGTCTTAGATGGTATGCCCTATGATATCACTATTCCGGATGATTTTGACTTTGCCACTTCGGATGATAATGCCTATGGACAGTTGTTGAATATAGCACCTTCGGATATTCAAGATATATCCGTATTAAAGGATGCACAAGCGACTGCGGTGTGGGGTTCGCGTGCCGCGAATGGTGTATTGGTTATCAATACAAAACGTGGTGCCACAGGGCCACCTTCTTTAGCTTATACATTTAAAGGCTCCTTTTCAAAACAACCTAGTCCCATACCTTTATTGAGCGGTGATCAATACACCACTTTAGTGATGGAAGAGTTTTATAATGCAGGACGTATATTTTCCGGCTCTGCTGGCTCGGAGCAGTTTCAATACGATCCCAATAACCCGTCTGTCTACCACAATTTTAGTAACAATACGGACTGGATAAGTGCCATTACCCAGTTGGGTTATTTTCAAGATCATAACGTACAATTGCGTGGTGGTGGAGAGAAAGCCCGCTATTTAGCATCATTGGGTTATTTTAATCAGGAAGGAACGACCATAGGTACGGCCACAAATCGTCTGACTGCTCGTGTGAATCTGGATTACGTTGTTTCCGAGCGGATTACCTTTCAATCGGATGTGGCCTATACACACACCTTGGTAGATGGTCAGTACCACGCCAAAGTACGTGAGGTGGCGTACCGTAAGATGGGTAACCAAAGTATTTGGGAATTTGATGAATACGGACGTCCAACAGGCAATCTATTTATTCCGATGACGACTGCACAGGGTACGTTTTCTGCTATTCCAAAGAACCAGAACTCGAACTATAATGGTACGTATAACCCTTTAGCCATGTTGACCAATGGTGTCAATCAACAATGGGGCGATGTTCTGAGTCCGCGCTTTAATATTCGGTATAAATTGGTTCCGCAGGTTTTGGAATTCAATACGGCATTGTCCCTGAGTATCAATAATAATAAAACAAAGACATTCTTGCCGCAGTCGGCAACGGGTCGGCCTTTTACCGAGAGTACGGTTAATATGGCTTCTGACTCGGATCTCGACCAATTTTCGATGAATACCAAAACGAACCTATTGTATACGCCACAATTGGGCAAAGATCACTTATTCACGGCCAATGCTTCGCTGCAGACTACCGAGGGACGTCGTACAATCCAAGGTTTGAAGTCAACCAATACGGCATCTTCCTATTTGCAGGATCCGAGTATACCAGCCCGGACATTGACTGGTGAAGCTAATTCTTCTATCTCGGAGTCACGATCGATAGGCGTCATGGCACAGGGAAATTACGTGTTCAAAAACCGCTATATTGTGGCTGGAAGTGTGCGTATGGATGGCAATTCGAAGTTTGGTCCTGCTAATCGGTACGGGGTCTTTCCAGCTATATCGGGTGCATGGCACCTGGGAGAGGAGAAATTCTTGAAAGATATACAGGCAATCGACCAGATCAAGCTGCGGGCCAGCTGGGGTAAGAGTGGAAATGCGCCACGCAATGACTACAGCTACATCAATATCTACAAATCTTATGATTATTCATATCTGGGAGAAAACGGAGTAGGAACATCTAATATCGAACTGGCAAATTTGAAGTGGGAGACGGTAACCCAACACAATCTGGGATTGGATGTCGAATTATTTGATTATAGGCTGACATTCGGCGGAGAAATTTACCGTAGAAGGACGACAGACCTGATGATGGATAAGATACAGGTTGCGACTTATAATGGTTTTAGCGAGCTCAGCATGAACGTCGGAACCATGGACAACGATGGTTGGGAAGCCAGTGTAAATTATTACCCAGTACGGAATAAAACGTGGAATATCAATGTGAATTTCAACATCGCACACAATACGAATGTGATACGGGAGATTTCTCCATTGTATCCGCGGGAAAATCCGAAAAATTCCATGAGCAACAAGACATTCTTTACCTATTTCCAGGAAGACAACCCTTTCGGTTCATTCTATGGTTTCCGTTACCTCGGTGTGTATAAAGACCAGGAGGCGACTGTTGCGAAGGATGCACGCGGAAACCAGATCATAAGTCCCGACGGCGATGAGGTCTATATGCGTTTCAATTATCCGGCGGTAGACTATGTATTCCAGCCGGGGGACGCGATGTATGACGATATTAACAATGACGGTGTAATCGACGACAAGGATGTCATTTACCTCGGTAATAGTAATCCGAAATTGACAGGTGGTTTTGGTTTCTCTATAGGGTACAATCAACGTTGGAAATTGAGTTCCTTTTTCAACTACCGCCAAGGACTGGATATTATCAACGGAACAAAAATGAACACGACCGATATGTTGGGCTTTGATAATCAGAGTACGGCTGTGTTAAAGAGATGGCGAAACCCAGGCGATATAACAGATATTCCACGGGCAGTCTATGGAACAGGTTATAATTCTTTAGGATCTAGCCGCTATGTTGAGGATGCTTCTTTTTTACGCTTGCGGTCGCTGACACTAAAATACGACTTTGGTAAGGAATTTTTGGATCGGATCAGGATGGGAAGTTTAGGGGCTTATGTCACTGTAGAAAATCTTTTCACCTTGACACGCTATACAGGTCAGGATCCCGATGTAGGAGTACGGATTAAGGATGCTTTTTCGACACTTATTGACAACTCCATGACACCACCGTTAAAGACTGTAACATTAGGTATAACCGCTAGATTTTAAAGAGATGACAATGAAAAAAATATATCAGGTTTTGCTCGCTTTTGCTTGTTTGGCGAGCGTCTCCTCCTGTTCAAAATGGCTAGATCTGCAACCGCAGGATGGGATTACCAAATCGGAGTTTTGGCAGACCAAGGAGGATGTTAAGGCTGCGCTGTATGGTATTTATTCTTCCTTGAATGAGGGCGGAGTAGAGCAACGTATATTCATGTGGGGCGAATTGCGTGCCGATATGATCGAAGTGACCCCGCTCGCTCCGGATGACTACCGGTTTGTCAAGGATGTCAATATATTGAGTAATAATCGTATAGCGGCCTGGGGTGCCATGTATGCGACGATCAATGATTGCAATTTACTGATCGACTTTGCAAAAGATGCCAAGGCCCTGGATCCCACCTTTACTGATGCAGAATACAATACCTATGTCGGTGAAGCCATGACCATCCGCAGTCTGTTGTACTTCTATCTGGTACGGACCTTTCGGGATATTCCGTTGAAGTTGAAAGGCTCTTTTCGGGATAGCGATGTGTTGACACCGACCCCACAGGCCTCGGAAGCACAGACTATCCAACGGTTGATCACGGATCTGAAAGAAGCGCAAAAGCTGGTGCCGGATTACCATATTGAACCTGAAGATACTGGGGTAACCGTAATAGGTGCATATGTACCCGAAAGTCCAGTGAATAAGGGACGTATTACCAAGCCGGCTGTTACCGCGCTGCTGGCCGATATATACCTGTGGAATGGCGATTATGAAGAAGCCGTGATCGAAGCGGACAAAGTCTTGTCCACCGACCGATACCGATTGACCGATGGTGGTATCCTGCCTATCTTTGAGGGAGGTACTTCAGAGACCATTTTTGAGATCAGCCACCGTGAATCGATTAGTAACGCTATGCAGAGTCTTTTACTTGCCCCTCCCTATTTTGCGGCTAATACCATGCTGATTAAAGATGAAATCTTCGTGTCGAATAAGGAGACAGATATAAATTTAAAAGATCCACGAGGCGAATCGTTTATATATACCTCCGGAGGGTTGATTGCAAAGTATGGTATAGAGTTACCTAGCTACTACAGCTTTCAGATATATCGTATTTCGGATGTGATGCTGATTAAAGCCGAGGCTGTCAACGAATTGGGGCGTAGTGAAGAGGCTCTAGACATTGTCAAGGAGCTGAGACTACAACGGGGAGCGTTGGTTGCGACAGATCCCGGGTTGAGTAATGATGATGATGAGGGAATCAGTTGGCTTATCTTAGCTGAACGTGCACGGGAATTTGCTTTTGAAGGAAAGCGTTGGTTTGACCTGCTTCGGTTTGCCCGGAAGGACAACTATGCAAATATCGATATATTGGTTAGCCTGGTCGGTAAGACGGCAGATGTGGCCGTGCAACAGGCGGCCATCAGTAAGATTCGGCAAAAGGATAGCCACTACTTACCCATACATGAAGACGAATTAAGCAAGGACATCTTGTTGAAACAAAATCCATTTTACTTAAAGTAAAAGTGTCATGAAAAAGAATTTGAATATCAATTGGATCTACGGGCTTTTATGTGTAGCGGTCGTATGCTGCTTCACAGCCTGTCAAAAAGTGACTTTTCGGGAGACGACGACAGATGAGGTGAATATCACCGGTTATCTGGACAACCATCCGGAGACGTACTCTCTGTTGTCGGATATCCTCTACCGCTCAAAAACGGCAGGTTATCTTGGTGCCTATGGGACTTATACCTTGTTCGCACCCGACAATGCAAGCATCAATACTTGGATCAAGCAAAGCGGCAAGAACTCGCTGAATGATTTTTCGGATGTCGAACTGTTAGATTTTGTCAGGTATCATGTGGTACGGGATACGGTCAACACGCTCCGCTTTACCGACGGAAAGATAAAGATGCCTACGCTCTTCGGAGAGTACCTGTATACAGATGTACAGGATGGTGTTTTTCGGGTGAATAAGACTGCGTTTGTGACGGCGTCAAATATTCTCTGTGCCAATGGTTGGGTACACGGCATTGATCATGTATTAGTACCGCCCCAATTGAGTCTAGCCGAACTGGTCGAAGCAGAGACGGGTTATTCCATCTTTACCGAGGCGTTGAGGGCCACAGGATTTTACGATACTTTATATTTTGAGCGGGGTATGGAGGTGCCTGCAGAAAAGCGCTTCCGAACCGTTATTGTCGAATCGGATGCGGTCTTTCATGAAGCCGGTATCATGGATTTTGCGCAGTTGAAGGACAAGTATTCACAGACAGGTGATCCTAAAAACCGTACGGATAGCTTATGGCTGTTTGTCGCCTATCACATCAGTGATGGTGGCTTGTTTCTGGAAGATGTGGCATCTGCATCGAGTATCTATACCCTCGCTCCCAAGGAGATTATCAGTACGAAACTTTTAGCTGGCAAGGTATTGCTGAATGATGATGAGTTCAATGGTGTGATTGAGCCAGGGGCAGAGCTGTTGCGGACCAAGAGCGATGTGATGGCTTCCAATGGAGTGCTGCACGAGAGCGGTCAGGGAATCAGTATCAAAGTGCGGCAGCAAACGCCGGTATATTTTGATGTTGCGAGTTCGACCGAACTGCGAAATGCTTTAGGGGGTGCGTATCGCAATCCGGGAAACGCTGTGGCTTTGGTTGCCAACGGTATTCCAATAGCCAATTCTATCCGGTTCGACAGGCATGATTACCTGACAATGGGTAATAACGTGTATAGTTATAACAGCAACCTAGCAGAGGATAAGCGACCTTATGCCGGTGGTGATATGTTGAGCTTGTCTGTTGGGCCGGGCACAGCAAACAGGGTGACATGGATTGAACTGAAAACTCCTTATTTGGTCAAAGGCCGGTATAAGGTCTGGATATGCTATGCACAGCATGGGAGCGGTGTACCGATGCAGGTAATCTTCAATCCGGAGAAAGCGGATGAGCAAGTACTGCCCAATGTAGTCTTTTTTAATCAGTACCTTACCGCCTCTGGCGTGTCAAAAGAGAACCTTGGGCAAGCGAATGCTGATAATCTCATGCTGGCTCAAGGCTATAAACGCTATATGGCTACCGTGAATGATTACAATGCGAATGGCCATGCAGGGACGATGATCATGTCGGGATCCGGTTCAGAGACCAACGTAGGGCGCTTGGCGGGTATTATAGAAGTGGAAACCACAGATCGACATATCATTCGTCTTGAAGGGTTGGGAGAATCATGGGGTGCAAACAACAATACGTATCTGGATATGATCCAATTTATACCGGCAGATGACGTGGAGCAGATATATCCACGCTTCCATCCGAGACCTAATGAGCTATTTTACAGGCCGCAATAATTTATAAAACAGACATAATGAAACCAATCCCGACATGGTTGGGAGAGCTCTCATCAGCATTGAAAATAAAAAATTAAATAGATGAAAATATTATCAAATAGTTGTATCATTTTCCTGTCGCTTGGGCTTGCCCTTTCTTCCTGTACGGACAAGTGGGGGGACCATATCGGGGATGTGGATTCACAGAAGAATCTATATGAGGTCGTTCATGAAAATGCGCAATTTTCAGCCTTTGCAGATCTTCTGGAGCAATCGGGTTATGGAGATGATCTTAAGGCGTCTAAAAACTATACGCTGATCATCCCGACAAACGAGGCCATAGAAGCTGTCAGGGAAAACTATGATTTTGCCGATACCGCTGTATTACGCAGCTTTGTGGGCTACCATATCATCAATTCGATCTACAGTGTCAATGAAACAGCGGATACAATAAGGGCGAAAAACATCCGCAGCAAGTATGTGGAGTTTACGCGCGGTGCTTTTGACGAGGTCGTGCCTACGACGAGCAATTTGGCTGCAGGTAACGGTATCTACCATGTTGTGCCTACAGCGCTTAAACCGTTGCAAAGTGTTTTTGCCCTCGTCATGACAAACTTTTCGGAGCTGGAGCAGATGAAAGCTGTCGCATCGTTTGACACGGTGTACATAGAGGATGGGAAAACGACCTATCATACCAATGGGTTTTGGTTTATGCAGGGACGTCAGCACATGACCCGAGAGGATAAGAAAATTACTTATTTCGTGCTGGATGACGATTATTACAATGCGGAGTACGACAAGTTGAGGCCTTACTATTCCACCAGCTATCTCGAGGACGGGCCACGTCCCGATAGTACGACGACCTTCTTTACCAAAAGGGCCTTGCTCCGAGATCTCATCGTCGAGAGGGAACTCGCTGAGGAGGATCTGGATGGCGAGCTGCTTGCGGTCTCGGGGACGAAATTCCGTGTGGATGCTGCGGATATTATTTCCGAGTATAAGACCAGTAATGGTAGAGTTTATCGCGTGAAAAAGCTAAATGTCACGCTTGCCGATCAGATCAAAGAGATCAAAGTACTGGGGATAGAGCCTGTAGGTTTTAAACAAAACGATAAAGGCAATAACATATACTTTAGGAATAAACGTGATCTGAATGGCGAGCTGTATGATGATATCGAGATACACGGACATAATGTAACCGCTTTTTATGCCAAATACCGGGCAAATAATGTGAATGTTGTGAAATATAAGGTATATGGACGCGCCATCATGGGCCTGACTGGAGACCCACAAACGGCTACATTTACACAATATGTACACTTCTTTGATCCGACGCTTACCGCGGCCAATGAACCCGATTTATACAAGCGTCCAGTGGTGAATAACCAGGATGTGAACGATACACGGATGACCTTTATCGTGGAGCCGCGGAATCACGAAGAAGTGTATTTAGGAGAATTGACTCAGAATGAATTCGGTAAGCTACCTTTATTGGTCATGTCCAACGGTACAGGCCCCATTATCTTAGAGTATTTACGTTTTGTTCCGATATTACCATAACCAGACTAAATGATGATTAATAAGAATAGATTAATACAATTAGGGACATTTCTTTTCCTGACCACTGTTGCCGGAGGAAAGATATATAGTCAAACGGAGAATGTGACCACTATCCAAGTGCAGATGCAGCAAGCCGATCAGGTTAGGGTAGGTGGAAAGGTCATAGACAGCCGATCGGGTAAGCCAGTTGCAGGGGCGAGGGTGACCTATGGCAAAGTGACCGCAGAGATAACAGATGCTCAAGGCCGCTTTGACTTAGAAATTCCACAAGTAGACGCATTAGTAGAAGTATCTATGGAGGGCTATACCGCTAAGCAGGTGCCGGTCTTATTTGACCGAGAGATGGAAGTTGTGATCTATCCAGCGAGTTATCCTTCGTTCTACAAACAAACGAATACGGTTTTCGGAGCAAACGGCATCATGAAGACCGCCGGCACTACTGCCAAATACGAGGTGAATGCCTGGGGACAGAATTCAGAAACCCTGGATACCTATCTGCAAGGAAAATTTGCAGGTGTAGCTGTTGTCCGCAAATCTGGAACACCTACTATGGGAGCGAATGTTATGATTCGTAATTACAGCTCCTTGTATACCAGTAACCAGCCGCTATATATCGTTGATGGGGTCGTATATGCATCAGAAATCCACAGTCCGTCGATTACGACAGGTCATGAGAACAACCCGCTTCAGCATATAGATATACGGGATATTCAAGACGTTACGATACTGAAAGATGCGGTTTCTACTTCGATATATGGTGCGCGTGCCGCGAATGGTATTGTCGTGATTAATACCAACCATGCCAAGGAATTGGCAACGAAGATTGACTTTCAGGCGACAACAGGCTTGAATCTGACACCTAACCCGCTACCAGTGATGTCGGCCTATGCCTATAGAAGCTATCTGAATGATGTATTGGCGACTACGACTCTTTCGGGAGAGGAGATCGGCAACATGCCGTTCAACAATGACAACAAGGCCTTTGCCGAATATATGCGCTACCATAACGACACGGAATGGCAGTCGGAAGTCTTCAAAAAGAGCCAGGACCAGAATTATTACCTCAAAGTGACGGGGGGGGATAACATTGCAAAATATGCCCTTTCTGTAGGCTATAATAATGAGCAGGGTATTATCGACAAGACAAAAACGGAAAGGTATACCGCACGATTCAATGGCGATATGGCGATTACTAAGAAGCTGACCGCGCAAACGAATATCTCCATGGGGTATGGACAACAGGAGCTAAAGGATCAGGGTCTTTCGCCCAAGACAAACCCAATCTTTTTGTCGTTAGTTAAATCGCCTTTCCTACATCCGAATGAACGTTCCATAGACGGAGGCATATCACCGGTATATGCAGAAGCCGATATATTTGATATCAGTAATCCCTTGCAGATTATTCATAACGGGATAAACAACAAAAAGGGATACCGATTCTTAGGATCTGTTGTCTTTGATTATAAATTCAATGATCAGTTCAACCTAACAAATTTGATGGCCGTGACCTACGACAAGGCACAGGAGGATTTCTTTGTACCCAAAAAAGGAGTGGCACGTGATACGGTAAACAATATGGAAGTATACAGTCGTCTCGGTACACAGGTAGCACGTTATTTTAGTATTTCTAATGATATCCGCTTGAATTTTAATAAGGATCTGGGCGAAAACAACCATTTACAGGCAACTGCGGGCTTCCGTTACCATACGCATGATGCCGAACAGGATTATGCCTTGGGATTTAATTCTGCGACCGATCAGCTGGTGAGTATCGGCAACTCTACTGCCGCATCGCGGGTATATGGCGGACATATTGGTTCATGGAACAATCTGACCACCTATGCTATGGGTAATCTGACCCTGAAAAATAAATACGTATTCAATGGGTCACTCGGCGTAGACGGTTCCTCCAGATACGGGGACAAAGTGAAGTCGAGTATAAAAATAGATGACAAAGCTTTTGGTATTTTTCCAGCCGTGGGTGCAGCGTGGATAGTCTCTAATGAAGACTTTCTGAGGAGCAGCTCTACGGTGAATCTATTGAAGATGCGTCTCAGTTATGGTGTTGTAGGAAATGATGATGTTGGAAACTATGCAGCAAGGCAGAATTACGTGTCGCAGAATTTTCTCGGTATGCAGGGGCTTGTCCGTGAAGGATTGGCCAATCCTTACCTCAAGTGGGAAACTGTAGAGAAAATCAACGCGGGACTGGATGTATCGTTTTTCCAAGAAAGGTTGAATGTAAGTGTAGATATGTATCAACATACCACGAAGGATATGTTGGTTTATAATAGAGGCAATGCCTTGGCCGGTGTAGCGTATTACCTGTACAATAATGGCTCTATGCGCAACCGCGGCGTGGATGTCAGTATCTTTGGCCGGGTAGTCGACCGGGCCGTGAAATGGGACGCCGGATTGACGTTGGGAACGTATAACAACGAAATGCTATCCATTCCGGAGACCTCGTATACAGACTATGCCGGGGCAACATTCATCACCGAAAAGGGTTCTCCGGCTAATTCGTTCTATGGTTATAAATTTGCTGGCGTCTATAGTACGCAGGAAGAGGCGGAGGCTGCAGATTTTGGGGTTCATAATATGGCGGGGGATAAAGTTCCATTTACAGCAGGTGATGCCCGTTTTGTGGACAAAAACGGCGATAAGATCATCGACGAAAACGATCGTTTTATCCTAGGTAACCCAATCCCGGACCTGTTTGGTGGCCTGAACAATACCGTAACCTATAAAAACTGGAAATTTGGTGCTTTATTGACCTTCAGCGTGGGAAATGATATCTATAATCATACCCGTGCTCAGTTGGAATCAGGAAGTACCTACTACAATCAGACAGAGTTGATGCAACGGCGCTGGCGTGTCGAAGGACAGGTGACTGATGTGCCAAAAGTAAGCTATGGAGATCCAATGGGTAATGCACGTTTTTCTGACCGCTGGATAGAAGATGGCTCTTACCTGCGCCTGCGCCAAGTTTCGGTAGAGTACAATTTTCCTGTAAATAAGCAAATCATAAAATATATTAGGGTCTATGGTACCGCAAATAACATCTTTACATGGAGCAAATATTTGGGTTATGACCCTGAATTTGCAGTATCTTCGGATATCTTCCATCAGGGAGTAGATGTTACCTTAGAGCCCATTTACAAATCAGTTCAATTAGGTCTCCGTATCGGATTATAATAATAGGAGTATGTGGAAATTAAATAGACAAATTTTAGTACTGGCGGTATGTGCTTGTATAGGAACATTTTCTTCGTGTAAAAAGACACTGGAAATTTTGCCAGAAGATAGGTTGGATAAATCTCAGGTATATAATACAGTAGCAGATGCCGATGCGGCGGTGTTCGGGATTTACGGGCAGGTCGCCGGTCTAGGTGAGCAGTATATCCTGTGGAATGAGCTCCGGGCAGATTTGATGGATGTCACGGTCAATGCAGACCCTTATTTGCAGCAGATATCGGATCACGATGTAACTAAAGACAACCCGTATACTGATCCTACGGCATTTTTTAAAGTGATTTTTAACTGCAATGATGTACTGAAGAATTTTCAGATCATGGCTGCTCAAGGTAAGATGGCGCAAGAAGAATTTGCCGAACGTTATTCTGATATTGCGGTATTACGCGCTTGGTTATATCTGCAGTTGGGCATTCACTTTGGACAGATTCCGTATATTAAGGACGCGATTGAGAATGTAGACGAGCTACAATTCCTGAGTGAAAAGCCCAAATTGTCTTTCGACCAGCTAATTGACGCATTGATCGCTGATACCAAGGATTTGCCTTACTTGGAATATTATGCCTATCCAGAAGGGTCAAGTATGGTTTTTACGACAGACGGAAGGGCGACACGCAAGATATTTATCAGCAAACCACATGTGCTTGGTGAGCTTTATCTCTGGAAAGGAAATTATTACCAAGCAGCCTATTGGTACAAGAAAGTATTGTCTGCTGAAGATGCAAGTCCGACTATAGGTCTCCTTTATAATAATAATCGGGTAGGTTGGTACGATAACGCGGATGCCAATATCCAGGTATCCTTTGACAAAAGTCAGCAAGGGAGTTCTTTGGTCAATTCAGTATTGGCTGGGTGGCGGAGCCTATTTGCCTTGCCAAATACAAACAGACACTGGTTTTCGGAGTGGAACTGGTCTATTCCCTATAGCAACTCCTTTGCTCCGGGTAATCCTTTTGTCGAGCTAGCTTCCAAGGCTGGGAAATACCAGATACGCCCTTCACAAAAAATCATGGACTTATGGAATTCGCAAACCTTGACTAACGGTGTGCCTTGGGATGCTCGTGGCAAAATGTCATACCAGCTCACTGTGGACGAGGAGCCAGTAATCACAAAGCTGACAGACAACTCCGCCGAGCCACTGAATATGTTGAACAAAGGGGGACAGTGGAATATCTTTCGTGCTGCCGGTGCACATCTGCGTTTTTCGGAGGCGGCCAATAGAGATGGCCATGGACGGGTGGCCTATGCATTGCTGAACAACGGTATCAAAACAACGTTTTATTATGGTGCATTTGTAAGTACCGGAGCAATGGGTCCCGCCAACTTCTTTCAGTTGGAATCGCAAATTACTCACGAAGGTTTTGGTGAAAACAGGACGACCTATCCCGCTTCATCTCCTTATTATTTTGATGCCCGGGACAATGTAAGCTTGGTGCGTGGCGTTTGGTACCGTAATATCGGTGTGCGCAGTCGTGCGATGATGCCGGCCCTGGAGTTTGATGGTATCAGCTATTCTACAGGTACTTCCGGAGGTTATGGTCTGGTAATGTCGGCTTTTGAGGTGGATATTGAGGAACTGGAAGACAAGATTATTGAGGAAAGTGCATTGGAATTGGCTTTTGAAGGGGAGCGCTGGTCTGATCTATGTCGTATTGCACGTCGTAGAAATGACCCTGCATTCTTGGCCGATAAGGTGTATGAGAAATTAGTGAAAGCTAATAATCCTAAGGCGGGCGCCGTGCGCAGCAAGCTCATGGATCCCAAAAATTGGTATCTACCTTTTGATATATAGAGGGTATATTGTTGTAACAATTTAAGCTAATGCTTGATAAAAACTCTTCAAGGGTCCAAAACCTTGAAGAGTTCTCTTATTTGGGACGATCTATGAAGCAACTTCGGATTATACTATCATTTCTTTTGCTTTTTGGCGCCAGTTGTCTCAGCTACGCCCAAGGGATCGATACCTTTTTACAGACTGCCCAGGTCTGCCACGACCGAAATCCACAGGAAAAGCTGTACCTGCACCTGGACAAAACCAGCTATACCGCGGGCGAAACGATCTGGTTTAAGGCGTATAGTGCTATCGGAGTCGAGAACCTGCTGTCGAACTGGAGCCGGATCGCTTACGTAGAGCTGATCGACCCGGCCAGCCGCAAGGTGGGCCTGATCCGTATTCCCCTGGTCAATGGGCTTGGGGTGGGGGATTTCGCTCTGCAGGACACCTTGATCGAAGGTTCCTACCGTATCAGGGCGTATACGAACTGGATGCGCAACGCGGAGGAGCAGTTTTTCTATGACCGGACGATACAGATCGGCAACGGCCGCTCGGACAATACCTACAGCCATACGATGGTGAGTGCCGATGGGAAGAACTATACGATCGATCTACAGAACTCTAGTGGCGCGAAGCTAAGGAATATACCCGTAGATTTCGAGATCATGGAAGCCGGTAAAAAAGTCCAGCGACAGCACGCATCTACCGACCATACGGGCCGTGTTACGCTGGCCCTTGATGCAGATCCCGATAACACGACAATCCGTTACGAATTTCGGGATGTGGACGGTCGTCGAATAAGCAAAGTACTTAAACCTGTACCTGTGTTCCGTCCTCCGGATGTACAGCTACTTCCCGAAGGAGGCAAACTGCTGTCGGGTTTTGTCAACAATATTGGTGTAAAGACCGTTGATGTGCATGGACTGGGCGTAAAAGCTCGGGTAGCCTTTCTTTCGGGCAACGATACTTTGTCCATTGTACAGACAAACGCTCTGGGAATGGGGGCAGGTACAGTTTTGCTCAACAAAGATCAGCCTATTCGGGTTGTTGCTAAATTTGATGATGGAAGCACACAGGAACTGTTGGTGCCGACTGTCCATACCTCGGGCTATGCCCTCCGACTCAATACCGTGAACGATACGTCTATTTCCGCACAGCTTTCCTTGTCGGCTGACCGGATCAACGGTAAAGATATACATTTCATCGTACACCACTTGGGAAAGGTGTACTTACGGTCTACACAGCTGGCAGCTTCGCCACAACTGAATTTTAGTGGTAGCACCACTGATTTCCCCACAGGTGTACTGACACTGAGCATATTGGATGACAGGTTGCAGCCCATTGTCGAACGTCCTTTTTTTCATCATCCTGCCTCCGGTACCTCTCCGCTGTCCATGAAATTGGCAAAAGACAGCTACGCTACCCGTGAAAAGGTGAAGGTATATCTTGCTTTGGGACAGGATCCGGACAGGCCATTGGTAGGCGCCTTTTCGGCCACGGTGGTCAGGTTGGACAGCATGAAACAGGACATAGCACCGAATATCCTGTCCACCCTGCTGCTAAGCTCGGACATCAGGGGCTTTATTGAATCTCCCGGTTATTACTTCAGCGATGGTGTGCCGAAGCGGCAAGACTTGGACTACCTGCTGTTGACACAGGGTTGGCGCAGTATCGACTGGACTGCACTGGACACGACAAAGGTACTGCCCTATTCCCGGGAGTACGGTATCAAGGTCAGCGGATACACCCGCAAGATTGGGCGGAATACACCGGAGGCAGGAGCCACAGTGCGGCTCTTTCCAAAAATGAACCTATACGATTACAAAGAGACCCGTTCGGCTGAGGACGGCTACTTTGAGTTTGACGATCTTTTGTTCACTGACCGGAGGGGTTTTGTGGTCAGTGCGAAAGATAAGAAGGGGAGCAACCGTATCGCTCTCCACCTGGACAAGCAGGATCTGCCGGAGGTAGGTAAGAACAGGAACAGCCCACTGGAGCAGCGGGACGTCAATACCCTGCTGTTGGATGATATTCGTGCGTCGAGGGATCATTTCGCTCAGCTGGAGCGCGTGGGACTGATGGACGGCTCGATCCAGATCGAAGAGGTCGTCGTCACAAAAAAGGTAAGCAAGGCTTCGCCGCGGTCAAAGAACCGGAACGGCCCTGGAATGGGAGACCGAGTGTTTGATCAGAAAGATATGGCGGGCTATACCTCGCTACCGGGATTTATGTGGGATATGCTGTATCCTGCCTTGCAAGCTAAAGGACAATGGGATTCTACAATTAGTATGCCCTTGGCAATTTATTTTGTAGATGGACAACAAGTCAGGTTGGCTGCGGTCGATGGTATCGATCCCGATGCTCTGGAAAGTGTCGAGATGTTGTCGAGAAAAGATATGAGCGGCGTGTACACGGTGATTTATCAGAGTGAATTGGACGAGGCGGGGTGTGACATTGTCTTTATATTGACGACCAAGCCTGGGCGTAGTGCTTGGAACAACCAGAGGAGCAACCCCGGCAGGCTGACCATCAATCCCGAAGGTCTACATATCAGCAGGACCTACTACAAGCCTACTTATGAGGTGGACAGTGATAGGTCTAAATTTACCGACCTGCGTACGACCCTACACTGGGAGCCGGGTATTGTGGTCAATAAATCAGGAAAAGCGAGTTTCGATTTCTATACCTCCGACGAGGTAGGGGGTTATGTGATAATATTGGAGGGATTGGATCTCCGTGGGAGACTCTACCGAAAGATATCCGAATTTGAAGTGAAGTAGCCTGTACTGTAGTTTCGATCAAACGGTAGGAGGTAAATCTGGATTATACAATATATCGGACGGGAGAGGACATGACAGTCGTTTAAAGGGAATAGAGTATGTTCGTCTGAGCCTATTTTCAAATAATAGCAGAATTTAGTATATGAAGTTTCTGGTCATATTGATGATAATCTTAGTTGTGTCGAATACATTTGGACAGTGGAATCTCGATCCTGTGACCCTACGAAAACCTATTAAGCCGCTAGAAGAAAAAGATATGTCGGCCTATCTGATGGTCTATTTTAAAGATGAAACCCATAGTGTGTATATGGCGGTGAGTAAGGATGGTTACTCCTTTAACGATGTTCATCAGGGAAAACCGGTTATCGGAGGGGATTCTATTGCAGATCAAAGGGGTGTGCGGGATCCACATATCTTCCGTGGCCCAGACAATACCTTTTATCTGGTGATGACTGATCTGCATATTTACGGACAGCGAGAAGGGTGGCGTGCTACGGAATGGGAACGGGATGGAAAAGAATTTGGCTGGGGTAATAATAACGGCATTGTCCTCCTGAAGTCGAAGGACCTGATACATTGGGAACGTACAAACATACGCATGGACATCTTATTTCCTGATTTGCAAGATGTAGGCTGTGTCTGGGCCCCCCAGACAACCTATGATGACGAAAAGAATAAATTAATGATCTATTTTTCAATGCGTAGACGTGCCGAACCCGAACGCTTGTACTATGTGTATGTCAATGATAATTTCAATCAGCTGGAATCAGCTCCCGAACTGTTGTTTGCCTACCCCAAAAACAGTACCTCTATTGATGGGGACATCACCAAAGTGGGAAATCAATACCATTTATTTTATGTTTCCCATGATGGTACACCCGGTATCAAACAGGCTGTATCTACCGAGGGGATACAACGAGGTTATATGTATGATCCACTCTGGTATGATCCCGAGCCAACTCCTTGTGAAGCCCCGAATGTGTGGAAACGTTTAGGAGAAGAGAAATGGGTGCTCATGTACGATGTCTATGGTATAAAACCACACAATTTTGGATTTAGTGAGACCAGCGATTTCAAAACCTTTACTAATTTGGGTCATTTCAACAAAGGGGTGATGAAAGCGACCAACTTCGTGTCGCCCAAGCACGGGGCGGTAATCCATATTACAGCAGATGAGCTGGCTCAATTACAGCGGTATTGGGGCTTTGAGCTTGAAGGACCTTTACGTGATGAAAAAGAAGAGTTTATCTCCCATAGACAGCTCAAACAGCGTCTTGAAGTATTTGCATTGCGTGATGTCGCGTTGTTGGACGGACCTTTTCGACGGGCACAACAAACAAATCTAGCGTATATACATGCCCTGGAACCAGATCGGCTGCTGGCCCCTTTTTTACGGGAATCTGGCCTGGTCCAAAAAGCCGATAGTTACAGCAATTGGGAAAATACAGGGCTCGATGGACATATAGGTGGACATTATCTATCGGCGCTGTCCTTAGCAGTAGCCTCGACGGGAGACGAAGAAAGTCGTAAGCGCTTGCTGTATATGGTTAACGAACTGAAACGTTGTCAAGATGCTAACGGTAATGGCTATATCGGAGGTGTTCCGGGAGGAAAAGCAATCTGGGAAGAGGTCGCAGAGGGGAATATTCGTGAAGGAACTTTCAGCCTGAACGGAAAATGGGTACCCCTGTACAATATTCACAAAACCTATGCTGGATTGCGGGATGCCTGGTTGTACACGGGGAACGTGACAGCGAGAGAGATGCTCGTCAAGATGACTGATTGGGCGATCCGTTTGGTGTCTCGCCTCTCTGAGGATCAGATTCAGCAAATGCTCCGTAGTGAATACGGAGGTCTGAACGAAACCTTTGCCGATGTAGCGGCGATTACCGGCGATGAGAAGTACTTGCGCTTGGCTCGGCAGTTCAGCCATAAGCTTATACTCGATCCCCTGCTGCAAAAAAAAGATAAGCTCGATGGCCTCCATGCAAACACACAAATACCCAAGGTTATCGGTTTTCAGCGTATTGCAGCCTTGGATGGAGATACTGCTTGGACGGCAGCAGCAGATTTTTTCTGGAGTACCGTGGTCGAAAAACGCTCGGTGAGCATAGGAGGAAACAGTGCCAATGAGCACTTTCACCCAATACATGATTTTTCCAGAATGATCCATAGTGAGCAAGGTCCCGAGACCTGCAATACCTACAATATGTTGCGCTTGTCCAAAATGCTGTATGAGACCTCAGCGGACAAGAAATATATGGAATATTATGAGAGAGCGTTGTACAATCATATATTATCTACTCAACACCCTGAAAATGGTGGGTTGGTGTATTTTACGTCCATGCGCCCCGAGCATTATCGCGTCTACTCACAACCGCAGACGAGTATGTGGTGCTGCGTAGGGTCGGGGATAGAGAACCATTCCAAATATGGAGAAATGATTTATGCCCATACAGCCGATGAACTGTATGTCAATTTGTTTGTGCCTTCCCAACTGCATTGGGCGTCCCAGCAGACAGTCATCGTACAGGAAAACCGCTTTCCTGAGGAAGATAGAACCACCTTACTTATCCATCCCGAAAAACAGCGGGTGTTTACCGTATCGGTGCGCTATCCGGACTGGGTTAAGGAGGGATCATTGCAACTATGGATCAATGGAAAGAAACAAATAATACAAAAAAACAAAGATGGGTATGTTTCGGTGAAACGTCGTTGGAAAAAAGGAGATCGTATCGAAGTAAAACTGCCTATGCATATTTACACCGAACAAATGCCGGATGGCTCTAATTACTTTTCCTTTCTATATGGGCCGATCGTATTGGCGGCCAAGACCGGTACCAGCGACCTAAAGGGATTATATGCAGACGATAGTCGTATGGCTCATGTCGCCTCAGGTCGGATGATTTCATCGAAAGATATACCCATTTTGATTGCAGAACCCGATAAGCTGGCAGCCTGTGTACATCCCCTAGCCGATAGGCCGTTGACTTTTCACTTGTCCAATCTATACCCTGAGCAAGCTTCCGATTCATTGGAGTTGGAACCATTTTACGGAATACATGAAGCGCGTTATATTGTGTATTGGCCACAGGCTACCCAGGATGAATTATTAGCGTTGCAACAGGAGACGGCTCGTGTAGAACGTGCGAGAATGCGCTTGGATGCAGTGACGGTAGATGTTGTCGTTTGTGGTGAGCAACAACCCGAATCGGATCACTTTATCCAAATGGAAAACTCTACGACCGGTTATACCGAAGGAATACACTGGCGTGAAGCAAAGGGATGGTTCAGTTACAAGCTTACTAATAAAGAGGGGAAAGGTGCTTACCTCTATGTCAATTATCTGGATCAAGGACACACACGTCGATTTGATATTTTACTAAATGATAGGCTAGTTGGTCGTATGGATCTAAAGGGTGAAAATGGCGGTCAAATTTCTGACGCTATATTTCCTATCCCGGAGGATTTGAAAAATGAAAAAGTATGGACGGTTCGTATGGAGGCCGGAGGAAACGGCTTGACTGCTCGAATCACGCAGGTGCGTTTGTTGGACAGTCAGCCGGAGCACAACTAACGTAGCAATAAAAAGTTAACATAATAACCAAAAAAAGATGAAAAACAACTATGTCTATTCTTTGCTGATACTATGGATTATTGTGATCTCTGTGTCACCCTCGCTTGCGCAGAGAAGTCACGTTAAAGTACATACAGTGAGAGTGAAGGCTCCCTTTAAGATGCCAAAAATCAAGATACCTGATTTTTCCGAAGCACAGGACTTTGTGATTACCGCATACGGTGCGGTGCCTAAAGACAAAGATAAGAATACCGTAGCTATTGAGCAGGCCATTGCGGCAGCTACGGTAGTTGGAGGAAATGTCATCATTCCTCCGGGCGAATGGAAAACCAAGAAAATCCATTTGAAGAGCAATGTCAATCTTCATCTTTCCGAAGGAGCGGTATTATTGTTCTCGCCAGATCCTCAGGATTACCTGCCAGCGGTATTTACGACTTGGGAAGGCTTGGAGTGCTATAATTATTCGCCTTTGATCTATGCTTTTGAAGCAAAGAATGTAGCGGTTACGGGCAAGGGTGAGGTCAGAGCGGATGTGAGTCAGTGGAAAGCATGGTTTTCTCGGCCAAAACCACACATGGAAAGTATCAAGCGATTATACAACTGGGCACAGGAACGGGTGCCTGTCGAGCAGCGGAATATGGTCAATGACACCTCCAATCTGCGTCCGCAGTTTATCCAGTTCAACCGCTGTGAGAACGTACTTGTAGAGGATATCAAAATTCGAAACAGCCCGTTTTGGACCTTACACCTCTATCTCTCCAAAAATATCGTGGTGCGTGGTATAGATGTCTATGCCCATGGACATAACAACGATGGAATCGATCCAGAAATGAGTCAAAACGTACTGATCGAGAACTGTATCTTCGATCAGGGTGATGATGCCATCGCTATTAAATCCGGAAGAAATCCAGAAGGATGGCGTTTAAAAACCCCTTCCAAAAATATTGTGATACGAAATTGCCTGGTTAAGGATGGACATCAATTGGTAGCTATCGGGAGTGAGCTATCGGGCGGTATCGAAAATATCTACGTCGAAAACTGCAAGGTCGCCGATGACAACAATAAGTTAATGCACCTCCTGTTTATCAAGACCAATGAGCGCATGGGCGGCCATGTCAAAAATGTCTACTTCAAAAACATCGAGGCTAATGCTATACGGGAAGGAATCTTAGGAATTGATACCGATGTACTGTATCAATGGCGTACCTTGGTACCGACAGTCGTGCGGAAACTGACACCTATACAGGATATTCGCTTGGAAAATGTGAAAGCCGTGGAGGCGAAGTTCTTAGCAAAAATCAGGGGGAATGCTGAGCTGCCGGTCAGGAGCATTCGTCTGGACAAAGTTACCCTCACAAAGTCTTCTGAAGAAAAGATACAAACACAGTATGTCAAGGGGATGGTTGTCGATGGCCAAAGTCGTAATTAGCATGAAGGCGAATAGCTTGAAGATTTTTAAGCAGGTAGCGGGGAAAGGAATACTTTTTATTTTATCTTTTATTCTATGGAGTCCCTTCGTCTTTGCACAACGGGGTCATTTCTTACTGGAAAAGAATTGGAAGTTCATAAAAGAAGATGTTCCACAGGCGCATACCATAGAATATAAGGATAAGGATTGGGAGACAGTTCGTATTCCACACGATTGGGCGATATTTGGTCCTTTTGATAGAGCGCATGACCTACAGCAGGTCGCTGTCACGCAGAACGGTGAGCGGGTGGCGACTGTAAAAACAGGTCGGACCGGTGGCTTGCCTTACATGGGTGTCGGCTGGTACCGTACATCGTTTGATATGGTAGACTTTCGAGACGACACACAGACCGTCAATCTGGTTTTTGACGGCGCCATGAGCGAAGCCCGGGTGTATGTCAATGGTCAGGAGGTATGCTTTTGGCCATATGGGTACAATACGTTCCATTGCGACGTGACGGATGTCTTAAATAAAGATGGAAAAAACAATATCTTGGCAGTCCGGTTAGAAAACAAACCGCAATCTTCCCGTTGGTACCCTGGGGCAGGGCTGTACCGAAATGTGCATGTCATCCGAACGAGTAATGTACATGTGCCGATATGGGGAACATATATCACGACTCCTCATGTATCGGAAGACTATGCATCGGTACGTTTACGTACAGAGATAGCGGGAAAAGAAAAAGATATTCGCATCGTTACTGAAATCAGAGATGCACAGGATCGGCTCGTTACCAGAAAAGATAATCGACAGCAACTCAGCCACGGTCGACCCTTTGAGCAAAATTTCATCGTGGATAATCCAGCCCTTTGGTCTCCGGAGAATCCCAATCTCTATACGGCCTTTTCCAGAATATTTGTAGGAGACAGCTTGGTTGATGAATATGCTACACGGTTCGGTATTCGGGATATAAAATTTGTGGCGGATAAAGGATTCTTTCTGAATGGCAAACAACGTAAATTTCAAGGAGTCTGTAACCACCATGATCTGGGACCGCTGGGCACTGCCATTAACGAGGCTGCATTACGTCGTCAGTTGACACTTATGAAAGAAATGGGGGCAGATGCAATTCGTACCTCTCATAATATGCCCGCTCCTGAACTCGTGAAGCTCTGTGATGAAATGGGTTTTATGCTAATTATCGAAAATTTCGATGAATGGGATGTGGCCAAAAGTAAAAACGGCTATCATCGTTTCTTTAAGGAATGGGCAGAAAAGGATATGGTCAACATGTTGCGGCATTTTCGTAATAATCCTTCAGCCATCATGTGGAGTATAGGCAACGAAGTGCCGACGCAGTGTCGTGATGAAGGATACAAAGTTGCACGTTTTCTGCAGGATATTTGTCATCGCGAAGATCCCACCCGTCCGGTGACCTGCGGAATGGATCAGGTCAGCTGTGTGTTGAATAACGGTTTTGCTGCGGCGGTAGAGATTCCCGGCTTTAACTACCGTACACACCGCTATGAAGAGGCCTACCAACGATTGCCTCAAAACCTCGTGCTAGGTTCCGAAACGGCCTCTACGGTAAGTTCGAGAGGAATTTATAAATTTCCTATCGAGCAGAAAGCTGACGCGAAATATAATGATCATCAATCTTCCTCTTATGATATGGAATATTGTTCCTGGTCAAATATTCCCGACGAAGATTTTGCCTTGGCAGAAGATCATGAATGGACATTAGGACAATTTGTGTGGACAGGATTCGATTATCTGGGTGAGCCATCTCCCTATGATACGGATGCCTGGTCCAACCACAGTTCGATGTTTGGTATCATTGATCTGGCGAGTATCCCAAAGGACCGGTATTATTTGTATAAAAGCCACTGGAATAAAAACGAAAATACACTGCACGTACTTCCCCATTGGAACTGGCTAGGTCATGAGGATGAGGTTGTGCCTGTATTTGTATACACCAGTTACCCCTCGGCAGAATTGTTCATCAATGGTAAAAGCCAGGGGAAGCGGGCCAAGAACGATGCGACATTGTTGGAAAGATATCGCCTGATGTGGATGGATGTGCGCTATGAACCCGGAGAGGTGAAGGTCGTCGCTTATGATGAAAAGGGAAAAGCTGTCGACGAGAAGGTCATTCGCACCGCCGGTAAACCTCAGCGGATTGAATTGATCCCGGATCGGAATGTTCTTACCGCCAATGGAAAAGACCTGGCCTATGTCAATGTCCGTGTGGTGGATAAAGACGGTAATCTATGCCCGATGGATAATCGCAGCATCCATTTTAAGGTGACAGGCGCAGGCCGATACCGTGCTTCGGCCAATGGTGATCCTACTTCCCTGGACTTGTTTCACCTTCCTGAAATGCCATTATTCAATGGACAGCTTACAACCATCATTCAAGCGGATGATAAGGATGGAGAAATTTTGATTGAGGCGACAGCAAAGGGTGTGCAGAAAGGGAGAGTGAAACTTACTGTGAGGAAATAGGTCTAGCCCGTAATTCCTTCCGCAGATTCTTGTTTTGGACGTTCTGCTGTATACGAAAGACTAAACCTGACGGAGATCAAAAAGGATATTGCACTGATCAAACTGCTGGGGCCGATTAACGGCGAACATATGTTTGAGACGGATCTCAATACCGACACATATATAGCGAGCAACCAGGTGGTACATACGAACAACAATCGCCATGAAGTGGACTATAGGATGAGCTGGAGCTCGGCAAACAATACTTTGACGGTAGGCTTTACCCATATACACACTTTTGATAGTGCCCCGTCGGCCAAAGATCTTTTTGTAGGCAGGATAGGCTTTGTAAATCCGGGTGGACCAACGATGAACACTGCACAACAGCAAGTGTTTCTGGAGTATTTTACTTCCACCGTGGTCACCGAAAACAACACGTATGTCGTCACCATCAAAGATCAGACTAAATGGCTGGAGTATACCACGGAAGCAGCGGTGGAACAGGCTCAGGCGAAGTGGCTAAAAGCAGTGGATCAATATAGGGAAAATAACAAAGGAGCTCTAAACAGTGAGGCACAGGAACATGCTCTAATAAAGTTATTCGGTGATGTGGTCAATATTTATAAGGCTCCACGCAACCATACGGGCCATGAGTTTCAACCGCTAACATTGGACAGTAGCGGTAAACCCATCGCGGCTCCTTGTGACTAAGAATTATTATTTTTAAATTTATATAAGCAATGAAAAAGATATTATATGCAGCTTTTTGCCTGCTTACCATACAAATTACTGTTGCCCAAACTTATATTACCGGCAATGAGGTTGTACCTTTCGATAGTATAGCCAGCAGCTCGTATCTGCCCATTAACGGACGTATTGACGTACATCAGGGGTATAGCCAACAAAAAGTTTTACAACCAGGCCTCAACGAATATGGTTTGGGACCTGTAGGCGAATTCTGGATGTACGATGGAATGTTGATTAACCTGATTACCAGAACTCACGATAACCCCAGTAAAAAAATAGACCTGGAACAGGAACGTTTGGCAAGCCACCCTGAGATCAACTACCTTCATGGTACTACGCCTAACCGCAGTATATTCCTGGATTATTTTAACGAGATCAAAACTGTCAGTAATTTTGAAGTTTTGATTCGTTATTTTAAATCAGACAATGACAAATATTTCGTTATCCAGGATAACCTGGGGCGTTATATCATCCGGGGCAAAATCCACTGCCAGCCTACTGACCGCGTCAAGGCGCAGAATTTTATCGATACTTTGCTAGAGAGTATAACTTTTGATTAGAATTGACCACCTGCAACACCTCCTGCCGTGTATTTGTGAAACGGCAGGAGGTGTTGTATCCTGATAATATGAAAAAAATATTATATACAGCTTTTTACCTGCTCACCGTACAAATTACTGCTGCACAAACTTATATCACAGGCAATGAGGTTGTACCTTTCGATAGTATAGCCAGTAGCTCGTACTTACCCATGAGCGAACGTATTGACGTAGATCAGGGATATAGCCAACAAAAAACTTTACAACCAAACCTTAATAAGTTTGACTCAGGACCCGTAGGCGAATTCTGGATATATGATGGAATGTTGATAAACCTGATAAGCAGAACTTACGACAACCCCAACGATAAAATAGATCTGGAACAGGAACGCTTAGCAAGCCATCCGGAAATAAACTACCTCCATGGTACTACACCCGACCGTAGTGTATTTCTGGACTATTTTAACGAGATCAAATCCATCAGTAACTTTGAGGTTTTTATTGATTATTTTAAATCAAAAAATCATAAGTATTTTCTTATCCAGGATAATCTCGGGCGGTATATCATCCGGGGCCAAATCCACTGTCAGCCTACTGATCGTGTCAAAGCACAGAGCTTTATCGATACTTTGTTGCAGAGCATCATTTTTGATTAGGTGTGGCAGATGTGCAAAATCTCCTTCTGATAGTTTATGGAATGGCAGGAGGTTTTGCATCTTTATATTAAATATGAAAAAGCTACTTTATACCGTTTTTTTTCTACTAATCCTACAGGTTGGTGTCGGACAAACGTACATTTCGGGCAAGAATGTTATTACATTCGACAGCATAGCTGGTAGTTCATACCTACCTGCCAATGGACGCATCGACGTACAGCAAGGCTATAACCAACAGAAAGCCCTGGAACCGGGGCTCAACAAATATGGACGTGGCCCTATTGGCGAATTCTGGATGCACGATGGAATGCTGATCAATTTAATTACAAGAATCTATGACAATCCCAGTAAAAAGCTGGACTTGGAACAAGAACGACTAGGGATTCACCCGGAAATCAACTATCTTCATGGTACCACGCCCGATCGTAGTATTTTTCAGGATTACTTCAATGAAATCAAAAACGTCAATAATTTTGAGGTTTTGATTTGGTATTTTAATTCAAAAAACCATAAGTCTTTCCTTATTCAGGATAATCTGGGAAGATATGTTATTTGGGGCCAAATCCACTGCCAGCCTACTGATCGTGTCAAAGCGCAGAACTTTATCGATACTTTGTTTCAGAGTATAAGTTTTAAATAGAATGACACAGGTAATACCTTCCTCCCGCTACCTTGTGGAATAGCGGAAGGTTTGATCCACCGACTATTGATGCGTACAATTTCCTTATCGTGACCGATGTTTTGGTTAAAGATTATACAAATGACGAATCTCAACGATCGGCGATTACGGATAATAGTGATTTGTAGAATACTATAAAACCGACAATTCTAAAATGTCTTCATACCCAACTGGGGATAGCATTTTCCTGATTGGTAAAAAGCTGTACCCAGTTGGAAAAGTTCTGCACCCAGTTAGGAAAGCTATCTCCCTGCCGTTCCTGCCAGGAGACCATAGAGGAAAAATCCATACCTGATTAGGAAAGGCGCTCACCCAATCGGGTGCAGCGCTTTTCTGTTTGAGAAAGCTCCATGCCCAGCTGGTGTCATCGCTTACCCAACTAGGTATAACTTGCCACCAATTGAGAAAACCGTACACCTTATTGGCAAAAATACAGACCTAACTGGTCGTGGTATTTTCCCGTTTGGGGAAATCGTGGACCCAGTTGGGTGCGCCACTTTACCAACTAGTCCCAGGCGGGCCGTGTGGGCAAGAACAAAAACCTATTTAGGAATGCCGCAAATCCAATTGGGAAAGCCATACACTCAGTTAAGAAAGCTGTACTCCCAGTTAGGTGGGCCATTTTCCCGTTTGGGAAAGTTCTGTACCCAATTGGGAAAACTGTGGATCCAACAGGGAAAAAGCGTTATCTGGATAGTTTTGGGAAGCTACAGGATAAGTTGGGCCAACTCGACACGAGGACTTTTCCTACGTAATCTCAGAATAATACAAATGCTTTTAAAAAAACATCAAAAAGGTTATTTTTATAAACAACTATAAAATTATACAACCATGACAGCGCAGGATACTATGAGAAGCCTGAAACCCTTTTACTATTTTTAGAAAATTATAGCCTACATTAAAAATGAAGTCATGGTCAACAAAATAGTGCTGTTCCTTTTTCTTTCGATATATGTTTTTGACACATTTGCAACGAGCCCTTTTGGTCTTATTAGATCTGATGAGCAAACGGTGGTGTCCTACAGCGGCAAGGAGCCGGTCATACAGACCGCAATCGATATGCTGCTTGCCGATGCGAAACAGGTTACGGAACGTGGCTTTACGCTTTCTGCAGCGGTCAAAAACGACCATATTGTCGTGGGAATTCCGGGGAAGAATAGCGATTTGGATCAGTTGCTGCTCAGATTCAAAGTCGATATATCCGGTATTCAAGGACAATGGGAGGCATTCCAATTGCAGGTCGTGGGCGATAAAAAGGAAAATTATTTATTAGTCATAGGCAGCGATGCACGGGGTGCTGCTTACGGTGTATTGGAATTGTCCCGTTTGATGGGTGTGTCACCTTGGGTATGGTGGGCGGATGTTGTACCCACTAAAAAGAAAGAGCTTTTCCTTCCCAAAAACTATAAGAATATACAGAAACCTTCCGTACAATACCGGGGCATATTCTTGAATGACGAAGATTGGGGCTTGACACCGTGGAGCGCAAGAAACTTTGAGCCGGAAGCAAAGCTTATCGCCGACATAGACCCTCAAAAGGCAAAAAAAATGCAAACCATCGGCCCAAAGACCTATGCTAAGATATTTGAACTGCTGTTGCGTTTGCGGGCTAATACTATTTGGCCGGCTATGCATGAGGTGACGGTTCCCTTTTACTTTGTCGAAGGAAACCGGGAGATGGCCGAAAAGTATGGGATCTATATCGGCACGACACATTGTGAACCATTGGCGCGGAATAGCGCTACGGAGTGGGATCTTGTCAGTACAGGAGATTACAATTATGTGACCAATAGACCCGAAATGCTAGCCTATTGGAGTCAGCGTCTACAGGAATTGCAGGGGGCAGATAATATTTTTACGATCGGTCTTCGGGGTAAGCATGATGGCATGATGCAGGGAGTCAAGACATTAGCAGAGCATAAGGCCGTACTGGCACAAGTACTGCCGGATCAGCGCGAACTGTTAAAAAAGTATATCAATCCCGACCTCACTCAAGTACCACAGGTTTTTATTCCCTACAAGGAAGTTCTTGATGTATACAATGATGGATTAGACGTTCCGGAAGACGTGACTTTGGTCTGGTGTGATGATAATTACGGCTATCTTAAGCATTTTCCCGATGAGAAGGAGCGTGTGCGTAAGGGAGGCAACGGTGTATATTATCATGTGTCTTATTGGGGACGCCCACACGATTATTTGTGGCTGTCGACAATCAATCCGGCCTTGCTACATCAACAGATGGCTTTGGCTTACGCCAAAGGTGTACAGAAATTCTGGATACTTAATGTAGGTGATATCAAGCCGGCGGAGTATCAGATCGAACTTTTCCTCGATATGGCCTGGGATATAGACAAGGTGAATGTCACGGGGGTAGAGCAACACCTGACACAATGGTTGGGCGGGAAGTTTGGGCCGAAATTGTCGAAGCAACTGGCTGCGATCCAACAGGAATATTATCGACTGGCGTATATCCGTAAGCCGGAGCACATGGGCAATACCCGTACGGAAGAGCGGGATCCTGCTTATAAAGTAGTCAAGGATTTGGAATGGAGCGAAGAGGACATTCGTCAGCGTCTAAAAGACTATGGGGCAATTTCGGAGCAGGTAGAGCATATCTCTACCAAAATTGCAGCTCCCTTACAGTCTTCTTTCTTCCAGCTGGTAAAATATCCGGTGCAAGCGGCTACTCAGATGAACAATAAATTGTTGTACGCCCAATTAGCACGACATAAAAAAGCAAGCTGGTCCGAAAGTCACCGTGCTTTCGATAGTATCGTTTCAATGACGGCACAGTACAATAATTTGGAGAACGGGAAATGGAATGGGATTATGGATTATAAGCCACGAAATTTGGAGGTGTATCGTAAAATCCCTGAAGAGCACGCCACCGGTGGACTAAAAGTGAGATTAGCCCCTAAGTACACCTTTTCAGGTCTGGATTTCACAGCGAAAAAAGCTGATGTTCAATTGATTAAAGGATTGGGTTATCAAGGACAGGCTCTTGCCGTACACCAAGGGAAGCAGGTGTCTGTACCCTTTACGCACGCAGCTACAGATTCCGTGCAGGTGGAAGTTCGTCTACTTCCGAATCATGCCGTTGACGGTAAAAAGTTACGGTTCGCCATTTCATTGGAGGGGCAGTCCCAGCAAGAGATCTCTTACAAGACGGAGGGAAGAAGTGAAGAGTGGAAACAGAATGTCTTACGTAATCAGGCGATACGTCGCGTGAAGCTGCCCGTTACATCGTCGGGGAAGCATCGCCTTCAGCTGACAGCACTGGATGAAGGCGTCGTGATTGATCAGGTGCTCATCTTTTAATGGTATAAGATAATATAGAACGTAGATATGAAATTCTTAAGCTCCCTTTGTTTGCTATTATTGTTCTGCTGTGCGGGCATCGCCCAGCATAAGACTCCTTCTTCGCCTATTTATAATGGGGTGCCTTGGTTTAATACGAATGGAGATATTGTAAATGCGCATGGCGCGTGTATCGTGGAAGACGGTGGTAAATATTATTTGTTCGGCGAATATAAGACAGACAGTGTGAACATGTTTATCGGGTTCAGCTGTTACTCATCAACAGATCTGGTCAACTGGACATTCGAACGGTTGGCATTGCCACAACAGAAAGATGGCTCTTTAGGCCCTAACAGGGTAGGAGAGCGTGTTAAGGTGATGAAATCACCCACAACGGGCGAATATGTGATGTATATGCATACCGACAATATGCAGTATAAGGATCCTGCCGTGGGCTATGCGACCAGCAAGGCCATCAATGGCGAATATACGTTTCAGGGTCCTTTACTTTATGAGGGAAAGCCTATCCGCAAGTGGGATATGGGTACCTTCCAGGATCATGATGGTACAGGCTACCTTTTAGTGCATCATGGCGATATTTATCGGTTGAGCAAGGATTTTCGCTCGGTGGAAAAAAAAGTAGCTTCGGGTATTCCCGGTGCAGGTGAGTCACCTGCTATGTTTCACAAGGATGGCATATATTATCTGCTGAGCTCAAGGCTCACCAGTTGGGAACGTAATGATAATGTCTACCATACGGCACCGACAATCGAAGGGCCGTGGACTAATCAAGGACTTTTCTGCCCTGAGGGCACATTGACCCATAATTCGCAATGTAGTTTTGTATTTCCTGTACCGAGAAATAGGGATACGCTATACATGTATATGGGGGATCGTTGGTCCTTTCCCAAGCAGGGGCAGGCAGCTACGCAGGTGTGGCTTCCGCTACAGGCTTCAGGCGCAGAGCTGCGCATACCGGAATATTGGGAAGCCTGGGACTTCCAGACATTCCAACCTGTTACGAAGAAGTCTCCTATAGGTTTGCTCCGTAATCAGCAGCTGCATTCCAAGCGTAACGGAGATTTCGTCACCATTCCCTACGATGGTTCATCGATTGGTCTGATCGGGACAAGCTCGTCGGATGGCGGTTATGCCTTGATCAGCGTCGTTGGTAAAGATGGTGACACCCTACGCTCTTCTCTGGTGGATTTCTATAGCAAGGTGACCCATACAGGGTTACGTTATGTGACGCCGAAACTTCCAACAGGCGACTATACACTACATGTAGAGGTGGCTGGTGAGCAGGGCGTGTGGTCCAACAAACGAGGCGACCATTTTGGAAGTACCGACTTTTGGGTGCGTATTCAGGATGTTGTCTTGCTTGACGCTGATGACCGAAAGGCGGCACAGGAATATATCTTGCCTTCCGACAACAGGAACAATCCAGTAATACAAGGATATTATGCCGATCCGGAGATTTTATATGCCGAAAAGACAGGTAAGTATTATCTCTATCCTACGAGTGACGGCTTCCACGGCTGGAATGGTTATAGGTTTAAGGTGTTTTCTTCCGATAATCTCAAAAACTGGAAGGATGAGGGTGTGATGCTCGATCTGAAGCGGGATGCGCCATGGGCGGCAGCAAATGCCTGGGCTCCTTGCATTATCGAGCGAAAAACCGATCAAGGTTATCGTTATTATTATTACTATTCAGGAGCCAAAAATATTGGTGTCGCGGTAGGCGAACACCCGACAGGTCCCTTTACAGATTTGGGGAGACCGCTTATACCGCGCGATAGTATCCGTGGGCAGGAGATCGACCCCGATGTGTTTCATGATCCGGTAAGCGACAAATATTTTCTCTATTGGGGGAATGCTTACATGCGTGTCGCGGAGCTCAATGATGATATGACTTCCATCAAGCCCGAAACGGTGAAAGTGTTGACACCTGATAAAACCTACCGTGAAGGGGCCTATGTGATCCACCGACAAGGGAAATACTATTTTTTCTGGTCTGAAAATGATACACGCAGTGAAGATTATCGGGTGCGGTATGCGATATCGGATAGTCCTGTGGGATCACTGACAATACCCGATAATAATCTCATCTTGGCAAAGGATACCACGAAAGGAATCTATGGCACAGGTCATCATTCGGTCATTCAAGTACCTGGGAAAGACGAGTGGTATATTGTCTATCACCGCTTTCGTCGACCCAATGCGAAAGGCATGGGATGGGGCGCGGGATATAACCGTGAGGTGTGTATAGATCGGATGGAATTCAATGCTGATGGCACCATTAGGGTAGTCGAGCCGACACTGTAAAGATAAAATATAAACAGTTATGAAAATAATTTTTCTTACGGCATTCTTATTTATGCTTACAGTCGTTCTTACTGTATTTTCGGTAGCAGCCGAAAACACCGAAATCTATAGTCCTGATAAGCATATTAAGTTGAAGTTATACCTGAAGGACAGTAGTCTACGGTATCGTGTGCAATATAAAGGGAAGATTTTTCTGGAAGAGTCGCCGTTAGGTCTCGTAACGAACTATGCCGATTTTAGCAATAACCTATCCTTTGTTGAAAAGCGCGTACAGGAAGTTCATAAAACATATTATGAACAGAAAATTAAGAAAAGTCAGGTACACTATCACGCCAATGAGCTGGTGAGCAGTTATGAGACACCCGATAAAGACAGATTTTCAATCACGATACGTGTAAGTAATAACGACATCGCTTTCAAATATACGCTCGAACGTAATAGGGATAGTGCATTTACGATTGTTGAAAAGGAGACGACAGGCTTTCGCTTTCCGCGGGGTACGACGACATTTCTTACGCCGCAGGCAGCACCGATGAGTGGCTGGAAAAGAACAAAACCGAGTTATGAAGAAGAATATGAAGCGGATGCTCCGTTGGGAAAAAAGTCTAAATATGGGTTGGGATATACCTTTCCGGCGTTATTTCATGTAGGAGAAAATAATTGGGTATTGCTATCTGAAACCGGTGTAAATGGCCTTTATTGTGGAGCAAAGCTCAGTGATGCTACAAAAGAGGGTACACACCTTATTGCTTATCCTGATGAGGGAGAAAATAGTGGAACAGGGAGTGCACAACCCAGAATTGCACTGCCTGGGGAGACACCATGGCGTACGATTACATTAGGAGATAATCTCAAACCAATTGTCGAATCGACCATCGCCTTTGACCTGGTCGATCCTTTGTATGAACCTTCCCGGCATTATCAATTCGGACGATCGACCTGGAGCTGGTTGATCTGGCAAGATAAAAGTATCAATTTTGAAGATCAGAAAACTTTTGTTGACTTATCTTCTGATATGGGCTATGAATTTGTATTGGTGGACAATTGGTGGGATACCAGGATCGGTCGAGATAAGATGGGCGAGCTAGCCACATATGCACGTTCCAAAAATGTTTCCCTGTGCCTATGGTACAATTCCAATGGCTTTTGGAATGATGCCCCGCAAGGGCCGAAAAACTGTATGAATACAGCTGTTGCTCGAAAAAAAGAAATGGCTTGGCTAAAAAGCATTGGTATCAAAGGTATTAAAGTTGACTTCTTCGCAGGAGATAAACAGGAAACCATGCAATTATATGAGGACATTCTGGCGGATGCGAATGATTATGGTCTCTTTGTAGTTTTCCATGGCTGTACTTTGCCTCGAGGTTGGGATCGTATGTATCCTAACTTCGCAGGAAGTGAAGCTGTCTTAGCTTCGGAGAATTTAGTGTTTACACAAAATGCCAATGATACGGAAGCCTATAACGCAACGTTACATCCTTTTATAAGAAACAGCGTAGGTTCGATGGACTTTGGTCCGGTCTTGCTGAATAAGCGCCATGATCGTACCAATGAGAGTGGTCGTATACGTAAAACGACCGCGATATTCCAAATGGCAACTTCCGTATTGTTCCAGAACGTAGTTCAACATTTTGGTATTACACCCAATAACCTGACGGACTACCCGAAGTTTGTTATTGATTTTATGCGCTATGTGCCTACCGAATGGGATGAGACGGTCTATATCGACGGCTATCCCGGAAAATTCTGCATATTGGCGCGCCGTCGGGCGGATAAGTGGTATATTGTTGGTGCTAATGCGGAAAAGGAAACGAAGAGGATCACAATAAATCTGCCAATGTTGGCGGACAAAAACGTGTCCCTCTACTCGGACAGATCTGATAGATCGCCTCAGTTGGAAAACAGGACTATCGACAAAAGCGGAGCGTTGACAGTAAATATGCAACCTGAAGGCGGTATAATTATAACAAACTAACTATATTCTATATATATGAAAGCTTTATTCCTATCGATTATGATTTTATGGCTCGGCATATTTTCAGACGAAACCCCTGTTAATATATGGCTTGTCGGTGATTCAACCATGGCCTGGAAAAAGCCTGAACGTAATCCGGAGTCGGGATGGGGAGAGGGGCTAAAAGGGTTGGTGCGGGAAAACGCGCGGATCCATAACCATGCCGCCAGTGGACGAAGCACGAAAAGCTTTATCGATGAAGGGCGGTGGAAAGAGGTGGTCGATAGCTTGAGAAAAGGCGACTATGTCGTCATACAGTTTGGACATAATGACCAAAAGACCGAAGAGAAATTGCATACCGATGCCTTCGGTAGCTTTAAGAAAAATCTGAAATACTTTGTCGAACAGACTCGCGAAAGAGGAGCTCACCCCATACTGTGTACATCAATCGTGCGCAGGCATTTTGACGATAGAGGCAAGGTCAAAGATACGCATGGCGATTACATCCTTGCGACACGGGAAGTGGCCCAAGAGCTGAAAGTACCCTTGGTCGATTTGCAAGAAAATACCCGGCAACTGCTCAATAAATTGGGACGGGAAGCTTCAAAGCCTTTGTATGTGTTTAATAAAGGAAGACAGGATTCGACACACCTGAGTCACTATGGGGCGACAGAAGTAGCCTTGCTTTTTGTCCGTGGTATGCAAGGACAACAGCCGGCAACGCGTAAGCTCTTCGGGGATAAATAAATAGTTACTGTTATCTAGCAGATCACTGGTCTCAATGATTGTAATAGAGGAGAACAGGATACGGCAGGTTGCGGACTGTAGCTAGTTTTTCTACCTTGCGGTGTAAATTTCTGGAAAAGTATTTGCTTAACACGCTACCTATGGACTTCTAAAGGTCAAAACAAGAAAGATCTCTTTTATATCAACCATAAGTAGTTAATATTTCCTTCGGATTATTTTAAGCATCCGCTTTAAAGAAAAAAGGATAAAATTATAAACTAAAATGCAAATGAAAAAATTAGAGGAAGCAGGTATGATGGATATGTTTTGGAAACGTATCCTGTTAGTCAGCTTGATCTGTCTTTTGGCCAGTCCTGCCTGGGCACAAACCTTAGTCACTGGAAGCGTGAATGATGATGGTGGAAATCCTTTGTCGGGTGTCACGGTTCAACTCAAGGGTACGACAGTGGCCACTACAACGGGGTCTTCGGGAAGATTTAGTATTCAAACGCAGGGAACAGGAACCTTGGTTTTTAGCATGATCGGTTTTGAAACACGGGAGGAAAATATCGCAGGCAGAAGTACTATAACGGTAACTTTGAAATCTGAGAGCGAGCTGATGGAAGAGGTGGTGGTCGTTGGATATAACGTGGTGAAGAAATCGGAGGTAACGGGAGCGGTCTCCAGTATAGGCGAAAAGGAGTTGAAAGCCATGCCGGTGAAAGATGCATTGCAGGCGATGCAGGGAAAGGTAGCAGGAGCCGATATTACGTCCAATCAACGTCCGGGGACAACAGGTAGTATCCGCATAAGGGGGGTGCGTTCTCTAAATGCAGATCAAGGGCCTTTATATGTGGTAGATGGAATGGTTTTGCAGACAGGAGGTATTGAAAATATTAATCCGACGGATATCGAATCCATCGATATCTTAAAAGATGCGTCGGCTACGGCGATCTACGGGTCTCGGGGAGCGAATGGCGTTGTTTTAGTGACTACAAAAAAAGGAAAAAAGGGGCGGCTGTCGCTGGATTATGCGGGTACGACGACCTTCGAAAAAATGTATGATGTCACGGAGTATATGAATGCCGCAGAATGGCTGGATTACGCACGTTTGGCAAAAACGGGCTCGACTACACCGAATTATGCTGATGATTTTTCACGTTGGGGTTCGGTGTCTGCATCTTGGGCAAATATTGCGAAAGGATGGACACAGAATAATACCGTTTGGGAACCCAGTCTGGTAGGGGAATATGATTGGATGGCGAATGGACGTGAAAATGCGCTATCCACGGAGCATACATTGAGTATTTCGGGAGGAGGTGAAAATTCTCAGGGATATGGTTCCTTCGGCTATCTAAAACAAGATGCTACCCAACCGGGGCAGCTCTTTGAACGCTTTACATCTAAGGTCAGTTTTGACGCTTCACCCACCAAATGGTTTCAGATGGGAACTTCGATCAATATAGCCTATACGGATCAAGATTATGGATATAATTTTACGAAATCGGTCACCGGAGCGGGAGATTATTATAGCGCCTTAAGAGGAATGCTTCCCTGGACGGTACCTTATGATGAGAATGGAGAATATCTTCGTAATCCGGCAGCGGGCGATATTAATATTATCAACCCTATACGCGAATTGGAATATAATACTAATCAGCGTCAGGCGCTTATCGCGAATGCGGCATTTTATGGTCAGTTCGATTTAGGAGAGATATATACACCCTTAAAAGGGTTGCGGTACCGTATACAATTTGGCCCGGAATATAAACACTATCGTTTAGGGGTGGCTAATGCTGCAGAGGGTATAAATGGTGATGGAAACAATGCTGTCACTTACAGTCCTGAAAGAAGTTTAGCTTGGACTTTGGACAATTTGTTATACTATGATCGTGACTTTGGAACAGATCATCGCTTTGGGTTGACTTTACTACAGTCCGCTTCGGCATTTAACTATGAAAATGCAACAATGAGAGCCACGGATGTGGCAAGTTCGGGAGAGCTTTGGTATAATATTTCGTCGGGAGGTTTTATTGGAAGCTATGGTACAGGTCTTAGGGAGACTCAGATGGAATCCTATATGGCTCGTGTGAATTACAGTTTTAAAGATCGCTATATGCTGACAGCGTTCATGCGTTGGGATGGGGCTTCACAACTTTCTCCTGGACATCAATGGTCTTCATTTCCCTCCGTATCGATGGCGTGGCGGGTAGATCAGGAACCATTTATGCATAATGCAAGCTACATTAATAACTTGAAGCTTCGCTTAGGTGTAGGTGTTGTCGGAAATGCCGCTATCGGTGCTTATGAAACAAAAGGCGGATTGACGCAAGTTTTCTATAATTGGAGTACGACGAACTCATCACCGGGTTACATTGCTTCCGACCCATCCGCGGCAAGTCCACAGAAAATGGCAAATCCCGAACTTGGATGGGAACGTACAACACAATATAATTTAGGAGTTGATTATGGGTTCTTCAATAACCGTATCAATGGAGCCCTTGATGTATATCAAACAAAGACCAATGATTTGTTGATGGTAATGGGATTACCGCCGACTCTGGGATATCCATCCACTTGGGCGAATGTCGGAAAAACCAAAGGCTGGGGAATTGATCTACAGGTCAACACATTGAATATAGCAAAGGAAGATTTTCAATGGTCCACAACGTTAACATGGTCTAAAGATAAAAGCGAGATTGTAGAACTTGCAAATGGAAGATTAGAAGATGTGGGTAATCGTTGGTTTGTGGGACAGGAGATACTTGTACCTTATGATTTTGTGTACGATGGTATTTGGAAGACATCGGAAGCTAGCGAAGCAACAACGTATGGACGTACGCCGGGGCAGATTCGAGTTAAAGATCTGAGCGGCCCGGATGGCGTTGCTGACGGGACTATAGACGGAAGTTATGATCGACAAATTTTGGGTTCTTACCGCCCTAAATGGTCGGGAGGTATATCCAATACGTTCAATTATAAGAACTTTGAGTTATCCTTTTTTATCTATTCACGTTGGGGCTTCACAGTCAATGCAGGTGCGGCAACATTAGACGGACGCTATATGCAACGGAAACTCGATTATTTTATTCCGGGTGTTAACGAGGATGCGGAGTATTATCTTCCTGGTTCCAATGGTGAAGCAGCGGATACATATAGCCCATCGATGAACTATCGGGATGGATCTTTTGTAAAATTGAGAAACGTTAGTTTTGGTTATAATTTTCCGCGTAACACACTACAGAGACTAGGAATTAGCAATTTGAAAGTATACGGACAGCTGATGAACCCGGCGATGTTGTATTCCAAGGTAGATTTCTTAGATACAGATTTATCAAGCTACAACAATAATACGACAACTGCAGGGTCCTCAATAACAATACGAGGAGCTGTGCTGGGATTAAGTATTGGATTTTAATGAAAGTGTAAACTTATCATAGCAAAAAATGAAAAAGAGAAATTACAAGATATTATTTGCTTCTTTATTAGGAGCGGTTAGTATGTGGAGTATGAATTCCTGTAGTAAGGATTTTTTAAAGGAAGAGCAGATTACAATACCGGATACAGAACATTTTAAAACACAGCAAGGATTAGATGATCTGGCGACGGGCGTGTATTCGAAATTAAAATTTAAATTCAATTACACCTGGGGAATGGCGTTGTTCAATTTAGGGGTGGACGAATTTACCGACGCAAATAATGCATCGCCAAGTTTTAACAATTACAGTACGGATCTAAATGCTTCGGAATCGACGTATGGTGGTAGCAATATCACACCCTTGTTTGATAATATGTATAGTGGTATTGAATCGGCCAATACGCTGATTCAAAATGTTCCTTTGTATTATGACGAATCCAACGCGAACTATAAAACACGTTTGGGTGAAGGCTATTTTATGCGAGGATACTTCTATTTGCAGTTAGTAGTGCAATTTGGAGGTGTGCCGCTGAAATTAACTCCTTCTACAGCCGTTGAAACCTATTTTACGCGAGCTTCGGAAGAGGAATGTTTTAAGCAGATAATTTCTGACTTGGAGCAGGCTTACAACTTACTACCACCAACAGGAACTGAATTTGGACGCGTAACGAAATGGGCTGCTGCGCATTACCTTGCCAAAGCGCACCTGACGCGAGCCAGTGAGCTGTATGCCTCGTGGAATGCAAATTATACGGATGGCGATCTTGATGCGGTCATTCAATATGGTACTGAAGTGGTCAATGCCCACCCGTTAGTGGACGATTTCGTAGAGCTTTGGGATTATCAAAAGGCAAACAGTGCAAATGAAAAAGTATCGGAAGTCGTTTTATCTGCACAATTTTCGGACGATCAGGCGACCTGGGGACGCTACGGTAATCAGATCCATCTTTATTACCCTTCGGTCTATCAGGATTTGGCTGGAACGACACGTGATATATCGGGTGGGCGGGAATTTTCCTATGCCCGTGCGACAAATTATACACTGGATGTATTTGACCGAGTCAATGATTCGCGTTTTTGGAAATCTTTTATCACCATGTATGGTTCTAATAATACAGCCGGTGCTCCTGTATGGACGGAAACGAATGCCCCTTTGGGCCCTCCCGGTACCGTGGCAGATACGAAAAGATTCCAAGGGGGAGACTTAGCCATTAAATATATTGTTAACGACGCAGGCGATGACCGGTATGAAAAAGTGAACAATGACAATACAGGTGTATTGAAAGATGGTATCATGCAGAATACCCATACTTTTGTACGGTATTTTGACGGAGAACCTCATGCTTGGGTAGGCGTACATGGTAATTATGGTTATTTTGGCGTACAGTCCCGGTCTGTAGCCTTGTCTAAATTTAGGGATGGTTATCGGGTTAATATTGCTTCTCAATTTGGAACACGCGACGCAATTATGGCGCGTTCGGCAGAAGATGTCCTGATGATTGCTGAGGCCTATATCCGAAAGGGAGAAGGCGAATATGCAAATGCGATACTCTGGATCAATAAGCTACGCGAGCGCGCAGGATATAAAGCTGGAGAAGATCGATCAAAGAATGTGGACGGAGGACAAGCTTACAAAAATAATACGTATGCAAATGGTAAAGGTGGTGGGTATTCGGCAGATGGTGCCATCTATTGGGAAGGAAATTCGTATTACGAGTCCAACAACGAGATGCCTGTTACTACTGCGGCAACATCGGTACTTATTAATTCTGTCAATGATATATATAATTCTCCTGTAGATGTGCCTATTTATGCCAAGTTGGGTGCAACAAGCAATGCAGAGAAAATGATGTGTTTCCTGTTGAACGAGCGTACACGTGAACTTTGTGGGGAGCTATACCGTTGGGAAGATTTGGCTCGTACCAAAACCCTGGAAGCACGTTGGAAGGCGTTTAATGATGGATACGTACGAGGGAATACGATATTCAATGCGAATACACACTACTATCGTCCTATTCCACGATCGTTTCTAGATGCCATCACAAATGAAAATGGTGCAGCATTGACGCCGACGGAAAAACAGGCCATGCAAAATCCCGGCTATTAAATTTTATAAATTAAAAATACAACTATGCGCTTAATTTTAGTCTTTATCTTCTTGATGGCGAATATGCTCCTTGGCTATTCGCAGGGTATCAAGCAGGTACAATACCTCTCTGGAACGGATAATATCAATACAGTGGAGTGGGATTTTTGGGTAACAGGTGGACGAAAGGCAGGGGCATGGTCTAAAATTGCGGTACCTGGTCATTGGGAACAGCAGGGATTTGGTGCTTATAACTATGGGAGAGACTACGTAACATACGGCAAAAACTTTCAATTTCATGATGAAAAAGGAATATACCGTCATACGTTTCAGGTCCCCGTAGCCTGGAAAGGTCAAAAAATAGCGATTGTATTTGAGGGATCGATGACCGATACCGAGGTAAAGATCAACGGGCAGCCCGCGGGGGATATTCATCAGGGTTCCTTCTATCGTTTTAAGTACGATATTACTGACAAGATCCTGTTTGGACAGAAAAATCAATTGGAAGTCACCGTTTCTAAAATGTCCTTAGACCGGACGGTCAACAATGCGGAACGGCTGGCGGACTATTGGATATTCGGAGGTATATTCCGCCCGGTTTATTTAGAGGCTACTCCGAAAACACATATTACATGGACGGCTATCGATGCACAGGCCGACGGTACTTTTCATACCAACGCCTACCTGGAAGGGATGGAATCTGCTGGCGAGTTGCAGGTGGAGCTGAAAGACAACAATAACCTGGTTATTGGCACAGGACGGGTTCAGGTGAATAAAGGAGACTCCGTGAAGAGCCTTGTCATCAAAGCTTCCAATCCTAAACGCTGGACGGCAGAAACCCCCAACTTGTATCACGCGCATTACACGCTACGACAAGGAAAAAAGGATATCTACCGTACGAAAGAACGGTTTGGCTTTAGAACGGTTGAGGTGCGTCAAGGGGACGGTATTTATGTCAATGGCGTAAAAGTAAAAATGAAAGGGGTAAACCGCCATGTATGGTGGCCCGAAACCGGCCGCAGTGTCAACAGTAAGTTGGATTTACAGGATGTCAAGTTAATCAAGCAGATGAATATGAACGCCGTTCGCTGTTCACATTATCCGCCTGACAAATCATTTTTGGAAATTTGTGACTCATTAGGTTTATATGTTCTGGACGAGCTCGCCGGGTGGCAGAAGGCCTACGGTACACCCGTTGGGAAAAAACTTGTTCGAGAGATGGTCGTACGTGATGTCAATCATCCTTCAATTATCTTGTGGGTCAATGGTAATGAGGGAGGTCATAATAAGGAACTGATAGACGAATATCAAAAGTACGACCTTTCGGCACGTAAAGTCATACATGCCCATCATCGCCCGGGAAATGAAATTAACGGGATAGATTGTAACCATTATGAAGATTACTATTCGACAAAGAAGATATTGGAAGGACCTAATATCTACATGCCTACAGAGTTTTTGCATGCACAGGATGATGGCGGAGCTGCTGCGGGGTTGGCGGATATGTGGGAACTGCATTGGAATTCCAAACTTGGTGCCGGAGGATTTATATGGAATTTTGCAGATGAAGGTATTGTCCGTACAGACTTCAATCGGGCGATAGATGTCAATAAGGTCAATGCGCCGGATGGCATACTGGGACCACACCGGGAAAAGGAAGGGAGTTTTTATGCAATCCGACAGATTTTCTCTCCGGTACATATTAAACTGGACAAACTTCCTGTTGATTTTAACGGTACAATCGATGTGGAGAATAGGTATCACCATACCAATCTTTCGGCTTGTACTTTTAAATTTCGATTGGTTAAATATCAGAAACCCTATGCCGATGCGGCGGGAATAGCGGAAGAGGTAACCTATGAAGTGGAAGCGCCAGCACTGCAAGCCACACAAAAAGGTGTATTGAAGCTTAACTTGCCGACAGATTGGAAGGTGTATGATGCATTACTATTGACAGCGTGGGATCAACAAGGCGAGGAAATATATACCTGGTCATGGCGTACTAAGGATAATGTAGCTATTGCCAAGGAAGTTTTGCCGATAAAAACAGCGACGTCTGTAGAATTGGTTGAAGATAGTGTCAATTACGTGTTGAAGGCAAATGGTATTACGGTATTTATTGCGAAGGAAACAGGACTCCTGACGGATTTGGCTAATGACTATAGCATGAAACTTGCATTCCGTAACGGCCCTGTTCTTGTTGGCGGAACATCGACCCTGCGTGGAACCAAAACCTTTTCCGAAGGGGAAAACCAGGTAATCGAATTTGATTTCGAAGGAAATCTGGACCTCATTCGGTGGACTATGCGTCCTGATGGGTGGTTAAAATTGGACTATACCTATCAAATAGAAGGACATCTGCCTTATGCAGGTGTCACCTTTGACTTTCCGGAAAATTATATTATCACAGCTAAATGGTTGGGTAATGGACCTTATCGGGTATGGAAAAACAGGCTTCAGGGTGTCACGTTAAATACATGGGAAAATATGTATAATGATTCGCACGCTGGAATAGGCCCTTGGGTGTTTCCTGAATTTAAAGGCTATTTTTCAGATGTGAGCTGGATGCAGTTCAATACCACTCAAGGTAAGTTCCTTGTCGTTACCGAGCAGGATGATATGTATGTACGTTTGTTTGATTTTTATGGTGTATCGGGCCCAAAAAACTATCCTGAACTTCCAAGCGGCGATATTTCCTTTTTAGATGCTATACCGCCTATAGGTTCAAAATTGGCGATGGGAATTAACAACCGTCCACGCGTGTATGGCCCTGCCGGAGAGCTTACTTCACTGGATGCGCCGGTATCTCGTACATTGTATTTTTATTTTGGCTTGCCTAGGGGCGAAAAAGAAAACACTCAATTTGTTATGCCGACGGAGAATATATTAACGGATTAGGTGGCATATTATAATCATATTTTCGTAGTTTAGTTTTAATAGATGAAGGATGGCGATTTGAAATTGCCATCCTTATTTTTTTAATAACAATTTTTTTACAATACAAAAAGTAATACAGTTGTTGCTTATAGGAGCTATAGAAGCGGAATAATATCGTTTCTATTGAATAAACAGGACACTACGGGTTGCCTGTGACAAGATGACTTAATAGCTTAGATACGATATCAATTGTAAATTCAAGAGAGATGAAGATTAAGATTCAAATTTTAGCGGTGGTATTGCTTACCATCTTTTTCCAACAAGAGCTTGCAGCACAGGGAGCTTTCCCGGATGGAACACCCATTACTGCATGGTTTGAGACAGTGGAGCCTACTCAAATCGCATCGTTGGGAAAAGTTTACCGTATTACTGATTTTGACGTGGTGCAGGATAGTACGGTAATTCAGACAAAAAAAATTCAGGCAGTCATCGACAAAGCCCACCAAGCGGGTGGCGGTGTCATCGTCATACCGCGTGGAATCTATCTGAGTGGCTCTTTGTTTTTTAAACCCAAGACACATTTGCATCTGGAAGAAGGCGCCGTATTGAAAGGAAGTGATGATATCAGCAATTTTGCGTTGCTCACAACGCGCATGGAAGGACAGACACTTAAGTACTTTGCGGCCTTGGTGAATGCAGATCGTGTTGATGGCTTTACCGTATCGGGCAAAGGAACCCTGGACGGTAATGGCTTGCGCTATTGGAAGGCATTTTGGCTACGCCGTGGTTTTAACCCGGATTGCACCAACATGGATGAGATGCGGCCACGTATCCTGTATGTTTCCAACAGCAAAGATGTACAGGTATCCGGCATAAAGATGAAAAATTCACCATTTTGGACATCACATTATTATCGCTGCGAAAATCTCAAGTTGATTGACCTACATATTACGGCACCGGAAAAGCCGGTAAAAGCACCGAGTTCTGATGCCATCGATCTGGACAATTGTCATAACGTGCTTATCAAAAACTGCTACATGTCCGTCAATGACGATGCGATCGCTTTAAAAGGAGGTAAAGGACCTCAGGCTGACAAAGATCCCAACAATGGCCCTAACTATAACATCATCATAGAAGATTGTGCTTTTGGTTTTTGTCACAGCACACTGACATGCGGGAGCGAATCCATACACAGCTACAATATTATTTATAGAAATAACACGGTTGATGGTGCTCAAAAGCTATTGCAGCTCAAGATGCGCCCGGATACCCCACAAAAATATGAACATATCCTTATGGAGAATGTTACCGGGAATGTCGGTAGCCTGTTGTATGTAAAACCTTGGACACAATTTTTTGACCTTAAAGGGGAGAAAGACATTAAGCTTTCTTATGCACGCCATATTACACTCCGGAATATTACACTGGACTGTAGTATTTTATTCGATGTCAATAACTCCGATCAATATAAACTGTCAAACTTCAGCTTTGATAACATGAAGATAAATGCGTCAAAAAGACCGGAGATACATCAGGAATATATACAGAATTTTCAGTTGGACAACGTTGTTGTCAATGGGAGAAAAATTGAGTCCAAATAAAATATAAAACCGAAAGTATGAATCATATTTGTCAGGTTACACGAGGAAGAGTCTCCAAGATCCTGTTGCTTTTAATAGGCTTGACTTTAGGGGTATCCGCCTATAGCCAACGTGATATGGAGCTTCTGGATAGGGGTTTAGTTGCGGTCAAGACGGACAATGCTGTTTTCTTAAGTTGGCGTCTGCTCGCTACCGACAATTATAATACACCTTTTTTGTTGTACAGACAATACGAAGGTGAGCAAAGGATACGCTTAACGGACAAACCGATATTGAAAGGAACCAACTTTACGGATGAACAAGTCGACCTGACCCGAGACGTGAAGTATAGTGTCGTAAAGCTGATGGGAGAGAAAGAAATAGAAACTAGCGCCTTTACGTTGAAGAAGGAACAACCTGTCCGGCAATATCTCGAAATTCCCTTACGGACACCTGCTGGTTATACGCCCGGTGATGCCTCCGTCGGTGATCTGGATGGAGACGGAACGTATGAGATCATTGTGCATCAGACAGGTAAAGCACATGACAATGCACATAATGGTATTACCGACGAACCTATTTTTCAGGCCTATAAGCTAGATGGTACTTTTTTATGGGAAATTAATTTGGGAAAGAATGTACGGGAAGGAGCGCATTATACACAATTCCTTGTCTATGATTTTGACGGCGACGGCTATGCGGAATTTGTTTGCAAGACAGCTGATGGTACACGAGACGGCATAGGTAAGATCGTTGGCGATCCCGATGCAGATTGGCGCGATACCGTAACAATTTCCCGTACCTTCGGGCGTATTTTGACAGGACCGGAGTACCTGACCATATTTGATGGACGTACCGGTGCCGCGATACATACCGTGAATTATCTTCCTGAACGAGGAGATTTGCGCACCTGGGGGGATACGAATGCGAACCGTTCCGATCGGTTTTTAGCTGGTGTAGCGTATTTGGATGGGATACATCCGAGCATCGTTATGACGAGGGGATACTACGAACGTACAGCTTTAGCTGCCTGGGATTTTAAGGATAAAAAATTGGTCAGCCGTTGGGTTTTCGATACAAAAGGCCGTAATCATCCTTATTCTGGGCAGGGTTATCATAATCTTTCTGTAGCAGATGTGGATCAGGACGGCAAAGATGAAATTATTTTTGGTGCAATGTGTATCGATGATGATGGTCAGGGGTTATACAGTACACGTCTTGGGCACGGTGACGCCTTGCATGTGGGGGACCTTGATCCGGACCGTCCGGGTTTGGAAGTGTTTGGTATCCACGAACACAAAGGAAAAAATAAAGGAATAGGTGCAGCATTGCGTGATGCAGCTACAGGCGAAGTTCTATTCAAAGGAGCTGTAGGTCAGGATGTAGGTCGTGGTGCTGCCACGAATATAGACCCCAACCACAAAGGAGCCTATATGTGGTGGTCGGGATCGCGCCAAGTGTACGATATGAAGGGAAATCCGATCGGAAATGCGCCGCGTTCGGCAAATTTCTTAATCTGGTGGGATGCCGATCTGAGCCGCGAACTGCTAAACTCTAACTATATTGAAAAGTATAATCAAGGTCGAATATTTACTGCTGAAGGTGCTTTGTCGATCAACGGATCGAAGAGCACACCCAACTTAAGCGCCGACATTATCGGAGATTGGCGGGAAGAATTGATTTTGCGTTCGGCCGACAACCAGAGTTTGCGTATTTATACGACAACGATCCCGACTGAACACCGTCTATATACATTAATGCATGACCCGCAATACCGTCTCAGTATTGCTTGGCAGAATGTAGGTTATAATCAACCTCCGCATACCGGTTATTACCTCGGTACAGGAATGGGACAGCCGGTTCAACCTGCTATTCGTTTGGTCAAACAAAAATAACGTATAAAATGAAACAAGTCACACTCATTATTATCGGAGCAATTTTGCTGGCTTTTGGCTTGCAACATAAGCCTGTCGTTTATCTGATAGGCGATTCAACCGTACGAAATAGTAACGAACAGTACTGGGGATGGGGAACATTGTTTGCGGATTTTGTGGATACTTCCCGCATTGCAGTCGCCAACCATGCTATGGCCGGACGAAGTACACGGACGTTTCGTAAAGAGGGACGTTGGGATCGTGTATTCTCCTTATTTAAGCCGGGCGATTACCTACTGATTCAGTTTGGACATAACGAAGGAAGCAAACCGGATACGACACGACAGGGGTACCGAGGTGTCCTACGTGGGATAGGAAAAGATTCGGTGGTGCTCGATTGGAGTGATGGAACAGTTGAAGTGGTACGCAGCTACGGCGAGAACCTAAGGCGTTTTGTGCAAGAAGCACAGCAAAAGGGCGTAACACCTATTATTTTGTCTATGATTCCAAGAAACCAATGGGATAAAGAAGGGAAGGTGAAACGTGCGGATAAGGATTTTGGTTTATGGGCACGCCAGATTGCCGAGGAACAGGGTGTCGCATTTATAGATCTCAATGAGATTACAGCAACGAAATACGATAAGATAGGGCCTGCTCTGGTTAAACAGAAATATTTTCCCGGCGACCATACGCATACGAACTATGAAGGTGCCATGGAAAATGCCGCTTCGGTAGTCGAAGGATTAAGACAAGTCAAACATCCGTTAACAGCATATCTAAAATGAAAATGAATAAAAATATTCAGTGGGTCGGCACACTTCTGTTCCTTACTTTCTGTCTTTCCTCTTTTGTAGGAAAGAACGACAAACCGACCTTGTTTATCATCGGTGATTCAACAGTAAAAAATGGACAAGGAAATGGTTCCAATGGACAATGGGGATGGGGAAGCTTTATCGCAGACTATTTCGACCTTGATCAGATCAATATACGCAATAAAGCCCTAGGGGGTACGAGTAGCCGTACATTTTATAATAACCCTAAGCTCTGGCAGCAAGTGCTCGACAGCATTCGTCCCGGGGACTATGTCATCATGCAGTTCGGTCATAATGATTCAAGCCCTATTGTGGACACTTTACGGGCTAGAGGTACTATAAAAGGAAATGGAGACGAATATCAAGAGGTCTACAATCCGTTGTTGAAGCAGCATGAAATGGTATATAGCTATGGATTTTACTTGCGCCAGTTTGTAAAGAATGTGCAAGACAAAGGAGCATCTGCGATTATCTGCTCGCCGATACCCCGTAATGCCTGGGCTGACGGCCATGTACGGAAGACGGACTATGCGATATGGGCGAAGGAAGCCGCTCTGCAATCGCATGCTTCTTATATTCCGTTGAATGAATTGATTATTTCTGAATACGAAAAGTTAGGTAAGGACGCCGTAGAGGATCGTTTCTTTGAAGCAAAAGATGCGACCCATACTATCAGGGCCGGTGCAATTCAGAATGCGACTATACTCGTTAACTATCTAACAGCGAATCGTCAGATTGGACTGGCAAAATATATAACAAAACCATAATATGAATAAAGGGAAAAAGATTACATACGGTTTACTTTTTATAGTAGCTATTTTCTTAAGTGCTTGTGCCTCCAAAAAAAATAATACGTCGGCGGTTGATGCCAAAAAGGAAGTGCTGGATGTACTGCGCTCGACAAATGCTTATTTTATGCAAAAATGGCCGGATACGGGTAAGCCGATTTATACAACACGTTGGCGGCCGAGTAATATCTGGACCAGGGCGGTGTATTATGAAGGATTGATGGCGCTATATGGGATCGATCCGGACAAACGTTATTACGATTATGCCGTCGATTGGGGGACGAAGCATAACTGGGGCATGCGGAATGGTACCGAAACCCGCAATGCTGACGATCAGGCTTGTGGGCAGACATATATTGACCTGTACCGTATAGATCCGCAACCTGAACGTATTAAGGATATCAAGGAAAATATTGATTATGTCATCGCTTCCGGAAAGGTGGACGATTGGACATGGATCGATGCCATCCAAATGGGGATGCCTGTATTTGCTAAGCTGGGTGTATTGTATAAAGACGATGCCTATTTTGACTATATGTACAAAATGTATGTACACTCCAAAAATGTAGAAGGAGGTGGACTGTATAATAAGGCTGACAAGCTATGGTGGAGGGATAAGGATTTTGTGCCGCCCTACAAAGAGCCTAATGGCGAAGACTGTTATTGGTCCAGAGGTGTAGGCTGGGTGGTGGCAGCCTTGGTGAGGGTATTGGATGAATTGCCAGCGGATCAAGCGCATAGAGCGGAATATATACAGGACTTTAAAGAGTTGATGGAAGGCGTACTTGCTGTGCAAAGGCCGGATGGATTTTGGAATGTTAGCTTACATGACCCAACCCATTTCGGCGGACGTGAGACCTCAGGGACAGCCTTATTTGTCTATGGTATGGCTTGGGGCGTGAATCAGGGAATATTAGATAGTAAGGTATATCGGCCTGCCATAGATAAAGCCTGGAAAGCAATGGTGCAGGAAGCGGTACATCCTTCCGGATTTTTAGGCTACCTGCAGGGAACGGGAAAGGAACCCAAGGATGGTCAACCGGTTAGCTTCTCCAGTGTGCCTGATTTTGAAGATTATGGCTTAGGATGTTTCTTGTTGGCAGGTACTGAAGTGTACCGCTTGTTGGATCAAAATAAATAGTGTGAGAAGATCAATTGGTATTATCGGCATCATCTGCTGTTGCCTTATTGCCGTAGGACAAAAGCGACAGCAATTTAGCTTCAACGCATCGTGGAAACTCCATGTCGGAGATGCTGTAGGTGCGGAGAAACCTTCTTTCGATGATTCAAATTGGGAACCGGTTACATTGCCGCATGCCTGGAATGAGGACGAAGCCTTTGCAAAGCCTATCCACGAACATAGTACGGCGGTCGTCTGGTACAGGAAGAAATTTATCCTTCCCCAAGGTGTGCCTACGGATAAAATCTTCCTGGAGTTCGAGGGGGTACGTCATGGTGCCGACTTCTATGTCAATGGCGTATTTGTAGGCCGACATGAAAATGGTGTTATGGCCGTGGGATTGGATATCTCAAAGGATGTGCTTAAATCGGGTGAAAACGTGATTGCTGTACGTACGGACAACGATTGGCGATATCGAGAGAAAGCAACAAATAGTACCTATCAATGGAACGATAAGAACTTCAATGCAAATTATGGCGGTATCCCGAAGAATGTATGGATACATTTTACAGGAGCAATTTATCAAACCTTACCTCTTTTCTCGAATCTGGGAACCTCCGGAGTCTATGTATATGCCAAGGATATCGATATCAAAAAGAAGCAGTTGGGCCTTCATGTAGAGTCGGAAGTGAAAAACGAAGCTGCAGCTACCGTAAGGGGAGAGTTTGTTGTGGAAGTGCGTAATGCCGAAGGGGCCTTAGTCAAGACATTTTCCCAACCTTTTACGGTAGAAACGGGTGCTGTTAAAACCGTTCAGGCCCAAGCAGAATTAGAACGGGTAAACTTCTGGAACTGGGGCTATGGCTATCTTTATACGGTAACGTCCAAACTCGTTGTGAATGGAGAGGAGATCGATGTTGTCGAGACGAAGACCGGATTTAGAAAGACTGATTTTCGGGAAGGCATGGTCTTCCTAAACGATCAGGTATTGATGATGAAAGGGTATGCACAGCGGACAAGTAATGAGTGGCCTGCTGTAGGACTATCTGTTGCTCCCTGGTTAAGTGATTATAGCAATAAATTGATGGTAGAGAGCAATGCCAACCTTGTCCGTTGGATGCATGTAACGCCCTGGCGTCAGGATGTCGAATCCTGCGATCGTGTCGGGCTATTGCAGATGTTGCCTGCCGGAGATGCCGAACGGGATGTCGAAGGACGTCGATGGGAGCAGCGTAAAGAGTTGATGCGTGATGCGATGATTTATTATCGAAATAGCCCGAGTGTGCTCTTTTGGGAATGCGGTAATGAATCAATATCCGAACAACATATGGCCGAGATGATAGCCATCCGCGATCAGTTTGATCCCCGTGGTGGGCGTGCTATAGGTTCCCGGGAAATGTTGGATAGTAAGCTTGCTGAATACGGTGGCGAAATGCTGTACATCAATAAGAGTGCCCGGCATCCGATGATTGCGACGGAATATATGCGGGATGAAGGCTTACGTAAATATTGGGATGAGTACACCTATCCGTTTCATAAAGAGGGTGAAGGACCGTTGTATAAGGGAAATGATGCTAGTACCTATAACAGGAATCAGGATCAACATGCTGTAGAAGCTGTCCGGCGCTGGTGGGAATACTGGAAAGCCCGGCCGGGAACGGGAAAGAGGGTTAGTTCAGGTGGGGTGAATATTATTTTCTCCGACTCGAATACCCATTATCGGGGCAAAGAAAATTATAGACGTAGTGGTGAGGTCGATGCCATGCGTATTCCTAAGGATGCTTACTATGCACATCAGGTGATGTGGGACGGTTGGGTTGAGGCGGATCCACGTGGGCTGCACATCATCGGCCATTGGAATTACGCTGTAGGTACACAAAAAGATATATACGTGGTAAGTGCGGGCGAAAAGGTGGAGCTTATGGTGAATGGGAAGAGCAAGGGCTTCGGTGAACGTTCTTACCAGTTTTTATTTACTTTTCCACAAATAGCTTTTGAGGAAGGGGAGCTGAAGGCACGTTCGTACGATGTAAACGGCAAGTTGCTGAATGAGCGCATCCTCCGTACCGCGGGAGAACCCTTTAAGTTAAAATTAAATTACTTCCACGGAGCGAATGGTTTGTTTGCTGATGGCAATGATATGGTATTGGTAGATGTGGAGGTCGTAGACAAAGACGGGCAGCGCTGCCCGACGGCAACGAATATGATAGACTTTAGCCATGATGGCCCTATGGAATGGCGTGGAGGTATCGCCCAGGGGCCCAACAATTATATTCTTTCTGAATCCTTGCCTGTAGAAGGTGGAATAAATCGGGTTTTACTCCGTACGAGGTTTGGTGAAGCAGGTACCGTAAAGATCAAAGCGCAAGCAAATGGCCTTCTTTCCGACAGCCTCGTTTGGAAGGTGTCACCGGTAGAAGATCATAACGGACTTTTTGTAAAATCGTCGAAACAAGGTCTGCCGTCCAACTTGGATCGAGGTGAAGGAGTAAATGTCCCAGCCCTAAAGCCAACCCGACAAACCTTGACTATTCAAAAGGTTCGTGCCGGTGCCAATCAGGAAAAAGCAATAGCATCTTTTGATGACAATGAGCTGTCGGACTGGGTAAATGACGGCATGTTACAAAATGCATGGATTGAATATACATTAGCTAAAACTTCGGACATCGATGAGATCGATCTTAAGTTGAACAACTTTCGGTCACGTTCTTACCCGCTACAAGTATTTATTGACGACAAGCTTGTCTTTGATGGTAACACGAAGACTACGCTAGGTTATTATACCTTGACTTTCCCGCGTACACGTGGCAGGCGCGTAAAGATACAATTGAAAGGGTCTTCCTATGTTTCAGCGGCGAACAATGAGGTGGAAATGGGGGGTAAAAAGTTAGATGATGGTGTGGCACGTGATGACAGTAATGCCAAAGGACGGTTGAGTATCATTGAAGCAGATATACATAAAAAACTATAGAATATGCAGAAGGTTGCTTTTAAAATGAAGTTAAAACCTGGAATGAAAGCCGAGTACGAGCGGAGACACAATGCTATCTGGCCTGAATTGGTAGAATTGCTTAAAGCAAACGGTATAACGGATTATACGATTTTTCTGGACGAAGAGACCGATATTCTATTTGCGGTACAGCGGGTGGAGGGCAGCTCATCGCAGGAAATGGGCAAGAATGAAGTCGTCCAACGTTGGTGGAAATATATGGCGGATATCATGGAAACTAATGATGATCTTTCGCCGGTGACTATTCCATTGGAGCCTATTTTCCATTTAGATTAGTTTTTTCTAAAAACGATAAAGGCAAGCTTGTGGAAGGAGATAAAAATTGTAAATTGATCTATAAGAGCAAACGATGAAAATAAAAATTTTAAGTATAGTATTTTGGTGTTTAGCCTCATCGGTGTGTATGGCACAGGATATATGGCCAGCCGTGACGGAAGAAATGAAACCTTGGACACGCTGGTGGTGGATGGGGTCGGCTGTAGATAAGCCCAATCTGACGAGGGAGCTGGATGCGATGCGCAAGGTAGGTTTTGGGGGGGTGGAGATTACACCGATCTATGGAGCCAAAGGCTATGAAAGCCGTTATATACCCTTTTTGTCCGATACATGGATGGAAATGCTGCAGCATACGGTCAGCCAATCTAGGACGCTAGGAATGGGAGTTGATATGAATCTGGGAACAGGATGGCCTTTTGGAGGTCCGCAAATACAACCTAAGGATGCAGCTACTCGCCTGTTTTTGGATGAGCATAAGCTTAAAAAAGGAGAGAAGCTTCAATTGCCATTGAAAGTCAGTGACGCCAAGCAACAGTTCTATAGCCTACAATCTTTGCGTGCCTTTGATGCTGCTGGCAAGGAGACGAACCTGGATAATTATATCCAGAATAGTCAAGGGGTTTGGGAGGCACCAGACGAGGTGACGGTAATAGCTTTATTTAGCGGTCGCACACGGCAGCAAGTTAAGCGAGCCGCTCCCGGAGGTGAGGGCTATACCTTAGATCACCTGGGTAAAACATCAGTACAAACCTATTTCGATAGATTCCGTGAAACGTTTAAAAATGATAAAATTGGTGTGCGTGCCTTTTTCAACGATAGCTACGAAGTCTATGGAGCGAATTGGACCGACGAGTTCCTAGCATCATTTGAACGGTTGAAAGGTTATAAGCTGCAGGATCATTTGTGGGATTTTGCGGGTAAAAATCATGATAAGGAAAAGCAAGCTCGCGTTAAATCAGATTACCGTGAAGTAGTAGATCATTTGTTGACGAACAATTTCCTGATTCCGTTCACGGAGTTTGCCCATCGCTACGGAGCAATATCTAAAAATCAGGCCCATGGATCTCCGGGTAACTTGATAGACTTATATGCCAGTACGGATATTGCCGAGGTGGAGACATTTGGCTCCAGCAAATTCAATATCCCTGGACTGCGTCGGGACAAAGCCGACGTACGCAATGTGGATCCCGATCCGATGATGTTTAAGTTTGCGTCTTCCGCGACCAACCTGACCGGAAAGCAGCTGACTTCCTCGGAGACATTCACCTGGCTGACCGAACATTTCAAAACATCGTTGGCTCAAATGAAACCGGAGGCTGAGCAGCTTATGCTGAATGGTGTCAACCACCTGTTCTATCACGGTACGACCTATTCCCCTGAAGATGTGCCTTATCCAGGCTGGTTATTCTATGCCTCAACTAATTTTGTAACGAACAATCCGTTTTGGAATCATCTTTCTGGGCTTAACCAGTATATTACCCGGGTGCAGTCTATATTGCAAACCACACAGCCGGATAATGAATTATTGGTCTATTGGCCGATTTATGATATATGGAATGATGACAAAAAGCTTATGCTTACTTTGGGGGTACATGAGGTAGACGAGTGGCTGCATCCCAGCGAATTTTATAAACAAAGTATACTGCTGCAAAGGCGGGGCTATAGCTTTGATTTTATTTCCGATAAATTTATTGCCGGATCAACCGCCTCTGCTAAAGGAATACGGACAGCCACGGGTAAAAAAACTTATCAGGTGATCTATGTGCCTTCATCGACCTATTTCTCCGAAGTGACCATGGAACATCTACTACGGTTGGCAAAAGAAGGAGCGACAGTTATTTTCCAAAGGCTACCGCAAGAAGTGCCGGGCTTTGCCGATTACGAAAGCCGAAAAGCCAAGCTCCGTACATTGGTTAGCCAGTTAGGCTTCGCAGACGATAATCCACATCAATATACTTCTTTTGGCAAAGGCAAGGTGTATCTGACGACGGACGCGCATAGCGCGCTAGAGACGGAGAAGCTATACGGGGAGCGTCTAGCGCGGGCAGGATTACAGTTTATACGGCGGGCTGCGGGAGAGGAAACTTTCTATTATGTAGTCAACCACGGCAGAAATACTGTAGATGAGGTTCTGCGTCTCAATACAGAAGGCAAGAAATATACGTTGTTGGATCCCCAAACGGGCGAAGCCTTTAATATTCCAGTCGACAAGCGGTCTATACGGGTACAAATCAAACCGGGTTACGCCTGGATCATCAGGGTAGGAGCCCAGGAGTCGACATTGGCGGACTTGTGGTATCAGGACGAGCTCAGGGAAGAGTTGGCATTGACGGCACCTTGGCACGTATCTTTTATTTCCGGCGGACCAAAATTGCCAAAGAGTCAAACGATACAAAGCCTATCTTCGTGGGCGATATGGAATGATGATGCGGCGCGGTTTGCCGGCACAGCGGCATACGAGACCTCCTTCGAACTGGATTACGATAGATCGAAGTCCTATCTCCTGCAGCTGGGTAAAGTCGGTGAAAGTGCCCGTGTCTTTGTGAATGGAGTGGAAGCAGGATTGGTATGGGCAAACCCGTTCGAACTGGACATTACCAAATATGTAAAAAAAGGACGAAATACATTGCGTGTAGAAGTAGCCAACCTGATGGCCAACCGCATGCGTGACCTGGACCAACGGAAAATCCAATGGCGGAATTACCATGAGATCAATTTCGTGAACATCGACTATAAAGACTTTGATGCCAGTGGGTGGAAACTGATGGAAAGTGGTCTGCTCGGTCCGGTGAAGCTATTTGCTTTTTAGCAGAGAGCTTCGCCATCACGATATGGATTGAATCCGTTTAATTGATCTTATTTTTTTCCGAATCGGGTTTTAGTTCGTCCGGACTATCTTTGGTATAGGTGTCAAAAGTATCACGGGACGCTGTCAAGAAGATATCCTTGATTACCTGAAGGCTAAGCTCGTCTTTCGGGTCGAACGTATCGGATTCCATATAGCGCTGGAGGGAGAAGAACAATTGTCTGGAGGCCGGTTTGTTTTGAACATCCGGGCCAAGGTCTGCGCTGCTCACGATAATCTTTCCGTTGCCCACTTTTGCCTCGTATACGAGTGCTAGTCGGCGGTTTAAAAACCAGGTATCGATCGGCTGAATCAACGGGCGAAAATCCGATGGGAAATCCTCGATGTGCATCACCTGCGCACGGTGCTGTATATCCCACCACTGCAAATCGCTGTGGAAGCTTGTCGGAAAATCGGCAAAAGCCTGACTTTTTTCCTGAATCAACATTCCTGTCACATGTGGAGGGCGCATTTTAAACCAGGAGGTATTCCAAAACACGGGAAGAAAATGCATTTCGACTTCTTTCCCTTTGACGACTTTTCCCGAGGCATTTAGAAATACCTTTCCACCCTTTTTCAATACAGCTTCAGCTTGTGCATCCAGTACCGTCGTATAATAGACCGACGATGTCTGTTGTTGCGGTTCCTGAGGATACACCCAAAAATTCCAATCATTCGCGAAAGGGGTACCGTCTACCCGTACCTCAAGATTGAATTGAGTAGGATTTTCGACCTTGTTTAAAGGAACCAATATATTTCCTACCAATAAGCCATTCCCTTGGATAAAAGTTTGGGGATCAAAGTTCCCCGAAGCATAGGTCTGTCCATCGGTATCCCGGATTGTCCAGCTTATCACGGCATCTGTTAAGGGCGTCTTTCCGGAATGGAAGAGCGCTATTTCAGCCGCAAAGGTTTCTTTATTCGTAAAGACAAATTTGTAGACTTTCGCCAGAGGCACGGTCTCATTGCAGAAGCGGGCATATTCCGCGGCAGATATATAGCCTTTTTCTTCCCAGAAGGCATCCAGTACGCCGACCAACGCTGTCCCTTGTCCGGGGAAGTCCTGTAACCCCAACAATTGGAATCCCGCATATTCGGGTGTCCGCAACATTTTTTCGATTTCGTGCTTATAAGCAAGTGCCTGCAACATTCCTGAAGCTTTTAAAAAGTCGTTGGCCTGATCGCCCATGTGCTGATCCGTCAGGATCTGGCGAAACATCTCCATGTTTTTTGCTTTATAGACACCCGTGTATTTTTTGATTTCATCAAAATTGGGGTACACGCAATATTGTCCATTTTCATGTGCTATAAAAGGAACATCAAACGGTGAGATTCCTGTACTGAAGTCGGAATGGGATTCCGGTATTTTATTCCAGGCTAATCCACGGACACCCCCTCGTACCTGAAATTCGGCGTTTGGTACGACCGGCCAGCTTCCGCCTACGGACATACCGGTGTACACTCTCCGGCTGTCCCGCACCTTCCAAAAGTCGACAAAGTCATTCAGGTAAGCAACCTGATTGCCGGCAGGCTCATTTCCCGCCGATAGCATCGTAAAGGATGCGTAATTGCCGTACTGTTCGACCATCCGAATACTTTCCTCGTACAGAAATTTATCCACGGGCTGGCCTAAGCCGATTTTCGGGCCATGGTTGGGCCAGCTTGGTGCTTCCGGTTGCAGATAAAGCCCAATTCTGTCCGCAGCGATAAAGGCAGCTTCCGGAGGACACCAGGAATGAAAGCGCACATGGTTTAAGCCGTGGGCTTTGATTGTCCGGAAGATCTTTTCCCAAGCCTCCACGGTTGTTGCCGGGTAACCTGTGAGCGGAAATTCGCAGTTGTTGAGCGTGCCACGCAAGAATACCGGCCTGCCATTGATCAGAAATTGCTTTCCCTCAATACGAAATTCACGCATACCAAATTGAACTTCTTTTGTAGTTTCGCCGGCATCGGTGGAAAGCTGGACCGATAATTTGTACAACGCAGGATCAAACTCGTCCCAGATCAGCATGCCCGGCCCAAAAGGCAGTTCTATCTTCAGGGTGTCTGATCCTGATATCTTGGTCTTCGCGGTGATCGCTTTCGTTTTGTCCGAATGGCTTGTATTAAAGCTTTGTGCGGATACCGTCACTTTACTATTCACAGCCTTTGTCGTGGTATTGTTTAAGATAATCTGCACACGGGCTAGACGCTGGTTAAGATCAGGGAAGACTTGTATATCTTCGATATATACCGGAGCGTAAGCTTCTAAAGCAATTTTGCCGATGATGCCGTTCCAGTTTCCCTGGGTATGATCGCTAATACTATGCGAGTCCGGCCCCACGTTGATCTCTTTGATTCGGTTGTCCACACGTATTGCGATTCGATTTTCTCCCGAAGTGAGAAATGAACTCAGCTCATAGATATGGGGAGCTACTAAAGAATGCTGCATGCCTACTTCCTGACCGTTGACCCATACCCGGGTTTCCGTATGTGCTCTTTCCAGGTGAAGAACGATGCGTCGTCCTTCCCAATTTTTTGGAATACGCACTTCTTTCTGGTACCAGGCAGCTCCTACGTAATGCTTAGCCGGTGTTAGCCAAAAGGGTATGTGGATATTCCCCAGTTGTCGAAATTTTTCTAATTTAGGGTTGTAGTAGAAGGAGCTGTCGTAAATCGATCCGGTCCATTTCGTTTCCAAGGTTATATCATCGCCCAATAAGTTTTGCGCCATCGATCCTGGCAGCTTTACGGTAGCAGACAGATTTCGGTTGTACCACTGCTCCGCTATACCTACGTCTTGCCGATCGATTTCAAATTGCCAATTGCCGGCAAGGGAAATAATAGCACTTCCATGACACTCAGGCGTGCACAGATAGCATAAAAACAACCAGAAAATTATAACCTTCTTCATATATCTACGGATTTTTTATAAGACAGATTTTATTGTGGTTAGCTATAAACATGGAAAATAAGCTTTCCTAAACAAAAATATAGAGAACAGCGTAAACATAAATGGATAATATATTGAAAAGAATGTAATATTCTCTGATAGGAAAGTCCTTTTCTCTTCCTTCTATGTATTGGAAAGATCGGCATCATTATAGCGTTTCCGATATTCCCGTGGACTTAATCCCATTTCTTTAAAGAAGGCTTTCGATAAATGAAAGGGGTCATAAAAGCCGAGTTTAAACGCGATTTGCTTAATTTTTAAGTCCGAAAATTGCAGATAATAGCAAACCCGTTGGATTTTTAACTGATTGTAATATTCAATGGGTGAAAAGGAGGTGCCTTGTACAAAGAGTGCGTTCAGGTGAGAGGTGGAATATCCGACGGCATCGGCTATATCTTTTAGGCTGATCTTATTCTCCACATTGTCCCGCATATAGTAGATACAATTTTGAATCACATCATCGCGTTCAAATTTGTTGGTTTCTTGAAATTGGGGCATATACTTAAACGAAGCCAAAAAATACATGAAACAAAAGGTAATATATTCCATGTTTTCCTGACTATAGCCCATTTCCAGATTTTTGTAAATTTCTTCAAAAAGTTGGATTCTATCGGTAAATCTATGGGTCATCGTGTCGGATATGCTAAGTACTTTTCCAAATAGGGAAGCAAACATCACCGTATTCTCCCCTTTGAAATGTAGCCAATAAATACTCCAGGGATCATTCAGATCTGCTCCATAGGTGTGTTGCTGTTCCGCGGGAATGATAAAAGCCTGATGCTGTTGCAAGAGAAATTTTTCATTGTTATAATCAATCCAGCCACTTCCTTTCTCGCAATAGATCAATACATGCTCGGGGGCTCCATTGTTACGTGCTCGATAATGGTATCGGGCATTGGGATAATATCCGATGTGTGTCACGTACAATTGCTTGGTGATCGGATTCTTAGATTGTATGTCCCGGATCACATACGGTGTGATAATCGCCTTTTCTCCTTTAAATCCATCTGCTTTGCTCTTGTTCATGTTGTTTTAATGCAAAACTTAAAATTAGTCATTTTTTACATGTTTAACATTTTATCTTACATCTTTAGCTCGAAATATCGTCATAAATTTGAGCTAATTATAAACCTATTCAAAATCTTTATGACAACAGAAAAAGGGACACAAAAAAGATTTTTATACATTATTACCTTTATATCGGCAATGGGAGGACTGCTGTTTGGCTATGATTGGGTTGTCGTTGGCGGGGCCAAGCCTTTTTATGAAGCGTATTTCGATATTGGCGATTCGCCCAATATGCAGGGCTGGGTAATGGGATCTGCCATATTGGGTTGTCTGATTGGCGTTTTCATCACCGGGTTTTTAGCCGATAGGTTCGGGCGGAAGTCTTTGCTGTTTATTTCTTCGTTAATATTTATTATTGCCGCGTACGGTACCGGTGTCGTGGATGATCTGACCCTATTTATTTTCTATCGTGTAGTTGGTGGTATAGGTATTGGTATCGCTTCAAACTTGTCACCAATGTATATTGCGGAAGTCGCGCCGGCGAATATTCGTGGCAAGCTGGTATCTGTTAATCAGTTAACCATTGTTGTGGGTATACTGCTCGCGCAGATTGTGAACTACCTGATCGCGGAACCCGTCATTCAAGGCGAACAAATTATCGATACCTGGAACGGCCAAAGTGGATGGCGTTGGATGTTCTGGTCAGGAGGCTTTCCTGCTGCTCTTTTCTTTGCGTTGCTTTTTGTATTGCCTGAAAGCCCTAAATGGCTTATATCACGCGGGCGGATCGACGATGCTTCCAAAACTTTGGTGAAAATCGGGGGCACAGCTTATGCGAACACTGAAATACAGGCATTAACTCCCATAAGCCAGACCGTACAGACAGAAACGAACTATGCGACATTATTTAAAGGAAAGATGCCCAAAATTCTGTTAATCGGTATCGTCATTGCGGCTTTCCAACAATGGTGTGGCATTAATGTGATCTTCAATTATGCGGAGGAGATTTTCTCCGCTGCCGGATACGGGGTTTCGGATATTCTTTTCAATATTATCATTACCGGGATTACCAATTTGCTATTCACCATAATCGGTATGTATACCGTGGATAAACTCGGTCGGAGAGCTTTGTTGATTTTTGGTTCGGTAGGATTAGCCAGCATATATACGCTTTTGGGCTTGTGTTATTATTACGCGTTCTCCGGTATAGCTGTGCTTGTACTGGTTATGCTGGCCATCGGCTGTTATGCCATGACCTTGGCACCGATCACATGGGTTGTGATTTCGGAGATATTCCCCACGAAGATTCGGGGTGCCGCTATGGCGATCTCGACTTTTTCGCTCTGGACGGCTTGCTTTATATTGACCTATACGTTCCCGCTTCTGAATGCATCGTTGGGTGCCTACGGAACATTTTGGTTGTACGGCGCGATATGTCTTCTCGGATTCTGGTTCATTAAGCGCAACCTGACCGAGACCAAGGGCAAAAGCCTGGAACAAATCGAGCAAGAACTGACACGATAACATTTAGTACCTCAAACAGATAAAAATACATGGAAACTATTACATCACATCTGATTCGTTCTACGGTGAACGAACCGAATGTAGTGAAGGCTTGGGAAGAAGAGGTGCTTCTCCCGACGTATCAAATAGGCGAAGAAGAAAAGAATCCAATGTTTTTGGAGAAGCGCGTGTATCAAGGAAGCTCCGGTGTAGTATATCCCTACGCCGTGGTGGAAAAAGTTTCTGACGAAAAAAAGGATAAAGCATACAAAGCTATCTTTATCGAAAATGAATACCTGAAAATTATGATCCTGCCGGAGTTGGGAGGACGCGTACACATGGCCTACGATAAGGTTAAACAGCGGCATTTTGTCTATTATAATCAGGTTGTTAAACCTGCGCTGGTCGGATTGACAGGGCCCTGGATCTCCGGAGGCATCGAGTTTAATTGGCCGCAACATCACCGTCCGAGTACTTTCCTGTCGACAGACTCCTATATCGAGCACAACTTGGATGGAAGTGTAACGGTGTGGTGCAATGAGGTGGAACGGCTATTCCGTATGAAAGGTATGCAAGGGTTTACGGTGTATCCCGATAAGGCTTACCTCGAAATCAAAGTCAAGGTTTATAACCGCACTGCTTTACCACAAACCTTTTTGTGGTGGGCCAATCCGGCCGTCGTAGTTAATGATTCGTATAAATCCGTTTTTCCACCCGATGTACACGCGGTATTTGACCATGGTAAACGCGATGTGTCCAACTTTCCTATCGCTACGGGGGTGTACTACAAACAGGATTACTCGAGCGGTGTGGATATTTCGAGATACAAAAATATTCCCGTTCCTACTTCGTATATGGCTGTCCGGTCCAAATATGACTTTGTCGGCGGATATCAAGATGACCAGCAGGCCGGTCTGCTCCATGTCGCAAACCACCATGTATCGCCCGGTAAAAAACAATGGACATGGGGTCATGGAGATTTTGGACAGGCATGGGATAGAAACCTGACCGACGAAGATGGCCCATATATCGAATTGATGACAGGTGTATATACGGATAATCAACCGGATTTTACATGGATACAACCCAACGAGGAAAAATCATGGGTGCAGTATTTTATGCCCTATGCAGAAGTTGGGTACGTCAAAAATGCGACTAAAGATGCTATTGTGAATCTGGAAATAGTGGACGGATATGCACATATTATCCTCTATACGACTGCCGAATTTGCTGATTTACGGATCAAACTATCCGGCGCAAACGGTGTGCTATATTTGGATGAAAGCACGTCCTGTAGCCCACGGAAAACCTATCGTAAAGAGGTCTGGGTAGGGGAAGAAAAAATCGAAAACCTGCTGTTGGAAGTATTCTCCTCGGCTGGGACATGCCTTCTGAAATACCAATCGGAAAGCCCTAAAATAGAACCTATACCTGATCCCGCCCAAGAAGCAAAGGATCCAAAGGATATTTCATCGATCGAACAGTTGTTCTTGACAGGGCAACACCTCGAACAATACCGTCATGCGACATATAACCCAATAGATTATTATACCGAAGCCCTGCGTCGCGAACCAACCGATATTCGCTGCAATAATGCCCTCGGATTACTGCTTTTACGTAGGGGACAATTCGAAAAAGCGGAAGAGTATTTCCATGAAGCAATAAAAACACAGACTGACCGGAATCCAAATCCCTATGACGGAGAACCGCATTATAACCTAGGGTTGAGTCTTAAGTTTCAGAAAAGGTATGACGATGCGTATGCGGCATTCTTTAAAGCAACCTGGAACGCCGCATGGCAAGATTCGGGATATTTTGTGCTTGCCCAGATCGATGCGCTGAACAAATCGTGGAGCGTCGCTTTGGAAAATGTCGATCAGGCCCTCCTGAAAAATTGGCATAGCCATAAGGCCCGTCACTTAAAGACATGTATATTCAGAAAGTTGGGCAGAACGGAAGATGCTTTGCAATTGATCGCGGATTCCCTGGCTATCGATAAATTCAACATCGGTTGCCGCTTTGAAAAATACCTGATTACCGACGATATAAACGACCTGCATGAACTGCAGCAATTGCTGTCGCAATCGATACATACCTATATAGAATATGCATTGGACTATGCCAACGCCGGGCTGTATGCCGAAGCCATTGCTTTGTTGCAACATAGTATCGAAGATGAAAACAAGGTCTATCCCATAGTTTACTATGCGATGGGTTATTTTTACAGGCAGCTCCAGCAGGACAGCAAAGCCAAAGAATATTACAAAAAAGCGTCGGCGATGTCCCCTGAAAGATGTTTTCCGAATAAGCTGGAGGAAATTAACATCCTTATCGATGCAATAGAGACCAACCCGGAAGATTCTTTTGCGCCCTACTATTTGGGCAATTTTTGGTACGCCAACCGTCAATACGACGAAGCAAGATCATGCTGGGAAACATCTATTCAATTAAATGACTTATTCCCGACAGCATTACGAAATCTTGCATTGGCCTATTACAACAAATTTGACAAAAAAAGTGAAGCGAGGGATTTGTTGGAAAAGGCATTTGCTTTAGATCCAACGGATTCCCGGATTTTCATGGAGCTGGACCAGCTTTACAAGAAATTAAATTTGTCTCATGAATCACGGCTGGCTTTATTGAATCAATATCCCGAACTGGTCGAACAGCGGGACGACTTGTTAATCGAGCAAATTACGTTGTATAACCAAATGGGCAATTACGCTTCCGCGAAAGAGATCATCAGCGGCCACATTTTCCATCCGTGGGAGGGCGGCGAAGGTAAGGTGACGAAACAATATACGGTATGCCGCGTCGAATTGGCCAAGCAAGAAATCAAAAACGGGAACTATCGTGAAGCACTGCACCTGTTGCAGGAGACGGACAGCTATCCACATCATCTCGGTGAAGGAAAATTGGCAAATGTCGAAGAAAACGACATCAATTATTACAAAGGTATGGCTTATGCGGGGCTGGGGGATCAAGAGCAGTCCCTGTATTTTCTTCATTTGGCCACTGTAGGTTCGCAAGAACCTCAACAAGCTTTTTTCTACAATGATCAACAACCGGATAAGATTTACTATCAGGGGCTAGCTTATAAAGCATTAGGTTTAGAGGATAAAGCCAAGAGCCGGTTTAACAAATTGATCGCCCACGGCAAAAAACATTTGTTTGATAATTGCCGGATTGATTATTTTGCGGTCTCCCTCCCTGATTTAGCGATTTGGGAAGATGATCTGAATGTACGCAATCGAATACATTGCTATTATGTGATAGGTCTGGGAGAACTCGGACTGGGAAATGTTGAGGAGGGTAAAAAGTACCTGAGAAAAGTACTGCAACTCGATATAAACCATATCGATTGCCATTTGATATTAAAAGAATACGAAGACATAGTGCAGCAGGCAAAGTGTATAAAGAACTGGATCGCCAACTAAAAAATAAAAATGTACTCTACAGCGTAGATCAAGCTATTTTTCTAAAGTATCTTTTACCGCTAAAGGCGGCAACCTGTCCTGTAGATCCATCAATAGGCTTGTGCGAATACGTAATGTTACCCCTCCCCAATCAACGGATCTTTGAAACTTTCTTTGCCGGTTTCTATTCGGCCGGCAAAATGCTGTTTGAAAGATGTCTGGTCGGGGGAGGAGATCGTGAAATCATACCAGCCGTAGGTGTCTCCCAACGGAATGACAAATTCTTCTTTACTGTGGGCAGCAATCACCCTAATGAAAGCTTTCTGTTTTTTGTAGCCAACATCATGAAAAGCAACGTGTATGGGCTTATTGTCCTGATTTTGAATCGTCACTTTAGCGTTTCCTGTAGCCTGCTTTTTCAGCATTTCGGATTTCCGTATTACTGATGGCCTTAAAATTTCCAGGTTCTTCCTTAAATTTAGCATTATAGATGCTTTTAACAACCTGGTTGCGATCTAAAAAAGGTAGCTTTTCGTCCTTAGGATTGAAAGGAGCAAAGGCTGATGTCAAGTCGCCACAGATGGTTCGCCTCCAGGCGCTGATATTATCCAAATGGATATTCTTCTTATATTTTTTGTTAATAAATGTTTCCAAAAAGTGCAACGTAGATGTGTGATCGAAAACTTGCGAACATACTTTTCCTTGATCGATCCACGCACAATGATTTTATCGTATCCGCAGCTGTTATTACAGGATACATTGCTTGTACCTTGGAAGAAGGAATATCCCTCTTTTTTATCACTCGCGGCGTATAGAAAGCATTTGGCGGCATATGTGTTTAAGTTCTCGGCATACTCCGCGAGTTTGTTTCCGTATTCCCTGAGTTTATTTCCATGCTCCGTGAACCTCGGGGAGCGCTCCGGGAGTTTGTTTCCATATTCCCCGGTTTATTTCCATACTCCGCGAACCTCGGGGAGTGCTCCGCGAGTTTGTTTCCGTATTCCCTGAGTTTATTTCCGTCCTCCGCGAACTTCGGGGAGTGCTCCGGGAGTTTGTTTCCGTATTCCGCCAAAACGTTTCTATGCTCCCCGAGTTCATTTCCATACTCCGCGAACTTCGGGGAGTACTCCGTGATTTTGTTTCCATATTCCTCGGTTTATTTCCATACTCCGCGAACCTCGGGGAGTGCTCCGGGACTTTGTTTCCGTATTCCCTGAGTTTATTTCCATGCTCCGCGAACCTCGGGGAGTATTCCGCGAGTTTGTTTCCGTATTCCGCCAAAACGTTTCCATACTCCCCGAGCTAAAAATGAGATGAATTTTGCCTGTTGTTGCCTAAAAATCGCATGCGGGTTGTTCGATGTTTATCTTTCGACGATTTCACCGATCATAAACTAGTTCGCGGTGCTGCGGCCGAAATAGCCGGGCTTGCCTTATCTTCGTATTGCTTGAAATTTTCGACAAAAAGATTAGCTAATAGCAAAGCCTGTTTATCGTAAGCTTCCTGGTCTTCCCATGTGTTTCTTGGATTGAGTACCCGGTCAGGTACACCCGGACAAGATTGCGGCTTCCAGACACCAAATACCGTATGAGCGACATATTCTACATCATCCAGATCTCCGCGCATCGCTGCATGGATCATCGCACGTGTGTACTTTAGGCTCATACGCTTCCCGACTCCGTACCGACCTCCGGTCCATCCGGTATTAACCAGCCAAACATTGACATCCGGATTTTCTTCCAGCTTTTCGCCCAACAGCTCTGCATAGGCTGTAGGGTGTAACGGCAAGAACACCCGTCCGAAGCATGCTGAAAATGTGGTTTGCGGTTCGGTAATACCAACTTCGGTCCCTGCTACTTTCGCCGTATATCCGGAGATGAAGTGGTACATAGCCTGTTCGGTGGTCAGCTTTGAAATAGGAGGTAAGATACCAAAAGCATCGCAGGTCAAAAAGAATATATTCTTGGGATCACCACCTATGGATACTTTCTTGGCATGAGGTATATAATGAATGGGATAGGCCGCTCTGGTGTTTTCTGTGAGGCTGGAGTCTGAAAAATCCACCGTATGGGTGCCCGGGAAGAAGGTGACATTTTCTAATAAAGTCCCGGGTTTGATCGCTGCATAGATTTCAGGTTCTTTTTCTGCGCTAAGATCTATACACTTGGCATAGCAACCGCCTTCAAAGTTAAATACAGCCCCTTCTGCCCACCCATGCTCATCGTCACCAATTAAGCTGCGGTTCGCATCGGCCGACAAGGTCGTCTTTCCTGTTCCGCTCAGGCCGAAGAACAGTGATACATCGCCATCTTCTCCTTCGTTAGCCGAACAGTGCATCGGCAGGACATGATGTTTGTGCGGCAGTAGAAAATTCAGTACACTGAAAATTCCTTTTTTCATTTCACCGGTATAGGCACTTCCGCCGATGAGAATTACTTTTTTACTAAAATTGACAATGGTAAAATTACTTTGTCTGGTACCGTCTATCTCGGGGTCGGCTTCGAATTCAGGTATTTGAAGAATGAGCCATTCTTTTTCGAACGAATCCTGCTCTTCGACAGATGGCTGGATGAAGAGATTGTTGCAAAAGAGGTTTGCCCAGGGAGTTGTATTTATCACGGTTACATTTAATCGGTATGCCGGATGAGCGCCGGCATAGCAATTCCGTGCCCATACTTCTTTTTCGGAAAGAAATGCGACCATTTTGTTGTAGAGATTATCATACACCTCTTCACTCGTCGGAATGTTGATGTCACCCCAATCTATCGTGTCGGAAGTTAACGCGTCTCTGACAATAAATTTGTCTTTAGGTGATCGCCCGGTAAATTTCCCTGTACGTACACATAGTGCACCTTGATCGTTTAGGCTGCCTTGGCCTAATTTTAGGGTTTGCGTGGTCAATTTTGCATTATCCAGATTCCAGTGGATAGTCGCTGCTTTGATGCCTAGTTCCGTGAGGTTTAATTTAGAACTTGTTGCCTCAATTTCATGTTGTGTCATGATTGTCATAATTTATCCGGCTAAGGTAGGAACAATATCAAAGGGATAGGGGATGAGTTTAATTTTTGTAAAAATGACACTTACACCGAATAAAATATAGTCAAATTATAATTATATCGAATAATGTTGTTTTTATACTAGAGAATGTTGTGATTTTTTGAAGAAATAAAAATCAAAAAAACACCACTTTTTGGGTGGTGTTTGTGTTCAAAAGATCATAAACGAAAACGTTTGCGTAAAATGTTTGGTTATCTTTTCTATTTCTTATCGATACTATATTTTCCCGGTCCGGTAAAGAAGATAGCTAGGAAAATCGCGCACAGTTCTAAGGCGTGAGAGGCTTGAGATAGTCCATCACCATTCATCAAATGGGAAACCATCGCAATCACCATCGTAAAAGCCAATAGTAAGCTTGCCGGTCTACTCCAAAGGCCGAGGATCACTAATATTGCACCCACAGTCTCTACCAGAGCCGCTGAAAATCCCCAAAAGGAGGGAAGGAAGTGGATACCTAAATTGCCCATGGAAGAACCAATTTTCCCCCATAGATCGGGTCCACCCATCATTTTAGGTAAGCCATGAAAGGCAAACATCGTCACACCGACGACGACACGGAGAATCAATAGACCGAGGTCTCTTTTGTTGTTCATTCTACTCATATTTAATCAATATAATTAATGGAAACTTTTGACTTTTGCACGGTTAATCGGATTTTCTTTCCCAATATCAATGCGCTATTATTCGGTATATGTCCTACAGGACAACCAAAGGCTACAGGGAAGTCTAGGTCATGGACTTTGTCGAGAATGATTTCTTCTACACTTTGCCCGAAAGAAGGGATGTTGTCTCGTAAGTTGGTGAAACTTCCTACAATCAGTCCTTTTAGCTTATTCAATCTTTTTGCTCTTTTCAATGTCCAAAGCATTCGGTCGATGTTGTAATAGGCTTCTCCGACATCCTCGATAAAAAGTATCTTCCCATCATAGTTTACCTCCGATGGCGAAGCAATAAGGCTGTGTAATATCGCCAGATTACCTCCTGTCAGGATACCCTCAGCTTCACCTACCCGATTAGGGAGATCTGTAGCGCTGTATTTGAGGGGGATTTCTTTTCCAAAAAGAGCTTTTTTCAAGGACAGTAACGATTCGGGCGTTGCATCCAAAAATGACTTGACCATTTGTCCATGGATCGTTGGAATACCAAATTTACGTTGGATATGACTATGCAATACCGTAATATCACTAAAGCCCACCAGCCACTTGGGGTTTTTCCTGAATTTGGTGAAATTCAGCTGATCGACAATCCGTACACACCCATAACCGCCTCTACCCATCACAATAGCTTTGATTTCCGGGTTATCCAAAGCTTCCTGCAAATCCTCAGCCCGTAACGAGTCATCTCCCGCAAACTGGTTATACTGTGCATAGAGCGACTTGCCGATCACAAGTTCTAGCCCCCAACTTTTCCCTATATCAAGCGCCTTATCCAGATTTAGGTTGATATATCCTGCAGGACACACCAAGGCTATTTTGTCACCGGCTTTCAGGGAAGGGGGGATGTTCATGTTCTTTTTGGAATATTTTTTCTAGCTTTATCTATTCAGCGTAAATTGAATTATCTTTGCAGACAATTTTACGATTAATTTTTTAGTACACATATTAAAAATACAATATCTTGAGTAATTTTTCCAAAAATCGCTATACAGTTACCTCCGCCCTTCCATACGCTAACGGTCCTTTACATATAGGTCATTTGGCGGGGGCCTATATTCCGGGTGATATTTATGTACGCTTCTTGCGTTTGAACAACAAAGATGTGGTATACGTATGCGGTTCGGACGAGCATGGGGCAGCGATTACGATCAAAGCGAAGAAAGAAGGTGTGACCCCCCGTGAGATTATTGATAAATACAACAAACAGATTAAAGATTCCTTTGAAGAGTTTGGTATCTCCTTTGATATCTACCATCGTACTTCGGAACAAATTCATCATCACTTATCGCAGGAATTTTTCTTAAATCTCTACGAGAAAGGCGAGTTTATCGAGAAATTCTCGGAGCAATATTATGACGAAGAGTTTCATCAGTTTTTGGCGGATCGTTATATTACCGGAACTTGCCCACATTGTCAAAATGAGGGGGCGTATGGGGATCAATGTGAAAAATGTGGCACTTCACTGAGTCCGACAGATCTGATCAATCCAAAGTCTACATTAAGTGGAAAAACACCAGTGCTAAAAGAAACCAAACATTGGTATTTGCCATTGGATAAATATCAACCTTGGCTAGAAAAATGGTTGATCGAAGGAAAAAGAGATATATTGAAATCCAATGTATTTGGACAGTGTCAGTCTTGGTTGAAGTCTGGCCTACAGCCACGTTCCATGACGCGGGATCTGGACTGGGGTGTAGATGTTCCGTTGGAAGAAGCGAAAGGAAAGAAACTATATGTCTGGCTAGATGCGCCGATCGGTTATATTTCGGCGACGAAGCAATGGGCTTTGGATCATGGTAAAAATTGGGAAGATTATTGGAAGAAGCAAGCAAATCCCGACGATGACTCAATGTTGGTTCATTTTATCGGTAAGGATAATATTGTATTCCATTGTATTATTTTTCCGGCGATCTTGCATGCTCATGGAGAGTATATATTGCCGGATAATGTACCTGCCAATGAGTTCTTGAACCTGGAGGGAGACAAGTTGTCTACCTCGCGGAACCATGCAGTGTGGCTCCATGAATATCTGGAGGAGTTCCCGAACAAGCAGGATGAGTTGCGTTATGTCTTGACTTCGATCTTGCCGGAGACTTCGGACAGTGAGTTTACATGGAAGGACTTCCAGGCACGTGTCAATAACGAACTTGTGGCTATTTTAGGTAATTTTGTCAATCGTGTGATGGTACTTTCTCATAAGTATTTCGATGGTAAGGTACTATCGGGTGCGGCGTTGTCCGATACGGACAGGGGCGTGTTTGAGGAGCTCGCCAAATACCCGTCTTTAATTGAACAATCTATTGCCAGCTACCGTTTCCGTGAGGCGTTGAATCATTTTATGAATGCTGCCCGATTGGGAAATAAATATCTCGCCGATGAAGAGCCTTGGAAAGTGATCAAGAGTGATGAGGAACGTGTCAAGACGGTATTGAACGTGGCTATACAAATCGTGGGAAATCTGGCTATCCTGGCGCAACCTTTTTTGCCAAAAACAGCAGCAAAGTTGTTTGAGATGTTGCATCTTTCTCCACAAGGCTGGCAAGGAGCCGGTCATCAAGGGCTGATTGGTGCCGGTCATCAACTGGGTGAAGTCCAGCTCTTGTTTGAGAAAATTACGGATGAACAAGTTGAATTTCAATTGCAAAAGCTGGCGGCTGCCAAAGTAAATAATGCGACGGTCGCAGTAGAGGCGACTCCTGCTAAAGGAAATATCACATTCGACGACTTTATGAAGTTGGATATCCGGGTGGGAACGATCCTGGAAGCTGAGAAGGTAGCCAAAACAAAAAAACTGTTGAAACTAAAAATAGATACGGGTATCGACCAACGTACGGTGGTGTCGGGTATTGCAGAGTATTTTTCTCCGGAACAAGTTGTAGGTAAGCAAGTTTCTATTTTAGTAAACCTAGAACCTCGCGAGATCAAAGGTATCCAATCACAGGGAATGATATTGATGGCAGAAGATGCCGATGGACGATTAGACTTTGTTAATCCTACATCTGCGATCAAGCCGGGAAGTGTAGTGAGGTAGCTGGGTAGCGGTTAGAAAATAAGGAGTAAAGATCAAAAAATAAGCATGTTTTGGTGTAAGTATTAACGATCGTATGGATCGCACCGGACAGTTATATTTTTTTGAAATATCCGCTTTATTGTCTCAAACCCATACAGCGCGTTACGTGCATGTTGATTTTGTCCGTGGAGCGACTAATGCCTATGCAGTTTATGGCGATATCAACTTTTATGGAGAATAAGGGCTAACCTGTATGGACATCCCATATTAACCTTTTCCCGTTAGGGGTACGCAATATGGAATAAGGTGCAACTACGACAGGAGCACCCGGATGATTGGACACACCTTTGTGAAAAGTTGCTGTATCGAGGATTTCGCGGGGATATTTCTGAGTTTTGTGCAGACCGATAATGGACCATGTTTTTATATATACAAATCCTTCTTCTGCTTCTTCAATTTTCAGGATGTAGCGACCGCTCAACCATAACATGCATATCAATAGGATGTTGCCGAAAATCACAAAGTAGATCATCCAAAAGATACCGGACAGCTTGGAAGAGTATTCTATAAAGAAATTGTCCAGATCGAAGAAGATCATATAAAAGGTGAAGACGGACAGCCCTGCCGTAAGGAGACTGACCATATACAATAGGGGAGCGCGTCGGTTGCGATAGGTTATCATTTCCAAATTCTTTAATCCTCTTTCCCCACAAAAGTGATGGCTTTTTGATGTCCGGCTTTTGCGGCTTTGCGGAGCCAGTATAGGGCTTCCGTTCGATTCTGATCCACGCCATCCCCGTTGTAATAGGCCATCCCTATTTCGTACATAGCTCCGACTTGTCCTGCCGATGCGGCTTTGTGATACAGTCGGAATGCTCCGGGTATATCCTTTACTGTACCGAGACCATCGTATAACATCGTCGCTTTATAATATACGCAGTCGATATTACCTTTGTCGGCGGCAAGGCTGTAATAGTGCAAAGCTCTTTCCGCATCTTTTGCCACACCTGAACCTGTGTAGTACAGGTTGGCGAGATTTTGCATCGCATAATGGTCGTCTTTAGCTATACCTTTTTGGTAATAGCTGATGGCACTGTCTATCGAGATAGGTGTACCTATACCGTATTGATAGAAAAAACCAAGTTTGCTGTAAGCTCCTGTCAGGTCATGGGAGACAGCCCGGGACATCCATAAAAATGCAAGGCTGTCGTTGGGTGTCGTTCCGTAGCCGCTGTAATAATCTTCGCCCAGATTGGACATAGCCTCGGGAATACCGTTTTGGGCAGCCAGATGTTGCCAGTAAAATGCTTTTTCGGGATTTTCGGCAGTGCCCATTCCGTACTTATAGAGTAGCGATAGGTTGAACTGTGCGTCGGAATTGCCTTTTTCGGCGGCCACATTGTATAGCTCCATAGCTTTGCCTAAGTCTTCCGGCACTACTTTGCCTTTGTGGTACAGATAGCCGAGACTGTTCGTCGCATCGGTATGGCCAAGTGTTACGGCTTCGTTCAGATAGTGCAGCATATTGCTGTGATCTCCCGCATTTCTTGCTTCCTGTGCTTTGCGGTACCAATCTCCAGCGGTCTGCTGTGCATACCCTATATTGGACAGTGCCAACAGATAACATGTGAAATAGATTATTTTCTTCATTGTGCCAAAAGTTAGTTATCCATATCAACAACAGTCTATTCCTAACCTGTTTATGAGCGAGGGCAACAGCATCCCCAATGAAAGCAACAGGCCTGCAATGAGTATGACTGGAATTATGGCATTTCTTTTCCTCCCGTCTTTCCTGATATTCTGCCAGATAAAAAGTGAAGCGATACCAAAGGGATAGGCCACGAACAATGCCGTCCAATACACCCAGAAAATACCCGTAGCGGTAAACCATAGGGCAAATACAAGTGCGAGCGTAAACAGAATGTCGTTTTTTGTTATTTTCATTTTTTTATTTCTTGTTCGATTTCTTTCAGCATTAATTCCCCAAGGCACTAAGGTTTTATTTGTGACTTCGTGGCGATTATTTTCCGATTTGTCAATCCATATTTTCAGCAACAAAAAAGGGGCAATCACCGCCACGGAACCCCACAGGCCTGTCATATCATAATGCTGCACAACGACGAGCTGGATGAATGCACCTACGATAATGGAAATATGCAGGATGATATGGCGGCGGTTGAAGGTCTGGATTTGTAGATTGTTGTCCTCCACTTTAATGCGGAAATAGGTGTATTCTATTAGAAACAGTAGGATATTGACGTTAAAAAACGTGTTTTGGAAGAAAAGCATCCGCGCATTTGCGCCAAGGAGCTCAGATTGTTCCCAATTCAGCATAAAACCGAACAGCAAGACGATAAATACCAGATAGATAAACAGCAGAAAACCTGCGCCGAAAGCCTGCGCAAGGAGCAGTTTTCTATCTGCTAAGGTTTTTTTGTGCAACAACAGATAAATAAAGTCCACCAATGTCCGGATGGCTTCCTGAAACCAGAATAGGTAAATGATATAGAATACGGTCACCTCCCTCCGGAGTATGCCCCAGATGGTGATGACCAATATAGTCAGGATGTCTATCTGACGGAGTTGTTTCATTTTTTCAGTTATCAGTGGACAGTTATCAGTAGTTAGTGGGCAGCCTGTACAGTCTCATTTCCAAATCATCTCATTTCCAAATTCATTATTTCTATTTTCTTTCCGAATCATTGGCAGGTATTATTTTCCCTGTTCCGTTGCAACGGTGGCATTGTCCCTCTACATGTACGTCTTGGGTGACAGGCCCTCCGGAGGTAGCTGTCTTGATTTGTGCGCCACGAATAGAGGTGCCTTCTACATACTCGGTCTTGGTATAAGTAGGGAAATATGTGGTTACGTTTTTGTAGGTGCGGGTGACCTTTCCACTACCGTAGCAATAGACACATTTTACCATATAACCATCGTTGCTTGCGTTTAGGATGGTATAGTCGGTCGCTATAGCAGGTATCTTCCTACCATCACTCAACGTTACACCGTCAAAACTGACAGAAGCCACTGCGGCAGTCTGATGGTTGTAGTGGATCACCTGTCCGACTTTTAAGGTCGTAGCGTATGATTTTCCACTTAGGGGATCGTCTTTTTTGCCACTTTGTCTATATTGGTTGCTGTAATAATTTTGTTTTTCCGTATTGCCTTTTTCGTGGTACAATTTCACGAGTTCACCGTACGAACTGAAAACAACTTCGTCATACAATACGTTTTTGGAGGTGTTGGTTGCTTTGACGAAATAGGTAATCGCTTTGTCTACATCACGCTCAACCCCTTTGCCATAGGCATAAGCCACGCCGGCAAGGTAGGCATACCTGTTGTTGAAATCCGACAGGTATTCCAACAGGCCTAAATAAAAGCTGGTTTGTTCCAAATAAGTGATGTATTGCGGTTTGTCGTTCAGAAATTCGGCCAGACTTTTAGTGGTATGGTAGTTTTGTTGTTGCTTGTATGCATTCACATACCATTCAAAACCTTCGTCTAGGTTGGCTGGGGTATTTTGGTTGTACCAAGGATGGGTGTTCAGCATTCCTAATATTGTTTTATCCTCAGCCCTAAGGCTGTCCAGATTACTGATCAGATAATCTATAGCTCCTTTGGTATCAAAGGGATAGGGCGAGTGATTGAAGAAAATCAAGGAACTGGATCCATAAGCAAACTTACCATCGGGATGGATATAGTACAATTTTCTGTGTGTATTCTTAGGATCTATTACCTCAAAGACATTAAAGCGAATTTCCGAATCAAAAGGTGTTGGCCTTCGGAGTTCAGGAAGAGTAGGTTCGGTTGTTATCGTCCCGTTTTCCAGCATGAGACCATACTTGTCCCCTTTTTTGATAATCAGGTGTTCCATTCCGTGCTTAGACGAATGGTGTCGATAGCAGTATATACCATCATAGATAAAATCAGTAATGGGGTTCATGTCCAGATCATACAAAGCGTATTTATTCTCCGCATTGATCAGAATGTAAAACCTGTGATCATATTCAGCCGAGTTTTGTCTGCCGGGATTAGGTATGATGTATAAAGAAAAAAGACGTTCGAATCTGTAGGGCTGTTTGTTGATTTTTTTTGCCGTGTTTCGATCGAGGATGTCTATGTTTCCTTTTTTGTCCACTGCCAAAAAACCGTTTTTTGTGGTATAAAACCTTTCATATTTCCCGGGCTTTATTACAAATTTATCGCCATTATGTATGCCATATTCACTGCTGAACATACGTTCCTGCGATACAGATAATTGCTGTGCCCGTGCTGTAAAGAAGCATAAGACGACAAGTGTCGTGAGGATTGTTTTGACTACATTTTTCATGCTATATCATTTTACCGCTTTCAGCTTTTAATCATCAATTTTCCATTATTGCTTGTCAAACACAGTTTTCGGCAGCTCCGGCATCTTCTTGGTGGCTTTGTAGAGGCCGTTGCTGGTACCCACCCACAGGTAGCCGTTGTTGTCTATCGAAGCACATTGCAGTTCGCCTTGCAGGTTTTTGTGGTTGATAAGGTATTTGCCATCGTAAAACAGCCTGTTGGCCTGCGACACATAAACGGCGTGTTTGCCCGTCAGATCCTGTCCGATATGGTACACTAGGTCGGCTTTCCAATAGAGGGCGAGGCGCAACCAACTGTTGCCACCCCCTTTACTGCCCGATTGATAGGGAGAAACGATACCCATCATAGCAGTAGGATTATATTCGTAGACACACAAAACAGTCGTTGCGCTATTGTTCTGTATATAAAAACCCGCACAATGGCTGGGCTGCCGTGCAGGCTCTCTGTCATCTATACGTGAAAAGGAAGGAGTACGACGATTAAAAGTCTTCCGTCCATCCGGTGTGATGTTTCCGAAAAATCCATCCATTTTGGTCGTGCGACCAAAACTAGCGTAGACCGAGCCATCGTCATTCCATTGCGTACGTTGAAAATCGTGGTTAATCGGATCGTTAAGCTGTGCAAGAATAGCTTCGCCATCGTAATCTAGGCTAATGGTGCCATTTTTTGGTGTATGGTACACCCAGAATTTTGCCCCAAAGGTGTAGGGACCTACACTAACACCACCGATAAACAGTTTCTCGCCGTCTGGTTTCAGTGCAATGCTTTTCAGTGTTGCCCCAGTGATTTTCAGTTTTTCGACCCAGCTATAACCGTTGTCATAGGAAACGAATATCCGATTATCGTTGTCCAGCAAAGCAGCGTTGTCCTTGTTGAAAATAATATCTTTGTAGCTCCATGTTCCGGGTGAAACGCTGATTTTTTCAAAACTCACCTCCTTTGCCCAATCGGTCATGACTTCTTCGGCAGTAGGTTGTTTATCGGGCTGCGGATCTTCTTTTTTTCCGGGACACGCCCATAGTAGAGGACAAAGAAACAGGAGTAGTCCTATATAGTTGTTGGGCAGAAGATCGATGCTAATAAATACTTTCATCATAAATGGATTAATTACATGCCGAAACAGTCTGGCTAAAGTTTATATCCTCCACAGTATAGGTCATATCTTCGCTCCCGGCATAACTCATTAAAGAAGTGAAAGGCTGTACATCCGTGTTTACTTCTGCCGCATTAAAAGCCAGCGTTTCGAGTTTGATATTCGTTAATCTGCTGTTGGATTTGCAACCTGGATTTTTGGTGTCTACCCATTCGATGATTGTATTGTTAAAGTTGTTTTCATTGACTAAAGCTACCATAGATGTATTGAACGAAATGGCTGATCTTTTCAGGTTCGGTGGGAGGCTTACTTTGTGGATCAGCTCCAGATCTTTGTTGAATATTAATACATCTTTTGTTTTTAAGTTGCTGCCCAGCTCGATAATTGTATTAAAAGCAACGGCATAGTTCCCCGCTTTGTCACGGTGCATACGGGTTACTTCAAACTGGTCCAACCCGTCTTTTAGGATAGCACTGTTCAGGATTTTCCCATCGGAATCAAATTCAATGAGGACTCCTCTGGGAAATAAAGAGGATTGTTCACGGTAATGTGTTACGGCAAAAAAACGATTGGCTGCTACATCTAGGATGGTATTAGTCGGAAATCCTGAAGTGGGAAATATCGTGAAAGGAGTTTTCACGGATTTAAGGGGTTTCAAGTCGGAAGTTCGCAGGATATGAAAATGCAATTGCCCGCCCCCCATCTGTACCATAATATTGTCGCCTGCTTTGATAATATCCTGCCCGGGCGTCCAGCGCTCCCCGGTACTGCTAATTCCAATTGTATTCAGGACTTCACCATTTTCCGGATCTACCTTGAATAAGTACAGACTTGATAAGGCCCAAAGGTAGCCGTTGATATGTTTTACGGCAACAGGTTGCATATCACTTGGATCATTGTAGGGGCTTAAGGTCATTTTTAGTTTTTTCTTCCATTGTACATTCCCATTAGCATCTATTTTCATAAGTCCTACATTTCCCCCGCCTGCTTTAGCGTAATAATAGATATTGCCCTTTGAGTCTACCGAATGGGCTATCGCCTGAAAGGTCTCTGCTGAACCATATTTTTTAAGCATATCCATTTTACGGTCGACAGTGCTGAAGCGGGCCAGATAAGTACCGGTGTACACATCACAACCATAGATATGATCATTGTATGCACCAATCCACTCAAAATTAGGTATAGGCTGGTTCAGTCGGGTGCTGCCACTGTTGCTCAGTGCAGGATCGGAGGTGCTGGGAGTGTCATCTCCTTCGTTCTTGCCGCAGGATACCAATAGCAGGAGGAGGAGTATGTGTATAGCTTTCATAAGCGGAAAATAATTTTTAATCCATAGTGGATCAATTATTCGCTTTGATATAAGCGATCAGATAATCGTTGTATTTGTCTAACGCATTTAGTACAGCTTTTTTATAAGCCTGTGGATTAGCTTGAATGGTGTAGGTCGCTTCCAGATTGCCACGTCCGCTTTTGATGGTACCACGTGAAAAAATGCCTACCAGGTCCCCGACCACTGCACTTTTAAATTTCTTCATGCTCTCGGGTATTCCTTCTGCTGTCTCTACATCATTGGCGTACGTAACGTCTGATGTGATTGTAACCCCGGGCTGAAGGATGGCATTGCAAAAACTCCAATTGTCGCCTGTGAATTTAGCATACGTACCGTCACCCTTGAACTGTTTGCCCATAGATGCAGCTGTGATACCCTCGATGCGGACAATAGGTCGCATATCAGTTTCGAATTTGTCCGTACGGTCACTGTTGCCCATTAACGTAAAACTCGAAAGCCCGCGATTGATATTTTGTATAATTTCGATAAAATCTATGGTAATAAACAGCTGTCCAACAGGCATCTTTAGGTCGTTGCCTAATGAAGCGTGAGCTCCCATCATTCCCGTGGGATACTCGATATATGGTGCATTGTTTGCCGTGAAAATTTTGGACACTCCCCAATTTTTTTTATTCGTCTCCCTTTGCAGATCAGTGTTACTTTCTACTAGTTTTTGATAAGATTTATGATCTTTGTAGCTGTCGTTCTGCGAAAAACCATTTGCTCTAAGCTTTTCCTCCAGATTTTTGTAATATTCGTCTGTTATTTCCTGAAAGAGAGCATCATCTATACCTTCGAGGAAACCCCAAGTAATCACATTGCCTACCTTACGTTTTTCCTGTTCCTGACGGGTGGCTAGCTTGAATTGTAAATTAACGCTTGTGAGTGCTACTTCGGTGGCTTTTTTGAACGGCGCGCGGTGCGTCCCTTTTGGCGCAAATGCCTGTTTGACTTCTTTTTCAGTAGGTTGTTGCGCCTGTAGGGTACTAGCGAAGCTGATAGCGATAATAAGGAATGCAGAGCTTGTTAACTTTTTGATTAATGTATTCATGGTTTTTATAAATTAGCGTGGTCTCTAAAAAATATCGACATTTTCTGGATTGTCTGAATTTTATGAATAGTCTAATAAACCATTAAAACAGAATAAATAAGCTATAAAAGAGCGACAAGCTTGTCTCAACTTACCAATAAAGTAGTCCCAGTTTTTCTTAAGTAGTTGTAAATAAGTGTTTTTTAACTGCTGTAGAGTCGTCTGATTTTGTACAAGTGCAAAGTTTTGCATTTCGATTTTTTATTTTTTATTTTCGTATTATTAACCTACATAGAGAAGATACTTAGCATAACTTACCAAGACAGATCCGATGCATATTTCAGATTCGCTTACCTTACAAATAAATCTGTTGTCAATTATTGTACTATTCACAATGGCAGGCAGTTTGCTGCTTAGGAAGAATAATGCAAAAGCGAATGTTTTCCTCGCAATTTTGGTGCTGTATCCGGTGTCTACTGTTGCCCATAATGTTGTTTCTATTTTTTTGGGTAAACCGGAACTGCTGTTTCTAAATTCGGTAAATGGTGGTATCAATTTTACATTTGGTCCTGTATTGTTGGTGTATTTGTCGCTGATACAAGGCAAAAGCATCCGATCGGCACTACATAGTTTGTGGCATTTTGTGCCGGCAGTATTGACTCTTTTGAGTGCCGGATATTATATGATGATTCCGTACAAGGAGAAAGTGCTTGTCATGGACAAGGTGCATGCAGGCGAAGAACCCTTTTTCAATACAATGTCCCTGCTGTTGCTTATCCACCTCTGTTATTATCTATATGTGGGCTGGAAAAGAGTAAGTCTGTACAAAGACAGAGCGAAGGAGTTAGGAATGTATGAGGCGGAGATATCTGTAAGATGGCAAAGAGCATTTCTACGATGTCTCCTATCGCTGAACGTGTTTCTGTTGTTAGCCTATTTCATACCGGTACTCATCACAGGAAAATCACATATTTATCTGGATTTGATCGCTGTGCCTGTCGCATCCCTTTTGATGTATGGTTTTATGCTATATAAAGGGTTGTCATACCATGTGATATTTAACAATCCTGAATACCAAACTTTTGCTAAAGCTGTGGCACCGCTTAATCATTTTATAGAGGAGGTCGAGCTATTAAAAAAAGCTCGAATAGGGCGTAGCGATGAATGGAATAATGAAAGCAATCTGCAAGCAAAACTGGAACAGCTTTTTATTATTGAAAAAATACATACCAAAACAGGATTAAAACTATATGATGTCGCTGCGCTGCTACATATCCGTCCGGCAGTGCTATCCACTTTCATCAATACACATTTAAAGATGACTTTTTTTGAGATGGTAAATCGTTATCGTGTTGAAGAAGCCAAGTTGATGCTGATCCATGAGGATTATCGACTTTATAAGGTCGAGTATATTGCTGAAATGTCCGGCTTTAATTCCAGAGCATCTTTTTTTCGGGTTTTTAAAAAATATCTGGGTAAGACACCACAGGATTTTAGGGATGAATGTTTTTTGAACGGCGAGAAAGTTGTGAGGTAATTGGGTAGAGGTAAGGTGTATCAGAAAAACATATCCACCAATTGTCTGGCTTCTTTCACATCATGTACGCGGAGAATCTGTACGCCTCGCTCAAGCAATAGTGTATTTAATGCCGTAGTTCCATTTAAGGCTTCCTGAGGTGTGATGCCGAGTTTTTTATAGATCATGGACTTTCTCGAAATGCCACCCAGTATCGGTAGACCGAAGTAATGCAGTTCATCTACTCGCAATAATAGCTCATAGTTTTGTGCTATGGTCTTCGCAAAACCAAAACCGGGATCTAGAATAATATCCCGGACTCCCAATGCGCGAAGTTTAGCAATGCGTTCCCCCAGTTCTACGGCTACATCAGTAGCGATATCGTCATAATCTGTAAGCTGTTGCATGGTGTCCGGACGGCCACGCATATGCATCAGGATGTAAGGCACTTGCAGTTCGGCTACGACCGAAAACATATCTTCGTCGAGATTGCCTCCCGAGATATCGTTGATGATGTGTGCTCCGGCATGTATACAAGCTTTAGCGACATCTGCCCGAAAAGTGTCTATGGAAAAGACGGCATGAGGGAATTCATGGATTAAACGTTCGATTACCGGCACCGATCGATCGATTTCTTCCTGGCTGCTAATCAGGGCTGCTCCGGGTCTGGAAGAGAAAGCACCAATATCAATGATATCGCCTCCCTCATCGAGTATTCTTTGCGTGTGTTGTAGGGCTCTCTCCACGGTATCGTGTTGCCCACCATCATAAAAAGAATCCGGTGTAACATTCAAAATGCCCATAATAAGGGGACGCTCGAATGTCAGCAATTTACTTTTGACCCGGATAGTTTGTGAAGGATGAGATTGGAACCTTTTCATGTCATTTTCGGATAAATTCAAACTTACCGCTTGGATCTAACTTCATGATGACGGATGGCCTTCCATCACTTTTATCTTGTTGCCCAAATTCTGCGATATAATCTACCCCCTCTTTAATTTTAGGACTGATTTCGTCGAAATCCTTTGCCGTCGGCATGCCACTCAGGTTTGCCGATGTCGATATAAGGGGCTTCCTGAAACGCTGCAAGAGTTGCTGACAGAAGGCGTGATTAACGATGCGAATACCAATAGACCCATCTGCTGCGACCGCATTTGGCGCGAGGTTCTTCGCTTTTGAATAGACGATGGTCAAGGGCCTGTCAGCCACTTCGATCAATTCATAGGCGACTTCCGGTATGTCCTGTACATAGCTAGCTAATTGGTTGTCGTTATGTAAGAGCACGATCATGCTTTTGCCTTGATCGCGCCCTTTTAAGGCAAATACTTTTTCTACAGCTTCTGCATTGGTTGCATCACAACCAATACCCCAAATGGTATCGGTTGGATAAAGGATCAAACCTCCGCGCTTGAGCGTTTCTAAGGCTTGGCGGATATCTTCGCTGTTGATGGGAGTATGTGCCATCAGTTATACCGCCACGTTATGCTCACGTAAAGCATCGTTTAGGGATGTTTTTTTATCGGTTGATGCTTTACGCTGGCCGATAATTAGTGCACAAGGTACCTGATATTCTCCTGCGGGAAACTTTTTAGTATAGGAACCCGGAATGACCACAGAGCGAGCTGGGACATAACCTTTATATTCCACAGGTTCAGGACCTGAGACATCGATGATTTTTGTAGAGGCCGTCAATACCACATTCGCACCCAATACCGCTTCGGTTTCGACACGTATACCTTCTACGACAATAGCACGTGAACCCACAAAAACATTATCTTCAATGATGACCGGAGCCGCCTGTACGGGTTCTAATACACCACCAATACCGACACCTCCTGAAAGATGTACATTCTTGCCAATCTGTGCACATGATCCTACGGTCGCCCAAGTATCTACCATCGTACCTTCGTCGACATAGGCCCCAATGTTTACGTAGGAAGGCATCATGATCACGCCCTTGGCTAAGTAAGCCCCGTAGCGGGCAGAAGCACCTGGAACAACACGAACGCCTTGCGCTTTATAGTTGGTTTTTAATTTCATTTTGTCGTGATAGACGAAAGGTTTGTTTTCGATTTCTTTCATCTCACGAATAGGGAAATACAGAATGACTGCTTTCTTGATCCAGTCGTTTACATGCCAGCGGTCTCCAATAGGTTCTGCCACGCGAAGATCGCCAGTATCCAGTTTCATGATAACACTCTGAATGGTTTCGAAATACTCTTTGTATTCCAAAAGTTGCCTGTCTTCCCAAGCTTCCTCAACGAGTTTCTTAGCTTTTTGTAAATCCATTTTGTTTTATCTTCTTATTTGTTGTGACTTACAAATATGCTGATTTTTATTGAGAACTAATCTCGGTGGAGGTTCATAATTTCACTTTATATCTTTAATTTTGTTTATGGCAAATGAGATTGAAAAACTCCGGATAGACAAATACCTATGGGCAATCCGTATTTTTAAAACACGGAGTTTGGCTACGGAAGCATGTCGGGCTGGCCGGGTAAAATTGAACGGTCAGAATGTGAAGCCTTCGTATGTGGTAAAGATAGGGGAGCGTTATACGGTTCAAAAAGGTGTCGAACGGAAGGAAATTTTGGTTACGGGGCTATTGGAACGAAGGGTGGATGCTAAGACAGCGGTGCAATTTTATGAAGACCATACTCCTGTAGAAGAAACGTATGGTTTTAAGTCGGTATTTCATGCGCCAGTGTTGAAAAGAGACCGGGGATCCGGTAGACCTACAAAGAAGGATCGTCGTGAAATAGATGATTTGAAAGAAGACTGGTGGGAAAATGAGACATAAAAAATGGAAACCTTCAAGTTTCCATTTTTTATAGGATATTATCTATTATCTATAGGGACATATTCTCGCTCGGTTTCTCCGACATATAGTTGTCTCGGACGACCGATAGGTTCTTTATTGTCCCGCATTTCTTTCCATTGCGCGATCCATCCGGGAAGACGACCTAAAGCAAAAAGGACCGTAAACATGTCTGATTTAAAGCCTAGCGCCCGATAGATAATGCCCGAATAGAAGTCTACATTTGGATAAAGCTTCCGATCAATAAAGTAGGAGTCATTTAATGCGGCGTGTTCTAATTGTTTGGCGATATCCAATATAGAGTCATTGACGCCTAGTTTTTCCAAGACATCGTCACAGGCTTTTTTGATAATTTTAGCCCGTGGGTCGAAGTTTTTATAAACCCGGTGCCCAAAGCCCATGAGGCGGAATGGATCATTCTTATCCTTTGCTTTAGCCAGATACTTTTCTACATCTCCACCATCGTTTTTAATATCTTCCAACATTTCAATCACAGCTTGATTAGCTCCTCCATGGAGAGGTCCCCATAGTGCATTGATACCCGCAGAAACGGATGCATATAAATTGGCATTAGAAGAACCTACGATACGGACGGTCGATGTTGAACAATTTTGTTCATGGTCGGCATGTAGGATCAACAACTTGTGCATGGCATCGATAACTACCGGATCGAATGTCTTTTCACAATTGACTTCGCCAAATATCATATTGAGGAAGTTTTCAATATAACCAAAGTCTTTTTTCGGATAGATGACAGGATGACCCAGTGATTTTTTTTGAATCCAAGAAACGATGGTAGGCATCTTGCCTAATAGGTTAATAATCGTTTCGTTTTCCTCTTCCTCTGATTGATTAGGGTTTAACGATTCGGGATAGAAGGCAGAAAGAGCTCCCACAAGACACGATAACTGTCCCATAGGATGGGCTTTTGATGGAAAACCAGCGAAAAACATTTTCATATCCTCGTGTACCATCATCTGCGATTTGATCTTACCCCTGAATTTTGCTAATGTTTCCGTAGAGGGAAGGTCTCCGTATATCAAAAGGTAGGCAACTTCTAGAAAAGTGGCTTTCTCTGCCAACTGTTCAATAGGGTATCCTCTATATCTCAATATTCCATGCTCGCCATCGAGAAAGGTAATCGCGCTTTTCGTTGCTCCCGTATTTTTGAAACCAGCATCTAATGTAATATAACCACTTTGATCCCTTAATTTCGTGATATCAATGGCCTTTTCATTTTCTGTTCCCGTTAATATAGGCAGTTCGAGTTCCGTATTGTTTAATTTAATAAGCGCTTTTTCAGACATAATTTTCTATAGTATACTTACACAAATATAAAAATGTGCCTCAATATACGAATTACCGCTAAATATATATTACATAACAAAGACATTTTTGCAACTTTTACTACGGATACGTTTTCGTAATTCGTGTGTCTTTCGGTTGATTTATTCAAAAGAGACTTCGTGTTGTTCAAAAATGCCAACTTTATCGCCATTACCCAAAAAACAGGCTAAAAGTGTCGATTAACGGGTGTAAAAGAATTACTTCTTGACTAGTGATGTGGGTAGCATAATCGTCTCAAATTCTTCGATGGGGTATTTTGATTCGATTTGCCGGATTAATAGTTCGGCAGATTGTTTACCCATTTCAAAGGCCGGTTGGCGTACGGCTGTAATGGTGGGCGAGAACAAATCAACGACTTTGGAGTTTGTGAATCCGGCTATCTCGATCGCGTTGTTCGCCAAATAGGAGTGATTTTTTATCGTCTGTAGATATCCTGTGGATAACTTGTCTCCGGAAATAAAGATAGCATCGTAATTCTCTTTAACAAGGTCAGCTATAGCCGTTTGTATTTCTTCTAAGTGAAGGCCGCCATACTCGCAGTATTTAATTAAGTTTGGATTAAAAAGAAGATTGTTCACCAATAATGCATTTTTATAGCCTTCAAGTCGTTCTTTAGTAATGGAGAGCCTTTGTGATCCGGTAAGGTGAGCTATTCTTTTTTTGCCCATATCGATAAGATATTGAACGGCATCGAAAGCCCCTTGTTTATTGTCAGCAATAACCTTGAATGCGTCTATCTGACTAGGCACACGATCGAAGAAGACGATAGGAAACCCCCTGCTGATTAAACTTTCTAAATAAGACAGATCGGTAATCTCTGATGATAAAGTCATCAAAAGCCCATCCGTGGAACGGGAATAGAGATACTCAATATTTAGTCGTTCCCGCTCCGATGATTCATTGGTCTGTGAGATGACGACCTGATAGTTCTTTTCTTGGGCAACCGACTCAATGCCATCGATAACCTGGGAGAAGAAAGTGTTCGCTATCTCACTGATGATAATACCTATACTATTACTCTTTCGTTCTTTGAGGCTTCGTGCTATAGGGTTGGCACGGTAGTTTATTTTCTCCGCATATTCCAACACGATCCGTTTTGTCTCAGTGCTGATTTCGTAACTATCCCGCAAAGCTCTGGAAACCGTCGAGGGGGACAAGTTGAGTGTTTTAGCGATATCTTTTATGGTATAGTTCTCAAAAGCCATAGGAGTAAATATACGTAATAAATACCCATATGGCTTTAAAAATAGAATCGTGGCTTTTCTGAACGAGTTTTTCCTTAAAAAGGAAAATAGTTTTTAGCGTTATGATAACTGATATCACCTATAATTTTCCCGATCCATTCGATGTCTCCCGGCAATTCACCGTTTTCGATATCCTGTCCGAAAATATCACAGATTAGGCGCCTGAAATACTCGTGACGAGGGAAAGAGAGGAAGCTGCGAGAATCCGTCAGCATACCCACGAAGCAGCTTAACAGTCCCATATTCGACAAGGCGTTTATCTGCTTGGTCATACCGTCTTTTTGATCGAGAAACCACCATGCGGAGCCAAATTGAATTTTACCGCGTACAGAGCCATCATTAAAGTTGCCAATCATCGTCGCCATCAATTCGTTATCTGCCGGGTTGAGGTTGTAAAGAATGGTTTTGGTCAACTTGTCGTTATTGTCCAATCGATTTAAAAATTTGGACAACGCTTTTGCCTGACTAAAATCTCCAACGGAATCCCAGCCGGTGTCGGGTCCATTTATACGGAGCATACGGCTGTTGTTGTTCCGGAGTGCACCTAAATGGTATTGCTGTACCCAACCCTTTTCATGATCCCATTCTGCAAAATGTACAAGCATAGCGGATTTGAATTTTAGGTTTTCTTGGTAGGTAATCTCCTGATTTGCTCTGATTTTTTGAAAGATATGTGCAATTTCCTGTTCTGTATAGTCTTCGGCATATATTTGCTCTAAACCATGATCAGAAATGCAACAGCCATTGTCGGCAAAGAAGTCGTGTCTGCGCTTTAAAGCTTGTAGATAGGTCGAAAATGAATCAATCGACGTATTGGTTACGGCTTCTACTTGATCAATATATCTGTTCAAGACGATGATATCGTCAGCGTTCATGGCTTTGTCCGGTCGGAAAGCCGGCAACATTTTGAAGGTGTCGTTCTCCTTTGCAAATTGCTGATGAAAATTAAGGCTGTCTATAGGATCGTCGGTAGTACAGATGACTTCTACATTCATCATGCGAAGCAATCCACGGGCCGAGTAATTAGGTTGTGCTAGTTTTTCTGCGGTCTGCTCGTAGATTTTTTCTGCGGTCTTTGATGACAAGAGATCTGTGATGCCAAAATACCGTTGCAGTTCTAAGTGGGTCCAATGATAAATAGGATTGCGCAACGTATACGGGACAGTTTCGGCCCATTTCAAAAACTTATCCCGGTCAGACGCATCTCCGGTGATATAACGTTCGTTTACACCGTGGGTGCGCATAGCGCGCCACTTATAATGATCGCCATTTAACCATACTTGGCTGATATTTTCAAACTTGCTGTCATTAGCGATTTGTTCGGGGATTAAATGGTTGTGGTAATCAATGATAGGCAAGCCTTTTGAATAATTTTGATATAATTCTTGGGCTGTTCTTGTTTGTAAAAGAAAATTATCGTCTAAAAATGTTTTCATCGTTGTAATTTATAAGCTAACTCCTCGTTTCCAAGGAATAAAATCATCTTGATTTAATTGTACAGCTTTGGGGATAACTTCTCCGCTTGCTGCTTTAATGCAGTATTCTAGGATGTCTTCACCCATTTCTTGTATGGTTTTCTCCCCATCGATAATAGGACCGGTATTGATGTCGATAATATCAGACATGCGTTGCGCTAAGGCATTATTTGTTGCTACCTTGATAACAGGACAGATCGGATTTCCTGTTGGTGTTCCTAAGCCGGTCGTAAATAATATCAAGGTAGCGCCGGCGGCAGTTTTTCCTGTTGTTGCTTCTACGTCGTTACCCGGTGTACATACTAGATTTAGTCCCGCTTTGGTGGCTTCTTCAGTATAGTCCAGTACATCTGTTACAGGGGAGCTGCCTCCTTTTTTTGCTGCGCCGGTACTTTTGATCGCATCTGTAATAAGGCCATCCCGTATATTTCCAGGAGAAGGGTTCATGTGGAATCCCGATCCGACATTTTCTGCGGCTTGGCTGTACGCCCGCATTAAATGGATAAATTTATGGGCAGCATCAGCGTCGATAGTCCTATCAATAAGGTTTTGTTCGGCACCGCATAATTCCGGAAATTCTGCCAACAACACCTTTCCACCTAGTGCAACCAGAAGATCGGAAGTATAACCTACAGCGGGATTAGCCGATATACCACTAAATCCGTCGCTACCTCCGCATTTTACACCTAATGTTAGTTTGCTTAATGGAACCGGAGTTCGTTCGAATTTGTTGATTTCCGTCAATCCTATAAATGTCTTTTGAATAGCCTCTTTGATTAAAATTTCTTCACTTTTGGCTTGTTGTTGCTCAAAGACAAAAAGAGGTTTGTCAAATTGAGGGTTACGGGTTTTTATCTCATCCAATAGATCTTTCAGCTGAAGGTTTTGGCAGCCCAAGCTCAGTATCGTTACTCCTGCGACATTGGGGTGATCTGCATAAGCGGCCAACAGCTTGCCCAGCACTTCGGCGTCTTGACGTATTCCTCCGCATCCACCTTGGTGGTTTAAGAATTTAATACCATCGACATTTTTGAATACCCGGTCTTTTTTATAGGTGGTGACACTCAATTCGTCCAGGGATAGTGAATCCAAACTTTTGTTCTCTTGATACGCAGCTAACAGCTCGTGTGTAAAAGCACGGTATTTGTCTGTGACCGAATAGCCAAGTTCATGGTACAATGCTTCTTTGATGACGTCCAGATTTCTGTTTTCACAAAACACGGTCGGAATAAAAAGCCAATGGTTGGCAGTCCCAACGCGTCCATCTTTGCGGACATAGCCCTGAAATGTCCGACCGATAAATCGTGAGATATCCGGGGATTCCCAGTGATAGTTATAGGGACGGAAAGTATAGGAGTCTGACGCATGTTTCGTATTGTCGGTATTCATTATCCCCCCTTTAGGGATAGTATATTGTGCTTTTCCAACCAACACACCGTACATGATGATTTCGTTTCCAGCATGCATATCCTGCGTAAAAAATTTATGTTTTGCGGGAATATTATCGTGCAACAGGTAAACTTGTCCATCATGGATAATTTCTTCCCCTTTGGATAGATCTTGTAGTGCAACAAGCACATTATCTTTCGGGTTGATTTTTAATACGCGGCTAACCATGGTGTATTTGTTTTTTGTATCGTTTCTAATATGCCTGAGGTGCTGTAAGCCTCCATGTACCCGCGAATACTGTCTTCCAGACCGGGATATTTAGTAAGGTCAGTACTCCATAGCGTGGTGTCCCTTAATATATTATGGACAGCTGTCGTCGGCTCCTGCCAATAGGTATATAGTAATGGGGCAAACTCGTCCTGCAGGATCACTGTTCGTCCATTAAGAAGATATATATACTGGTCGTTGGACTTCTGACTGTTCATAATAGTGAGATAAGCCGCAAATCCCAAAGCAAAATAGGTTGGAGGTGTTCCATTCTTATTGTACCATTTGTCTAAGAGAGGAATAGCACGCATGTTCATTTTAGAGGAAAAATTTAAAGCTATATTTTCCCAGCGGTGATCCAAGAAGGGATTGCGAAAACGATCGATGACGCTCGCTGCGAAATCATCAACATCTTGTTGTTGGATAGATGGATCGATTATGGCTTTACCTATTTCGTTTTTCATCAATATATTGACGAAGGTTTGAAATGTATCGTTTGCCATCGCCTGCTTGACCACCTCGAGGCCGGCTAACAAAGCAACACCACAGCTCAAGGTATGTGTTCCGTTGAGTAGCCGAAGTTTTATTTCTTTGAACTTCTCGATTGAGGGTACGATGACAACACCGCTATCTACCTGTGCAAAGCTCAGGATTTCTTTTACACGACTTGAGTCACTCTCAATCGCCCATAGACGAAAGGGTTCGGCCATAATCATCAGTTGGTCTTCATAGCCTAGCTTTTTTTCCGTAGCTTCCAACTCATCCTGCGGTAAACGTCCTGGCACGATCCGATCTACTAGCGTATTGCAGAAATCATTGGCATCGTTCAGCCATTGTCTAAATGCCGTTTCTAGTCCATTTTGATCGGCCAGAGTTAAAAGGATATCTTTTAGCTTGGATGCATTTTCGGCTATGAGTTCCGTAGGAAGGATTACTAATCCCGCATCTGTGGAGCCATTGAAAAATCGGTATCTCTCGTATAGAAAAGTCAACAATTTCCCCGGAAAAGAAGATGGAGGACTGTCATTTACCGTATCATTGCTTAGAGTAATACCGACTTCCGTAGTGTTGGATATCACGATCTGAAGATCGGGATTGCAGGCTGCGTTCAATAGCTGTTTCCAATCTTGCTGGGCAGTTAGGACTCTTGAAATCGAATTGTTAATACTATAATTTTCAACTTCCTGACCTTTTTCTATCCCTTTGGTACAAAGTGTATAAAGATTGTTTTGCTCTGTGAAAGCATCTGTTCCATTGGTATTTGTCGATTTAACTACCAATATGCGCCCATTGAAGATATTTTGCTTATTTGCCTTGTCGATAAAATAGTCAGGCAGGCCTCTCAAAAGTACACCTGTACCAAACTGAAGCACACGTTCGGGTAAATCAAAAGATTCGGGAGTAGGTAATTCTACAAGGGGAGATTTTATCTCCGTCAAATTTTGCTTTGAAAGTAACATCTTCTTTGGATTTATTTTACTTGCTTTATAAGCCAAGTTACAAGCTCTTGTGCAGCCTCGTAATTTTGATATTCAACGGGTAACCTTTTACCATCGACATATTCGTTGTATAGCCATGGATCACCAATAGCGAATACAGTACCTTTTCCATATTTGGCTGTCGCCATAATGACATCCCCTTTGTCTTTGACCAATGCTTTGGCCGGCTTTTTTACAGAGAGGGTAGATATCTCTTTGATGTATATGCGTTTTGTCTTGTGGAAGATCTTGGTTCCTAGAGGAATGTCAATGCCCCCGGTGGCAAATTCATGCCCTTTTACACGGTTGCGGCTGTCTTCGTTGAAAGTAATTCCAAAATGGGCAGGTAGCATGTTGAATTTTGAGATTTCACAATTACCAACGTCATTGAGCATTAAAACCAACACACCTCCTCTTTTTACCCAAGCTGCGATTTCGGCTGCATCAGCCGCATTCATGAAGTTCGGTTTCTCCGTCTCTTTCTCCGTATCAGGGTCGACAATGATGTAAATGTCCGTATTGTCTAAGTTCTGACCTGTTGGGGCCGAAGTCAGGGTTTGAAGCGTGCAGCCTTGTTGTTCGAATACGCTACCGAATAGCGAAAAGCCGTTGATATCTTGACCATCCCATAAGTAATGATAAGGTTTCAGCTCTCCGGAAGGTGATTTTTTAAATTCGTTGTTGTAATAATTGTCCAAGGTTACTTGGATTTGTTTATTTTTCTTAATGCTCAGCTCAGCGATATTTTCTTGTGAAAAAACTGATTTTGTGCCCAACAATAAGAGAGCACTTAAAAAAAGATAATGCCTAATCATGGATTCCTTATTTTAGAGTTGTTTATAACTTTTAACAATAATAAGGACAAGATTGCCGAGATCAAACAGAAAGATCGTACAAATTTCCGCAAACGTTGCCGATAACGATTGCGGCAGATGAAGAGGGGTGGGTCAGCAAAGACTACTTGGTGTTCATATTCGTCATGGTCAGCTCAATACCAATATTAATAAAGCTGTGAGCCATTTTTACGGCATGTGCAATCAGTGCAGGGAGCTCGCGGGCTTCCTCGGCGTCAAAAGGCCCTAATACATAATCGACTTGTCTACCTTTGGGGTAGTTGTCCCCGATACCAAAACGAAGGCGTGGGTAGTTTTGCCCTCCACATACTGCTTCGATTGATTTCAGTCCGTTATGGCCAGCTGCGGATCCTTTGGGTTTGAGACGTAGCGAGCCAAAAGGAATGGCGAGGTCATCGACGATCACCAATACGTTTTCTATAGGCACTTTCAATTGTTGCATCCAGTAATTGACAGCTTTACCGCTGAGATTCATGTACGTGGTGGGTTTAATGACGTACACATGGTGGCCTCGCTGTTTAAACTCCGTATAATAGGCATGTTTAAGGATAGACCAAGAAGAGCCCGCTTGATTGGCTAACTCGTCGGCTACCATGAAGCCTATATTATGGCGTGTGTCTGCATATTCTTTACCGATATTTCCAAGACCAACAATCAAAAAGTTCATGCCGTAAAAGTAAAAAGTAAAAAGTAAAAAGGCAAAAAAAGGAAAAGGCGCCAAAACTGACGCCTTCTTCTCTTGTTTTAAGAAACTGATTATTTTTTTGCAGCAACTTTTGCAGCTTCTTGTTCGGCTTGACGTAAAGCACGAGACATAACTACAGACACGATGGTGTCATCTGCATTGTTTAATACCTTGGCATTTTCTAGTTTTACTTGATTCACGCGGAATGATTTACCTACTTCAAGCGATTCCAAAGGAACTTCTACTTCTTGTGGTAAGTTGGCAGGCAATGCCCTTACACGTAGTTTACGAAGTTTTTGAACTAACTTACCACCCAATTTAACACCTGGAGAAGTCCCGGTTAATTTAATCGGGATATTGATGGAAACTTCTTTGTCATCAAATAACTCTAAAAAGTCTACATGTCTGATTTGATCGGTCAAAGGATGGAATTGTGCTTCTTGAACGACTGCTTTTGCTTTTTTACCGTCGATGTCTAATTCTATAAGAACCATATCGGCAGTATAAAGAACAGGTTTCAAATCAGCTGCGGATACAGAAAGGTGTGTTTGTTCTTTACCTCCATAAAGGACTGCAGGAACTTTTCCCTGATAACGCAATTCTTTTGCATCTCTTTTCCCTACGTTCTGTCTTACAGAACCGCTAATAGCAATTGATTTCATGTGTAATATTATTAATATAATAATTTTTTGAGCTGCAAAAGTAATAAAAAATGTTTAATATTCAATACCTTGTTGTTGATTTTAGAAGGAAACGTTAGCTGACTTATCTGTTGGGCGTGTAACAAATTTGACATCGCGTCAAATATATGTTAACTTAATATACTTTATTAAAAAAATAAATAAACTTGTATTTTTTTTTAAAATTATTCTTGTTTTTAGTGCTGAATGTTCTTAATTTTAACTCAAACTTGGATTATGCGCAAGCTAGAGGAGTTATTGGAACAAAGAAATGATTCGGATTCGACAAAGAATAAAAAGGCTGTACTAAATAAAGTAAAGCTGTTAAAGGTTGTTTTCAAAAGAGAGATGGCTGCGGTAAGCGATTTATCACTGGAGATGGGGTTTAGTTTTCCGACAATCAACACCATTGTTCTTGATCTATTGGAGAGGGGGTTAGTCGTTGCGAAGGAAAAAGGCGAGTCCATTGGAGGTAGAAGGCCTGTGCTTTATCAGATTAATGATGGCATATTTAATGTTTTGTGTGTTGAAATCGAGCGGTTTTCAATAAGACTGGTTGTTTTGGACAATAATAATAATATTGTTTATCAGCCAAAATCATATGCATTTGAAATTCATGTCGATTCTTCGAAGATTGAAGATTTGGTGTCTATTATAAATACATATCTCACAGAACTGAAAGTAGACCTGGAGAAGATTTCAGCCATAGGTCTCAATATGCCTGGTTTGGTCAATTCCAATACGTCGACTAACCAAACCTTCTATACGGGGGAGGGGGCTGGGTTTGATATCAGTGCATATCTTAGCGACAGGTATAACAAATATGTCACTGTGGCCAATGATGTTAAAGTAGCTGCTTTAAGTGAACTTGTTTATGGGGCTGCGCGGGATAAGAAGAATGTGTTAGTAATTCTGATGGATTGGGGGATTGGTTTGGGGATCATTAGCAATGGTATGGTGTATATGGGGAATGATGGTTTTTCGGGTGAGATGGGGCATATGGTTTTCGTTGAAGATGGGGATTTGTGTTATTGTGGTAAACGTGGATGTCTTGAAACGATTGCTTCAGGGGTATATTTGGTCAATCAGGCAAAGGCAGATATTAGTGCTGGTGTGCCCACACTATTAAATGGGTTGGTGGATTTAGATGATTTGCAGCCCCAGCATATTATAGAAGTGGCCAATAAAGGCGATCAATATGCGATTGATTTAATTTCCTCCTTAGGAAGAAATTTGGGAAAAGCCATTTCGATGCTCATGCAGATTTTAAATCCTGAATCTATTGTGTTGAGTGGTAAATTTGCTAAGGCGGGATCGCTTATTACCATACCTATTCAGCAAAGCCTCAACACCTATACGATGAATGCGATACGTAAAAATACAGTGGTGGAGCTGTCACCACTAGATAACAATGGATATGCCAAGGGCTTGGTCAGGTATACCTTTGAAAAATATTTTGAACAAAACTTGGATTTATTGAACTAATTTTTTGGAGAAGAACTGTGCAATAATGAAGGAGAAGGGGATGGGAAGTGTGGTTAATTTTTTTAATACATTAAAATTTTTTATAAATGTTTAAACCTAATTTATCTTCTAGACGCGACTTCTTAAAGAAGTCTATGCTCGCCGCAGCGTCGTTTGCAATCGTTCCGAGACATGTTCTTGGAAAAGGTTATTTGGCACCGAGTGACCATTTGACCAAAGGGGTAATTGGAGTTGGTTCCATGGGACGTGGACACTTTAAATATGCAGGAACAAAGACGGTGGCTATATGTGATGTAGATACCCGCCATTTAGCCATAGCTCAAAAGGCATTGGGTGGAGGGGTTAAGGAGCATCACGATTTCCGCGAACTTATCCAGAATCCTGAAGTAGATATTGTCCACATAGCGACCCCACCACATTGGCATGGGGTAATGGCTATTGAGGCGGCCCGTTCGGGAAAAGATATTTGGTGTGAGAAACCGATGACCAGAACAATTGGTGAAGGGAAAAAGGTGAAAGAGGCCGTCGCGCAGCATGGCAATATCTTTAGGCTGAACACTTGGTTCCGGTTCGATGCCAACTTCTATGGCATGAATGTCCCAGTAAAGAAAATTAAGAAAGTCGTGGATACGGGTATGCTCGGATGGCCACTTAAGGTGACGATCAGTAAGCATACGGGTTTTGACTGGAAATTCTATTGGGTAGGTAAAGAGAATTTGCCTGTACAGGAAGTACCTAAGGAATTGGATTACGACATGTGGTTAGGCCCGGCCCCCCATAAACCTTATAGTGCGCACCGTGTACACACAACCTTCCGTGGTTATTGGGATTATGACGGAGGAGGTTTAGGTGATATGGGACAACATTATCTCGATCCGGTACAGTATTTCCTAGGTAAAGACAACGAAAGTCCTGTTAAGATAGAGGTAGATGCTCCACAACAACATGCTGATGCCGTAGGAACTTGGCGTAAGATCACGTATACCTATGCCGATGGATGTCAGATTATCTTAGACGGTGCAGGGACGGAAGTTGGCAAGGCCTATGTCGAAGGTCCTAAGGGGAAGCTATACCGCGGCTTTGTGTCGGATATCCCTGATTTGGAAAGAAAGCTGGCGCAATACCCCGATCCAGCACCGCAGATGACGGATTTTGTGGAGGCTGTCCGTACACGCCAGAAGTTTGCACTGAATGAGCAGAATGGATACTATTCCTGTACATTGGTCAATCTGGGCCTGGCCGCGTTACGGCTGAACAGGACATTGCATTTCGATTCGACCAAACAAGAGTTTGTGAATGATGAAGCAGCTAATAGACTAATTTATCAACCCCTGAGAGGTCCCTGGACTATCTAATTTATCTATCCATGAAAAAGATTTTTAATACTATATCCGTCTTACTACTACTGCAGACAGCAGTATACGCACAGCAACCTGCCCATAGGACCAGTGCCACGAAAATTGCTGACGTGTTGGCACAACAGCCTGCCGAAGAGGTGTCCAAATTCTTGGAGGCCATGAAACAACTTGAGGGTTTTACGGAGGGAGATGTTGCGGCTTTGCTATCTGGATTAAAACCGCAAGGGGGCAACAATGCATCCATTGAATTTGCAAGTAACTCGTATGCACTATATGTGATGCAGTCGGGTAAGGAACAATTAAGAGCAACATACGTACAAGGGTTGCTACAAGCTTTGGGACAGCTGAAAGATGCGAACAATAAGGGCTACGTGTTAGAGCTGCTGAAGTTCTGCGCAAAAGATGAATCGGTAGCTCCGGTATCTGCTTATCTTTCGGATGATTATTTGGCCGAAAAGGCAGCCCGTGTCCTCAGTGGAATCCATTCGGATAAAGCTGCTGAAGCACTTAACCAAGGTTTGCAACAAGCCGTCAGTGAGAAAGTTGCTACGGCAATCATCGGAGCAATAGGAGAGGTGAACGGCCAAGGTGCGGAGGACAGAATATTGGAGCTATTGCAGCAATATAATTCCGAAAACTTCCAACGTGTTGCGTTAACGACTTTAAGCAAGGTAGGTACGGTCAAATCTTACGATGTATTTGTGAACAAAGCAAAAGCCGTAAACTATACATTCGATAAAGCGAACGCTGCGGCTTTGGCCTTGAATTATGCGGAGCATTTGGCAACAACAGGCAATGAGGATGCTGCAATCAAACTGGCGACCGGGTTCTATACTGAAGCAACAGGTCCACAGGCGATAGGTGCCAAAGTAGGTGCATTGGAGCTTTTGGCCAAAATAAACCCTACAAAAAAGCTAAAAAAGCAACTAATACAACTTACAGCCAGCCCCGATCCTGTATTGCGAAATGTAGCCTTGGACTTGCTGAAAGACCAAGCTTCTACGTCAGAGGTCAAGAAATTGGCTTCGTCACTGAAAAAGCTTAGCCCTGAAGCACAAGAGAGTGTACTACTGTTCTTAGCGAATAAAAATGCCGAAGCTACGATTCCTGTCGTGGAGAAAAGCTATAAATCGTTAACGGACTCAGAGGCGAGGATTGCCGCGATCAAAACATTGTCTGTATTGTCCAAAGGAAACAATACGGGATTTTTGTTAGCCCAATTGCCCAAAGCGAATAATGAAGAGCAGCAGGCTATTAAAACAATCCTATTGACCTCGAAAGGTACAGATGTGGTTAATCAGATCAATCAGGCATTAGGATCGGCGGATGCCAATACGCAATTGGTGTTATTGGAGGTTCTAAGCCAACGTTCGAATCCCGAATCGTCCAAAGTTGTTTTTGAGTTGATGGAGAAGACGACCGATGCAAAGGTGAAATCGGCGGCTTTCCAAGCTTTACCGAATGTAGCTAACGATAGTGATTTTGAGAAAGTCATTGAATTGCTTGGAAAGGCCGAGGGCGACCAAGTGAAATATGCACAGCAAGCGGCAGTTGGCTCACTGCTGTATGCGAATGACAAAGAAGCAAAAGTAGGTCGTCTTTCGGCTAATATTTCTAAATCCGCAGCTCCGTCAGCGGCGAAGTACTTCCCTATTTTTGCGGGTGAGGGGGGAGCTGTATCATTGAAAACAGTCGAAAATTATTTAGGAGGGGACAACGCTTTGAAAACTCCGGCTATTCAGGCACTTGCTTCGTGGTCTAACACGTCATCACTGGAAGCACTTACGAAGTTGTTGCGTACCGAGACCGATGAAAAGAACTTTAATGTTGTTTTTGGTGGTTTTATCAAACAACTCAATGTAAGTACCCTAGCAGACGAACAAAAGACATTATTGTTGCGAGAGGCTTTTGAGTTGGCCAAAACAGATGCACAAAGAAAATCTGCATTGAGCAGCCTAAAGGCAACGGGTACTTATCAGGCTTTGGCCTTTGCTAGTACATTCTTGGAGGACGAGAAACTGAAAGGTGTAGCGACAGACGTGGTAATGAATATTGCTACGGATAATGCATCTTTCGTTGGTAAGGATGTCCGCGATTGGCTAGAAAAGGCACAAGGTAACTTATCAGGAAGCGAAAGCTCCTATTTGAAAGAGGCTATTGTACGTCATCTGGCAGAGATGCCAAGTGGTGAAGGTTACGTGTCTGTTTTCAACGGTAAGGATTTGACCGGATGGAAAGGGTTGGTAGAGAACCCTATCAAACGTGCAAAAATGTCAGCAAAAGAGCTCGCGGAAAAGCAAGTTATCGCCGACAAGGAAATGCGGGAGACGTGGTCTGCAGCGAATGGAGAATTGGTGTTTAGTGGGCATGGAAAAAATATCGCCACTGTGAAACAATATGGCGATTTCGAGATGTTGGTCGATTGGAAGCTAGATAAAAATGGCAAGGAACCGGATGCTGGAATTTATTTAAGGGGAACTCCTCAGGTGCAGATTTGGGATATTTCCCGGACAAATGTAGGTGCGGAAGTGGGATCTGGAGGTCTTTATAATAATAAGGTACACGAGTCCAAACCATTGAAGGTAGCAGACAATCCATTGGGCGATTGGAATACTTTTAAAATTAGGATGGTAGAAGATAAAGTGTGGGTGTGGTTAAATGGTGAATTGGTGGTAGATAATGTTACGCTGGAAAACTTCTGGGACCGTGAACTTCCTATTTTCCCGATGGAGCAGATTGAACTTCAAGCACATGGTTCAACCGTGTGGTACAGAAATATCTTCATCAAAGAATTACCTAGAAAGCAAGTCTTTTCGCTGAGTGATCAGGAGAAAAAAGAAGGCTTTGAGATGTTGTTCGATGGTACTAATCTGGACAAATGGACATCGACACCTGCTTATGAAATCAATGAAGAAGGGGCTATACGTGCCAATCCAAATGCGAAATTTGGTAAGAATATGTATACCAAAGATGAGTTTGGGGATTTTGTTTATAGGTTTGAGTTTAAGTTAACCCCTGGTGCGAACAACGGGATCGGTATCCGCGCTCCATTGGAGGGTGATGCTGCTTATTTAGGTTATGAGATTCAGGTGCTGGATGATGATGCAGAGGTATATAAGAAGTTGGCACCTTACCAATATCATGGCTCTGTATATGGTATCATTCCTGCGAAGAGGGGTGCGTTAAAATCCATGGGTGACTGGAACGAAGAGGAAATCCGGATCCAGGGAAGTAAGATCAAGGTGACGTTAAATGGACAGGTCATCGTTGATGGTGATATCCAGGAAGCTTCTAAGAATGGTACCTTGGACAAAAAGAATCATCCGGGCCTGAACCAGACTTCGGGACATATTGGTTTCCTAGGACACGGTTCGGAAGTCTTTTATCGGAATATCCGAATTAAAAAATTATAAACTTCTTTTGGAATTTTCTAAAGGGTTGTCATGTGGCAACCCTTTATTGTTTTCCCTGTTTTTACCAACTTTATTACGTAACTTTGTAGGCTTTAACAAAAAATGTTACTGTGAGTAACATTTGAGCATTAAGACAAACAAATATGGCAAATATCGTAGCGATTGTAGGTCGCCCAAATGTAGGCAAATCAACCCTATTCAACCGTTTGACAGAAAGCCGAAAGGCCATAGTAGACAACTTTAGCGGGGTGACCCGCGATCGTCATTATGAAACAGCAGAATGGATTGGTAAGAAGTTTACGGTGATTGATACAGGAGGTTTTGTTCACGGTTCGGACGATGTTTTTGAAGAAGCGATACGCGACCAGGTACATATTGCTATAGAGGAAGCCTCCGTTATACTTTTTATGGTCGATGTGACGACAGGGATTACCGATTTAGACGATGATATTGCGAAGATCTTGCGACGCAGTTCGAAACCGGTATATGTTGTGGCCAACAAAGTTGATCATGCTAAATTACATCATGATTCCGCCGTGTTTTATGCATTTGGTCTTAAGGAGGTATACAATATTTCGTCTGTTACAGGATCCGGTACGGGAGAGTTGCTGGACGCCGTTGTTTCTCATTTTCCGGAACCCGAGGAAGAAGAAGAGAATACACTTCCAAAAATTACTATTGTAGGTAGACCGAATGTGGGTAAATCTTCTTTAACGAACGCCCTCTTGGGAGTTGACCGAAATATTGTGACGTCAATTGCGGGTACTACGCGGGATTCGATACGTATACATTATAACCAGTTTGGGCATGAGTTTTTGTTGGTGGATACCGCAGGCTTACGTAGAAAAGCTAAGGTAAACGAGGACATCGAATTCTATTCTGTCATGCGTACCATTAAGGCTTTAGAGGATTCGGACGTTGTTATTTTAATGTTAGATGCCAACGATGGTATCGAAGCACAAGATATTAATATCTTCCATTTGGCGGAGAAAAATAAAAAGGGAATAGTCATTGTCGTCAACAAATGGGATACGATAGAAAAAGATCACAAAACTGCGAAAGAGTTTGAAGCTCGTATTAAGGAGAAAGTAGCTCCTTTTACGGATATACCTGTCATCTTTACCTCTGTTACCGAAAAGCAGCGTATTTTCAAAATCGTGGAAACCGCCATGGAAGTTTATCAGAATAAGACCAAGCGAATTTCTACATCCAAGCTAAATGATATCATGTTGAACGTGATTGAAAGCTATCCGCCGCCGTCTATCAAAGGGAAATACATTAAAATCAAATATGTCACACAAATACCGGGGAGGTCCCCTATGTTTGCTTTTTTCTGCAATCTACCTCAGTATATCAAAGATCCATACAAGCGTTTTGTAGAGAATAAATTGCGTGAGAATTTTGATTTTACAGGTGTTCCTATTCAAATATACTTTAGACAGAAATAGATATTAGACACTAGATATTAGATATTAGATTTTAGACATGAGATATTAGACATGAGGTGTTAGATATTAGACACTAGATATTAGATATGAGATGTTAGATTTTAGACATGAGATATTAGACTTGAGATGATTTTCTAATCCCTAATTCGTAATTCATAATTATTTTTATGAAACATAACCTGACCATCTATAACACATTAACGCGCGTAAAAGAAAAGTTTGAACCTATACACCCTAATCTTGTGGGTATGTATGTCTGTGGGCCTACTGTCTACAGTGATGTACACCTTGGCAATTGCCGAACTTTTGTGTCTTTTGATTTGATATTTCGTTATCTATTGCATTTAGGGTATAGAGTCCGTTATGTACGGAATATTACCGATGCGGGGCATCTCGAAGGTGATAATGACGAGGGTGATGACAAGTTTGCAAAGAAGGCAAAGATAGAACAACTGGAGCCGATGGAGATCGTCCAAAAATATACGTTGGGTTTTCACGAGGTGCTAAAGCTGTTCAATACATTGCCGCCTAGTATAGAGCCTACGGCTACTGGACACATTTCGGAACAGATAGAAATGGTCAAGCAGATCATGGCAAATGGATATGCTTATGAAGTCAATGGTACGGTATATTTTGACGTGGATAAATATGTCAAGGAGCACAACTACACCATTCTGACCAATAGGAAGCTGGAGGATCTATTGAATAATACCCGGGAACTTGGTGGACAGGATGAGAAGCGTGGACGTTTGGATTTTGCACTATGGATTAAGGCGAAGCCGGAGCATATCATGCGTTGGCCTTCCCCTTGGAGCGTTGGTTTCCCCGGTTGGCATATCGAATGTTCGGCGATGAGTCGAAAATACTTAGGAGATCAATTCGACATTCATGGTGGAGGGATGGATCTGGCCGCGACACACCATACCAACGAGATTGCTCAATCTGAGGCTTGTAACCATATTCAGCCCGCTAAATATTGGATGCATACGAACATGCTTACCGTTAATGGAGCACGTATGTCCAAGTCTGCAGGTAATGGGTTTCTGCCAGAGGAATTGTTTACCGGAAATCATCCGCTTTTAACACGAGGGTATTCACCGATGGCTGTGCGCTTCTTTATGTTACAGGCACATTATAGAAGCACGTTAGATTTCTCTAATGAAGCGTTAGAAGCTGCAGATAAGGGCTGCAAAAGACTGATGGCAGCTATTGGCCTACTGGATAAGATCGTGCCGGCAGCGCACAATAAAATCGATGTAGATATCCAAGCTTTGCGTCAACGTTGCTATGCGGCCATGGACGATGATTTTAATAGCCCCGTGCTGATGGCGGAATTATTTGAGCTGGTACGCTTGATTAACTCTATCTATGATGGGAATCAACAGATTGATGGAACTACACTGTCGATGATTAAAGAAGTCATACAGCATTTTGTATTTGACGTGATGGGGTTGAAAGATGAGCAGCTCGGGAGCGACAATGAAAGTACAGAGCGGTTAATGGATCTCATTATCGGTATTCGTAATGAAGCGAAGAAGAATAAGGACTTTACGACCTCTGATCGTATTCGTCACGAACTTTCAGCAATAGGTATTCAACTAAAAGATAGTAAAGACGGAACACTTTGGAATAAGATTTGATAGGTGCATTGCAAAATAGATTAAATGAATTCGAAAAAGCTGGTTTATATTTTATGTGTCGTCTGCACTATTTTCTTTGTTCATCCAACCCATGCCCAATTACCTGAGAAGGTTGGAGGGTTGATATCTGCTGACCGCACTGCTGCCCGAATTGCGAAAAGTCAAAGTCCACATGCCGCGTTTATGTCGATCATCGATAAAGAATCGACTTTTTATGTTCCTTCAGCGGTCAATGCATTCAATTACCTAACCAATCGACCCAATATCGCAGATGTGATGTCTTGGGAACCTAATTTTGCGTTGGTTTCCAAAAGTCTGGATTGGGGAGTGACTTCTGGTAAGATGGAGTTTCAGAAAATGGGAGCTATCAAGAGACATGGTCATTACCTTACCGTTTGGAAACGAGATAAAAAGGGGGCCTGGAAGGTGGCTATTCGGGCGGAGGTAGAGAATTTTGGAAAAGAAAAGTCAGCCGATCTCGTTTATTTTGAGCCGGATGATTCTTGGTATCTTAAACATCGTTCACGCGAACGATTAAAGCAACGGGAAGATATTATATTCTCCACAGATGAGCTTTTCTCTACTATATTAAAAGCGGACAATCAAGCCGGATACCGGGAATTTCTGACTGAAGATGCTCGTTTTTATTATCCTTGGCAAGAAGAAATTGTTGGGAAAGCTAATGTCATGGCTTTTTTGAAAAAGCAGCGGATAGATATTGTCACGGAACCGGTTTCCGTTGGTAGAGCATATAGTGGTGAATATGCCTATTCACAGGGAACAGCTACTATTCATACGAAAGAAAAGGCAGTTAAATTTAACTACATCCGTATTTGGCAATTAAACGAAGACTTTCAATGGAAAGTAGCATTAGAAATGCTATTTGAAAGATAATGTTTGTTATTTAGCGGCTACCTCGTTATCTGACGTCCATATTTTGAGTTCGCCACAGGATAGAAAATCCGGATTGATAGCAATATAGGTGCTTTCCCGGCGAGTTTCAAACCACTCACTTAGCGTTCTATTGACTTTATCTTGTCTTGCAGCTTCCTTGATTTTCGCAAAATCTTGATCAAGATTAGCTTTGTGAGGTGCTATGCGGGATTTTAGATAATAGATGCGGTACGTTACGTCTCCACTTGCTTTATCGGTATAAAGTACGGGTTTAGAGACCTCTCCAGCTTTTAGTGGGTCGATAGCATTAAAAACAGAGACATCATCCAGTTGATTGACCGGAATCAAGGATGAACGGTCTTCCATATTCGTGACTACGCCTCCATTGTACTTGGTGTTATTATCGTCAGAATAGATAGAAGCTGCCGTATTGAAATCTATTTTCTTGTTTGCAATCTGTGTGGCTATACTATCCATCTTTAGTTTCGTGCGTTCTAATGAAGCCGCAGTTGGTTTTATCCGGATTAAAAGGTGTCTTACTTTCACCTCTTCACCTCTTCTATCGAGAACCTGTAAAAAGTGGTAGCCAAATTGTGTTTCAAATACAGGAGATATTTCCCCTTCTTTGAGCTTGAAAGCTTGTGCTGAAAATTCTTTTACCCAAGCGTCTCGTGTGGAATAGTCCAATTCTCCACCGAATGGAGCAGATCCATCCTCGGAATAGAAACGCGCTATCGTTCCAAAATCAGAACCATTTATGATTTGCGTCCGGTAGCCTTCGGCTTTTTCCCGAAATTGTTCTTTCTCCTCCCGTGTCAGCTGTGGCTTTAATACCAGTTGAGAATACTCAATTTCGGTATCAAAATAAGGCAGTGAATCTTGGTTGAGACTTTCGAAATAGTTTTTTACCTCTTGCGGAGTAACATCAATATTAGAGACTAGCTGCTGCTGCATCTTGTTGCCTTTAAGTTGCTCCGCAACCATTGGGCGCATTTCTTCCTTATGTTGTAAGATGGATCTGTTTAAAAACTCTTCCAAACGTTCTCTTCCTCCCGCACGCTGTGTCATCACACGGATACGTTGGTTCAGGTTATCATCGACTTCATTTTCGGAGACCTCAATCGAATCGATCACTGCTTGTTGGGAAAGAAGCTTGGATGTTAATAATTGCTGTACAATATAGCATTTAACCTCATCGCTCGGGGCATTTCCGCTGGCAAGGTATTGGGTGTATTCCATCTCCAAGTCAGACTGTAAGATGTAGCTTGTGCCCACAGTAGCAATTATGCGATCTACCAACTGAGGAGCTTGTCCAAAAGTGAGGGTAAAAGACGTTAATACTAAAAATACAACGGTAATATATTTTTTCATGAAAATACTATTCAAAAGATCTGTTACAAAAATATTAGAATATTTTGTATTTAGCTATTTTTAAGACCAAATATTATATCTGACTTATTCTTCAATTAAGTTTTACGAATATAAAACTAATCTGAGACAGAGCTGGTAGTTTAACGATTTTTAACGACAAGCAAAATGAGAAGGAAAGGAGGATACCGTATTGGTTTACCGTTTGATCCGCTCGTCAAAAACAAAAGGTTCGATTTGAAGAAGCTTTATCCTTTTGAAATCAGGATGTAGGGGGTTAATCAGATAATTATACTCCATTTCGATGATGGATGACGGCACTCTGAGTACAACTGTCTCCATTGTTGATACCCATATATCGCCTATCTTTTGTGTGAGATACATGTTGTCAAAATTTTTCCAATCGTCTTCTAGTCCGCTTAGGTTTATGGTTCTTATCTGGACAGTATCAGGGATTTCTATGGTCATGAGCCTGAAAAGTCCGCTTAATCCCAATTGATTACGGTGCACGACATTTTCCAGACAGGCCAGAGACCGCGAAGAAGCAGTATAGATTAGCTGCACATCGTTAGTGTTCCAACGGGCAGCCCGTCCTGAAGCCCTTAACTCCGTTGAAAATTTTGCTAATGCAATCCTGTAAACCTCCACGCTGCTATTAAGCTAAAGCACCGTATTCTATACGAACAAGCTCTTCTTCTATAAGGTTAATACCGGTAATAGTATCCATTAAATCAAAAGGAATCCGATTGCCTAAACCGACCGAAGAGGTGTTTAACCACTCTTGAAAGGCTTTTATGGAACCAAAAACCTCTGCTCCTTTATTAAAGAGTGCAAACGATTTAAGCAGTTTTTCGCTTAAAGGCGCATCCAGTTTTAAGTCCTGAACAGCATAATTCTGGATAGTTTTGACAGTTGTTTTAAAGGTTTCCTGAAACTCTTCATACGTGAAACCGGAAAGAGCAATAAAGTCTAAAGCCGCCTTTGCATGTAGGCCATGCTTGGAGCTTGTCAGCAGTGATATAGGATTTTGATACATACTGCCATAATGTACGATGGCTTCTTCTGCTAGGAACATGCTATCCTGCTGGGATGTATATAGCTTTTCGGACTTTTTCTTGTGTTTTTTTTCCATATCACTAATTTAGGATTTTTTCTTTGTTAAAAAGAATTTTTTCCATTTTCTTGTCAGCAGCTGCTATTTCTCTCCCGGAATATCATAATGTCCCAGATATCGAACGATACTATTTGCTCGGCTATTGACATAATTCGAGGGTCTGCGTGCGTCCCATTTTCGGGGGTTAGGCAAGATGGCAATAATAAGTGCTGCTTGTTTTTTAGATAAACTTTTGGCAGATTTATAAAAATAATAGTGAGCCGCAGCCTCAGCCCCATATATACCCTGACCCATTTCGATGACATTGAGATATACTTCCAGGATACGTTTTTTGCTCCAAAATATTTCGATCAGAAAGGTAAAATAGGTTTCTAAGCCTTTTCTAAGCCACGATCGTTCCGGCCATAAGAATACGTTTTTTGCTACTTGTTGACTTATTGTACTTCCGCCTCTTAATTTTTCACTCTGTCTGTTTCGCTTAATGGCATCCATAATGGCGTCTGTATCAAAACCATGATGACTCAGAAAACGAGCATCTTCCCCAGCAATAGCTGCTCTTTTGAGATTATCGGAAAGATCCTGATAGCTTAGCCAGTCTTTTTCTATTTTAAAGCCTTTGCCAGCAGCTTTCCATTCGAAACCGCGCTTAATCATTAAATAGGTAATTGGCGGATTGATAAATTTTAAAGCTACGACCCAAAATACCGTTATACCGAAGAAAGCTAGGATAATACGAATTGACCATTTCTTCACTTGGGACGTCCAATGCGTGTTGTGCTTTGTCTTTCTTGTGTTTGTCTTTCGGCGGATGGCCATTCTTCGGATAACTTTACTGCAAAGGAAACAAAATTATTTTACATTTTTTACCATAACAGTTTTAGACCGGAAGAGCAATATTGCCGGATAGTTGTGTCTTTGCTCAATAGGATCAAATTATGTGTGATCGCTTGGTATATCAGCATTCGATCAAAGGGATCTCGATGCCATTCGGCTTCCAATAAATGATATTCAGCGGCTTCTGATGGGCTAAGCGGAAGAAAGTCAAACCCACTTTCTTGTGCAAGAGCTGGGAGTTCTTCAGGTGAAACACCTGCCAAATTAAGTTTGCCTAAACGAAACTTCAACGAAATCTCCCAGAAACTTACCGAGCTTATAAATACCTTATGTTTAATATCCTGCAACACATCTAAAACTTTGGGAGACAATTTTTTTTGCTCCAACAATGCCCAGAGAAACGTGTGTGAATCTAACAGATAATTCATCCTAGTAGCTCTTCTTCGGTTATTTTGAAGTCGGGTTTGAATATAGCCTTTGCTTTTCCCTCTAATAAGCCGAGTTTGCGCATCGGTTTGTCAACTTGCTCTTTCGGTAAAAAATAACCAACGATTTCCTTTTTTCGGCCGTAGGTCACTGCGAAACCTATACCGGTTTTTACCTGTTCCAACACTTCGGAAAATTGTGTTTTAAACTCACCTACAGTCATCGTCTTCATAATAAACAAATATACATTATTCGTGTCAAGTTGTCAAGTAAAATAATGAAAGAAATACAACCTTGCCATTTCCCTTCAATTGTCTTATTTTTACGACGCAACTAAAAACTGATACCATTGGCTAAAGAGAAGAAAGAAACTCCTTTAATGCAGCAGTATAATAGCATAAAAGCGAAATACCCCGGTGCATTGCTGCTGTTTCGTGTAGGTGATTTTTATGAAACATTTGGTGAGGATGCGATTAAGGCTGCAAGTATTCTGGGGATCGTACAGACCAAGCGTGGCAACGGTTCCGAATCGGAAACGGCCTTGGCAGGTTTTCCACACCATTCACTGGAAACTTATCTTCCTAAGTTGGTCCGCGCTGGACAGCGTGTAGCCATTTGTGATCAGTTGGAAGACCCGAAGCAGACCAAGACTATTGTTAAGCGGGGAGTTACCGAGTTGGTGACACCTGGGGTGTCCTACAGTGACAATATTGTGCAGCAAAAGTCCAACAATTACCTCGCTTCACTTTTCTTTGAGAAGACTACGGTAGGTATTTCATTTCTAGATATCTCTACCGGTGAATTTTTAGTTGCGCAAGGCCACATAAGTTATATCGATAAATTGCTGCAAGGTTTTAAACCTACCGAGATTATCATGCCACGCAAACAATCCAAAGAGTTCTTGGAGCATTTTGGCACTCAATATTACACCTATTTTCTCGACGAGTGGCCTTATACAGGTGATTATGCCGAAGAAACTTTATTAAAGCATTTCGAAGTTAATTCCCTGAAAGGTTTCGGTATAGAGCGGATGCCGGTAGGTATCATAGCCGCAGGTGTGGCTTTACATTACCTCAACGAGACCGAGCACCGTAATTTGCAGCATATATCGCATATCGCTCGGATAGAGGAGGATCACCACATGTGGTTGGACCGTTTTACTATTCGTAATTTGGAGCTAATCGGTTCTGCTAACGAAAATGCCATCACCTTATCGGATGTGTTGGACGAAACGTCCTCCCCGATGGGAGCCCGATTATTGAAGCGATGGATTGTCATGCCCTTGAAGGATAAAAAATCTATTCAGGAAAGGCTGGATGTTGTGGAGTATTTTTATCAACATAAGGACTTGAGGGATGAATTAATTCGGGAAATCAAGCATGTTGGTGATTTAGAACGGTTAATCAGTAAGATCGGTTTACAAAAAGCTAGCCCACGGGAGGTTATGCAACTGAAGAGAGCACTGTACGCTACAGAAAAGCTGAAAGAACTGACCCATATTGCCGAGTCGGAATCGTTGTCTATGATAGCCGAACAGTTGAACCCGTGTACGATCATACGAGACAAAATTGAAAAGACGGTACAAGCAGAGCCGCCTGTCGCTTTGAATAAAGGGAATGTCATTGCGGAAGGTGTAGACGAAGATCTGGACAAGTTGCGGAAAGTTGCTTTTGGTGGTAAGGGCTATCTTTTAGAAATCCAGCGTCGTGAATCAGAAGCTACGGGTATTCCATCCTTAAAAATAGCTTTTAACAATGTCTTTGGCTATTATTTGGAGGTAACGAACACACATAAGGATAAAGTACCTGACGGGTGGATCCGCAAGCAAACCTTGGTGAATGCCGAACGTTATATTACGGAGGAACTGAAAGAGTATGAAGAACAAATTCTGGGTGCGGAGGAAAAAATTCAGGTTATCGAGAACAGGATTTATGCTGAGTTATTGTTGGCAATAGCGGAATATATCAAACCTATACAACTTAATGCGCAACTTATCGCCAAGTTGGATGTCTTGCTCAATTTTGCGGTAATAGCGGAGAAAAACTATTACGTCAAACCTGAAGTTTCGGAAAGCAAAATACTAGATATCAAAGGAGGTAGGCACCCTGTCATTGAAAGAAACTTGCCTATCGGTGAGGATTATATCACCAATGATACCTATCTCGATCCCGATAATCAGCAAATTATCATTATTACGGGACCTAATATGGCAGGTAAGTCGGCTTTGTTGCGTCAGACAGGCTTGATCGTTTTGATGATGCAAATCGGTTCGTTTGTTCCCGCCAAAGAAGCTCGTATTGGCTTGGTGGATAAGATCTTTACTCGCGTAGGGGCATCCGATAATCTTTCCTCGGGCGAATCGACCTTTATGGTGGAGATGAATGAGACCGCCAGTATTATGAACAACCTGTCGGATCGAAGCCTGATTTTATTGGATGAGATAGGGCGGGGTACAAGTACCTATGACGGTATTTCTATCGCTTGGGCCATTGCCGAGTTTTTACATAATCATCCCTCCGCAAGAGCCAAAACACTCTTTGCTACACATTACCATGAGCTGAATGAGCTGAGCAATTCTATGCCGCGGATCAAGAACTTCAATGTGACTGTAAAAGAAGTTAACAATAGGGTCATTTTCCTGCGTAAATTGGTGCCGGGGGGATCGGAACATAGCTTTGGTATCCACGTAGCCCGGATGGCAGGAATGCCTTCCAAACTAATTGGGCGAGCTTCGGAAATATTGAGCCGCTTAGAACAAGAGCGAACAGGTGGCGAAAAAATAAAAGACAGCATGCGCAAAATTCAGAAGCAAGCCTATCAACTGCAGATGTTTGCTATTGATGATCCCGTTTTGGAGAAAATTCGCGATATGCTGAATAATTTGGATGTCAATACATTGACTCCGGTGGAGGCACTCATGAAGTTGGATGAAATCCAACGGTTGTTAAAGAACTAGACCGGCGTTCGGGACTTGCTTATTTATGAAGCGAGAAAGTGCCCAGAATAAGTTCTTGATTAAATTGTCCAATACTGGTTTCCTTTAACATTCGGGTCAGTTCATTTCTGATTTTTTTGAATTCATGGTGTAAGGGGCAAGGTTGTTTCTCAGAACAGAAGTCCAATCCTAGGCCGCAGCCTTCAAAGATTTCTTTGCCATCGATGGCCTCTACGACATCCGATAGCGGACGTGTAAGGCCTATTCCATCCATAAAGAAACCGCCATTAGGCCCTTTAGCAGATTGAATAATTCCCTCTCTGCTTAACTGCTGTAGTATCTTTCCTAGAAAGGCTTGTGGTGATTTTATTTTTTCAGCGATCTCTACAATTCCCACGCGTCTTCCTTCATACGAACTTTGGGCAATGTAAAAAACAGCCCGTAAGGCATACTCACAAGTTTTGGAAAATACTCCCATTTTTAAGCTTCTTTACAGTTTTTAATGTATAAAGATAGGGTATCTTATCTACTCTTATAACAGTCTTGTAGATATTTTTGTAAAACCAATACATGCGCATGCTGCTGATCTTTGGCTGCATATAGCAGTGTAATGACAGGATGTTCTTCCCATTTGTCTAAATAGGATAGCATATGCTCATTACCTTGGAGTTCACGGAGATACTGTCTTTTGAATGTTTCCCAACGTTCGGGAATGTGGTCATAGGCGACGCGGATTTCTGTTGATGGAGCGATATCTTTTGCCCATTCATCTAAATGAGCATTTTCCTTTTTAATTCCTCTAGGCCATAACCGGTCTACCAAAACACGAAAGCCGTCCTTCTTTTCAACAGCATCGTAGATTCGTTTGATATGAATTTGTGGAGTCTTCATGGTGATAACTTAACAATGTTAAGAAATATTAGTTTTATAAAAAAGGAGAAAGTCTGTTCAGTCATTTTGTCACAAAAATGATTGTTTTTCAATTTCGATAAAGCCATTTTGACTATTTTGAATATCTTTATAACGTAGCAATGTCATTTGTGGGGAAGTGGAACAATATTTGGCAATGTATTCGAAAATAGAAAAATAAAAAAGGAAAGATATGACTATTTGGTTTTTGTTAATTGGTATAGGTATCGTCAGCATGATTGTCCAGACGAGGTTCAAGAATAAATTTAAGAAATATTCCGAAATGGCCCTAACCTCGGGAATGTCGGGTGCTGAGATTGCGCAGAAGATGTTAAATGACAACGGTATTTATGATGTGAGTGTCATTTCTGTCGAAGGACAACTTACAGATCATTATAATCCCGCAAATAGAACTGTAAACCTAAGTCCTGAAGTATATCATGGACGTAGTGTTGCGGCAGCTGCCGTTGCTGCACATGAATGTGGACATGCAGTGCAACACGCTGCAGCTTATACCTGGTTGCAATTTCGTTCGGCGATGGTACCTATAGTCAGCTTTTCATCTAAGATCACTTCTTTTACACTGATGATCGGTGTCATGTTGGCCATTTTTTCGGGAAGCTATATGCTGTTGACGATTGGAGTAGGGGCTTTGGCCGTGACGACTGTGTTTAGCTTTGTTACCCTTCCGGTAGAATTTGATGCCTCCAGACGTGCGCTGGCTTGGTTAAATAATGCCAACATCACGCACTATGCAGCAGAACATGACGGTGCAAAGGATGCCTTGAAATGGGCTGCCATGACTTATGTAATTGCTGCTTTGTCTGCTTTGGTTACCTTATTGTATTATGCGAGCATTTTATTGGGTAGGAGAGATTAATAGCGGTTATTCTCTTACTATTAACTTATAGACGTTGGTTTCCTTTCGCTCAAAATCTAAACTCTGATAAAGTTTATTTGCCGCGATGCGCTTCGGGTTGCTCGTCAACATGATCATATCGGTTTCTTTTTGCTTGGCAAACTGTATCGCAAATTGCATGAGCTGACGACCCAATCCCTGTCCTTGGTGAGCACTATGGACTGCAACATCTTCTATCCATGATTTTGTTCCTGAAGGTGAAGAATATATAGCTAATGTGAGCATACCTAAGACAGCATCATTATTGTCGATAGCTAAGAATAGATAAGAGTTGTCGCTGGCAGTAATCTTTTGTAAAAACTCTTCCGTAATCTCCGTTTTCTTTGCTAATAATACCTCCAGGAGAGCCTCTATACTGTGATGGACTTCGGGACTATAGACGGTTACTTCAATTATTTTCATCGGAATGATTTGTTTTTAGTTTGCAGAAATAAAAAATGAGGGTCATAGATACCCTCATTTTTTTAATACTTGACATAGCATAAATTCTAGACAATAAAATTCCATCCAAAAGGATCTTCAACCTTGCCGTAGCGCAGTTGATTAAGGTAATCCAATACTTTATTAGAGAATTCACGCCCTTCAACAGGAGGAAGTGTGTAATCTTGACCTTCAAAACCTATTCTGTCGATATGAGTAATCGTCGCAGCTGTTCCTGCAGCAAAGGCTTCAGAAACCCTACCTGCCTTGATCCCATCAATCAGCTCCTGTACGGAAACTTTTCGTTGTTCCGCCTTAAAGCCCCATTTTTCGGCAAGTTCCATAATTGTACGACGCGTGACACCGTGTAAGATTGTGTCTCCGTGTGGTGTGATGATCGTGTCTCCGATACGGAATATCAAGTTAGCCGTTCCTGCCTCCTCAATATACTTATGCTCTCTGGCATCTGTCCACATGATTTGATCATAGCCCTCATTATTTGCAAGCTGGGTAGGGTACAATGCTAATGCGTAATTTCCCGCATTTTTTGAGAAACCTACACCACCTTCAGCAGCACGTGTGTAATGGGTTTCTACTTTTAGGCTAATAGGCTTGCTGTAATATGCCCCTACCGGACAGGTTATCACAATAAATTTATAAGAAATAGAAGGATGTACACCCAGTGCCGACTCCGTGCCAAACATAAAGGGGCGAATGTATAGCGATGTACCTTCTCTGGAAGGAACCCAATCCCGATCTATAGCTAACAATTGTTTCAATCCATCCAGAAATATTCCTTCCGGGACTTCAGGCATTTGGAGACGGGTAGCGGATTTGTTGAATCGCTCCCAGTTCTTGTCCGGGCGAAATATACTGACGGTTCCATCCGCATATTTATAGGCTTTGATTCCTTCAAATATCGCTTGTCCGTAGTGCAGCGCAGACATGGAAGGGCTAATGGACAATTCGCCGTAAGGGACGATACTGACGTCCACCCATTCGCCGTTGTCGTATTCTGCCACAAGCATGTGGTCAGACATGATTTGTCCAAATTTTAAGTTGTTAAAGTCTACCTGCGAGAGTCTTGATTGTCGTGTTGGCTCTACGCGAATTGAAAACTGATCTGTCGCGCTCATTTCTGTATGTAATTTAAGACCTGCAATTTAGGAAAAAAGATTAAGAGCAAGCTCAAAATCATCGAATAATTTTAAGACACTGCTTAGTAAGCCACTTTTTGCTCGTTTAGTTCTACGTTGAAATTTACTTTTGCTCCTAACGCTTCAAACACTTTTAAGATAGTTTCAAATCTTGCATTTTTTACGCTATTTTCAATTTTTGAGATTTGAGCTTTTTGTACGCCTACAAGCTTGCCTAATTGCTCCTGTGTAAGATTACGTTCTTGGCGGGCTTGCTTTATGGCCTGCCCCAGCAGGTCGATACGTAACTCGTTTTCAAACGCTTCACGTCTTTCTGTGCCACGTTGTCCAATGTGCTTGTCAATCATTGTGTCAAGTGAAACGGTTTTGAATTTATCTGCCATAATTATTTCTTTTTTAGTTTATTATCCAAGTATTCTTTTCTTATTTCTTCGGCTTTCTTAATTTCTTTTGGCGGTGTTTTCTGTGTCTTTTTCAAAATACCATGGGTGGCAATTATCAAAGTTTCTTTGCCCTCCGTTTTGTCCCAAAAGGAAAAAAGCCGATATGCTCTGTTGTTGTACAGTGTTCGAAACTCCCAAATAAAGTCGTTCAACTTTTTAAAAAGTTCTTTATTGTTTACGAATTGAGATTTTTTGATGTTGTAATAAACCTTCTCTCTCGTTTTTTCGTCAAGGTTTTCCAAAAACTCAATAGCTTTGGGTAATAACTCAATGTCAAAATTCGGCTTCATTCTAAATTTTATACAAAGGTGGTAATTTCCTGATTGGGAAACAAATGTTTTATCCAATAATTGTTCGCAAAACTCCGAGGCTTTTCCATATCTCCCAAAGAATAGTCCGTATTCCCTTAAAGGTTTTCAGGATATGCTAAAGGGATAAATAATAATTCCTTAAAGGTTTTTTTAATATACCGAAGTATACATAGGAACGTCTCAAGGGTTTCCACAATCCTTTAAGGGATAAGCGTGATTCGCTTTAGGGATTTTGCTTTGCACCAAAGCGAATGCAGAAACTCCTTGAGGATTTTCAGAATCTATCGAAGAGAAAGTAGGATTCCCTTAAAGGATTTTAAAATATCCCAATGGGGATACAAAATTCCCTTAAAGGTTTTCAGGACATGCCAAAGGATAAATGGACTTTCCTTAACGTTTTTTTTAATACACCAAGGGGATTCCATAAGTTCCCTCATGGGTACCAAAATCCTTCAAAGGGTAAACAGGAAACCCTTCAGGTTTTTCAGAATATACTTCGGGGAAAACAAAATCCCCTTAAGGTTGCTCGATTGTCCGAAATGGGCGTGATGAATAGTGAAAACGTGGTTTAGGCGCTGTAAAGAGATGTTTTTACGAATGAAAGATTGAATTTTCTTTTTAAAAAGGGGTAATATTCCGCCAAAAAGTTTTTAGTAGTTTTCCTATTTTGGCAGGATTTTACCCTATATTCCTCGAAACACCTTTTTTATTTTCCCAAATAATTGTTAGAAAAAACCAAGGGTAACAATTCATCATTCTTCTTGATTACAAATTACAGGCACATCAGAAAAATGCACCTGTATAAATATTGTAGGAATTAAAAATGATATGTTATGAAAAGATTTTTACTTGTTTTAATGCTATTGAGCCACTTTTTGTCGTTTGCCCAGGAGCGTGCAACAGGAGACTTTCAAGTGGGTATTCAAGGTGGTACTAGTGTGGCCATGGACAGCTATAAGAAAATCGGGGAAGCCAAGATAGGGTACTACGGAGGATTCTTCGTCGATAAATATTTTTCGGGGAATAAGTTTGGGTTAGGGGTGGATGCCCGTTATATCTACAATGGAATCAACAAGCAAGATAGTTTTAAGTTTGAAAATGGCCATTTTGGAACGGACTATCGTAACCCGGCTCGGTTCAAGGATTACCTTTTTACCATAGGTCCCACATATAAATGGAGCAAAAATAAGTTTCATGTGGAAGCCTATGTGCGAGGAGGTGTGATGTTGCAGTACTTTCCGGAATATGTCAGGACCATGACCTATAATGATGGCACCGGAAATCAGGTGCTTTATGATCCGAAGTGGACGGAAAATGATTCAACAAATAAAGTGAATAGCTGGGCAGGATTAGGAGGTTTACGATTCAATTATCAGATCAACCCCAAGATTGCTTTGTTTGCCCATGTGGATTATGTGCAAACCTTTGGTAGTAAATTCGGTAATAAGCCTAGTCAGTTTACGGTGCGTAATAGTGTGGAAATCCTTCCGGTGGATGAGACGACACTTGTAACACGCTTCTTAGATCATTACGAAGAGCAGCAGACGGTGGACAGAACGCTTCACAAGACAATACAAGCTGGCGTTGGGGTGAAGATGGTGTTTGGTAGGTCTATACCTGTCGCTCCGCTCATTAAGGAAGAGCCCGTTAAGTATGACGATATCCCTAAACCTGCAGCGGCGGCAAAAGGATTGCAGATTGTTGTGAAGGATAAACAAACAAATTTGGCGTTGAGTGGGGTAGTCGTATCCATTGACGGAAATGGTCGAAGTGAAAAGTCGCTTTCCGATGCAAATGGTCAAGCGAGTAAGATTGCGGATATCAAACCAGGACGCTACGAAGTCGTCGGTGAAAAAAATGGAATTAGAACGCCTGTATTGGTGCTGACTGAAACCGACTTTCAAAGTAATTCTACAGTGATTTTTAAAGAAATCTATCACGATGATCCACGGTTTACGCTGGTCGGAGAAACTTTTGACTGTGTAAGCCAGCAGAATATGGGTGGTGTTAATACCATGCTGACAAACAGGATGAGCAAAGTGAATGTAAGTCAAATCTCTGATGTGGAGGGTAAATTTATTTACCAGTTGGAGCCACAAAGTGAATTTACGGTCGTAGCCAATCAGCAAGGGAAATACTCGCAGACCGAGATGGTGTCTACCGTAGGTTTAGTGCGTAGCCAAACGTTATATGTAACCTTGAAACTGGGTGTATGTGATCTGGCAAAAGACAGTTCGTGGGAATTGAAAAATATCCTGTATGATTTTGATAAAAGTGATATCCGTCCAGATGCGGCGTTGATACTCGATAATGTCGTATCGATCCTGAAACAAAATCCATCGCTTCGTATTGAACTATCGTCCCATACGGACAGTCGGGGAAATGATGGTTACAACTTGAAGCTGTCTCAACGTCGTGCCGATGCTGCGGTTGACTATTTAATCACCAATGGTATTTCGAGAAATCGATTGATTGCAAAAGGATATGGTGAAACTAAACTTAAAAATAATTGTAGTAATGGTATAGACTGCCGAGAAGAACAACATCAAGAAAATAGACGTACTGAAATAAAAGTCTTGGATTTTTAGACCCGCCTTAAAAGTTATGTAATATGAAAAAGAATACCAACAAACCAGCTTTAAAAAGTGATGAGCGAGAAAAACTCGGGTTAGTGAGTTTTGTCTTTGGATTTTTTGTCTTTCTTTACCGTAGGGCTATTCGACCTTGAATAGGTGATGTTATAGCCACATAAAGATCAATAAAACCAACACACTAAAACAGATGTAGATTGATAGGTTTGAGTTTTTTCTCAAGCCTATCTCATTGTTAATACCCGAATAATTGATATTGGTCCAATACCAGGGATTTTGGTGTTCGGTAGATTCGTTATTCTTCAGTACTTTGAAATAGAGTTCTAATACATAAAGCCAAAAAGCCAAACCGGAATGATGCTTCCGAAACCTATTTCAATGCCGTCTTTCGCCACATAAGCATCTGCTATGTTCGCTATTTGCTTTTTGGTTTTGTTTTTTCCACCGATTTCAAACGTATAGGTTTTGTCAATCACAAAATCCGCTGTTTCTGAAAGGTTTATTTCATGCAAACCTTTGAATTGGTTTATGAAAAACGTTTCCCGTACATTTCCAATATTCGTGTTTTCTTTTGCCAAAGCATACATCAGATTGCTGTTGTTCAGATACAGTTTTTCAGGTTTGGTCAATACACCAATGCCCGAAGCGTCTTTGTACAACTCATTGACCAATCCGGCACGGTCCAGAATTTTTATGCTTTGCACCAACATATTGCGGGAAACACCTATTTTTTCGCTCAATTTCGTGATATTGGGTGTGAATGGCGCACTCGAAGCGACCGTAATGAGCAATTTTTTCAGTTTTACCAAAGTGTCGTATTGTAAATCTTCCACCGCATTGATATCTATTTCAATGATGAGGTTAATCGTATTTTGTAATTTCTGAACGTAAAGAGCTTCATTTTCTTTGTAATATGGATAGGCACCTGTTTTCAGATATTTTTCAAATAAGGGCAAAAGTTTTATTTCATTTATAAGCTCCGTTGCAATGGTATTATGATTTTCTAAAATTTCGGCAAACGAATATGCTGGAAATATTTTTTTAGTTTCAAACGTGATAAACTCTCTAAAAGATAATTCTTTCAGATAATAAGAAACAGCTCTTCGGCTCAAATCCGAATCGGATTTATAGATTTCGAGCATCGAAGACGATGTAAAAATAACATTGAGTTCGGGGAAGTTGTCGTAAATCAATTTTATCTCTCTTGACCAATTAGGATATTTGTGAACCTCATCGAGCAATAAATGCGTTCCTCCGAATTGGGCAAATTGCTTTGCTAAATCATACAGCTTGTTATCATAGAAATAAATATGGTCTAAACTCACATACACTGTTGACGGTAATGGTAAATGTAACTTTGCTAATTGTAAAAGTAACGTGGTTTTCCCTACTCCTCTCGCACCTTTTACCGCAATCAGACGGTTATTCAAATCCATTTGATGAACAAGATAACGTTGTATATCCAAAGGTATACGTGCTATTTTTGCTTGAAATTCTAATAATAAACCTTCCATATTTGCTTCTTACAAAAAGCAAATATACGGTATTTTGTTAAATGCAAAAAGCAATATTATCCTTAGGTTTTAGTCTTTCTACCGTAGAGTTATTTGACCGTGAATCTGTACATTCCTATCAGGAACAATAAAAGAATAGCTACACCAATGCCGATATAGATCGATAGGTTTGAGGTTTTCCTCAAGCCTATCTCGTTGTTAATACCCGAATAATTGATATTGGCCCAATACCAGGGATTTTGGTGTTCGGTAGATGCTTCGGCCAGAAATAGACGCTTTGCCTGAGCCAGCGCCTCTACGGGTTTCCTGTTTTCGTAGAGCTGTTGATAGAATAGAGATGTCAGCTGAAGCATCGCTTCATCGTTGGCAAACCAATAGGTAGAAATAACAGAGGGCACGCCTTTGCCTAAAAAAACACGTTGGATACTTTCCATACCTTCAGAAGGTAGGGATATGCCACTACCCGTATTGCATGCCGATAAAAATACCATTGGTGAGTAAATGTGATAAAAGCGTAATTGTTTGGTCGATATGGGGTGCTGAAGGTAGATGATAGGATTGTCTTCACCATCTAAGACGGTATGGGAGGCAATATGAATGATGTGAGAGCCAGCAAATTGTTGGACAATAGTAGAGTCTTGTTGATTTTCTGGCCCAATTTGTTGACTTTTAAAATTTCTACTTATATTTTTTACTTCATCATGTACAAAATGCAAATCGGGCAAGGGTTCGGGGAAGGTCGATCGATATAATAATGTAATATCCGTTTGATCCGTTGCTGGAGCTTTCAGCAAGTCATAGAGGATAAAGGAGTTGAGATAAGCGAAATTGTGCGTATTGACGAGAAAGTCATTTTCATACAATGCATCAAATGGAAGACCGTATAAGTGTCCATCCAAAGAAAGGGAAATATCATTTCTTACGGTCTGTATGCCAGGTAGTAACTCTTGTATGATTTGGCGTGATTGTTCGAAATACTGTAGCGGATCAAGATTGTAATTGTTTGGTGAATCCCCAAAATATAGGATTTTAAATTGTCCGATATGATCCATAAGTGTCGTATCAGTAACTTTGTGATACATATATCTGTTGTTCAATCTGCCGAGAACGGTGATTGTTTTATCCTTATGAACAAAATAACTGTAGTAGTTTTTTTTAGGTCCATTTAGATTTTTTAGGAACGAAACTTTATCCGGTGAATAGTTATAGGTTTCAAAATAGCGCTCGGATAGTTGAAAGTCAATCATCAGTTGATCGATTTGTTGCTGGAGAGCTCGCTGTTGGTTTTCGCTGTTCGATTCACTGATTTTTTGATATAGATTCCGGATCGTGCGGATGGCATCTTTTACTGCCGGATCTGCTTTATCCCAATTTTCTGATCGGTTGATTTCATTGATGAGGAGCCGCCCCTTACTTAATTCGATGCACCAGAGTAATGTCTCCAATACATCTTGATTACCCGGTTCTTGCATTAATAGTCGATCGACTAAAGCAACCATTTCTTCGATGATCTCTCTGTTCCAAATATTGTTGGCGATTTGATTTATCTTACTAGTAATGAGCTGCTGTGTACGAAAGTCATTTTCGATCGCCCATTGAAAATAGTAAAGTGAAGAATCAATTTTATTCCGTAAGCTGGAGCATTTTGCCAGCCCCACTAGCGCTTGGGTATAGGTATAGTCTAGCGTATAAGCATCATCAATTTTGGTGGATAAGATATCGACGACCTGCTGATAGGTGTTTTGTGCTTTCGGAATATCGTTTTTAGTAAACAGGATATTGGCTCTGGCAAGCTGTAAGCTGGCTTTTGTCCGATGTTGTGTATGGGGGAAATTAGCATTTAAGATCTGCCATGCCTGCTGGATCGAAGCGTAATCGTGATGGATTTCGCCATATTGTCCCAAAGCCGATGCGTACCAGACTAGGGTATCCCCATACAGCTTGTTTTTCGCAAATTCCTGTAAAGCGAGCTTATTGTATTTGATACTGTTATCGATGTCGTTGTCTTCTTTGTAAACCGTGGAGAGCGTATTGTATAACAACGCTCTGGATAAAGACTGTGTTGGCATTTCCAGCGTCTCTAACAGTAGCTCTTTAGCTTGGGTCACATCTCGATTATAGAGGTACGCATTGGCCAGATTGTTGGCAAAGCCAATGCGCTGTATGGATTGGCTCTCCGGGATGTTGTGCAGTATCTGCTCCAGTAGACGAATGGCCTTTTGATTATCGTCGATCAGTGTGTAAAGAGCGGCTAAGGGCTTGATGATGTAAATCTGCGTGTCAATATCCTCGAGTTTGTTTTCATGAATGAAATTTAATGCCTTTTCGTAATATTTTATGCTGTTGTAATGATCGCCATATTCCCGGAGTCCATAAGCCATGAAAATCAATCCATAAGCATACATCTCTTTTTGTGCAAAAGATTGAGGATTGAGATCGAAACTGTAAAAGAAGGAATCAGGATTGGTTACGTATTTTTGGGGACATGTATCAGCTGTATTTTCAAAATACTCGAAAATCGAATCGAGATTAACGGTGATTTTTTGTGAAGGTTCAGCGGTAGAGTTTTCTTTTGGTATTGACGTGGTACACCGAAAGGTAGTCATTAAACTCATGCAATATGCTGCATATAGGAACCAGTTTGCTCTCATACCATTTAGAAACGCCAAAGACCATAGATACCGCTATGAGATTTTTGATTTTTATCATAAGCTACTCGAAAACCTATAGCAGGCCCCATATATACGCGACCGATATTAATGTCAAAGAAGGGGTTATATTTAATTGGGCTATCCTTGGCTTGAATGTTCTCGTTCTCACGGGAGAGCGTATTGTCTATCGTCCCTTGTGCAGCCGTATAATGATAATTCACGGTATTACTATATGAGGTATTGAAGTCTTTTCGCAAAGATACCCCTGCACCTATAGATACCCAAGCGTTGATATTGTATCTTATTTGCAGCGGCACTTGTACAGAAAGGTATTTCCTAGTTTCCAAACTGTCGTACGCATTTATAATTACATCCATCATTCTCCCTCCATCTCCTATGGGTAAGGACATTTCTTGTTTCATCCCCCTTATGTTTACAGAGCCGTTCTGTTCGTAATAACTCGTGTAAATTTCTGCTTGCCAAAATGGACGTTTATACGGGGCCATTGGAGCTAATCCAAAGCCAATTTGCATGCCGGGTTTGAATTGGTATTTGACGTCATGTTCCTGAGGTGTACCAAAAGTCGTGGTAGCTCCAACCGTAACGATGGGAGAAAAAATTTGTCTAAACCTTGAGGTAGAAATGTTGGTTTTAATGGGAGGATTGTTGTCGAAATAGATATTGGTATAAGACTTAAACGATTTGTTTCTGAACTTTTTCTTTTCCATGTCTACATCGAACAGGACAAAACCTTTAGTACTATCCATGTCCGTTATGTTTTTGGCAGCAGTGCCAGGTAACGCAATATCTTTGAAATGAAAAACAAATATTCCATCATCCTTGATGTAATACTGATAACAGCCCATGGAACTCGTCGTTTGGCAGGTGTCACACTGGGGGTATAGAGCCCGTAACCTAAAAGTCTCCTTATTGATTTCCGTAGGCAGTGCCATTTCTAGGCGTACGTTCCGAGCGTCACCTTCCCCATCGTTCTGAAATTGGACCTTATAAGTTAGCGTTTTATTTTTACTTTGGAACCTATAGCTCATACGCGCCGGTTTCACTGACATTTTGTTTGGATCATGTGACTTTACTACAGGTATGTCGACCTGATGCACATTGGCTATACCATCCTCGGGAATGAAAACGCCTGTGATAGTCACGATCGCATTGGTATCTGCGAGCATATCTTCCGTGACATCTAAATTAATCAGCGAAAATTGTTGATCAGTATTTTGTGGTGCTATATCATAAGCAGTTAGGCTGTTGTAAGCACCGTAAAGATCTTTGAAATAGTTAATAGCTTGATTACTATTATTAAAAAGAGAAACTTCTTTTATCCCATAATCGGGACTTCCAGTTTTGGTAAAGGTCGATTGCTTGACATTCGCCCACATACTATGAAGATCATTTCGCTGGGGCAAAGTATCTACTTGCTCTCGGTAATACGTACTTTGGTTAGCAAACTTAAAGCCATCTAATCCCGCAATTTTTTCGTTGGAAAGAATGTAGATCTTGCCTCTTTTCCCTGCGGTGTTGACACCTACGACGAGCGAGATATCCTCGCCGGGCTTAGCATCCGATAGCTTGAAAATCTGGAAGGTTCCATTGGATGAGAAGAAATTTTGTTCGAATAAGTTAGGAGAGATGTTTGAAGCAATGGCAGATGTGACCTCAACCGTTTTTTTTGGCCGTTTAGGTTTTGGCCCAAAATCATAATTATTGACGGCATATAAAGTCACATTGTATTCGCCGGGTTGGGCATATTGATGCGAGGGTTCTGCTTGCGTGCTGAAATGACCATCACCGAAATCCCATAAATAGCTATAATAGGGCGCACGTCCTCCTGGAATTTGAACCAACGGTCTCAATTCAGGCTTGAACAACAGCTGGTTTTCCACGAGCTCTGTATGGATTTTGCTTTCAAAAGTATCTTCCGTTGGCGGAGGTACGATCTCTTGTGCAAAAAGGGACTGGATACAGGCAAGAAGGGTTATCAAGCACATAATTGGTCTCATGGTAGTCGCTCTATTAATATTAATAAGGTATTCTCCTTGAATTATACAAATATTGTTAAATTTACAAATAAACTTCTTTTTTGATGCACATAGACCAAATTTATATTCAATATCTAAAAGAAAATAATAGTAAGGGCATCCAACTTATATATAATAAATATGCCAAGCAAATTGTTACCCTCATTCAGCGGAATAGTGGGACAGCGGATGATGGTTATGATATTCTTCAAGAAGCGTTGGTGGATATCTACCATATGGCCCGGGATCGTGATTTTGAATTAACAACCAACTTTGGTGCCTTTTTAGCTTTAGTGTGCAAACGCAAATGGCTGAATGTTTTGAAAAAAAATCAAAAAATGCAGGTAACAAAAGCGACGGATGATTTATTTCATATTGAAGATCATTCACAGCAGGAGTGGGAGCAGCTCTTACATCAGGTGGATAAAGAAAACAAAGTGATGGCTATGTTGGATACACTGGGAAAAAGCTGCCAGGAAATCATCAAGCGTTGCTTGGTCGAGAAGCATCAAGAACAGATTGCAGAATCGATGGGTATTTCTTACGCTTACCTGCGGAAAAAGAAAAGTGAGTGTATGGCTTCTTTGGTACAGAAAATCAAACAAAGCGGTATTTTTTAAAAAGATAGGGCAATGGAAAATAAAATAGACAAAATTCAGGATTATATTGACGGACTTTTGGAGGGCGATGAGTTAATCCAATTTGAAAAACAGCTGTTGGAAGATGAGGCGTTGAGGCAGGAGGTCAGCATGCAGCAGGAGGTGCAAGGGATAATTGAGCATAGATTAGATTCGAAGGAAGACGAGCTGCGTAAGAGTCTGAAGAATGCCCAGATGGTGTTACAGTCGGGGAAAAGTTCTACCAACATGTATAAGTTATACCTCCCTATTGCAGCAGCGGCTTGTTTATTGGTGTTCTTTTCTTTGTTTTTCTTTTACTCGAATGATAATAGCCTATACGATCTGCCAACTATGCAATCGGAAGTGGTTCGCGGTCAGGAAGAAAATGTGCGCTACGAAAATGCGGTGAAGGCATTCAATGCTAAATCTTATGAGGAGGCTCGGGAAATGCTAAACACACTCATTGCGGTTGACCCTTCGATCTTACAATATCAATACTACGCGGCGTTGACTTATTTTGGTGAGCAAAACTGGTCCTTGTCTATTCAAGAACTCACCCCGATAGCAGACGGAAAATCCATATTTGCGGATGAGGCGAAGTATTACCTTGCGGCATCCTACCATCAAATAGATCAAAAAGATGAGGCAATAAGACTCTTGGAACAAATTCCTATTACAGGAAAGTTAGGCAAGAAAGCTGCTGAATTCCTAGAAACCCTGCGCTAATGGCATCATAATTCCTTCATCATTTCTAAAAGAGTATCAAGGTATTCGCGGTTATTCGCTAGGCGGGGTACCTTATTTTGACCACCGAGCTTCCCTTTGGATTTCATCCAATTATAAAAGGTATTTAATGGAGCATTGTGTATAACCGGAAATGATAAGGCCATATCTTTATAGCGCTTAGCATCATAGTCTGAGTTGAGCTCGCGTAGCGAATTATCCAGTATTTCACAAAATTGTTGGAAATCTGAAGGCTGTCTTTCAAATTCAATGACCCATTCATGAGCGCCTGCTTCATTTTTTCGAAAATAAATAGGGCCTGCGGTATAGTCTCTGATAGTAGCCCTGGTAGCTTGACATGCTTTACTTAGTGCTTGTTCTGCATTGTCAACAATTACTTCCTCACCAAAGGTGTTGATGTATTGTTTAGTGCGTCCTGAGATTTGGAAACGGTAAGGTGATAGTGAAGTGAATTTTATGGTATCACCGATCTTATAACGCCAAAGGCCAGCATTGGTCGAGATAATCAAGGCATAGTTTTTACCTATTTCAACTTCATGTAGTGCTAATGTTTGGGGATGTTCGTCTTCGAGATATTCGGTAGGGAGAAACTCGTAATAGATACCATAATCTAACATGAGTAACAAATCGTCCGAATCAGAGCGATCTTGCAAACCAAAATAGCCTTCAGAAGCATTGTAGTTTTCTAGAAAATACATGTTATCTGAAGGGATCAATGCTTTGAATTGTTCTTTGTATGGCTTAAAGCTTACACCTCCATGTCCATAAAATTCCAAGTTGGGCCATACTTCCAGCAGGTTGTCTTTACCGGTAATTTCTAAAATGCGTTTCGCCATAACGATATTCCATGTGGGTACACCCGCCAAGCTGGTGACGTCTTCTTTGATCGTAATCTGTGCGATTTGTTCTATTTTTTCCTCAAAGTTGGGGTTTAGTGTAACTTCGATATTCGGTGTTCTTTTGAATTCGGCCCAAAAAGGAAGATTGCGTATTAATATGGAAGATAAATCACCATAATAGGAGTCGGGGCTGAAGTTGTTGATTTGCGAAGAACCACCGATAACGACCGATTTACCTGTAAATAACTTCGTATCCGGTCGGTTGCTGCAATAGATGGAAAGCATGTCCTTTCCCCCTTGAAAATGGCATTCTTCCAAGGCTTCCATACTGACGGGGATAAACTTGCTTCGATCAGACGTGGTACCCGAAGATTTGGCGAACCATTTGATGTCCGAAGGCCACAGTATATTTTGCTCGCCTTTTATCATTCGGTCGATATAGCTCTTTATGTCATCATAATCGCTGATAGGAACTCTGTTTTTATAGTCTTCTAAGGTGAATATACTTTTGTAGTCGTACTTTTTGCCCCATTCCGTTGCTTCTGCAGAAGATATCAGATTCTGGAACCATTCATCTTGTACATCATGTGGGTATTTCATGAAAAGCTCGATTTGGTGAATGCGCTTTTTCATGATCCATGTAAAGAGTGAATTTAATATTGCCATGACTACTGCTAAATTGTAAAGTTCTTTCGACGCAAGACAAAATTGCGCCCTAAATAGAACTTACGTGCCAATTCACTATCGGCAATTTCTTCCGGAGTACCTGTTAGCATGATCTTCCCCTCGGTCAGTAAATAAGCTCTATCCGTAATCGAAAGCGTTTCTTGTACATTGTGATCCGTAATTAACACACCGATGTTTTTAGATTTTAGCTTAGCGACAATGGTTTGTATTTCTTCGACGGCAATAGGGTCAACACCAGCAAAAGGTTCGTCAAGGAGAATAAAATGAGGATTCGCAGCCAATGCCCGGGCAATCTCGGTCCGTCTTCTTTCTCCACCGGATAAAAGATCACCTCGATTTTTTCGTACGCGATGTAAGCTGAATTCTGTAAGCAGTTCTTCTAGTTTGGCAAATCGCTCTTCCTTATTAGGGTAATGTATTTCTAAAACCGCAAGGATATTATTTTCTACAGATAATTTTCGAAATACAGATGCTTCCTGCGCTAGATACCCAATGCCTTTTTGTGCACGCTGAAACATCGCATCCTTGGTAATTTCTTCTTGATCCAGGTATACATGCCCATCATTGGGTTTGATCAAGCCGACAATCATATAGAAAGAAGTGGTTTTTCCTGCACCGTTGGGACCTAATAAACCAACGATTTCTCCTTGTTCTACCTGAAAAGAAACATTGTTTACAACGGTTCGTTGTTTGTATTTCTTAATTAAATGTTCAGCCCGTAGTATCATCTATTGTGAAGTAAAAAGTCAAAATTAAAAATTAAAAGCCGATGCACCCTATCAAAGATATGTTAATATCGTATTCCTTTGATATTTAATTGTAAATTCTTCTTTCCCCTCCAATTATTTTCTTCTATGGTATAGCAGATGTCAAAAGGTCTATTGCTATCTATGATAGCGATGTGTTCAGCTTGACCAAACGCTATACAGTCAAAAATTGGAGATTCGTCTTGATGGATACTAAATTTCAAGTGGTTATTTCCGACGATTGTAGCTTTGCCATAAGGGACAACCTGTTTGGAAAAAAATATGGGCGTCTCATTATCCGGCCCAAAAGGTTCAAATTGGCGGAGAACGCGATAGAATTTGCTATCGATATCTTGGAGTTTAATGGTGAGTTCCATAGAGATCTCCTGTTGAAGCATCTCCGGTTTGATACTTCTATGAACAACATCCTCAAATTTTGCTTGAAACAGCGGGATATTCTCCTCTTTCATTGTGAGGCCAGCAGCATATTTATGTCCACCGAATTGATCGAGTAGTTCACTGCATTCACTGAGCGCCTCATAGAGATCAAAGCCTAGTACGGAACGGGCAGATCCGGCGATATGACCATTGGTGCGTGTCAATATAACGGTAGGCCGGTAATATTTTTCGGTCAGCCTGGATGCCACAATACCGATGACTCCTTTGTGCCAATCGGATTTGTAGAGTACGGTGGATTTGCGTTTAATATTTGCCTGGCAATTGTCGATCAGAGCGAGCGCCTCTTCGGTGATTCGCAGATCAAAGTCTTTTCGAATATTATTTTGATCGTCAACAGCGGAAGAATAGCTAGCCGCCTCGCTGATCGACTTAGCAATCAATAACTCTACAGCGTCCTTGGCATGGTCAATTCGACCTGCAGCATTGATCCGAGGTCCAATTTGAAAGACAATGTCACTTACAGAAAATATGCCTGTCTTATTGTTCGACAATTTGACAAGAGCTTGTAGGCCAATGCTAGGGTTTGAGTTGAGTTTGTTTAGGCCTGCATGGGCTAAAATCCGATTTTCACCTGTTATGGGAACAATATCTGATGCTATACTTACCGCTACTAAATCGAGATACTGGTAGGGTAGATCCGGATTCATATTGTTCTTCTTCACAAAGGCTTGAATAATCTTGAAGCCTATTCCACAACCAGAAAGTTCTTTATAAGGGTACACACAGTCGGATCTTTTGGGGTCTAAGACGGCAACTGCCCGTGGAATCTGATCGCCTGGTAAGTGATGGTCACCAATAATAAAATCGATACCAAGCGTGTTGGCATATTCAATTTTATCGAGAGCCTTGATGCCACAATCTAGGGCGATGACCAGTGAAAATTCATTTTGTGCAGCATAATCGATACCCTGTCTTGATATGCCATATCCTTCCGTATATCTATCGGGAATATAAAATTCAATGCGGGAATGAAATGTGCGAAAGAAACTGAATACCGTCGCTACTGCTGTGGTTCCATCCACGTCATAATCACCATAGATAAGGATCTTTTCTTTATTACCGATAGCCTTTTCGATCCGGAGGATAGCCTTCTCCATATCTTTCATCAGGAAAGGGTCATGGAGCTCTTCTAGGTTCGGCCGGAAGAATACGCGGGCTTGATCGAATGTTTCGATCTTTCGGTTAATCAATAATTCTGCAATAATCGTATTGGTCCCTAACTCAGTTTGTAGTTTCTTTACCTTTTCAATGTCGTTTTTCGGTTTTAGGACCCATCTTTTTTGCATATCTTTACGCAGTATGTTAGTCGTAAATATACAGTTTTATGGGTATAGTAACCTAATTCTGAAGCTGTGTATTTGTCCATATTTGTATAACTCTCATATTTACAATAAAATAAAAGATGATGCAAGCACACTCCCTTTTTGAAGGATCTTTTTCGGTAGATATTTCAAAAAAATTTATACCTTTTGATCCGAAGAAAGATGACCCTAAAGATCGACCCGGCTCTTTATTTGTCCATGTTCATCCATTTTTGATCGAATCAAGTCATGGGCTACTCTTGTGCGATGCAGGTTTGGGATTACGGACAGCAGATGATGAACTTTTGATACATCACAATATCAAAAAACTGGGTTTTGATGTGAAAGATGTGCGGTATGTATTGATGTCCCATCTTCACAAAGATCATATTGGGGGAATGGTGGATTTTAGGGATGGTACAGGGCGTGTTGCATTTCCGGAAGCGGAATATGTCATTCAGCGTAATGAATGGGAGCGGGCATACAGCACCGATTCCTCCTCCTATAATACCGAAACATTGGACGTGTTGCAACGTAGTGGTAACTTGACGTTGGTCGAGGGAGATGGGGTGGTTAATCCAGAAATCAGTTATGAATTGAATGGGGGACATACACCTTATCATCAAGTATTCCATATTGAGACGGGCGGTGAGCATTTTTTCTTCGGTGGAGATGTCTTGCCCGAACCAGAAGAGCTTTTCAAGAGTTTTATCGCGAAATATGACTATGACGGCCGTCTAGCAAGAGATTTACGCGCTCAGTACTGGAAAGAAGGAGCGCCAGCGGGTTGGGTGTATCTTTTCTATCACGGCAAAACTATTGCTATAGGAAGACCTGAGATTAAAGAAGATGGAAACTATAAGTTGATAGATGCAGTGGGGTAACTGTTTTTTATTATATTTGTTTGTCTTCTATTACAGAGTATTCATCAAAAAATATAAATCATGTCGATAGTTAGAGAAAGTGATCTAATTGGAATTGGCAAAAAGTATCAGATCGAAACGGACGCAGGCGACAACATGGTCGTTGTTATCCATGATGATGGCCGTAGAGAATTGTATCGCCGAGACGACGAAGATAATGAAACACATTGTGTCATGACCTTATCTGATGAGGAGTCCCGGCAGGTAGCTGGTATACTCGGAGGTTTGTCTTATAAACCTAAAGCCTTAGAAACTATCGAAGTTGCGTTAGATGATCTCCGCATTGAGTGGTACAAAGTCGAAGCTTCCAATGATGGGGTCAACAAGAGTATCGGTGAGCTGGAGGTAAGACAGCGGACCGGAGCGTCCATCATAGCAGCTATTCGAGGTGATGAGACCAAAATCAACCCCGGTCCTGATTACGTGATCCAGCCAGGTGTTACGCTCGTAATAGCTGGAAAGCTAAAGAATATCAAACTTTTAAAAGAAATATTGATATAGGAATATAAAATGTCGCATATAGTAATATTAGAAATAGGTATAGCTGTTTTGTTGGTTGCATCAGTCGGATTGCTTGCAAATCGACTACGGTTTTCAGTTATTCCATTTTTTATTATTATAGGCATGTTATTGGGTAATGAACAGTACCCAGCTTTTATCTCCAATCTGTTGGGACAAACAGATAATTCGACTTTAAGAGAAACCTTTAACAGTATTTGGCACTTCTTTACATTTACGGAGAGTAAGCCTTTTATCGAGTTTATGGGACGCTTGGGCGTGCTGTTTTTGTTGTTTTATCTAGGGTTAGAGTTCTCGGTCGGTCGGTTAATCAAATCCGGAAAGTCTATCATTACTGGCGGAACGTTGTATGTTGTAATCAATTTTGTATCTGGGCTATTGATCGGATGGCTTATGGATTTACCTTTTAAAGAACTGATGGTTCTTTGTGGTTTGATGACCAGCTCCTCGACAGTCATTGTTGCAAAGGTATTGACGGACTTGAAGCGTACGGCTAATCCAGAGACAGAAGTCATTATGGGGATGATCATGTTTGATGATTTGTTTATTGCCATGCATATATCGTTTCTTTCGGGTTTGATATTAACAGGAAGTACGTCTTTTAGTGCGGTTTTGGGCACCTCGTTATTAGCCTTAGGTTTTATCCTTACTTTTCTACTGTTAGGAAGAAAGCTCGTTCCCTTTATTGATAAGATACTGCAGGAAAAGTCATCTGAGTTATTTATATTGATTATATTCAGTTTGCTTTTTGTCATAGCAGGGTTTTCTGAAACTATACATGTTGCTGAAGCTATAGGGGCATTAATGGCCGGACTGGTGTTTGCTGACTCCAGGTATATTAAGAAAATTGAAGCTTTAGTTTTACCTTTTAAGGATTTTTTTGGGGCTATGTTCTTTTTTAGCTTCGGTCTTTCAATTGATATTTATTCGTTAGGAGGAGCCATTGGATGGGCGACGTTAGCCGCAGTGATTACCGTATTGGGAAATGTGGCTTCAGGATATTTCGCCGCTCATTTTTCGAATCTGAAACCTCGGACTTCATTTGATATCGGATTGACCTTGTCTGCTCGGGGAGAATTCTCGATTATCATGGCTAATATTGGAAAAGCCGGAGGCTTATTGCCTGTAGTTCAGTCTTTCGTGGTGGTATATGTCTTGATTCTTTCCATCATTTCGCCTTTGTTGACCAAAGAATCAAGGAATATCTGGAATAGGTTGTTCGGAAAAGAAAAATTGGCTTCTAAACCCAAGAAAACACTCGAAGATTTAGAAGCAGAAATGTCAGCAAATGACTAAAACAAGCCGAGTTCTAACTTTGCTTCTTCCGTCATCATATCTTTCGTCCAAGGAGGATCGAAAGTCAACTCGACAAGCGCTTCTTTTACACCTTCAAGAGCCGCTACTTTTTGTTGGACCTCGTCCATAATCTGACCGGCGACAGGACATCCTGGTGCCGTCAAGGTCATGACTACTTTCGCTATACCTCCCTCTTTGGTTATGATTTCATAGACTAGTCCCAAATCCACGATATTAGCCGGTTCTAATTCCGGATCGTAAATTGTTTCTAAAGCCTCTCGGATTTTAGGTGCCAGACCGAGCGGATCGATTATTATAATACTCATCTTTTTATCGTTTCTTTATATATGTGCTCTAGTAATAATACGTTTTTTTGTGGAGAATATTTGTCTAGATAAATTTTTTGACAATTTTCAGATATCTCTTCCTTCGTTGATTGCGGTAAGCTCATCCATTTGTGAATCGTTTCCACGAGACTTTTTTCGTTGTGAGGTTCGAAATGGAGTCCATAGACTCCGTCCTGAACCATTTCGCTGAGGATACCGATGTCGCTGGCGATAACAGGTGTGCCATTTGCAAAGGCCTCCAATACTGTCATCGGCATGCCTTCGAACCATAAGGACGGGACGATAAGAGCTTGGCTTTCGCGTAAGATCTTTTCCAATAGCGGTTTTTCCTGAAACCCACCGTATTCTATACTTTTATGTTGAGCTGCATAATGCTCTACCGTCGTCACAAGAGGGCCGTCTCCGAATAATTTCAGTTGATACGTTGTCTGCGCAAAAGCATTCAAGAGGGGGATAATTCCTTTTTCGATCGAAAACCTTCCTATATAGACAAAATAATCTTGCCTACTCACCTGACTATTAGATGTGTCAGATTTTACAAAATTTGGCTTTATAGCAATTTGCTCAGGCCTAATTTGTAAGGATGATTCGATTAACAGCTCCTTGGCGAAATTTGAAAAAGTCAAATACTTATCCACCTGTTGCCAGGTTCCCATCTTTTTGTGAATATAGTAGGTAAAGGCTGTCCAAAAGGTCTTTATTAATGAATTATCCAACACTTTTCGATAAACGGACTTCCATGGGAACTCGTCTCTTATACTATCGGTAAAGACTTTATTGTTATGGAACAATGTAGCTGAAGGGTCTAATAACCTATAATTATGTAAAGTTAGGACAGTTGGGAAATTTCTTTTGTACAGTGCTCTACATAATAGTGGACCTATCGCATAATGCATATTGTGTATATGAACAATATCCGGACGGAAGGCTTCCACCCGCTTCATGACTCGCTTAGTTGCAAATATATTCCAGGGATAAAGGAGAAATTGGAGAAGGCCTTTTATTCCTTTTTTGTTTTTAAAAGTCATGGTCTCTACATTATGCCAGACTTTTAGCTCATCGGCTTCCTGCCTGAAGACGACATCCTCACCTCCCTTGGATTGATAGTAATTATGGATAATAAATATTCGCATGCCCTGTGTTCTTCTACAAAATTAGGTTTTTCGTTCGGTATTCTTCCTAAACCAAAAGAATTGCTAAAATTTAATACTTATCTTCGCATTGGATCAAATGTGACTATGTACGTAAATAGAATGTTTGCTGAAAAGATTGATGAAGTGCTCAAAAGTAGGGTTTTACCTAATCATCCCGAAAATCTTTATGACCCCATAGACTATATGCTAAATCTGTCGGGTAAACGTATCCGGCCTTTGTTAGTTTTGTTAGGAGCAGATTTGTTTGGCATTAAAAATATAGATGATGCTTTGCCAGCATCCGTGGCGATAGAATATTTTCATAATTTCTCACTTATTCACGATGATATTATGGACAAGGCTCCTTTACGGAGGGGTAGACAAACCATCCATCAAAAGTGGAATGACAATGTAGCTATCTTATCTGGAGATGCGCTGTTAATAAAGGCTTATGAACAATTGGCACAGTGTCCAGCTCATCTTATTCCTGATCTACTTCGGATTTTTAACCGTGTCGCATTGGAAGTATGTGAAGGACAGCAATTGGATATGGATTTTGAAGCTTTGCATGCTATTCAGCAAGAAGCATATGTGAATATGATACGTCTAAAGACTTCGGTACTTTTGGGTGGAGCATTGGAAATGGGTGCAGTGTTGGCAGAAGCGTCTCTTGAAAATAGGACACAGTTGTATGATTTTGGCGTAAATCTCGGTATCGCCTTTCAGTTACAGGACGATATACTGGATGCTTTTGGAAACCCCGAAACCTTTGGTAAGCAGGTAGGTGGAGATATTATTGTTAATAAAAAGACAATTCTATATATATTGTTAGGCGAAGCTATTCAGGATGAGGATAGGGAACATTTTAATACACTGTTGTCTCTAGGGGAAGCGAGTTCATCGACAAAAATAGCTGGAATGAAGACACTTTATGAAAAATATGCTGTTCAGCAAAAGGCGGATACACTAAAGCAATATTATACAACGTTAGCATATAAAAGTTTGGAAGCTATTGATGTCGATCGTCAACGTAAAGCCGAGCTATATGAGCTAGCGAATCAACTGATGAAGAGAGTAAGGTAATTTGCTTTATTGCTATTTGTCAGTTTTATTTTGTATTTTGGTAAGAAAAAGTGTAAGTATTTTAATGGAGCCGATAAAAATCACCGTATTTCAAGCATATTTATTCTGGGAAAATGTCGAGAAGAACCTTCAAAATTTGGGGTTACGCTTATCGGCATTGAAAGAAAAGACAGATTTAATCCTCTTGCCTGAAATGTTTAATACGGGATTTACGATGAATGTGACCAGATGTGCGGAGCAGATGGATGGCGTAACGATGCGTTGGCTATATGAAACGGCTAAGAAATTTGAATGTATGGTAGCCGGATCTCTTATTATTGAAGAGGAAGGGAAATACTACAATAGATTCGTTTGGATGTCGGCGGACGGAAGTTATGTACATTATGATAAACGCCATTTATTTGGTATGGCAGATGAAGATGCTACATTCACGCCAGGAAACTCCAGGATCATGCTTCAGCTTAAAGGATGGAAGATTTGCCCCATGGTCTGTTATGATTTACGCTTCCCGGTGTGGAGCCGAAATCAGGAGGATGGTTATGATTTATTAGTTTATATAGCGAGTTGGCCGGATAAACGTTCTGGACACTGGAGAGCACTGATTCCTGCGCGAGCAATAGAGAACCAAGCTTTTGTTATTGGTGTGAATAGGGTAGGACACGATGGTAATGAAGTTTATTATTCGGGAGGTTCGATGTGTATTTCTCCTGTCGGGGATGTCGTGTATTATAAACCTGAAGATGAAGATCTCTATACCTTTACACTTCATCCTAAAGATTTAGAAAAGGCTCGTGAACAATTTCCCTTTTTGAAAGATGCCGACAAATTTTCTTTGTTGTAGGCGATAGGCTTTAAGGAATCGGTAAGGGCCTATGGTTAAAAAAGTCTAGACCCTATATCCCCAAACTTATTTATAAGGCCGCTCCAGAATGACGGACTGTATAACTGCCTGCCTGAGGTCGAATTCAAACACTTGCTTTTCTTTCTCTTCTTCGAGGATTTCAATCTTTTTATGCGCTCTTTCGATCCTACTCTGCTGTGCTCTTTTTACTTCTAATGGAACATCTTGTTCGTATCGTGCCACAGCTGGTGTTCTTTGTATTGGCTTAGGTGTATGTATAGGAGGAGGGACAACAGGACGAGGATGAGGCGGTGCCGAAGTAGGAACCCGCTGTTGAGCTTGTACTGGTTGTGGAACAGGAGGTATCTGCTGTTTTCTTTTTGCAGCCTTTTCCATCTCCTCTTTATAGCTAGAATAAACCTTGTAAATTAGGGAGCCGATCAGAACTAATACAATAAGAATATTTTCCATCCTTTAAACTTAGATAAAAATACTTTTATATACAATTATAATTCTATATAAAGGTATTTTTATCGATTTACCTTTGGTGAGTTCTTTTACTAAAATTCCGCATTGTTGGGCGTGCGTGGGAAGGGTATAACGTCTCTGATATTGGTCATGCCCGTTGTAAACAAGACTAAACGTTCGAATCCAACGCCAAAGCCAGAATGAGGAACAGACCCAAAACGACGTGTATCTAAGAACCATTCCATCTCTTCAGCAGGAATACCGACCTCAGCCATACGCGCCAATAGTTTATCTAGATTTTCCTCTCGTTGGGACCCTCCTACCATTTCTCCAATTCCCGGGAAGAGAATGTCCATTGCTTTTACGGTATGTCTTCCCTGCGCATCAGGTTCATTCTGTTTCATATAGAACGACTTGATTTCTCGTGGATAATCTGTTAAAATTACAGGTTTTTTAAAATGTTTTTCTACGAGATAACGTTCGTGTTCAGATTGTAAGTCAGCTCCCCAATCTTCAATAAGATATTTAAATTGTTTTTTCTGATTGGGCTTGCTACGCTTTAATATTTCGATAGCCTCTGTATAGGTGACACGTTCAAAATTGCTGTCCACAACGAAACTTAGTTTTTCGACCAGGTTCAATTCCGAACGTTCATTTTGAGGTTTAGATTTCTCTTCTTCCAGCAAGCGGTTTTTTAGGAATTCAATTTCTTCCGGACAAATTTCTAAGGCATACTTAATGACATATTTAAGCAATGCCTCTGCCAAATCCATGTTGTCTTCGATCTCATAGAATGCCATCTCCGGCTCAATCATCCAGAATTCAGCAAGGTGACGCGTTGTATTGGAGTTCTCTGCACGGAATGTAGGCCCGAAGGTATAAATATTGCCGAAGGCTAGCGCGGCTAGCTCCCCTTCTAGCTGACCTGATACAGTTAGGTTAGTCGATTTTCCGAAAAAATCTTCTTTGAAGTCAATATCGCCCTGTTCGGTTCGCGGAATATTGTCGAGATCTAATGTAGTGACTCGGAACATTTCCCCGGCTCCCTCAGCATCAGATCCTGTAATGATGGGGGTATGCATATACACAAAGTCCCGTTCGTTGAAGAACTTGTGTACGGCGAAAGCCAGCGCATTACGTATTTTGAAAATAGCGTTAAATGTCGTCGTGCGGAAACGTAGGTGAGCGATTTCACGCAAGAACTCCAAGCTATGCTTTTTGGGCTGTAAAGGGTATTTTAGAGGATCTGATTCGCCTATGATAGAAACATCAGTTACTTTTACTTCTACGCGTTGACCTTTGCCGAGGGATTCTACCAATTGTCCTTTAACACGAACGGCAGCTCCGGTGGTAATCCTTTTCAGGGTTTCATCTGGAGTATGCTCAAAGTCTATAACTGCTTGTATATTGTTGATTGTCGAGCCATCGTTGATAGCTATGAATTGGTTATTACGGAAAGTCCGTACCCAACCTTTGACAACAACTTCTTTTCCAAATTCTTCGGATTGCAATAGTTCTTTGATTCGCGTATGTTCCATTTTACAAATTAATCGTCTTTTTTACTAATGTCACAAAAATAGCTATTCAATTGGTTTATTGGTAATAAAAAGGGGAATTATTGTGCTATAAATGAGTAACGCCGGTTTTCAGTAAGAAAACCGGCGTTACTCATTTTATGAGAAAGCTTATTTCTCTCCCAATACTTTAGTAACTAATTCGGCTGCTTCTTTTAACAAGATAGCCGAATATACTTGTAAGCCTGATTCGTCGATTAATTTTTTCGCTTCTGCGGCATTTGTGCCTTGGAGACGAACGATAATCGGTACAGGAATATTACCTATTTCTTTATAAGCATCGATTACGCCTTGTGCTACACGGTCACAACGCACGATACCGCCAAAGATGTTGATTAATATTGCTTTTACATTCGGATCTTTCAAGATGATGTTAAAGCCGGCTTTAACAGTTTCCGCGTTAGCTGTACCACCTACGTCAAGAAAGTTTGCCGGCTCACCACCTGCAATTTTAATGATATCCATTGTAGCCATGGCTAAACCAGCGCCATTTACCATACAACCTACATTACCATCCAATTTAACATAGTTTAGATTTGACTCACCTGCTTCAACTTCCGTAGGATCTTCCTCGGTAAGATCGCGTAAAGCTGCGAAGTCAGGATGGCGGTATAAGGCGTTTTCGTCTAAGTTTACCTTAGCATCTACGGCTAATATTTTATCGTCGGATGTTTTTAATACCGGATTGATTTCGAACATCGAAGAGTCCGTAGAATCGTAAGCTTTGTATAAAGCTGCAACGAATTTTACCATGTCTTTGTGTGCGGCGCCAGACAAACCTAGGTTAAAAGCAATCTTACGCGCTTGGAAACCTTGCAGACCTACCTTTGGATCAACTTCTTCTTTGAAAATCAAATGTGGGGTTTTTTCGGCTACCTCTTCGATATCCATACCTCCTTCGGTGGAATACATGATGATGTTACGACCACTAGCACGATCTAACAATACGGATACGTAAAATTCTTTTGTTTCACTTTCACCAGGATAATAAACATCTTGAGCAACCAAAACTTTGCTCACTTTTTTTCCCTCAGGCCCGGTCTGTGGAGTTACCAATTGCATACCAATGATATCGGTTGCTCGTTGCAACACTTCATCATGATTTTTTGCTAATTTGACACCGCCTCCTTTACCGCGTCCGCCCGCATGGATTTGTGCTTTTATCACTACCCAGTCCGAGTTGAAATCTTCTTTTAATCTTTTTGCAGCTTCAACGGCCTGCGCAGGTGTTTCGGCGACGATACCTTCTTGTACCCTCACACCAAAACTCTTAAGTATTTCTTTTCCTTGATATTCGTGAATGTTCATTGATAAAAAATTTGGTGGTAAAATTAGTGTTTTTATTCGTAAGAGACAATACTTTGTTTAGATCGTTCGTGTGCCTCTTTAATTCGGGATAGCCGACTGTCGTTATCTTCCAAATATCGTGGATTTTGTTAACTTCGTAATATGATATTGCGAGCAACGAATATTTTTAAATCTTACGGGACACTCCCTATTCTCAAAGGAGTGGACTTGATGGTGAATAAGGGTGAGATCGTTTCGATTGTAGGTGCATCAGGAGCTGGCAAAAGTACGCTTTTACATATAGTAGGTACCTTAGACAAAGCAGATAGGGGTGAGTTGGTGATTAACGACCAGCCTATCCATGCGCTTTCTTCTAATGCGTTAAGTGCTTTTAGAAATGAGCATATTGGTTTTGTTTTTCAATTTCATCATTTGCTGCCCGAATTTACCGCACTGGAAAATGTGTGTATTCCGGCATTCATTAAAGGGGATTCTAGATCTAAATGTGAAAAAAGAGCGCTGGATTTGTTGGAAGTTTTAGGTGTGGCGGATCGGGCTAGTCATAAACCTGCACAATTATCCGGTGGCGAACAGCAACGCGTTTCTGTCGCCAGGGCATTGATGAATAATCCGTCGATTATCTTAGCAGATGAACCTTCTGGAAATCTGGATTCGGAGAACGCAGCGTCACTCCATAAACTGTTTTTCCATTTGCGTGATACAATGAATCAGACGTTTATCATTGTTACCCATAATGAGGATCTTGCTAATATCTCCGATCGGACTGTACACATGCGTGATGGTCTTATTTATGTGTAATGAAGTGAAAATTAAGAATGAACGGACAGAAGTGAAAAAAATATTGATAACGTGCGCAACAAGACCTTTGGGATTACGGGTAGCCAAGTTGTTGTCTCCTGTTTTTGGAGTCGAGAAGGCCACTTCCGATGACGTACCTTCGGTACTTAGCTCTTCCTATTCCAAAATTCCTAAAGGAGCGAATCCCATCTATGCGCATGAAATGCTGAAACTAGCCTTGGATAAAGGATGTCAATACATACTTCCATTGGGGATCGATGAGGCGAAAGCTTTAGCCGAAGCATCTGTCTTGTTTGACGAGTATGGTATTCGCGTGCTATGTCCCGGTCGAGAAGACCTGGCTGATGTCAACTATCTCCAAGACCCTTCAAAGGATTTACAGCTGTGCCTGATAAATGATAAGAAGGACATGCTCTCAGGACAGCTATTTGATGAAGCTCCCTGGGATGGACTTTGTATTGTCTCCGATTCGGGGGACGACTTTATATGGATCGTTCAATGATAGATACAGCCATTATTCCTTTAGATAAGGAGGTTTATTGTTTTGAGCTGGATGATGTGCTCTATCCTCGGCGGGATTATTTACTGCAGGTTTATTATTTGTTTGCGCAGTTTGTCGAATTTACGGAAGGACGCCCTTCGGCCAATGATTTGGTAGCATTTATGAAGAATGCTTATATTCATCATGGTGAAGATCGGGTCTTTACTTTGGCTCAAGAAGCCTTTGGTTTTGACAGGGGATACGAAGAAAATCTGAATAGATTACAAGCTAATGCACAATTACCTTTGAGATTGGTGTTATTTGAAAAAATAGAACGTTTTTTGAAAGCATTATTCGAAAAAGAAAAAAAAATAGTTATCTTGACCAAAGGTAACCCAGTTGAACAATTAAATAAAATCAAACACCTAACTTGGGGCACATTGGATACTCATAAAGATTCGTTGCGGGTTTATTTTATCGATGAGCTGGAATACCGGGGTTATGTACCTGTTGATTATATTGCACAGGAATTTAAGGTAACAAAAGATAAAATTTTTTACACGAATGGTAAATAAAGGGAACATTAGAGGAAATATAAGTGTAGTTATATTTCTTTTCTTATTGTTGAGCTTTGTAGGTTGTAAGAAAGAGGTTGTCGAACCAGACCGACCTCAAGACGAAAGGACTGTTTACCTAGATAATGAGTTTGAAAACAAGGCCAGGGATTCGATTTGGTATTATTACAAGGTTGTGTCGCTATGGCAAGATTTGATACTGCCAAAGACATCCAGCATCAATTTAATAGACAGAAAGAATTATTTGCGTGACAATTATACGCAGTATTTCGAAACCGGAGAAGATGTGCTCGACCATCTCATGAGTCAGACCAGAACCTCTTCTAGTACTGTATCGTCAAACTATGATTGGTATAGCTTTATAGATAGAAAGGGCGTCATCAGCGGCGAGTTGCAGGATGGGATAACGAGCAGTTATGGTATGAGATTGTTGTTTTTATCCGAGACATCGGATGATCCGGCATACCTGTACGTTCGGAGTGTAGATAGAAATTCTTCTGCATACGCAGCGGGTATACGGAGAGGAGATCGGATTGTTAGTATAGATGGTAAGACAAATGTGGATTACGATTCGCAGGAATTGGAAAATTTCAAAACGGTAGATAAATTTTTAGTTTCGAGCAAGGCAACGTTAGGGATTGAGCCTCCGTCCGGCTCTCCATTTACGAAAGAAATTCTGAGCAGGTCCTTCAATATCGATCCTGTCCTCGATGATAGAGTGATCGACTATAAAGATAAAAAAGTAGGGTACTTAGCGTTTGATTCCTTTGTTGATGTCAATAACATAGGCAATGGAATGAAAGGAAAATTTGATAATATCTTTGCCATGTTCGAGGACGCCGGAATCAATGAGCTGGTTATAGATTTACGGTATAATGGTGGTGGAGCAACGAATACCGCCGAGTATCTGGTGAACCGGATTGTGCCGGTTTCTGCAAACGGTCAGGTTATGTATACCTATGAGGTGAACTCCGTACTGAAGAGCTGGGGCTGGCTGGATGATGGCGAGGAGTTTGGTCCGGTCAAGATTGTGAAAAATGGCAATCTGAATTTGACACGGGTTTATTTTTTAGTGACAGATGGCACTGCTTCGGCGAGTGAATTGCTAATGAATAGTTTGAAGCCTCATATGGATGTGTATATGATAGGCGTATACGGTGTCGTCAACAATCAAATGGTGGCCCAAAGAACTTATGGTAAACCAGTCGGATTTTTCGGTATTAATATCGTGAATGAAGACATACAGCTTTATGCCAGTTCTTTTAAAACCTTTAATAAAGATAAAGAAGGTAATTATTTTGAAGGGATGATACCCAATACAAACGTATGGGAATTTGAAAATTTTCGAGATTTTGGTGACCCTGAGGAGACCATGTTGGCAGCAGCTTTAGAGCGCATAGCTCCGAGTGGAAAGGCGAAGATAGCTTCTACTACTATTACCAGAGATATACCGGTAATCAGTAAGGCCATAAAGAGTTTTAACAAGAGCCCCACTCGAAATGGTATGTTTAAGTATAAGGAGAAAGATCTGATATTCAAATAGCGATTATGAGTAAACTTAACAAGCCAACCACAATCAAGGAAATAGCTCGGAAGCTCAGGATTTCACCTTCTACTGTTTCGCGTGCATTGAATGATCACCCAAGCATTGGATTGGTTACAACGATGCGGGTTAAGAAAATGGCGGAGGAACTGAATTATGAACCCAATCAGACGGCTATATTTTTTAAACAAAGAAAGACCTATACGATAGGTGTGGTTTTGCCTGACTTGTCGGAACCATTCTTCTCGGCGGCTATCAGTGCTATAGAAGATTTGGCCGATCAGCATAACTATACAGTAATCTTGGGGCAATCTTTGGATAATCCGGAAAGGCAATTAAAAATTGTTCAGACCTTCAAAAAGCATCGGGTAGATGGGGTGTTGATGTCTCTGGCGAAGAATAGTACCGATCTGAGCTTTATGAATATTTTAGAAAGTGCTGAGATACCCGTTGTTTTCTTTGATGTGGTGCCGGATGTAGAAGGTGTTCATAAGGTTCAGAGTGACCTTGTAGCAGGCGTCAACGAAGCAATCGATGCATTTGTAAGTCGTGGTCATCAGGAGATTGCGATGATCAATGGTCCCGAAAATCTTTTGGCCTCTACCGTTCGGACGCAAGCTTTTAAGGAGGCTTTGGAAAAGATCGGAATTACTTTTGAAGACAAATATGTTGTGCACACCGATTTAACTGAAGCTGGAAATAAAGCTGCTTTGGATCAAATTTGTGCCTTTCCGGAGCGTCCTTCAGCTATACTCTCCTGTAGTGATTTTATTACACTTGACGTAATGAAATTTGCACGACAAAAGGGTATTGGAATAGGACAGGAGATGCACTTCATTAGCTTTGCGAATTACCCGCTATGGAAATATATCGAAAACCCGCCACTTGGAAGTATTGAGCAATATCCGGGTGAGCAAGGCCGTAAAGCGGCGGAAATCTTATTTGAAATACTTCATAGTAAGGAGCCGATTGAGCCCCAGGAGATTATTATTCCAACGAAGCTCGTGCTAAAATAGAAGTAAACCTAATGATATCCCTTATAATTATGCAAAAGTTGGGAGTCAGATAAGTATTTGTACATTTTTTGGTAAGTAGGGAGTGCCAGATGAAATTGGTTGCCTTCTTTTATAACATATCCGGTCAACGATTCGAGTTCTGTTTTACCTTTATTGCTTAGAAAATCGGAATGCATGGAAGCGGTAGAGTCGGATGGTGCATTGCCGAACATCTGTAGTGTTTTTTCTTTTACATTTTCCGAGAGTTCTATTTCTTTGGATTGTGCCAACAGGCAGATCTCATCCAATAAGTTATTTAAATCGGTTAAATATGCAGCGTTGTCTCTGATCTGTCCAAAGTTTTTGTTGTAATAAGACGTGGCTGTTGCTGCGGTAGAAATGAAAATAAACTTTTCCCAGATATCCTTCCATATATTTTTGGTAAGCTTCGCCTGTATTCCCGCCTTTTCAAATAGCTGCTGAAGTTTGTTCAGACGCGGATCGTCTATATGCTGTACGCCAAAACGTATTGTTTTGAAGTCCGAGAAATTCTCAATGACGCCCGGAGATATCAGTCGCGCTATAATATTTGCGCAACCATCGGTCACGAGGTGGTTTGGAAACATGCTCCGTATGCGGTCACTACTATCTACACCATTGAGCAGGGGTACAAAGGTTGTCTGTTCCGCCACCACAGGAGCCAAGAGAGCGATCGTTTCTTCGATGTCGTAACTTTTCGTGCAGAGTATAATATAATCAACCTTTCCAAAATCTGCCGGGTTGCTGGAGATGCACGTGGGGAAGGTTGTAAAATCCTCTTTTGAAGATTTTATATGGAGACCATTCGATTTTATTGCCTCAAGATTTTGACCTCTAGCCATAAATTGAATAGATATATCGGGGTTGTTTTCGAATGTGCGGGATAATAATCCACCAAAGTAGCCCCCAACACCTCCGATCCCGACGATGAGTATATTTGTCATTAGAAAAAGTTTAATACTGTGAAACTAGCAGCTATTTAACAAAGCTACAAATATAAAATCAAAATAATCACACAGCACTTGTGTAATTCATAACTTATCTATATCTTTGCACCTCGTTTTGTTGCAAAACTATGCTTTGTTCAGAACGAAAAATAAATGTTACGTTATTGCTTCCAACTTACTAACAAACATTTAACAAATTAAATTAACACAGAAAGATGGCAAAAGAAGTCAGTGCGTTAGTAAAATTACAAGTGAAGGGCGGTGCAGCTAATCCATCTCCTCCAGTAGGGCCTGCTTTGGGTGCTAAAGGTGTGAACATTATGGATTTCTGTAAGCAGTTCAACGCTCGTACGCAAGACAAACCAGGTCAGGTGTTGCCTGTGGTTATCACTGTTTATGCCGACAAATCTTTTGATTTTATCATCAAAACGCCACCCGTGGCTGTGCAGTTGAAAGATGCTGCTAAGCTGAAAAGTGGGTCTGGCGAGCCTAACCGTAAAAAAGTTGCTTCCATAACTTGGGAGCAAGTAGAGGTTATTGCGAAGGATAAAATGCCGGATTTGAATGCATTCAATGTGGAATCGGCAATGCGAATGGTAGCTGGTACGGCTCGTAGTATGGGTATCACCGTTTCAGGTGACGCTCCTTGGAAAAATTAATTAACGAAATCAGTTTAAGAAAGTGGCTAGATTAACAAAAAATCAAAAAGCGGCACTATCCAAAATTGAAGCTGGTAAGACGTATTCTTTACAAGAAGCTACGGCTTTGGTGAAAGAAATTACGGCGACCAAATTTGATGCTTCGGTGGATATCGACGTTCGTTTGGGCGTAGATCCTCGAAAGGCTAATCAAATGGTTCGTGGTATTGCGACGTTACCTCACGGAACTGGTAAAACTGTTCGCGTATTAGTGTTGTGTACTCCTGATAAGGAAGAAGAAGCTAAAGCAGCAGGAGCAGATTACGTAGGGCTTGACGAGTATATCAGCAAGATTGAAGGTGGCTGGACTGACGTTGATATCATCATTACTATGCCTTCGGTGATGGCTAAGGTGGGTAAATTGGGTCGTATATTAGGTCCAAGAAACTTAATGCCAAATCCGAAGACTGGGACAGTGACTACAGATGTAGGTAAAGCTGTGACAGACGTAAAAGCTGGTAAGATAGATTTCAAAGTCGATAAGACCGGTATCATCCATACTTCAGTTGGAAAAGTGTCGTTCTCGGCAGAGAAGATTTATGAAAATGCATTAGAAGTATTACAGACTATTGCAAAATTAAAGCCTTCTGCAGCTAAGGGAACATACTTCAAGAGTATCTATATCTCTTCAACAATGAGTCCGGGTATTCATATCGAAACTAAATCAGTAGCAGGAATTTAATCATGAGAAAAGAAGAAAAACAAGAAATTGTTCAAGCTCTAACCGAACAGATTAAATCATACGGTAGTTTTTATATTACGGATACTGCTGATTTAACTGTTGAAAAGGTTAATGGAATTCGTCGTAAATGTTTCGAGCAAGGCATCGAAGTTCAAGTGGTAAAGAACACCTTGATTAAGAAAGCCCTCATCGAAGCTGGGATTGACTCAGAAGAGCTAAACGGAGCACTGAAAGGTGCGTCTACAATGCTGTTCTCTGAAACAGGCAATGCACCTGCAAAATTGATTAAGCAATTGCGCAAAACAGGCGACAAGCCGGTATTGAAAGCTGCTTATATCCAAGAGACAACGTTTATAGGTGACGATCAACTAGATACTCTAGTGAACTTGAAATCTAAAGACGAGCTTATTGCAGACGTTATTGCTCTACTACAATCTCCTGCGAAGAATGTTATTTCTGCACTCCAATCGGGTGGAAATACTATTTCAGGTTTAGTAAAAGCTTTAGAACAAAGAGGTTAACGAACACCTCTATCAAATGTTCGTACATTAGTTAATAACAATATTTAAGTAAATTCAAAAAATCAAAATAAAATGGCAGATTTAAAACAACTTGCTGAACAGTTAGTAAACTTAACAGTAAAAGAAGTTAAGGAATTAGCTGATATCTTAAAAGACGAATATGGTATCGAGCCTGCTGCAGCAGTTGCAGTTGCTGGCCCTGCTGGTGGTGGTGAAGCTGCAGCAGCGGCTGAAGAGAAAACATCATTTGATGTTGTCTTGAAAGAAGCTGGCGGCCAAAAATTGGCAGTAGTTAAATTGGTAAAAGATTTAGCTGGCCTAGGTTTGAAAGAAGCTAAAGACTTAGTTGACGGAGCACCTAAAGAAGTAAAAACAGGTGTGTCTAAAGACGAAGCTGAAGCTTTGAAAAAACAATTAGAAGAAGCTGGTGCTGTTGTTGAGATTAAATAAATTCTCATAACGCCCTTTAGGATTAGACTCTGATTATTTTCTATCAGAGTCTATTCCTGTTTTATCGTATAGTATTTAGGTTACATGTGTGCTGTCATGTAATTCCCTTAATTTTTACAGCAACATTGAGCTCAGTTTTATTAAAACTAAAATCTTATTCCCTTGGCAAACACTAATATTCAAAACGAAAGAGTAAATTTTGCTACCAGTAAGAAGGTTATTGATTACCCGGATTTCTTGGACGTGCAATTGGAGTCTTTCAGGGAGTTTTTTCAACTAGAAACTACTTCTGATAATCGCCATCAGGAAGGGTTGTACAAGGTTTTCGCAGAAAACTTCCCTATTTCTGATTCAAGAAACATTTTTGTGCTAGAGTTTTTGGATTACTTTATTGATCCACCCCGTTACGATATCCAAGAGTGTATAGAACGTGGTTTAACTTATAGCGTTCCGCTAAAAGCAAAATTGAAGTTATCTTGTAATGATGAAGAACACGAAGATTTCGAAACCATTGTACAGGATGTATACTTGGGAACGATTCCTTACATGACACCAAAAGGTACCTTTGTCATCAATGGTGCAGAGCGTGTTATTGTTTCCCAATTACACCGTTCTCCGGGTGTTTTCTTCGGTCAGAGTAGACACACAAATGGTACTAAACTTTATTCTGCTAGGGTAATTCCTTTTAAAGGATCTTGGATTGAGTTTGCGACGGACGTGAATAACGTGATGTACGCTTACATCGATCGTAAAAAGAAGTTCCCGGTAACTACTTTACTGCGTGCCATAGGCTTTGACTCGGATAAGGACATCCTGGAGTTGTTCGATTTGGCAGACGAAGTAAAAGTGAGCAAATCTGGATTGAAAAAATATGTTGGTCGGCGTCTAGCTGCCAGGGTATTGAACAAATGGACGGAAGATTTTGTTGACGAGGATACCGGAGAAGTGGTATCTATTGATCGTAACGAAATTATCCTTGAAAGAGAAACTGTCTTAGAAGAAGATCACATTGATTTAATCATCGATGCCGGAGTAAAATCTATTATCTTGGCTAAGGATGATGATTCAAACAATGCAGACTATTCTATCATATATAATACTTTACAAAAAGATACTTCTAACTCCGAAAAGGAAGCGGTAGAGCATATTTACCGTCAATTGCGGAATGCTGAACCACCTGATGAGGAGACTGCGCGAGGTATCATCGATCGTTTGTTCTTCTCGGACAAACGTTATGATCTAGGAGATGTAGGACGTTATCGTATCAACCGAAAATTGAAGTTAGGTACGGACCCCGCAACAAAAGTATTGACGCGTGAAGATATTATTGCTATCGTGAAGTATTTGATCAATTTGATCAATTCTAAAGCAGAAGTCGATGATATTGATCACTTGTCAAATCGCCGCGTACGTACAGTTGGCGAGCAATTGTATGCGCAGTTTGGCGTAGGTCTTGCCCGTATGGCACGTACTATCCGTGAGCGGATGAACATTCGTGACAACGAGGTGTTTACACCTACCGATTTGATCAATGCACGTACATTATCATCGGTGATCAATTCTTTCTTTGGAACGAATCAGTTATCTCAATTTATGGATCAAACGAATCCATTGGCTGAGATTACACATAAGAGACGGTTATCAGCATTAGGGCCTGGTGGATTGTCACGTGAGCGTGCTGGTTTCGAGGTGCGTGACGTGCATTATACCCATTATGGTCGTCTTTGTACTATTGAAACACCTGAAGGTCCAAATATCGGTTTGATTTCATCGTTGTCGGTTCACGCTAAGATCAATAATCTCGGATTTATCGAGACACCTTATCGTAAAATACAAGATGGTAAAGTTGTGGTGGATCAACCGGTTGTTTATTTGTCTGCTGAAGATGAAGACGGCAAGACTATTGCTCAGGCAAATGCAATCTATGACGATAAGGGTAATTTTGAAGATGCCAAAGTAAAGGCGAGATATGAAGGCGACTTCCCGATTATCGAGCCAGAGAAGTTGGATTATATGGACGTTGCTCCTAACCAAATCACATCTATTGCAGCGTCGCTGATTCCTTTCTTGGAGCATAATGATGCTAACCGGGCATTGATGGGATCGAACATGCAACGTCAGGCTGTTCCTTTATTGCGTCCTCAAGCGCCTATTGTGGGAACTGGCTTAGAGGCACGTGTCGCTTCTGATTCGCGCACGTTAATCAATGCTGAAGGAGAAGGAGTGGTTGAGTATGTAGATGCGGAAGAGATTAAAATACGTTACGACAGAAATGATAATGATCGGCTAGTATCTTTTGATAATGATGTAAGAACCTATCGGTTGATCAAGTTCAAAAAGACGAATCAAAATACATGTATCAACTTAAAGCCTATCGTGCGGAAAGGCCAGCGTGTAACTAAAGGACAGGTCTTGTGTGAAGGTTATGCAACGGAGAATGGTGAATTGGCATTGGGACGTAACTTAAAAGTCGCGTTCATGCCATGGCAAGGATACAATTTTGAGGATGCAATAGTAATTTCTGAGCGTGTAGTCTCTCAGGATATATTCACTTCATTACATATTGAAGAATTTGAGTTGGAAGTTCGTGATACCAAACGTGGTGAAGAGGAATTAACGGCTGATATCCCCAATGTGTCTGAAGAAGCTACTAAGGACCTGGATGAAAATGGTATCATTCGTGTAGGTGCGGAGGTCGGAGAAGGCGATATTCTGATCGGTAAGATTACTCCAAAAGGAGAGTCAGATCCGTCACCAGAAGAGAAGTTGTTACGTGCCATCTTTGGTGATAAGGCTGGTGACGTGAAAGATGCATCTTTGAAAACGCCTCCTTCTATTAAGGGCGTGGTAATCGATACGAAATTGTTTTCTCGTGCCAAGAAGATGTCTAAAGAGGTTGAACGTAAGGCTTTAGAAAAATTAGAAGCCACGCACGACAAAAACATTAAAGTATTAAAAGAACGCTTGATTGAAAAGTTGTTTACGATTGTAAATGGTAAGACTAGTCAGGGTATTTATAATGTTTACAAAGAATTGTTGGTAGCTAAAGGCGTGAAATTCACACAAAAGGTTTTAACAGAGATCGATTATGCGAATGTAAACCCTGCCGGTTGGACCACTGATGATGACAAGAACGAACTAATCAAGTACACGCTTCATAACTACAATATCAAATTGAATGAAGAGCTAGGTGTATTCAAACGTGAGAAATTCGCGGTATCAGTGGGTGATGAGCTTCCTTCAGGTATTGTACAGATGGCCAAAGTTTACGTAGCTAAAAAACGTAAATTGAAAGTTGGTGATAAGATGGCTGGGCGTCACGGTAACAAGGGTATTGTAGCCCGTATTGTACGTGATGAAGATATGCCATTCTTAGAAGACGGAACGCCGGTAGATATCGTATTGAATCCATTAGGGGTACCATCTCGTATGAACTTGGGACAGATTTATGAAACAGTTCTTGGATGGGCTGGTCAGAAGCTAGGTATGAGTTTTGCAACTCCGATTTTTGATGGTGCCGAAATGGACCAGGTACAAGGATGGGTAGAGAAAGCTGGCTTACCAAGGTCAGGTCGTACTTACTTGTATAATGGCCTTACTGGTGATCGTTTTGATCAACCTACGACCGTGGGTGTAATCTATATGTTGAAATTAGGACACATGGTAGATGATAAAATGCACGCACGTTCTATAGGTCCATACTCATTGATTACACAACAACCATTGGGTGGTAAAGCTCAGTTTGGTGGTCAGCGTTTTGGTGAGATGGAAGTGTGGGCATTAGAAGCATTTGGTGCATCAAATATCCTACAGGAGATCTTAACAGTGAAATCAGATGATGTTGTTGGTCGTGCGAAAACTTACGAGGCTATCGTTAAAGGTAACAACCTTCCGACACCATCCGTGCCCGAATCATTCAATGTATTGGTACATGAATTACGTGGTTTAGGATTAGATATCACATTAGATTAATCAAGAAAAAAAGCTTAAGAGGTGTTTTTCACTTCTTAAGCTCTTTACATACAGCTTTAACTTTTTATAAGTATGTCTTACAAAAAAGATAATAAAATCAAAAGTAACTTTACATCGATTACGATTAGCTTGGCTTCTCCAGAGACTATTTTGGAGCGCTCTAGTGGTGAAGTTACTAAACCAGAAACGATCAACTATCGTACTTATAAGCCGGAGCGGGATGGTTTATTCTGTGAACGTATTTTTGGTCCGGTAAAGGATTATGAGTGTCACTGTGGTAAATATAAGCGTATCCGTTATAAGGGTATTGTTTGTGACCGTTGTGGTGTTGAAGTGACGGAGAAGAAAGTGCGTCGTGAACGTATGGGGCACATTTCGTTGGTCGTTCCTGTTGCGCATATTTGGTACTTCCGTTCGTTGCCTAATAAGATAGGTTATCTATTGGGTCTTCCGACGAAACGGTTGGATATGATCATCTATTATGAAAGATACGCGGTTATCCAAGCAGGTATCAAAGAAGAGGATGGTATATCCTATATGGATTTCTTGACCGAAGAAGAGTATTTGGATATTTTGGATACGCTACCAAAGGAAAATCAATATTTGGACGACAATGATCCGCAAAAATTCATCGCTAAAATGGGCGCTGAAGCACTTGAGGAATTATTGAAGCGTCTAGATCTCGATCAATTGTCCTATGATTTGCGTCATCAAGCTGCAAATGAAACGTCACAGCAACGTAAGAATGAAGCGTTGAAACGTCTCCATGTCGTAGAAGCTTTCCGAGGTGCAAACACACGTATTGAAAACAGACCGGAATGGATGATCGTTAAGATCGTTCCGATTATTCCACCGGAATTACGTCCTTTGGTTCCTTTGGACGGAGGTCGCTTTGCTACATCGGATTTGAATGACCTTTATCGTCGTGTTATTATCCGTAATAACCGTTTGAAAAGGTTGATCGAAATCAAAGCTCCAGAAGTTATCTTACGTAACGAAAAACGTATGCTTCAAGAGGCTGTAGACTCGTTGTTTGACAATTCACGTAAGGTGAATGCGGTGAAAACCGAAGGTAACCGGGCATTAAAATCTTTGTCTGATATCTTGAAAGGTAAACAAGGACGTTTCCGTCAAAACTTATTAGGTAAGCGTGTGGATTATTCGGCTCGTTCGGTAATCGTCGTAGGACCTCATTTGAAATTACACGAGTGTGGTCTTCCTAAGGATATGGCTGCTGAGCTTTACAAACCATTCATTATTCGTAAGATGATTGAAAGGGGCATTGTAAAAACTGTAAAGTCGGCTAAAAAGATTGTTGATCGCAAGGATCCTGTGGTATGGGATATCCTGGAAAATGTATTGAAAGGACACCCTGTCTTATTAAACCGTGCACCTACGCTTCACCGTTTGGGTATTCAAGCTTTCCAACCTACATTGGTAGAAGGTAAAGCGATTCAGTTACACCCCTTGGTATGTACTGCGTTCAACGCTGACTTTGACGGTGACCAGATGGCCGTGCATTTACCATTAGGTAATGCAGCAATTTTGGAAGCCCAAATCTTGATGTTGGCCGCACACAATATCCTCAATCCAGCCAATGGTTCGCCGGTTACGGTACCTTCGCAGGATATGGTATTGGGTCTTTATTACATTACCAAAGGCCGTAAATCTGACGAAAATCGTAAGATGAAAGGAGAAGGTAGTATATTTTATTCTTCGGAAGAGGTTATCATTGCGTTGAACGAACGTCAGGTAGATCTTCACTCTTGGATTAAGGTAAGAACAAACGTAAAGAATAAAGAGGGTCAATTTAAACAACAGATTATTGAGACTACAGTAGGTCGCGTAATCTTTAATCAGGTTGTTCCAGAAGAAGTTGGTTATATCAATGAGATCTTGACAAAAAAATCGTTAAGAAATGTCATTGGGGAAATCGTGAAGAATACAGGTATGGCACGTGCCGCTAGGTTCTTAGATGATATGAAAGAACTTGGTTTCCAAACGGCGTTCAAGGGAGGATTGTCATTTAATCTCGAAGACCTGAACATTCCAGCTGCTAAAGCGGATCTGATTGCTCAAGCTACTGGTGAAGTAGATGAAGTAATGAATAACTACAATATGGGTTTCATTACAAACAACGAGCGTTATAATCAGATTATTGATGTGTGGACACGGATCAACAATAGGTTGACAGCATATGTGATGGATATTCTATCCAATGATAACCAGGGGTTCAATTCAGTTTATATGATGCTGGATTCAGGGGCTCGTGGTTCTAAGGAACAAATCCGTCAGTTGTGTGGTATGCGTGGTTTGATGGCTAAGCCTCAAAAATCCGGTACTTCCGGTGGTGAGATTATAGAAAACCCGATCCTATCGAACTTTAAAGAAGGACTATCGGTATTGGAGTACTTTATCTCAACACACGGTGCACGTAAGGGTCTTGCCGATACGGCATTGAAAACGGCTGATGCGGGTTACTTGACCCGTCGTCTACATGACGTGGCTCAAGACATGATTGTTATTGATCAGGATTGTGGAGGTCTGCGTGGTATATATACAACAGCTTTGAAGGACAATGATGATGTCATAGAGCCTTTATACGACCGTATCTTGGGCCGTACACCTTTAAATGATGTGTACCATCCAGTAACAAATGAGCTGATCGTGGCGGCGAATGATGATATTACCGAGGAAGTAGCCGACGTTATCGAAACATCAGGTATTGAAGGCGTAGAAATACGTTCGGTATTAACATGTGAGGCTAGACGTGGAGTTTGTGCTTGTTGTTATGGACGTAACTTAGCATCTGGAAAACGTGTTCAATTGGGAGAGGCTGTTGGTGTTATTGCAGCACAATCTATCGGTGAGCCTGGAACTCAGTTGACTTTACGTACATTCCACGTGGGTGGTACTGCATCTAATATAGCTGCTGAATCGGTAGTTATCGCTAAATACGAGGGTACAGTAGAGTTTGAAAATGTTCGTACGGTAGAGAAAGAAGGTGACGATGGTAATTATCAAGTGGTACTAGGTCGTTCCGGTGAGATTAAAATTGTTAATGCTGACCGGAAAGTTCTTTATCAACAAGTCATTCCTTACGGCTCGAAACTTTATGTGAAAGAGGGAGAGAAAGTAGATAAAGACCAAAAGCTAGTTGATTGGGATCCATATAATGCGGTAATTATTTCAGAATTTGCGGGTAAGGTTGAGTTTGATGCCGTTATCGAAGGTGTAACTTTCCGTGAGGAATCCGATGAACAAACAGGACACAAGGAAAAGGTTATTATTGAAACCCGTGATAAGACGAAGAATCCTACAATCAAAGTTGTTGACGGTAAGGGAGGAGTCATTCGTTCTTATAACATTCCAGTAGGGGCACACGTTTCGGTATCCGATGGACAGAAAGTGAAGGAAGGTGCCATATTGGTGAAGATTCCTCGTTCTACCGGTAAGACGCGAGATATTACTGGAGGTCTTCCACGCGTTACGGAATTGTTCGAGGCTCGTAATCCTTCGAATCCGGCTGTTGTTACCGAGATTGACGGTGTGGTATCATTAGGGGGTGTGAAACGTGGTAATCGGGAGATTTCTATTGAATCGCGTGATGGGCAAGTGAAGAAATATTTGGTGCCTCTTTCGAAACATATCCTGGTACAGGATAATGACTTCGTCAAAGCGGGTATGCCTTTATCTGATGGACAAATCGCACCAGGTGATATTTTGTCTATCAAGGGGCCTGCAGCCGTGCAGGAATATATTGTCAATGGTATCCAAGAGGTTTACCGTTTGCAAGGTGTGAAGATCAATGATAAACACTTTGAAACGATTGTCCACCAGATGATGCAAAAGGTAAATATCGAAGATCCAGGAGATACTCGTTTCTTAGAAAAGGAAGCTGTAAACAAATGGGACTTCATAGAAGAGAATGATTCCTTATATGATAAGAAAGTTGTTGTGGAAGCAGGCGATTCGAACACACTACGTCCAGGTCAGATTGTTACTTTACGTAAGCTACGTGAGGAAAACTCTAACTTGAAGCGTCAAGATCTGAAATTGGTTGAGGTTCGTGAGGCAATCCCAGCTACTTCTAGTCCTTTATTGCAAGGTATTACAAGAGCTTCCTTAGGAACTAAATCGTTTATCTCAGCAGCTTCCTTCCAGGAGACCACTAAAGTGTTGAATGAGGCAGCTATTGCAGGTAAACGTGATGATTTGTTAGGGTTGAAAGAGAACGTAATCGTTGGCCATTTGATACCTTCTGGTACTGGTCTACGTCAATACAGCAATATCATCGTTGGATCTCGTGAAGAATATGATCAGCTTTTGGCGTCAAAAGAAGAAGATTAAAAATGCGGGGCTGACTCGTGCAATACAGTTATATTGATTAATAAAAATCCCGCTCATTTGATTGAGCGGGATTTTTTATGGCTTTGCCTATTTTATTTGAACACTTTTTTAAGGTGTAATTATTTCTTCTATAGTCTCTTCTTCAGTTTTTAATACGCCTTCTTTTTCTAGCTTCGCGTCACTATTCTTTTCGAGAGAGTCATCTATATTTTTGTTTTCTTCACTGGGGATGTCATTTTTTTGAGGAACAATATCACGTTTCTCTTCAGCATCAGCATTTTTTTGTTGCGTAGTATCTGTTGTAATGACATTTTCTTTACCAAACTCTCTTTTTCTGTTTAGAAGATCTTCTTTCGAGGTTGGGCGGTCCTGCGGGCGCCAAATGAATCCCTGAAGAATTTCATTTTCGGCATTTACCAAATTAAACGGATATACCTTTTGATCAACTTTACGGATCGTAATGTAATCAATAACCTCTTTGTTCTCCATTTTTACCTTAATGCGTGCACCACGGTCGTGAAACATTTCGGTTATGACACCACTTTTTTCATCAGCCGAAAAGGTGAGATTTTCTGCGTTACCATCGACAAATAATCGATCAATATTGTTGTTTGCAAAAAACGCTGTTATTTTTCGCCCTTTTAGTTGATTGAATTTTACGGTATCTAACACCGTATTTACCATGAAGGCATTGCCTTTTAACAGTGCATTATCCAATTGCTGGTTGACGAGCTGCATGTAAATTGTATCGGCCGAAATTTGCGAACCCTGTGCCCATATCATCGGTTGTCCCATAAATCGAAACATCGAATCAACCATGCCGTAATAGGCAGAATCGGCCACGGCTTGTAAGTCAGACTTGTAGAGACGCACATTGTAGTAAGCTCGTACAATTCTTGTCCTTGCACTATCTATTACATTATACGTTGAGTCCAAAATAGTTGTGGAGTCCTGACTTCCTTGCAAAGTGTCGGGTGTCTGAGCTACTTTTAAAGCCTCATTGATCATGTCGTTGGCCTCATTTCCTGTTGGAATGATGGCCTGCTCGCGTAACGTGCTATCCGCTCTTTGCGTCAGATCAATAGAGGAGTTCGCTGTTTCTCTATCAAGAGGGGGAAGTTTAACTTTTGGTTTTGGTGGACTTTTGATGGATTCAATTTCTATTTGTTCATCTACGACTGTATTACTAGTAGTACTGTCAGGTAACGTGCGTATATCTAGTTGCAAAACGGTACTATCTAAGAGAACGCTGCTGCTATCCTGTTCAATGGTTTCGTCAACTTCCTGCTCGTCACCATAATCTTGCTCCTGATCTTCGATCAACTGCCCGCCACTTCGATCTAAATTAAGTTGTAGGGGGTGATAATCCTTGACAGGGATAACCTTCGAGAATAAGGTGTCTGCAGTGAGGTAAACCGAATCGACTTTTGCAGAAGTTAGCGAGTCTAGTTCATTTTTGGATACGTTTTCTGATAGGTTTTCTTCATTTTCAATAACGGTAGATTCGTTTTCGTCCTCTTTTTCCTCCCGTTTAATGGAGTTTTGAGTCTTCTGATTGTCTAAAATTGCTTGTGTACTATCGACTTTTCCTTCCTGTGCTGTGCTATCATTCTTAACGACAGTAATAATGAGAGGTTTTTCTGTCATCAGAATCGACTCTTCATCCTGCCGATACACACCTTTGCCGCCGTATGCATAAAATTTATCTAAGGTGTCTACAAAAACAACATTTCGAAAAGCTTCTCCAATGCCATTGTCCCGGTTGTAGTAGAGGCTGTCACCTTTCAGAAATTTGGTGTTTTCGGTGTAGAGGTTGTTTTTGTTGAACTTGGCAATACCGGTTCCGGTGTTGTAGGTGCCTCGCTCGGTATAGAGATTTTCGTCTTTATTTCCTTTGATATTGGTGGGGCCAAAGAAGTAGTTTTCTTTCGTCAGCGAATTGTAGCGCATCGTGTCGGTATAGACTTTGACATTGGGCGTGCGGACGATCACTTGATGTCTAAAGTAAGCATCAGAGGTGTTTTCAAAGTAATAAGCATTTTTGGATGTAATGGTATCCCCGCGTGAGACAATCCTTCCCCCATTTTGATATGTGCCCGTTTTCGACCGCATGTTGTAGGTGAGGTAGTTTGTCGTTAGTACAGAAGTGGCGTCGACCATTTTAACATTTCCAGTTAGTCGGGCATGTTGAGTTGACGCGTCGTAGTGAAGTCGATCGGAATAAATTACCGTACCTGATGGTTGCGTAATGACGACATTTCCAAAGGCTTCGAAAAACTGCTGTTTCACTTCGTCTTCGTATATATAGCCACTATCTGCCGATAATGTGTTTCCTTTGTGTTCATATACAGGTCTATAGAAAACCATATGGCCTGTTTTGGCATTAATACGACCGCTTATGGAAGAAACCAGATTAAGCCTCTCCCTGTTGGGCTGTACGGAGGTATTTCCCTGAGTTATCTGTCCAAAGGATATCAAACTATAGCATAGGCAAAGTACCAGTACCGTCCAGTGTTTCATATCCGCAAAAATATGTAAATTAATAGCAAAAAAATGTTAATTGCTGAATTTTCCAACCAAATAAGTTTGGCAATTATTATTTACTTTTGACATATGGAGCTTCTGGAGAGGTTGAAAGGTTTTATCGTAGCGAATAACCTTCTAAATAGGGATGATCGAATATTACTTGCCGTCAGTGGCGGAAGAGATTCGATGTTGATGCTACGGCTTTTATATGACTTAGGAAGAGATATTGAAGTTGCGCATTGTAACTTTAGTCTAAGGGCTGAAGAGTCCGATGCGGATGAACAATTGGTGCGAGACTATTGTGCTTCATTACATGTGCCTTTACACGTTAAACGATTCGATACCGAGGACTATGCACTTGTGCATAAACTCTCGATACAAATGGCTGCCCGTGATTTGCGTTACGCATGGTTTGCAGAGCTGGCTTCGGAACGTGGCTGTGCAAAAATTGCAGTCGCACAACACAAGAACGATCATGTAGAGACGGTGTTGTTCAACTTGGCCCGGGGTACTGGACTTCAGGGCCTACGTGGTATCTTGCCACAACGGGATAAGATTATTCGTCCTCTGCTGTTCCTAGATTCACGGGAAATCAGTGAAGCTGTGCTACAGTTGGGCGTACCTTATCGGGACGACGCTTCTAACTTTTCGACCAAATACAGCAGAAACAAGATTCGCCTGGATATTATACCGCAATTTGAACAGCTGAACCCGGATTTTATCCAGGTGATGGAAGACAATATCGTCCGTTTTCAGGAGTCGTACCAGGTGTTGCAGGATTTTGTAGGGGCACGTCGTGGGGAATTATTTGTCGAACAACGTCCTCAGCTATGGCGAGTGGCGAAGACAGCTTTGCAGGATATGGAAATCGGCCTGCTTTTTCTCTTATTTGAGCCGTTTGGCTTTTCGAAAGCGGTGCTTGAGGATCTTCGGACAGCTTGGGATAAGGAGTCGGGAAGGATCTTTGACGCTTTCTCTTATGAAATATTGCTGGATCGTGAGTTCTTGATTTTGAGGGTGAAGGAGGAAGAACAGGAAAGGTCTCTGGTACGTGAAGGGCAAGAGGAAGTAAACTGGGGAAATAGGTCTTTCAGGCTATATCTTTCGGATGATGTACATGTCGTGCGGGATGCACAAAGTGCTCAGCTCGATGTGGATAAGTTGGTTTTTCCGCTAGAAGTGAGGGCTTGGCAAGTGGGCGATCATTTCCAGCCTTTGGGGATGACAGGGAAGAAGAAAATCAGTGATTTCTTTGTGAGCAGAAAAATCAATGTGTTCGAGAAACAACACATTCCTATTTGGGTAAATGGGAATGGAGACATACTTTGGGTAGGTGGCTATCAGATAGATGATCGCTATAAGATTACCGAAAATACGCAAAAAGTTCTTACATTAGTTTGTTCTAAACAAGAAGGATGAATCAGGACTACATTTTTAAAGAGCGACAGTATTTGGGTCGGGATAAATCATGGATAAGTATCCGTTTGGTTTTAGCATTGTTTTGTTTCATAGCCTATTACCTTAATTTCGACCATCTTGCTTCCCGGCAGTTGTTTTTTATTGTCGGCTCGGCAATTATATTGGTTTCGGTTGTCATGATGTATTTGCTACATTATCAAACGGTGGTGTCGAATAATAATATTACGATGAGCGGTCTGTGGACGACAAGTCTCGTTAAAATTGATCTTTCGGCTGTAGTGAAGATGGAAAAGAAATATTATAGTCGTTTTATTTTTAATAACCCCGTATACAATCTCCATAAAAATGGGAAAATACGGTTCTACGCCGGCGGTAAGGAAGCCGTATGGTTGACCGATCGTGATGGTCTGATTTATATTATCGGTACGCATAAACCTGAAGCCTTGTACGAAAGTATCTTGAAAGCAAAACAGATGAAATCTTAAAATATGTTAAGGTATACCAGTCTGACATTTTTTTGACTTAAGGCTAGGAGGATTTTTGATATATTTGAGGAAATAAATTTGAAAAGATGAGTACGTTACTATATTTCATATTATTTACGGTTGTTTTTTATTACGTTTTTAAGTTTTCGATGCGATTACTTTTGCCTTTTGCTATTCGAAAATTGACCGACCGGATGATGAAGAAAGCGCAACACACCCAATATACCTATGGTTATGGTCAACCTTTTGGCCAGTCGAATTCCAATAACGGGACATCACATGAATCTTCTCGACAAACAGATGGAAAGGTTCGTGTGGAATATGTGCCCCCCAAAGAGGAGAAAAGAAAAGGAGCGGCTACAGCAGGAGAATTTGTCGAGTTTGAAGAGGTAAAGTAAGGTTCTGCGATCTAAAACCGTATCTTTGTTCTACTTATGTGGTTGAAGCAGCTTACGGTATTAAACTTTAAAAATTATTCTGAATCTACGCTGGATTTCTTGCCGGAAGTTAATGCATTCACCGGTCCTAATGGTGCAGGAAAGACCAATTTGCTAGATGCTATCCACTATTTATCTTTATGCAAATCTTATTTTAATCCGATCGATTCGCAACATATCAAAAGTGGCGAAGAATGGTTCATGGTACAAGGTGATTTTGATCGGGACGATCGGTCTGACCATATTTTTTGTAGTCTCAAAAGAAATCAAAAAAAACAGTTCAAGCGAAATAAGAAAGATTATTTACGTCTTGCTGATCATATTGGCCAATTCCCATTGGTCATGATATCACCTAACGATAATATTATTATTACGGAGGGTAGTGAGGAACGTCGAAAATTTGTAGACAATGTTATCTCACAAACAGATAATAAATATCTCGACACGTTAATCCAGTATAATAAGGTGCTATTACAACGTAATATCCTACTGAAGAATATTAAAGACAAGGGTATTTTTGATCTTGGATTATTGGAAGTGTTGAATATACAACTTAGCGAAGTAGGGGAGATAATATACGAGCGGAGAAAGCAGTTTATGGAAGAGTTTCTCCCTTCTTTTCAACGACATTATCGCTTCTTGTCCGAGGGAGCGGAAGAGGTTTCTTTAGTCTATGAATCCGCTTTACATCATCAACGTTTAGATCGCTTATTGGATGAAAGTATAACGAAAGATCGAGTCTTGGAACGCACCACACAAGGTGTTCATAAAGACGATTTGCTGTTTACTATTCACGAGAATATGCCGCTCAAAAAATTCGGTTCTCAGGGACAACAAAAATCTTTTTTAATTGCCTTGAAATTGGCACAATACTCTTTCCTGACGACACATAAGAAATTCAAACCCCTACTTCTACTCGATGATATTTTTGATAAGTTGGATGCAAAGCGAACCAAGATGCTGATGCAGATGGTTTCGAATGACGAATTTGGTCAGATATTTGTTACCGACACGGACTCCGATAGAATTCGCTATATTTTTGAAGAAATAGCTCGACCAATCCGTATATTTGCTATAAAGGGAGGCATAGCCGATGGCTAAAAAAGAGTTTGATAAAATTCCGACAAGAGACGATATAAGTATAAAGCAGGCCGTCGAAAAATGGTTGGATGCTTATCGTTTACGCCAAAAATTTGATGTTTCTTCGATTGTCAATGCGTGGCCCGAAATCATTGGTCCCTATATCGCTAAGCGAACTTTACAAATCTATGTGAAGGACAAAAAGCTATTCGTAAAAGTAGAATCAGCCGTTGTCAAACACGAATTGGTTATGAGGAAGCGCCAAATCGTCGGCAGAGTGAACGAACATGTTGGACAGGTCATTGTTGAGGAGATGGTAGTTCTTTAGCGGTCCAAACAATCTATTTAAATTTTATGAAGCTTCAATATTATTTTTCAGCCATATCTGCTTTTTTTATTTGGGGAATATTTAGTCTCGTATTAAAGCCATTGAGCCATTATCCATCGGTTGATATATTGTTATATCGTATCGGATTTGCATGGTTCGTGATCTTCGCTGTAAGTGTCGTTTTTCGTAGGCAGCGCACCAAGGAAAATATACAATGTTTTCAAATGCTCCCTAGGAGAACAAAAAGAGATATTGCATTAAATGTATTCATTAGTGCTGTGATGTTGGCACTAAACTGGTTTCTATTCATCTACGTTATGAACAACGTCAGTGTAAATGCCACCTCTTTAGCTTATTTGATTTGTCCTATTCTAACTACTGTGCTGGCAAGTATATTTCTCCAAGAAAAATTGAATAAAGGGCAATGGAGTGCGGTTGCGCTTAGTATATTCAGTTGTATATTGTTGTCTTATGGCTTTTTTTTAGACATGCTGTACAGCTTCGTAATAGCTCTTTCGTATGCCATATATCTTGTGCTACAAAAACGGACTAAGAATTTTGATAAGTTTTTTATTTTGACAATTCATATTACACTTTGTTCGATACTACTATTACCCCTTATCTATGCCATGCCTCCGAGTGTTGTCTTAGGACAGGACTTTTACATATATGTGTTTTTGATCGCTGTCCTTTTTACGATTGTTCCCTTGTTTTTAAATACCTATGCCTTGAAAGGGCTGGAATCTTCAGTTGTGGGTATCTTGTTATATCTCAATCCTATTATTAGTTTTTTGATCGCTGTTTTTTATTTTAAGGAAAACATCACTATCGTTCAGTGCATAGCATATGTACTTATCCTTGTCGCGGTCGTTCTATTTAATGTATTCTATATCAAAAAACTCCAGCTGTCTAAGGTGAAATCTTGAAATGACCTTATAAGTATAAATCCAAGTCTCCTTTTCCTTCCCGAATAATTTCGAACTCTCCATTGGTCACATCGACTATTGTCGAGGCAACGTTATCGCCATATCCCCCGTCAATAACCATATCAACCTTATCCTGGTATTTTTCGTAGATAAGTTCCGGATCTGTCGAATATTCGATAATTTCATCATCATCATGAATTGATGCTGTTACGATAGGATGGCCCAGTTGTCTGACAAGTTCCCTTATGATATTATTGTCCGGTACACGTATACCTACGGTTTTCTTTTTGGAGCTAAGCAATTTCGGTACCTGGCCGCTGGCATTGAAGATAAATGTAAAAGGGCCCGGAAGGGCCTTTTTTAAAACACGGAATACCGGAGTGTCGAATGGCTTAGTGTATTGGGAGATGTCCGTGAGATCGTAGCAAATAAATGACAAATTTGCCTTTTCTGGCTTAAGACCCCGGATTTGACACACACGCTCTATTGCTTTCTGATTGGTGATGTCACAGCCGATACCGTATACGGTATCGGTAGGGTAGATGATCACTCCTCCTTTTCGAAGAATATCAACCGCCTGTTCGATGGCTTTTGGATAAGGGTTGTCATTATAGATCTTTATCAGCATGGTTGGTCTTTACTACAAAAATACATTTTGATAATCATTTAAAATAATGGCAGCTTAAAATAGAAGAGATTATTTATCTCTTTCTGTTTTAATTACCTATTTCAGCATCCGTTAGGACAATTTTTGTTATCATGTTTTTTGGAGACTGGACTGTACCCCCTGTGCCAATGTCTTCTGCATATATCGTAACTCTACCCACAGAATAATTAGCACTGAAGCTATAGTCGTCGATAACAGCTGGAATTATTTCATAAACTGTGCTATTGTCGTCGTAAGATATAGCGACACTTACGTGACCATCCTCAAAATATCTTTTGTCCAGATCGGGGATAGATTGTTGATAAACAAAAGTGTTTGTATTCTCTATTCGAGACCATTGATTGGATAGGATGTCATAAACGTAACTTCTTCCGGGTAACGAATTTGTAATATACTCTTTCGTACATGAAGTCAAAGTAAGCAACGATGCAGTTGTCACGAAGAGGGCAAGTATTAATTTTTTCATAATATGTATATTTAAATGTGTCTTTTGTTTATAGAACATAATATCTACATTAAAGTTTAACGTTAACAAAAATATTGCCACTATGGAAAATAGGGGAGCAACAAAAAAGCCTATTGGTCTTATTCAATAGGCTTTTTTTAAGATAGAATAGGTGTATCTATTCTGCTGAAAGATCAATTTTCCGTTCCACAGAAACATTATCTCCTGTTAAGGCGTTACCTTCACTGTCCACCAAAGTAAGTTTCACCGTATTCTCACCCATTGGCAAATTCAATATTTCATAAGGAACCCACTGATCCAATATAAACTCTTGGCCGTTGATGTCTGCTTTTACTTTGTTGCCATCAGCGGCTAGCGTTGTGTTGTTCACGAAGAAGTCTAACAGTAATGTTTGGGCATCATCGCCTTTATAACTTCCTTTTGGTCTACTGTAGAACAGAGAGGGTTCTGTAGGAGCAGCTTGTTCTTCAACATTCCCATCGGCATTAACCTTGAATTTGACCAATTTTGAAGCATCTGCCGTTTTGATCGATTCATGAAAAGAACGCGATAGGAAAGACAATAGATAATGCTCCGAATTTACAGGAACAGTTACGCTATGTTCTGGTTTGTATAACGCTGCATAAGGTGTGTTGTCCAGGATGAAATGAATGTGTTGCCCTTCGTGTGAATTAGCCATATGGTGTTCGTGCTCTGTTTGTTCAGTTAAATTGAAATTTTGAACATCGTATTTTACGGTAATTTTCGCCGAGTCCGTTCCTACTTTTTCGGAAGTAATCGATGCAATTTTTAAAGTTGCTCCCGGGAATTCTTTGGCGTGTGGCAAAGGATTGACCGCTATAGCTTGGGCAGAACCGTCATTGACTGCCGTAGAATCTTGTGTTCCAGAATTTTGCCTAGATGTGTTGTTACATGCAACAATTGTTGCCGATAATGCTACAATTGCTAATGTTGATTTCCAATTTTTCATGCTTATTGAGTTTGTTATGTTAATTACAATTAATATAAACGATTAAAATAATATTTTGTTTTATGAACACGCAATTAATAAGGCTTCTTTAATTGCAGTTAGAGTTTTATTGATATCGTCAGCGGTATGTGCGGCAGAGATAAAACCTACTTCGTAGCCCGAAGGTCCAAAATAAATCCCTCTATTGAGCAGCTCTCTGTGCATCACCTTATATCTTTCCATGGATAAGGGGGCTATTTGATCAGCCCGTTGTATTTTATCCAACGGCGTAAAAGCAAACCAAAAGATGGAGCCGACTGTAAATACTTTGACTTCAAGGCTATTCTCCACAATGAATGTGCGGATATTTTCAACAAATGTGGCTGTCGTGTCGGCTAGATTTTCGTAAAATCCGGGTTGTAGTAGCGTGCGTAGAGCGGCAATACCCGCTGCCATGGCAATCGGGTTGCCCGATAACGTACCTGCTTGATAGACAGCTCCATCTGGTGAAATATGCCCCATGATTTCGTTGGAAGCACCATAGGCACCTACAGGCATACCGCCTCCGATAATTTTGCCATAAGTCAAGATATCTGGTTGGATGCCGTAATATTGTGAAGCCCCCTCAAAACCTAAACGGAAGCCTGTAATAACCTCATCGAAAATCAATAATGCACTATTGTCCTTGGTGACTTTGCGAAGAAAATGGATGTATTCCCGATCTTGTATTAACAAACCATTATTAGCCGGTATACCTTCAATGATGACGGCGGCAATTTGGTTCTTGAATTCTTCAAAGACCTGTTGTATAGCTGCGGTATCATTTAAAGCAATGACAATAGTTTCATCCGCAAAAGCTTTGGGTACACCCGCGGAAGATGTTTCACCGAAAGTGACTAAACCCGAGCCTGCTTTGACCAATAAGGAGTCTGAATGGCCATGATAACAACCTTCGAATTTAACGATTTTGTCCCTTTTTGTATATCCCCTAGCCAAACGGATAGCAGACATAACGGCTTCGGTGCCCGAACTTACAAAGCGGATCTTTTCGATGTATCTGTTATTAGACAAAATAAGATCAGCCAATTCGTTTTCCAAGTGGGTAGGAGCTCCAAAGCTCAAGCCTTTCCCAAGCTGTTCTTGTACGGCTTCGCGGATTTGCGGGTTATTATGTCCCAAGATCAACGGTCCCCAAGAACAGCAGTAATCGATGAACTCATTGCCATCGGCATCCCAAAGATGAGCTTTGTCTCCACGGTCGATGAATAAAGGCGTGCCATATACAGATTTGAACGCTCTTACAGGAGAGTTTACACCTCCTGGGAAATAATCTATAGCTTTCTTAAATAACTGAGTAGATTTTTCTCTCGAAATATCTTGAATTTGCATGTTTATACACTAAGGTGATGATACGAAGTTATCTATTTACTTTTCAAAAAGATAATAAATACCATCATTATTTATCATAAAAAAGCTGTTCAATAGGAGAACAGTAAGTATTATTATTCAAATCGATTTATTTTAACCAACCCTTTTCCAATACTTCTTTGGCGTGATAAGTGAGAATAGATGTTGCACCAGCTCGCCGGAAGCTTATCAAGGTCTCCATAATGGCTTGTTCGCCTAGCCAGCCATTTTTTATGGCAGCTTTGAGCATGGCGTATTCTCCAGAGACATTGTACACAGCTATGGGGAGGTCAAAATTATCATGTAGCAGTTTTACGATGTCTAAGTACGGGAGACCAGGTTTTACCATAAGGAAGTCAGCCCCCTCCTCAACATCCAATTGTGCTTCTATAAGAGCTTCCCTCGCATTTGCAGGGTTCATCTGATATGTCTTTTTATCTCCTTTTTTCGGGGCAGAACCTAAAGCGTCCCGAAAAGGGCCATAGAATGCTGATGCATACTTCGCAGTATAGGACATGAGTGATACATTGGTAAAGCCATCTTGATCCAAGATATTGCGTATGTAACCAATTCGTCCATCCATCATATCGGAGGGGGCGATGATATCAGCTCCGGACTGCGCGTGAGCTAAAGCCATTTTGCCGAGAACATACAATGTTTCGTCGTTAAGGATTTCGTCCTTTTCGACAATGCCATCATGGCCGTCTGAGCTGTAGGGGTCCATGGCTACATCGGTGATAATACATGCTTCTGGGAAATTCTTCTTGACAGCTTCAATAGCGCGCAAGTAAAGGGTATCCGGCCGATAACTTTCGGTGGCATACTTATCTTTCAAGGATTCTTCTACGGCTGGGAATAGATCAAAAGCTTTTAACCCTAGTTTTAGACAGCTCTCTACTTCACGAAGGAGATTGTCTATCGAATACCGGTAGATGCCAGGCATAGAAGATACTTCAGTCTTTTTGTCGTCTCCTTCTATAAGGAATAGCGGAAAAATCAGATTGGAAGATGATAAGTAAGTCTCCTGGATCATGTCACGTATGACAGCGGATTTTCTATTTCTTCTTGGACGTTGTAACATTTTATTAGTATTGAGTATTAGGTATTAAGATGCGTAAAGTCTTTTATCTTTACTCTTTCATCCGTTTCCCTTAATTAGTATTCCAATCCAAATACAGCTTCGGCTAACCCCATTTCATCGGGAGAAAAAGGTAGTGTGTATTTCAATCCCATTTCCTCGATTAGTTTTGCTGTAGAGTAGCCGATGCATATAATTTTCTGATCGGGCTCCGCCAAATTTTCTTTGAAATAGGCTTCTACATTACTTGGACTAGTAAAGATGAGGACTTCTGCATTAGATTTATCCACCTTTTCGTCCAGTACAGTTTCATAGATAGGCATATCAATGACTTTGGTATCCGCAGTCAATGCTTTTTGTATACTTTGTAGCGAACCTTTTGCACGAGGGATCAAGACGGTTTGGCCATCTACCAATTTGGCGAATTCTTGTGCAATTTCGTCCGTACTGATGCCTAAGTCATCACCAGAAAAGTCCGCAACGCGGCCGAATTTTCTTAAGGTTGATTCAGAACCTCGACCTAAGACTGCAATCTTTGTTTTCTTTAATATAAAGGGTTTAAGATTAAAGAAGTGTTCGATGGCATTTTTGCTGTTAAAAAATATCCAATCTGCTCTTTTCAAAATAAAAGAGTCCAAGACATTGATGGTGGGATATATCTTGATTAATGAACGATCTTCAATTCGAATGCTATGTTTCTTCAGTGCTCGAGCTAAGTAGGAGTTTTCATCCAAGTCTCTCGTGATAAAGACTGTCGAAGGTAGTTTTCTCTCTTTCCTAAATTTTGAAAATATCGTTTCGGCCATTCCTTCGGTAGTTTCCGATTGGATATATACACGATCCGGAAAATCTTCGTTGTCTTCGGCTATAGAAGTCCATACCTCGTATTTTCCATCACGCTTACGGCAATAGCAGCCTAATGGTGCATGGCAACCGGCATCGAACATATTTAGCACCTTACGTTCTACAGCGATGGTTTTTGCAACTTCCCGATCATTTAGCTTTTGTAATAGTTCATATAGTTCTTGATCTGCTTCTCGGATCTGTATCGCCAAAACACCTTGCGCAGGGGCGGGAATGATTTCTACGGGTGCAATATCTTCGATATGAAAATCCGATAGCTCCATATTGATCCGTGTTATACCTGCTTTGGCCAATACAATAGCATCATATTTTTCATCGCGTAGCTTTTGAACGCGAGTTTGGAGGTTCCCTCGCAAATCATCAAACTCAAGGTCAGGTCTGATAGAAAGCAACTGTGCCTTTCTCCTGTTGGAGGAGGTACCCACGGTTGCATTATGTTTTAGTGAAAGTCGTTTTTTGAGGTCAACACAATCTTTATGGATAATGATCACCTCCGAAGGATCTTCCCGTTCGGATACTGCTGCTATAATTAGCCCCGGAGGGTTGACGGTCGGTAAATCTTTATGGGAGTGAACAGCAAGGTCTATTCTTGAAGTCAGCAATTCTTCTTCGAGTTCTTTTGTAAAGAAACCTTTGCCTTCTAACTTGTCCAGTCGAAGATGTTGGATGATATCACCTTGGGTTTTAATAATTTTTAGTTCGGCTTCTATTCCGATCTGTGCTAACCTATCTTTGACGAAATTGGCCTGCCATAGAGCAAGTTCACTTCCACGGGTACCAATAGTTAATTTTCTGTTCACTATTAAAGATTTACGTTAAGAAAGTATACAACGCAGCAAAGTTAGCCAAATACCCTAAAAATACTGACCTAAAATGTCAGAATAAAGTATATTTCGGCCAAAAATGAAAGGATGTTAGTTGTTTTCGTGCTCTGTGCTTTTTACCAAAATCTCTTTTGCCATGACCATGGGAACTTTGATGTATTTTTTCTCCATGTAATTCATGACTTTTTCCAATACCTCACGTGCTTGAGGATCTAGGCTGCTGACGTCATGAGCAAAAACTTCATTAATGGCGGTATGGCGGATTTCTTTGATTGTCGTTGGTACTTGGCGCATAGCAACTTCAACCCGTCTTTGTTTTATAGTAGGAAGAAACTCCTGAATATTGGAGTCAATAATCCGCTCTGCGTGCTCCAGCTCACTATAGCGATCTTGTATATTCTTGGCAGCTATAGCTTGCAGGCAAGATACTTCAATATAATGTATAGGATTGTCGGTTATGACTTCGGGGGCTACGTCGTTGGGTACAGCTAAATCGACAATGACTTTTTTATCTGTCTCGCCATTTAATAGACTGTCGTAGGTAGTCTGGTCAATGATGGCATGGGGTGCACCTGTACAAGTGATCATAACATCAAATCCTTTTTTATAGTTTTTTAACTCAGTCAAAGGATAAGCTTCGGCATTAAGTTCTGCGGCGAACGCTTTTGCATTTGCTAATGTGCGGTTGAAGATGACAAAGTTAGATAACTTATGCTTTTTTAAATATTTTGCCAGATTTTGGTTGGTCTCTCCAGATCCAATGACTAATATTCTCGGGTTCTCGGGAAGTTTAACCTCTTTCAGCTTACGGTAGGCTAAAGAAACCACAGAAACCGGGTGGCGTGCAATATTCGTGTGCGTATATACTTCCTTGGCAGTTTTTACCAGACGATCCATCATTAAACGTAGAAAATCACCTGTAAAACCAGCTTTACGGCACTTCTCAAAAGCTCTGCGTACCTGAGCGAGAATTTCTTTTTCTCCTACCACAAGACTTTCGAGCGAACAAGACATGCGGAAAAGATGGCGCAAAGCATCCATCCCCGAATATCTAGTTACTTGGCCCAAATAACATTGAAGCCGTTCAGATGGAACACAAAAGTTCATTTTGTCCATGAAGTTGGCAATAAACTCATCTGTCAATTCATGGGCTCCATAAAATACAAACTCCACACGATTACATGTCGCAATATAAAATATCTCTGGAATATCAAGATTATTTTTAAGATTAATCAATCTGGCATCTAACTCTTCGTTACAAATTACCAAATTGCCTAAATCTTTTAGGTCAACATGCTTGTGTGTAAATGCTATTACTTTTAAATTCTTCAACGTCTTCTGATATCTAGCATAAAATCTATTGAGACAAATGTAGAGTAAAACCTCGGGTCTTCTGTCAAAAATCTGTCAAAGGGGTTAATTTAGAACGTTTTTAAATAGCTTTAAATTTGATATAATAGATTGACATCTAGATGGTTGAGTTTGTTCCTTTTTTGTCGCATGATGACAATCATTTATTGCGTCATATTATTGTGATACTTGTCATCTTTCTAGTGCCGAATATCTAGTTTTTTCTTTACCGCTTATTGGGTCGATGTGAAATAAAATGAGATTTCAGTTTATCTAATCCTATATTCTCTTCTTCCTTATCCAATTCATACAACCATACCTTTTCATTTAACATCTCCACCCGCTCTTTTGAGCGGATAAGGTCCATGGGTTTTACGCGGAACTCTTTACTTAGCGGTTGGCTTTGTGATTGGGCGATACGGCTGTGACGGATAATTTGTAGGTGGAGTGTAGGCCATTTGCCGAGAGCGGAGAAATTTGCTGTATATATTTGTGCAAAATCATTTTTGGGAATGGTATTGGAAAATAGACCGGTGGTTTTCGAACCCGTTAATGTGGAAACAGAAATTAATAGTTCATAGGAAGTCTCGTTGATCAAATAGAATTTGGCCAAACCCTCCTTTTGTTCACCTCCTATGCCCAAATAGATGCCTTTGTCTACAAAGGGTTGGTTGATTAAGGAAGTGGTATCCTCCATATCATCCTCCGGCATACGCATATTGCCATGGACGAGGGTGATTTTTGATTTTACTACCGGTATTTCGAAGCCTGTATTATCTGTTACACCTACGACATCATTGTCTTGTATGGAGGTAATGTGGCCTTCTATAGGTTCATCCACAAATCGAACTAAATCACCTATTTTAAAATGCATATCTATTTGTCTGTTGATGAAAAATCATATGCTACAAAGATAGCAAGTTTTGCTGTACAATGTGATTATGGGTTTTTGAAATTTAGATTAAGAAAAAGCTTTATGTGTATCGAAACAATTCTTGTAGTCCGTTATGACTATAGTTTTGTTGTGCTAATATACTTAAATATTCCTTTTGTGTCATCGTTTCGGCGCCCATATTTTTCAAGTGTGAAGAGGGTACTTGGCAGTCGATCAACGACAGGTTATAATTTTGGCAGAGGTAGATCAAAGCCGCTTTGGACGCATTGGATGCTTTAGAGAACATACTTTCTCCACAAAATACCTTGCCGATAAGAATACCATACAGTCCGCCCACCAAGACCTTATCTTGCCATACTTCAATGCTATGGGCGACACCTAGTCGGTGTATATCTATGTAAGCCTTTATCATGTCAGGTACTATCCATGTGTCATTTTGGTCTTTTCTGTATACGCTGGAGCAATTATATATTACTTTTTCAAAGGCCTGGTCGGTTGTGAACGAAAAGTCATTACGGGCAAAAGCCCTTTGCATGCTTTTGCTTATTTTTATTTTTTGTGGGTAGAGAATAAAACGGTCGTGGGGGGCATACCACAGTATAGGTGTTTCTGCCGAATACCAAGGAAAGATACCTTGGCTGTATGCATTCAACAGTCGTTGTGGAGAAAGATCGCCTCCGATGGCTAATAATCCATCTTTATCAGCAAGACTAGGGTGTGGAAATTCAGGTTGTCCGGGATCGAGTTCAAAAAGCATAATAGAAAGTTCGTCTAGGTCAGTCTGGCTGCCTGGGCTCTTTGCTAATTTCGTCAAACAGCCGATCCATGTGTTCTACGTATTCATTGGTATCGTCCAGAAAAAACTCTAAATGTGGAACTATCCGCGCTTGATTTTTAATCCGTAAACCTAGCTTGTATCGTATCTCGTTTGTCTTGCTTCTGATCGATGCCAAGTCCTCTTTGGCGGATTTGGTATTTAAAAAACTTAGATAAATTCGTGCAATAGACAAATCAGGAGTTACCCGTACCCGCGTCAACGTAATAAACGCGCCCGGTGCCCACGCGTTACCCTCACGCTGAAATAATTCGGCTAAATCTTGTTGAATCACGCCAGCAAAGCGTTGCTGTCTCTTACTTTCCGTTCCCATATTTCTAAAGTTAAATAGCTAAGATATACCAGTCTTATTACGCAAATATAAGCATTTATATTTTTCGATACCTGACAAAGAAAAAAACTTGTCGCGGGCATGCGACAAGTTCTTTATCAAAAATAGTTTATAATTGGATAGAATAATATCTCTCAAGTTTAAAGACATTGGAGTCTATCACTGTTTAGTTTTTTGGTTATTAATGTGAGTACCAACTCACATTTGCATTCTTTTCATCTCCCTTAACACTACAAACATACAGAGTTCGAACCTTTATCCAAAGATGTTTTTTAAAAAAAAGTAAGTGATTACTTTTAAAGCTGTTTAACACTTTGTTAACAAGGATTTAACATATATTTAGTTTTTTTCGCTCCAAAATAGTAGTGTAAAATAGGGTACTAAACATTCAGTTCTTGTTCGTCTTTGTCAGATCGACCAAACTCATTGCCATAGACTTTGATAAGAACTTGCACGGATGATAGTATCAGAGGACCAAATATCAGTCCCAACATTCCAAATAACTTTAGGCCCAACAATACACCAAATACTGTTATTAAGGGAGGGACATTGCCCAGTGTTTTTAAGATGGTGAAACGTAATATATTATCAATCCCGCCGACCAGAAAGAAGCCATAAATAAGTAATCCTATACCGTTCATCGTATGGCCAGTTGCTAATGTCATAATCCCTAATGGCACATAAATAGTCATTGTCCCCAATACAGGGATGATGGAAGATACACCTGTAAGTATACCCCATAGAAAGAAGTTGTCAACACCGAATATCCAATAACCCAACATAGCGACCAATCCTTGACATACACCAAGAATAGGGATGCCTAAAGCATTCGAACGTACCATTAAGTTGACTTCATGCCATATTTCATTTTTACTTTTTGCCGAGAAGGGTATGGAACGATAGATATAATCTTCCATTTTTTTATTATAGACTTGCATAAAATAGAGAACGAATAACGCTACGACAATGTTGATTCCCACCTCCATGACGGAATTGACGATACTTGGAATATACCGTGTGAGTCGTTGCAGAAAGGCAAGTAAAGCTTCATCGGACAAATCGATCTCTTTCAACAAAGGCTTGTCACTTGTATATTCCTTTAAGAGATTAAATTGTTTGACAATGGTATCCGTATTGGTTAGAAAAGTACTGACCTGTGGCAGTAGATAGTCAATCATCCCCCATATCGGTAGCACGATAAATATAATGGATAGGATAATGAACATGATACTCGCTAGTGGCTTGTTCCACTTTTTTTTTTCGGTAAGTAGAAAATAGGTTTTTCTAAATAATATATAGAGTGTCATAGCGCCAAGAAAGCCAGGAAGGTAATACAACAAGTTCTGGAAAATCAGTATGCAAATCAAAATAATAATCAAGATGAGCATGATCTGGTTAATCGAGTTGTTGTTGATTTGTTTCTGTTTCATTTTCCTGATTTTACTAATTAAAGGGCGCTTTCTACAATTTTACATATTTTGGATTACATTCGACAAACCTGCCTAGAAGATATTTTTGTTACATGTTTAACGATTTCATAACATCAAGGTAACTATCCTTTGTAGAAAGGACTGTTATCTTTGTTATTACATCGATTGGACGATAAGTAATATTTTCTGTTATGAGACAGCTTTTGCTCTTTTCCTTTTCTTTTGCTAGATTTGTTTGTGATATAACCAGATATACCTAGTGCAGATGCTATCGATTACGGACGAGAAGGAGTTGCTACAAAAGTTGTGGGATGGAGATAGATTGGCCTTTGAAATCATCTATCATCGCTACAAAGGATTGTTGTATGTCCATGCATCTAAGCATCTAAAAGACCAAGAAGAAGCCAAAGATATCGTTCATGATATTTTTTCCAATCTATGGCAAAATAGAGCAACACTTCATATTCAGGATAGCCTCACCGCTTACCTTTATCAATCTGTTAGAAATAGGGTTATCAATCATCAGCTCAAGAGCAAGCGTGCTGACGCGTATATGAGTTCGTTTCAGGGATTCCTAGATCAGTTTCAGGGGAACACCGATCATCTTGTGAGGGAAAAAATGTTATCCGACCTTATTGAGCAGGAGATAGCATCATTGCCCGATCGAATGCGAAAAGTTTTCGAACTGAGTCGTAAAGAAGGCCTTTCACATAAGGAAATTGCCGAGCAACTCCATATCACCGAACAAAGCGTCCGGAGCCATGTCAAAGGTGCGCTAAAAATTTTGCGTCTACGGCTAGGTGTTGTCCTTTTATTCATCTTTATCACAGGTATTTAGTAGAAAGTTTATTTTTCTTTACCCCCCAACAGCCGTTTCATTTGTCTCCCTTTTATATAAACCAATAAGAAGAGGAAGCAATTGAAAAAGCAACAGCATAATGCCAGAGCGATTCTACAGCGCTATATCCAAGGTCAATGTACTGAGGAGGAACGAATGTGGGTAGAAGAATGGTATAAGAATAATTACGATACCGAATTTAAGATAGATACAGCTTTAGCAGAAGAACATTTTGCAGAAGTTTGGAATGCCCTTGAAGACAACGTAATCAGGAAAAAAACAGTATCATTCAAAAAGATTGCAGCTATCGCAGCTTCAATATCCATTGTGTTGGGGATAGGATCATTCTATCTTTGGAAATCATCATCACAGCAGGAGGCCGAGCAAGTGGTCGTTCAGGAGGCGCAATCCCAGATAGAAGCAGGACGCGACCAAGCCTTGCTTACCCTTGCAGACGGGAGGACGATCGATCTCGACAATGTAGCTGTCGGAGAATACGTCACCGAAAATGGTATTATCATCACGAAGATGGATGATGGTACCCTTTCTTATAAAGCAAATGCAGATCAAGTTCAACGAGTAGCGGATGTTTACAACACTATATCTACACCACGCGGAGGGCAGTATAAAGTCATATTGCCCGATAATTCTGTGGTGTGGCTTAACGCAGCATCTTCGTTGCGGTTTCCTGTAGCCTTCGCCGGCAATACGCGTGCGGTGGAGTTGGAGGGTGAGGGTTATTTCGAGGTGGCACACGATAAGCGTAAACCTTTCATTGTCACATCACAAAATCAACAGACCATCGTAAAAGGAACAAAGTTTAATATTGCGGCATATGCTTCAGACAAGGAGATGGTAACTACCTTGGTGGAAGGATCGGTGTTGGTAAGAGCAATGAACAACCATCGTGATGGCATCGATGAAATATTGCTACGTCCCAATGAACAAGTCGTAATGAATAATAACGTTATGACCAAGTCAAATGTAGACCCTACACAAGCGATAGCTTGGAAGGACGGCAAATTTATATTCAATAATACCCCATTGTCGAGAATCATGCAACAATTGTCACGTTGGTATGATGTGGAGGTACAATATCTTGATGCAGTAGACAATATTACATTTACAGGTTCTGTATCGCGATTTGATGATATACAGGACGTGCTACGCAAAATTTCGCTAACGGAAAGTGTACGGTTCGAGACCAAAGAAAGGAGGGTTATGGTACGACGCTGATTAATTTTAGTGATTACCTTAACATGAAAAAACCGGACTTCGATTGCAGCGAAATCCGGCAAAATCAATAAGGGTGTCGCTTACATATTTAAATAGGACATATAAACTTGACTACTAACCCTAAATTGATATCAAATATATGAATTTTTATCATTATGTTATTGGATGGCGATTATCCATACATCCAGTAGCGCTAAAGAGGACCATTATGAGAATACAACTTGTATTACTATCTCTTTTTGTTCTGATTTTACAATTGCAAGCTCATGATTTAAAGGCACAAAGACTGACACTCCATACGAAGCAAATGTCGTTGGAGAATGTGTTAAAAGAAATTACTAGCCAAACAAAGTATGATTTTCTGTATAATCCAGAACTGTTAAAAAAAGATGCCATACCGGTAACAATAAGTGCACAGAATATGGCATTGGATGAGACACTTGTACAAATATTTGAAAGCCAACCTAATCTCTCCTATACTATCGACCAGAAAACGGTAGTTATTCGGCCAAAGAAGGTGAGCACGAACCCTAATAAAATACTGGAAGTGGAGATATCACAGCAAACTATCCGTGGGCGGGTGACCAACGAAAAGGGTGAGCCTATGCCAGGTGTTAGCATCCAGGTAAAAGGGTCTAATGTAGGCTCGGTATCCTCATCGGATGGGAGATATACCATAGTAATTCCTGATGGAAATAATATTTTAGTTTTTAGCTATATAGGCTATGCGACACAGGAAGTAACGGTATCTGGACAAACGGAGATAAATGTTGTCTTAAAAGAACAGAGTAGTGATGTGGACGAAGTAGTGGTGGTTGGTTATGGCACATTATCCAGACGAGCGGTAACATCGGCGATATCCAATTTGGATGGTAAGGAACTGGAAAGTAAACCCATCAATACTGTGGGGGATGGATTGAAAGGAAAGGTAGCTGGTGTGCGTGTCTATAGTACCGATAATCAGCCCGGGGTAGGACCTACTTTCCGTATTCGAGGTGGATCCTCTATAAATAAAAGCAACTCGCCTTTGGTGCTTGTCGATGGCGTTGAGCGTGATATCGTCGGTCTAAACCCGAACGATATCGAATCTATTTCTGCACTTAAAGACGCGGCTTCCACGGCCATTTACGGCGCAAAAGCATCGAATGGAGTCATCATGATTACGACGAAAAAAGGGATAGTTAGAACGCCTACAATTACTTTCGACGCGAGTACCGCTTATCAGGAAAAGGCACAGGGTTTCAAAACGATGAGCTCTGAAGACTTTATCAGGACAATGCGCACAGCTGTTGCGGAGGGAAAATATCCGGAACGTAATTTTGCCAATAACTATGCTGCTAGTTCAGCGAATACAGAGAATAGTATATATACAACACGATACCTTGAAGATGGGGAGGTGATTCCGGAAGGATATAAATCTATGAGTGATCCTCTTGACCCAAGTAAGACACTTGTCTTTCAGGATAATAATTTTATGGTTCGCTACTTCCGCCCTAATATGTGGCAAAACTATTATGTAGGAGCGCTTGGTGGAGATAATCGGGTAAAATATAATTTTAGTTTGGGCTATACGGATGATGATGGCATCGCTGTTGCTACTGGATACAAAAGGGTCACTGTACATGGTAACACCGAATTTAAAATAACAGACAATCTTTCCCTAGAGGGGGGATATGATTATTCCGAAAATGTGACCGAGGATCTGCCGGACAATAAGACAACGTTTTTGCAACGTACGTTTTCTATACCCAATGTCCAACGTGTTTTTTGGCCAGATACGGGTCTTCCGGTACATAGTATAAACAAAACGACCGTAGCGCCTGACTGGTATGAATATTACTATAGCAGAGGACGTACTCAAAAATATTCGACAGCTATTGCTGCATTGACATGGCAGCCCATCAATGATTTGAAGATTGTTGCCAAGGGTACAAATTCTGATCGTTATTCCCGTTACAATGGCTTTATAAAAGAAACCAACTATAAAGATCCACGGTCGGCAAGCGCAACATTTACTTCTACAACCAGAAGGAATTTTCAAGCGTATGCGAATTATTTCAAAACGTTTTCCGAAATCCATAATATTAATCTAATGGCCGGTACGGAATATCAATTAACAATTTCTGACGGGCTGTCTGCTGCTGCTGAAGGTGGGGCCTCAGACCTGATCCCTACATTGACCGCTCAGCCAACTATAACAGCCGCTGCGAGTGGACAAACATCTCAGGCGTTGTTAAGTTACTTTGGCCGTGCAAATTATTCTTTAAAAAATCGTTATTTGTTTTCTACAACATTACGCGCGGATGGTTCGTCAATTTTTGCTCCCCAAAACCGTTGGGGCTATTTTCCTTCGGTGTCTGCCGCATGGATATTGTCTGACGAAAACTTCATGCAAGGTATGGATGTTGTCAACAGTTTAAAGCTACGGACAAGCTTGGGACAAACCGGTAATAATGCTATAGACCTTTTCGATGCGACGGGTTCGTATAATGTAGATAATAAATATGACGGTAATGCGGCATTGTATGCTGATGTAATGGGGAACGAAAACCTTAAATGGGAAACAACCACACAATTTGACTTAGGTTTGGATATCGAAGTGTTAAAAAGACGTATTTCATTTAGTGCCGATTACTACAATAAGGTTACGAACGACTTGATATTATCCATGACATTGCCGAATACTACTGGGTTTAATTCGGTGAATATCAATACTGGCAGTGTCAAATTCTATGGTTTCGATTTTGAGTTGCATACCCGTAATATTGAAACACAAAACTTTTCATGGACTACTGATTTTACTTATTCTTATAACAAGAATAAAATATTAAAGCTTCCTGAAAATGGGCTACCTCAGAATAGGATGAATGGAAGGGTTATTGGCGGAGGTTACGATTATATTGGGGGGTATGCAGAAGGAGAGAGTCTAGGTGAACTGTGGGGCTATAAAGTGAAAGGAATCCTCGAAACACCAGAGCAGGCTGATAATGCTTACTACGATACCCGTTCGCTGGGCTTCCGTTATTCGGATGGAGCTTCTGTAACCGGCCGCAAAGCCGTTGGAGACTATGAGTGGGTAAACCGAGAAGGAAGTACCTTACGTCCGGATGGAAGTATCCAGATTGATGATGAAGACCAGTTTTTGTTGGGATACACGATACCCCATACGACCGGAGGTGTTGGGAATACATTCACCTACAAAAACTTGTCATTGTACGTTTTTCTAGATTATCAAATTGGTAGTTCGATGTTCAATTATCAATACGGTAACTTCTTCAAAGGAACTTTTGCCTATAACTATAATCTTCATGAAGACGTTATGAAATCTTGGACACAGCCTGGTGATGATACCAAGTTTGCCAAATTTTTTGCGAACGATGCCGATGATGGAAATCGTAATTATGGGCGAACTGCCGATATCATGGTACAAAAAGCGGACTTCCTTTGCCTTCGTGATGTCACACTTTCCTATGATCTGACCCTAAAAAGTTTAGAAGCCCTAAAGATAAAAAGGATGAATTTGTATTTGTCGGGAGCAAATCTGTTCTACTTTACAGAACTGATAGGTCTCTCACCGGAAAACGCGGTATCTACGACGAATAATGCAAGTTACTCGCCCTATCCTACCAGCCGTAGGTTTTCGGTAGGGGCAAAGCTGACTTTTTAATTTTTTAGATGATATTAAATATTCAAGAATATGAAATATATAATAATATTAATCCTGTGTGTAAGTTTGTCATCGTGTGATAAATGGCTCGATATTGAGCAAAACACCAAGGTGACCACAGGAACCGCATGGGCAACTGAAAACTCAGCAAAAGCCAATGTTACCGGCATGTACCATCTCATGAGGAGTGCTTTCAGCCAGGGACTTATTTATTGGGGCGAATATCGTAATGGCATGTGGGGGCCGGGACGTGTCATCGGTAGCCATGAACCTTTCTCAACTACTTATACAAATACAATGAACAGTAGTAATGAGATGTCAAACTGGTCGGGAATCTATACCACGATCAATCAGGCTAACCTCGTCATCACACATCTTCCAGAGGTTTCTTTTGCCAATGAAGCGGAAAAGAATGAAGCATTAGCAGGTGCTTATTATGTCAGAGCATTTTGTTATTATTGGATAGCCCGTATCTGGGGAGACGCTCCGCTTGAATTGACACCGTATGAATCGATAGGAAGTAACCAATATTCGAGTCGTGAACCGGTTGCAGCTGTTTTTGCGCAGGTGGAAGCTGATTTGTCCATAGCCAGAGAATTGATGCCTGAAACAGCTAAGTCGAAATCAACGGCTTCTTATGCAGCGGTAGAAATGTTGGCGGCTGATTATTTCTTATGGAAATATACTGTTCGTAATGGATCTAATGGTGATCTTGATGCTGCAGCTACCGCAACCTCTAATGTACTCCAGGCAGGTTACGATTTGGAGTCGGTTTATGGGAATGTCTTCCAGAATGAAAATAACGGGGAGATCATTTTTAAGTGGCCTTACATAAAGGACGAATATGAAGGGGGATATCCTTTTGACTATCTGTACAATTCTACGAATGTAGCTCCTGAATTCATTGAAAATCCGGTTCCAATTTTTACCTCTCGCCAACAGTGGGTCAACATTACCGTTGATTATGCGAATTTTATTTACACCGTTCCGACGGATACGAGATCGGGTGTTAGCTATGGTTATATAGAGAATAATATAACCAAAGGCTGGGTGAACAAATTTCCCGGGCACCTTATTGAATCTGCGCGTGTGCTGGATTCGGACATAGGTGTATATCGTTTTGCAGATGCCGTGCTATTTGATGCGGAGATCAAACTTGCCCAACATGATGTGCCCGGAGCGAGGACAGCGCTGAACCGTATCGCAAAAAGAGCCTACGGTGTGGATGGTTATTACAGCGGATTGACCGTGGAGGATGATGTGAAAGAGGCCATTGTAGCAGAACGAAAAAAGGAATTTGTTGCGGAAGGTCGCTTGTGGTGGGACTTTATCCGTCTAGGTGTGGTTTTTGACGAGTGTGAATGGTTGCAAGGTCGTGAAAGCGATAAAAATGTGCTTTTGTGGCCAGTGCATAATTCGACACTAAATTCCAATCCTAATATTAAGCAAACAGAGGGTTATTAACACTAATATAAAATACGATGAAACAGATACATATAATCATACTGTTTTTTATGACTGGACTGCTTTTCGTGTCCTGCCATGATGATCAAAGTGCTTCCGATTTTCAATCGCTAGATTATTATACCAAGGTCAAAGTCTCTCTATATAATGTAGATTTTGACCGCCATGGTAACTCGTTGACTTCGGGTTCTGACGCGATATCGCTGACCATTTCTCCAGCAAATGAGATACTGGACCTTTCGAGTTCGGAAGCCTGGTGTCATGTGGAGCGTGTCGGATCTGGAGAGGCTGTGCAAATAAAAATAACTGCAGATGTTAATGAGGGAGAGCAGCGTACTGCTAAGGTTTTCGCCATGATCGGACAGGGAGCTGACAAATCGGGTGCGATTATCAATGTGACTCAAGAGACGGCTTTTGTTGTGCCGACAGTATCTACGAACAGTGAAACGGTCATCTTTGATAAATATGGGGGTGAGGAAAATATAACAGTAACGACAAATCTTGGTTCTTGGGGTTATGCGATCACCAATTTACCTGGAGGATCAGGAAGTACAGACTGGTTAAATGTGGTAAAAGATGGAGACAAGTTGATATTGACCGCACCGGATGCCGGATCTATTGATCTACGGGAGTTACAAGTTGTTATTACAGCTACAGAAGACGATCTTACTGCTTCTACTACAGTTAAAGTGACCCAAGATAAAAACCGTAAGATGGTAGCTGGTATAGAATTGATATTGGTGGAAGGTGGGACTTTCCAAATGGGTGCGAATAGTGGGGATGTCGGCTATGTGGCTAGCGTTGCAACAACCAACGCTCCGAAACATGCTGTTACACTCTCAGATTACTATATCGGAAAGTTTGAAGTCACGCAAAAACAATACGTGGATATGATGGGTACTAATCCGTCGAGATATCCTTGGGCTACGTATCTAGGTGCAGATAATGATAAATACGATCCTACTCGACCTGAAACAGCCAAGTATGGTAATTATCCTGTAGAACAGATTACTTGGAACATGGCTATGGAGTTCGTGTCAAAACTGAATGATGTGTATGGTAGTCAAGGAACGTTTTATCTGCCAACAGAGGCACAATGGGAGTATGCCGCGCGTGGAGGTAAACATATCAATGAGGCCAACCGTGTCCGGTATGCTGGAAGCGACAATGTTGCTTTGGTCGGAAATACAGGGACAGGTGCCGGAACGGAATTGAATAATCGCCCGATTACGGTTGGACAGTACTTACCTAACGAACTAGGTATCTACGATATGACGGGAAATGTGTTGGAACACGTTTTCGACTTTTTCGGACCGTATCCTAGCGGCTCTGTAACAGACCCGACCGGTCCAGCACAGCAAAATATGACAGCAGGGACAACTGGGGCTACTTTTCATCATTTATTCAAAGGTGGTTCTTATTGGCATGCCCCATATACCGTATACCAACGAGCGGGAAATGCGAACGTGAATTATATAGGGAATGGATTGATGGGAATGCGCGTAGTATTTAAACGAGCTACTCCGTAATACATGTTTAAATAGAGAGTGGAGTTCTCCACTCTCTATTTTATGATTAATTTTTAATTGGACGATGATGATAAGAAAAAAGAAACCAAGAGGAATGATTTTAGGGATGATGTTTACATTGCTGTTTTCAGGATTGTTTTCCTGTTCAGGATCAGGAGCGCCCGATGACCTTGAACCGGAGACACCTCCTGTTGAATATCAAAAACCATTAGCCGTAGACAACAATGTAGTGGCTCATCGTGGTGCTTGGAAGAAAAACAATACACCGCATAACTCACTGGCTTCACTTTGGGATGCAATAAACTTGCGACTGTATGCATCCGAATGTGATATTCACATCACCAAAGACGGAAAAGTAATCGTGTTTCACGATGATGTTTATCACGGATTAGATATCGATAAATCGACCTATGCAGAGTTAAAAGCAGCCGGAAAGCTGGCAAACGGAGAAGACCTTCCTTTGTTGGAAGACTATATCAAGACTGCTATGCAGGGGAAATATACTAAACTCTGGATAGATGTAAAATCACTCGACGAACAATATGGAGGAGATGCTAACTCGATAAAGGCGGGAGAGGCTGCTGCCAATATCGTGAGAGAGTTGAAAGCAAAATATTTTGTGGAATTTATCGTGGGCCGGGAAGCTGTATTGACCAAGTGTATTGCTGCAGCAAGAGGAGATTTTCCTGTCGCATATATGGGTAACTCGACTCCGGCTCAATATCAGTCCAAGGGCTATGTATGGACCAATCAGATTACGACCTCTTTTTATCCCGATAATGCGTCTAAAATAGCAGATTTTAAGAGTAAAAATATTAGGGTCAGTACCTATAATGCAGACGATGTGACCACGATAAAATGGTTTGTACAACAAGAGGTTGATCAGATTTGCTCCAATGATCCTGAATTGGTGCTTAAAGTATTGCGTGGAGAAATTTAGGCTTTATAGCATACGACCTTCACCTTAAGCTAAATAAAACAAGAAGAAATGAAACAAGCCATACAATTCGGGGCCGGCAATATAGGTCGCGGCTTTATAGGTGCATTATTAAGTCGGGCAGGTTACCATGTTGTATTTGCGGATGTCAACACAGAAATGATCGATGCGCTTAACCACGAGGGACGATATACTGTTTTTATAACCGATGACGAATCTGAGACTATTCCCGTGGATCATATAAGCGCCCTGCATACCTCGGATCCTGTACTTATCACTAAGATATGTGAGAGCGAAGTAATAACGACAGCAGTCGGTCTAGGCATTCTTCCCAGGGTTGCACCGGTCATCGCCACAGGCCTCGAAGAACGGGCGACGCGTGTCGTACAGGCTCCATTGAATATTATTGCCTGTGAAAATGGCGTTTGTGCAAGCACCACATTGAAAAAAGAAGTATTTGAATTGCTTTCACCGAGCGCAAAACGGTATTGTGATGAATGGGTAGGATTTGTAGACTGCTCGGTCGACAGGATCGTACCTCCGTTCCAAACAAAAAACCTTACAGATGTTTGTGTGGAACGTTTTTATGAATGGAACGTGGATCGGACACAGATTAAAGGAGAACTACGTATTGATGGAATGAATGAGGTGACCAATTTGCCCGCCTATGTAGAGCGTAAGCTTTTTACGCTCAATACCGGTCATTCCATTACCGCATATCTCGGCTATCGAAAAGGATACGAGACGATCGAACAAAGTATCGCCGATTCCGATATCCTCGCTGTGGTCCGTGCGGCCATGCACGAAAGTGGGGCAGCCTTAGTACAGAAGTTTGGTCTGGATACAGCAGAACACGCCAGTTATTGTGACAAGATCCTCCAGCGTTTCCGTAACCCTTATCTACAGGATGCCGTAACCCGGGTAGGACGAGAGCCACTACGCAAATTATCTGCAAACGATAGGCTGATATTGCCCTTGACCACTGCTTACGACTACGGGCTTCCTATTGATAATTTATTGCTGGGTATAGGAGCCGCATTGCACTACCATTATCCCGCAGATGCGGAAAGCAATCAATTACAGGAACTAATCAACGAATGGGGAGTCCCTGCAGCCGTAGAAAAGATAACCGGTATTGCCATCGGATCACCGTTGAACAAACAGATCGTAACGGCATATCATCATCTTGAAACTTTGCTAACATACACCCGTTGATTTTAATACACGAAGATGTTCATACGTAAACATATACAATCATTCGGCAGTAAATTATCAGCCATGATCATGCCCAATATAGGGGCATTCATCGCTTGGGGGCTTATCACTGCCATATTCATACCCACGGGATGGTATCCCTATGAGCCATTGGCAAAACTGGTAGAGCCTATGCTTCATTATCTACTGCCCTTGTTGATTGGATATTCGGGAGGGAGCTATATTGCGGGGACGCGTGGTGGTATTATGGGGGCAATCGCGACGATCGGGGTAATCGCAGGGAGCGATATGCCCATGTTCCTTGGAGCGATGGTTATGGGGCCGTTGGCCGGATCCCTGATCAAATGGTTCGACAGGGTCATTCAAAATAAGGTGAAGACTGGATTTGAGATGCTAACCAACAATTTCTCCATAGGTATATTGGGTATGCTGTGCGCGATTGCCGGGTTTTTGGTTATCGGGCCGGTGATGTCGGTACTGACACAATTGCTTAACGGAGGTGTGAGCTTTGTGCTGGAGAAAGGCATACTGCCATTGGTTGCGCTCTTTATAGAGCCAGGCAAAGTCCTATTTCTCAATAATGCGATCAACCATGGCGTGCTAACCCCGTTGGGTATCGAACAGGCACGGGAAACAGGGAGCTCCATCTTGTTTCTTTTGGAAACCAATCCCGGTCCGGGACTTGGCGTATTGTTGGCCTATGCCTTTCTTGGCCAAGGAGAAGCAAAGAAAACCGCTCCGGCTTCATCTATTATTCTATTTTTCGGAGGGATACATGAAATATATTTTCCATATATATTGATGCGGCCAATCTTGATCATAGCCAGTATTGGTGGGTCGGCCACTGCGATGATATATTATCAGATCACCGGCAGCGGACTTGTTTCGGCAGCTTCGCCGGGCAGTATTATATCGCTAATAGCCATGTCACCCCGTGGTATGACAATACATGTGGTCATCGGAATTATCTTGGCTGCATTGGTGTCTTTTCTGATCGCTTGTTTTTTGGTTCGGGGAAATTACAAAAAGAGTCTGGAAGAAGCGAAGCAGGAGAAAAGCACACTTAAAAACCCTGGAAAAATCCCACGTAAGATCGTCTTTGCCTGCGAAGCCGGAATGGGGTCAAGTGCTATGGGGGCTGCTGCATTCAGAAAAAGGATACAACAAGAAACGTTATACGTGACAAATACTTCCGTCGACACCATTCCGGCAGACACCGATATTGTGATCTGTCAGAGGGCTTTTTTGGACAGAGCGAGGAACCGTGTACCGTCCGCTGAGATTGTGGTCATCGAAAAATTCCTTTCCGACCCTGTATTGGATGATCTGGCAGCACGCTTTTCCCAATCCGTGGAGGTTTTAATGCCGGATTCGATCATTATCGGGGCTAAAGATGACAATATGGACGATGCCATAAAACGGGTAGGAAATTTATTGGTCGATGGGGGTTATGTAGAGCGCCCATATATTGACGGTATGTTGGAAAGGGAAAAGATGACCTCTACCTATATCGGTATGGGGATCGCCATTCCCCATGGCACTTCCGGGGCCCGAAGATATATCCGCCACTCCGGAATAGCTGTTGTGCAATACCCGCAGGGTGTGGACTTTGAGGGCGAAATGGCATATCTGGTCGTGGGAATAGCTGGAACAGATGATACGCATCTCGAAATCTTAGCCACACTAAGTACGGTATTAGGAGAGGAAGAAACATTAGAAAAGATAAGAACAACAGATGACAGGATGGTGATATACAATCTATTGTCAAGTGTAAAATAAGGTACATAGCGATTAGAAATAGGTATGGAAACAATGAAGATAGAAATAACGGAAGCTAACGGACTACACGCGCGCCCGGCCGCAGAATTGGCTGCTTTGGCAAAGCAGTTTCAGAGCACTATTATTTTAGGTTTTGGTTCGAAAGAAGCCAATGCCCGGAATATTATCAGTGTGCTTGCATTAGGTCTGAAGAAAGGGAGTGTGATAGACTTGAAAATAGAGGGAGAGGACAGTGGGGAGGCCCTGCAGAAAATTGTCGAATTTTTTGAGAATCTTCATTCATGAAAGAAATAAGGGGTATACCGGTATCATCGGGGCGGACAGTTGGGAAGGCCTTTCGGATAAAAAGGGTAACTGAGATCCACGGGCCCGATAATGTCATGGAAAATAACCCGAGCGAGCAGGAGATCGAACGTTTTCGACAAGCCTGTTCTTCTGTGAGGGACAGGCTTGCGCCACATGCAGCGGATAATGACATCTTTGCGGCTCATATCGAAATATTGGAAGATATCGTCGAAAGGGTGGTCGCAAAAATAGCAGAAGAAAGAATAGATGCTGTTCGCGCGGTGGAAAAAACTTCTGCAGAAATATGTGCGCTGTTCGCAGATCTCGACGATGAATATTTGCGCTCCCGTTCGGATGATATCGTCGATGTCTGTGGGCAGATCAGTCTTAGCCTTACAGGGAATACCGACAACCCCTTTTTGGAAATGCCAAAAGATAGCGTGATCCTAGCCGATAACCTGTTGCCGTCGGACAGCATCTTGATCGACCTATCGAAATTGGCCGGAATTGCCTTGAAAAAAGGTAGTATAAATAGTCACCTGGCTATTCTGGCAAGGAGCCATGGTATACCACTCGTCTTGGGAATAGGCGATGTGCTGGACAATATCGCTGATGGACAAACGGTCGTTGTCGACAGTGAGCATGGGGTAGTTATCACAGATCCGGATGAATCTCTCTTGTTAGAGGTATCCCAAAGAACACAAGAACATCGGGAAGTGGATCTCAGCCCTGCTGTCACAAGAGACGGTGTGGAAATAGCGGTATACGCGAATGCGGGGAGCCTTTCTGATATAGAAAGGGCCATTTCCCGTGGAGCTGACGGTATCGGACTGCTGCGCACGGAATTTATATTTATGCAAAGCAGTGACTTTCCAAGCGAAGACGAGCAGTATCATATCTATACAGCATGTGCAAAAGCCTGTCAGGGCAAAATCCTGACGATACGGACCCTCGATATAGGAGCCGATAAACAATTGCCCTATTATAGGATGGAGGCAGAAGAGAATCCCGTCATGGGGTTACGTGGAATTCGGTTTTCCCTTTCTGCACCGGCTATCTTTAAAGCACAGCTACGCGCTATCCTACGGGCTGCGGTATCGGAGAATATACGCTTGATGTTCCCGATGATCACTTCGATGGAAGAGTATAACAGGGCTTGCGCATTCTTGGAGACCTGTAAACTCGAATTGGGGAACGAAAAGGTAAACTTTGCCGAAACGCTTCGTGCCGGTATAATGATAGAAACCCCCGCCTCGGTAATGTTGGCAGATGATTTTGCACAGAAAGTGCCTTTTTTCAGTGTTGGCACGAACGATCTGACGCAATATATGCTCGCCGTGGACAGAGAGAATCCCTATTCGAGCACTGCCTGCGATAGTTTCCATCCTGCCGTATTAAAAAGCATATCGAACGTGGTCGAAACAGCGCGGAAGTATGCTACGGAAGTATCCGTATGCGGTGAGCTCGCATCCGACACCCGTGCAACAGCATTGTTGATCAAATCCGGTATATATAAACTGAGCGTTACAGGCCGTAATATTCCAACTATAAAAGAACAGATACGAAAACAAACAATAAAAGCATAGATTATCATGAGAGTATTATCCTATTTATTTTTATTAAATACAGTATTGATTTTTGGTTCGTGCAGCACCTCGAAGTTGCATACGGTTCACATCAAGAGCATGGCAGAGCTGCAGGAGTATTTTCGTTATTCGCCCGATAAGGACATCATCATCAGCGGCCATAGAGGTGGTATGCAGGAAGGTTATCCGGAGAACTGTATAGCTTCTTGCGAAAAGACACTGAGCCTGATGCCCTCGTTCTTTGAGATCGATCCCCGCCTGACCAAGGACAGCGTGCTGGTACTGATGCATGATGCCACAATTGACCGTACGACCACAGGAAAAGGAAAAGTATCCGATTATACATATGCAGAGCTACAGCAGTTCAACCTCAAGGACCGGCAGGGCAATGTGACTGAGTATAAGATACTGTCACTAGACGAAATACTGGAATGGGGAAAGGATAAAACCGTATTCAATTTTGATAATAAAGGTGTGCCTTGGCAACAATACTCCGACAACCTGAAAGGGAAATGGAGCAAATATCACAATATCATCCTTTCGGTACGTTCATTGGAAGAATGCCTGTTCTACTATCAACGTAACGATAATGTCATGTTCTGCAGCGAGATCAGCAACATGGAGATGTACGAAGCGTACAAAAATTCCGGTATACCTTGGAATCGAATTATGGCCTATGTTAAATATACCATGGATCCGGCACAGCAAGAAGTCTATGATTTATTGCGCAGTCATGGAGTGATGTGTATGACCTCCATCCACCCTACGGCGGACAGGGTGAAACCCCGGGAGGCACGGATAGAAGCTTACAAAAAAGAGCTTGCTGTTAACCCCGATATCATCGAAACAGATTATCCGGCAGATTTTGTCGGACTGTCGGTACAAAGGAAAAAATAGCGGTGGCCATGGATAGTAAAACTAATACCGAAACCTTCGCCTCGGAAATGAGCCCACAGGAACAAAAGAAATTCAAATACTGGGAAACCCGTACGATGGTAGCCTGTATACTCGGTTATGCCATGTTCTATTTTGTTCGCAAGAATATCAGTATCGCCATGCCCTACATGAATACGGAGCTTGGGATTTCGAAGACGGACCTCGGGCTGTTTCTTACGCTACATGGCCTGGTTTATGGTCTTTCCAAATTTATCAACGGTATTTGGGGGGACCGGAGCAATGCCCGTTATTTTCTAGTAGCAGGTCTTATCCTGTGTTCCGTCTGCAATCTCCTGTTCGGGCTGTCCACTTCCATTATCGTGCTGGGTGTGTTTTGGGTACTGAACGGCTGGTTCCAGGGGATGGGTGTACCCCCGTGTACCCGTTTGATGACACACTGGGTAGCTCCCGAGAAGCTGGCAACCAAGATGTCACTCTGGAATACTTCCCATTCTATCGGAGCGGGTCTGGCCATTGTATTCTGTGGTTATATCGTCAGCATAGACTGGGGAAACTACTTTACCAGTACATCTATTTTTTCCCAACATTGGCGATGGAGTTTCCTGATACCGGCAGGCCTTGTATTGGTCAGTGCAATATTCGTTTTCTTTTTGGTTCGGGATACCCCATCGTCTGTCGGCCTTCCCGAATTGAAGGGAGGAAAAGCTCCAAACCGGTTAAAAAAGGAAGATTCGGTTGCGTTTAAAGCATTTTTAAGGGAAAAAGTTTTCCTGAATCCGACGATATGGATTTTTGCTGTTGGCAATTTCTTTTTGTATATCACCCGGTTCGCCATCCTGGACTGGGGGCCTACGATGCTGAAAGAACATCTCCACCTGGATATTACCCATGCTGGACTGTCGGTCGCGTCTTTTGAAATAGCAGGTATAGGCGGTATGCTTGCGGCAGGCTGGGCGACCGATCGGTTTTTCGGGGGAAGGGCAGCCCGCACCTGTACCATTTGTATGTCTATTGCAACCTTATGCCTGATTTCACTTAGCCTACTCAATGAACACAGTTCCCTTTTGTTGGCCAATGTGATTCTCATGGCTTCCGGATTCTTTATCTATGGACCACAAGCCCTAGTGGGCATAGCAGCTGCAAATATCGCAACCAAACGTGCTGCAGCCACTGCTGGTGGATTTTGTGGATTGTTTGGCTATGGAAGTACGATTGTTTCGGGATGGGGAATAGGATTTTTAGTGGAAAGAACGGGCTGGGATATAGCCATCTATTCCCTGATAGGGATAGCTGTCATATCGGCTCTGGTCTTTGCCCTAGCCTGGAAAGCCAAAGCAAATGGATACGACGATTAGGCTATTCCTATTATTTGTTTTATTTTAGCGACAAATTTACAGGAGTTATTTTTAAAGATTTATGAGAGTTATTATTCAACCCGATCCTTCCGCTATAGGTATCTGGGCAGCCCAGCATATTGCGTCTGCCATTCGTAAAGCGGCTTTAGAAAAGAAGACATTTGTTTTAGGTTTGGCTACCGGGTCAACGCCGCTTCCTACCTATGCTGAGTTAGTGCGTATGCACAAGGAAGAAGGTCTTTCGTTTGCACACGTGACAACCTTTAATATGGACGAATACGTCGGCTTGCCAAAAGAACATCCCGAAAGTTATCATTCCTTTATGTGGAACAATCTATTTTCGCATATCGATATTTTGCCTGAAAATGTCAATATACCCAATGGAAATACAACTGATCTCCTAGAAGAATGTCAAGCCTATGAACGTAAAATTGTTGCAGTCGGAGGAATAGATTTATTCCTTGGTGGAATAGGAGTAGATGGGCACATCGCCTTTAATGAGCCATTTTCCTCACTTTCATCTCGTACCCGATTGATGAATCTTACGGTAGAAACACGTATTGCGAATTCACGCTTCTTTGGTGGGGATATCCATGCTGTACCTAAGCAGGCAATAACCGTTGGCGTAGCCACGATCTGCGATGCGAAACAAGTGATGATCTTAACAACAGGCTATAATAAGGCAACCGCTTTGAAAAATACGATCGAAGGGGAGGTCTCTCATGTGTGTACAGCCAGCGCGTTACAAATGCATAATGACGCCATTATTGTCTGTGACGAGCCGGCATGTAGGGAACTTAAAGTGGGAACGTATCTATATTTTAAGGAGATAGAAGGATAAAATTAAATATATCTATGTCATGATGAACCAGAGGGAAGCTTTCGAGCCTCCCTCTGTTGGTTTTTATAGTATTGGTTTTTTGTCCCTTGTTGTAAATGGATATTTTTTTTGTAAGTTTGAAAATAGTTTTCAAATATTGACATTAGCTCGCACAGGTGTGTATACACGATTGATGCAGGATTGTCCAAGATTGGGAAGGCGTTAACCGAACTCATAACTATGAGAAAACCACTTCAACTCGAAAAAAAGCTATTTAGGAATCTTACGGCAGAGAATATTTGGTGAAAAACTAAGAATGGACATGCAACGGATCGATAATTCTGGTGAAAAGGAGCTCTTATTCAGATTGAAAGCAGGGGATCACGATGCTTTTGAAACAATCTATCATACCTACAAAGACAGACTGATTGGAAACCTATTAAAGGTGTTAAAATCCCGGGAATTGGTCGAGGAGCAGGTACAGGATTTGTTCCTCAATATTTGGATAGGCCGTGATCATATAGATCCCCATAAGCCGTTCAAAGCCTACCTATTTCGTATTGCAGCCAATATGGCCAAAAATGTCATCAGACGAGCTTATTATGACGTCAAAATGCGTGCGGCTTTATTACCTGTTGAAGAACGCATTTACACGCATATTGAAGAGCGTATAGCTTCGCAGGAAAACAAAGAAGTGCTGGACAGCCTGCTCAATAAGCTTCCCCCACAAAGACGGACTGTATTTACCTTATGTAAACTGGAGGGAAAATCATATCGCGAAGTGAGTGAGCTGCTGAATATTTCCGAAAATACCGTAAACGACCATATCCGAAAGGCAAATCTTACCCTCAGACAATTCAGCACAGACCCTACATCTATGGGCTTTCTGCTAGCTGTTTGGCTGTGTTCTCAAATCTAATAGGAGATTATTGATAAATATTTGGTAATATTTTTCTATCTGAATATCAGCTCATTAATAAGTTTTTTCAAAATCCAGCCACTGCTTTTTTCGGCTTATTTGTATTAGCCTTAAAAAGCCAGTGGAAAATAAAGAACAAATAAGCCTATTATTCAGAAAGTATCTTGAGCAGCAGCATACCGAGGCGGAGTTGGAAGAGATACTCCGCTATTTTCAGCTGACTGAACATGATGAGTTTCTTATTCAATTGATTGAACAAGAGCTAGACAAAGTTCCTGATTCAGATTCTTCTCTTATTAAATCCATTGGAGATGACGTTGCACATAATTTATTCAAACAAACGAGACCCCGAGAACTTCGTAAGACTCGTCGGTGGTTACCTTATGCTGCAGCCATATTGGTCTTCTTTGCAGGAGGAGTAGCGCTATATCAATACCAATATAAAAGCCATGCTGATGATAATATCCTGGCAACTGAAAATATTATTCTGCCTGGAAGCAATCGTGCGACGATTACATTAGGCGATGGACAAGTATTGACGCTGAGCGAAGACCAGGAAGGGATTATCAATAAAGATGATGCATTGGTCTATACGGATGGGTCGACCATCCAAGCATTAGAAAGTGTTCAACTTGTCACGCTAGCAACACCGAGGGCAGGTCAATATGCAGTTACATTAAGTGATGGTACGCGTGTATGGCTTAATGCCGTTTCGGAGTTGGTATACCCTACACGTTTCGAGGAGAACGAGCGTAGTGTTCGGGTAAAAGGCGAAGCTTATTTTGAAGTAGCACATGATTCTGACCGACCTTTTATCGTACATTCGGACAAACAGCGCATCCGTGTGCTAGGGACGCAGTTCAATATCCATGCCTATGCGGACGAAGCTATCCAACACACCACCCTCGTCCAAGGGTCGGTAGAAGTCACGAGTATAGAAACGAAGAAAATATTCCAACTTAAACCCGGCCAGCAAGCCATCAGCAAGTCTGATGGTGAGCTATCAATCGTACCTGTAGAACCCCAAGAATATACATCTTGGAAGGACGGCATTATCCAATTCAATGGTTATGAACTCTCGGAAATCCTCCGTCAATTAGAAAGATGGTACGACGTTGATTTCGGAGAAATACCTGCAGGAATAAAATCCGACAGACTGTTTGGGCGGATACAAAGAGATGTACCCCTCAATGATGTATTGCAAACTCTTAGAGACAATTATAATACTATTCAATTCAAAATAGATGGAAGGAGGATTATGATATCACGTCAATAACGCTATTCCGAAGATCATTTACCTGACAAAAAAACCGGAGGTGCTACGAACACTTCCGGCCGATGTTAGATAATACATAAAAGCTGTGTAACTATTTATAAACCTAACAATACAAAAGTATGAATAATATTGTTTATGCCAATGCCAATGTCACAGGGAATTGCCGTGTGCCTGGAATTGGTTGTCAACCGCATATAATATGGCTTATCATGAAGTTAACTCTATTCCTCACCCTGCTGTTGACCTTTCATGTAAGTGCAAATACCCTTGCACAAAAGGTAAATCTTGATGTAAGTGGTGCTGCATTTCGAACTGTCATGATGACTATACAGCAACAGACCAACTATTCTTTTGTTGCGAGAGAGGCATTATTAAAAAAGGCCAAACCAATTTCAATAACCATCAAGTCGAAAGAGATTTCAGAAGTCCTGCCATTACTATTTGAGGGACAGCCATTCACCTATCACGTCAACGGAAAGGTCATCACCTTAAAGGAGATCAGCGAGACAAAAAAAGCAGAAGCAATTCCGGTATCTGATGGGGATATGCTTCAACAAACCATCCATGGAAAGGTAACGAATGAAAAAGGCGAACCTATCCCGGGTATAACAGTCACGGTAAAAGGTACCAACATAGCCACGAAAACAGACAATAACGGAGATTATCAGATTAATGTCCCGTCCGCAAACGATATCCTGCTGTTTACGGGAATTGGACTTACCCCTCAAGAAAGACCGATCGATACATCTGGAATGGTGAATGTAACCTTAAAGGAGATGCTTAGCAGTCTTGAAGAGATTACGGTCGTCGTGGGGTATGGTACGCAGAAGAAAGTGAATCTAACAGGAGCCGTAAGCCAGGTTTCTGGTGAGGACTTTGCCCAGCGCCCTATAACACAGGTGTCACAAGCCTTGCAGGGAGCAATCCCAAATGTCAATGTAACTTTTGGATCGGGAAGACCGGGCACAAGCGGTAGTGTAAACGTACGTGGAACGACCTCAATAAATGGGGGAGGACCACTGATTCTGATTGACGGTATTTTGGGAACATTGGACCGTGTCAACGTGAACGATATCGAGTCGATTACAGTGCTAAAAGATGCATCCGCCGCAGCTGTATATGGTGCGCGTGGTGCATTTGGGGTGATCTTGGTGACGACTAAAAGTGCCAAAGAAGGTAAAACGAATATTTCCTATACCGCCAATGCGGGATATACGACACATGCCGTAAATACCGACTTTATTACTTCCGGATACTGGAATGCCAAAATCACGGATGAAGCGATGTACAATGCGTTGGGTTACGGGACTACCCGATATTCCGAGGAAGATTATGAAGAACTCTGGGCGCGTGTCAACGACAAAACCGAAAATCCCGATCGACCCTGGGTCGTCGTCAAACAAAATGGAAGTGGGGATGATATGTACCGCTATTATGGGAATTTTGACTGGTTTAATTATTTTTATGATGACAAGCGTCCAAAACAGGAACACAATCTAACGATATCCGGCGGAAATGACAAAACCCGATATTCCATAACGGGTGCCACGTCCAAAGAACAAGGGATTTTTAACGTCAATCCGGATCAGTACAGGAGGCATAATCTGCGTGCAAAGGTGGAAAGTGATGTCAGAGATTGGCTCACGATAAGCAATAATATGCATTTTTTTAAATCGAAATATGATTGGCATGGGTTGTCCACCAATTTCAATACGGTATCAAACAATGTGAGTAACGACCCGATCTACCAATACCATCCAGCGTATGTGCCCCGAAATCCGGACGGTACACTGACAGGTTATTCGGGTATCAATAGTTATCCGATCGGATACGGTATGCACAATGCTTTGGAAAGCGGTACGATGAAAGGCCATAGTAACCATACAGAAATGACGAATACGACAGAGGCCGTATTCAAGCTTATGAAAGGATTGACTTTGACGGGCAACTACTCCTACCGGGAGTTTCGATCGGAATATTCGTATCGCCAAACGCCGCAGTATTATTCTAAATATCCGGGTGTTTTGGAAAGAAGCAACTTAGGGGCGCTTTCCGTGGATCGGCTCAACGAAAACATGACGAAATATTATTGGAACTTTATCAATATTTTCGGTAACTATGAAACAAGCTTTGGCGACCATAATCTTAGCGTGATGGCGGGGTTTAACCAAGAAGACCGTACATACAAGCGCATGGGCGGTATCGGTGATAAATTGTTGTCCGAATCATTGAATGACTTTGATCTGGTGGTGGGAAATAAACAACTGAGCGGTGGTGCTGATGAATGGGCGGTACGTGGCGGCTTCTATCGACTGAATTACAATTTTGCGGGGAAATACCTCTTTGAAGCCAGCGGCCGTTACGACGGGACATCACGATTCCCACAACATAGCCGGTTTGGTTTCTTCCCCTCTTTCTCGGCTGGATGGAGGCTGAGTGAAGAGCGGTTTTTTGACAATATACGTCCCCTCGTGAATAATCTGAAGATCAGGGCGTCTTACGGATCACTCGGGAATCAGGAAGTGGGTACCTACGAATACATCGCTTCTATGGAAACAGGTCGTCAGATCGACTACTTGGTGGATGGACAACGGTTGAGTGTAACCGATCCTCCGGCACCTGTAGCGAATACACTGACTTGGGAAAGCATCACCACAAGCAATCTTGGTCTGGATTTGAATATGCTGCGGAACCGACTTTCGGTGGAAGCGGACTTTTATATCCGCGATACACGGAAGATGCTGAGTGTCGGTCAGCAACTGCCCGGTGTGTTTGGCGCCGGCGAACCGCGTATCAATGCGGCCGACCTCCGCACGAAGGGTTTCGACCTCACCTTAGGCTGGAACGATAAGTTCCAGCTGGGAGGAAAACCTTTTTCCTACAATATCCGCGGTGTCCTGTCCGATTATACGGCGCGCATCACCAAGTTCGAAAATCCGGATGGACACCTTGGTTCCCATTATGTGGGCAAACAGTGGGGCGAAATCTGGGGGTACACATATGATGGTTTCTTTAAAACCACAGAAGAAGCACAGGCTTGGGCTTCCATCGTGAATCAGGATCAAATCAATAAACGCCGTGTGGCCGCACCTACGGCCGAACTCCGCATGTTGCAGGCTGGCGATATCAAGATTCTGGATCTGAATAACGATGGTATCATTAATTCTGGGGCCAATACCCTGGATGATCCCGGAGACCGGAGAATCATTGGAAATAGCCTGCCGCGGTACTCGTATGGGCTTACCTTGGGGGGAAGTTGGAGCGGAATAGACATGACTGTTTTCTTCCAGGGGATTGGTCGTCAAAATTGGTATCCGAACCTCGAAAGTCAGGCTTTTTGGTCGGTATATGCCCGTCCTTATGATTCGTTTATCCCGATTGATTTTCCGAGTAAGGTCTGGTCCCCCGACAATCCTAATGCTTATTTCCCATTTCTGCGCGGATACACGGCACAGAACTCGGAACTGTCCGTAGCCAATGATATGTATTTGCAAGATCTGGCTTATCTTAAACTTCGCAACATGACTATCGGATATACTTTACCCCAAACATGGATGGATCGTATTAAGGTAAATCGGTTGCGGGTGTATGTGAGCGGAGAAAACCTGCACACCTGGACAAAGCTGAAAACGGACTATATGGATCCGGAATCGGTCATGTCCGATCCTACAGGCCGGAGCTACCCTATGGGAAGGGTCTATTCGTTTGGCGCACAATTAACTTTTTAGTACAAACGCATTAAAATTGAACAGAATGAAGAAGATATTTCACTATATCGCTATATGCATAACTGGATTCGCAATATCCTGCAACGATAGCTATCTGGAGCGTTATCCGCTGGCGGAGCTGGCACCGGAAAACTATTTCCGTAATGCACAGGAACTCCAGAACTATACGAATGCATTTTATGATCTTTTGCCGGATGCGCTGGACATCCATTACGCGACACCAAACCAAGCGGATGACGAAGCCCGGAATACGCTGGCGGATGAAATTCGAGGTTCGCGTATCACCCCCGGCAGTGGAGGCGGCTGGTCCTGGAGTGCCTTAAGACGTATCAACCTTTACCTCGCCTACTCGCACCAATGTGAGGATGAGGCAGCCCGCTTACTGTATGATGGGATAGCCCGGTTTTTTAGAGCCTATTTTTATTTTGATAAAATAGTACGTTTTGGTGATGTGCCCTGGTATGATTCCGTGCTGGGCGTTGATGATGAAGGATTAAAAAAACCTCGGGATTCTCGAAAGGAGGTGTTTGCAAAAATGTTGGAAGACATTGATTTTGCCATTGAGCATGGTCAGACACAGAAAAGCGCACAGCTGATTACCAAATGGACAGCGCTGGCGCTGAAATCGCGTATGTGCCTGTTTGAAGGAACATTCCGCAAGTACCATGGTCTGGGCGACTGGCAGGAAATCCTGCAAGAAGCAGTTAAAGCATCGGAGCAGTTGATGGCAGGGCCTTATAGCATCTATACCAGCAGTCCCGATAAAGCATACCAGGAGCTGTTCATAGCTGATGAGCCTATCGCAGCCGAAATGATCCTGGCACGGCAATATACGGAGGCCGTACCACTTATACATGCCGCGAACTTTTATATCCTCTCCGCTTCGTATGGCAGACCTGGTATGCAAAAGTCTGTCGTAGACAGTTATCTGATGACGGACGGTAGCCGCTTTACGGATATACCGGGCCATGAGACGATGCAGTTCTATGAAGAAACCCAGGATCGGGATCCCCGTATGGCGCAGACGATCCGGACACCGGGCTATAGACGGATCGGAGGCACCCAGGATGTTGTCCCGGATTTTGCGACCTGTGTGACAGGGTATCAGTATGTGAAGTATATCCTGGCGCCTAGTTACGATGCCGGACGGAATGTCAATGATATGCCTATATTCCGGTATGCTGAAGTGCTGTTAAACTTTGCCGAAGCTAAGGCGGAGCTGGGCTCTCTCTTGCAGCCGGATATTGACCGCAGCATCAAGCTGCTACGCGATCGGGTGAATATGCCTAATTTAAACCTATCTGCTGCCAATGCCAGTCCGGATCCGTATCTCGTTTCCGAATACCCCAACGTAACGACGGGGAAAGATATGGGCGTTATACTTGAGATCCGCCGTGAGCGCCGGATCGAGCTTATCAAAGAAGGACACCGCTACCGTGACCTAATGCGCTGGAAAGAAGGCGCTCGGCTGGCTAAGCCTTTTTATGGAATGTATTTTCCGGGTGTAGGCGAATACGATCTGGATCATAACGGCACGATTGATCTGGTCATTTACCAGGGCAGTGCACCTACCCCGGTGCCGGGCAGGCAATACCAACGGCTTGGCGAACTTGTCCTGGAAAATGGTACTGCTGGTGGACGGATCGTTAATTTTCCCGATATCACCAAGCAATGGGATGAGTTAAAAGATTACCTGTATCCTATACCACTGGAAGAGTTGACGTTAAACCGGGCACTGGATCAAAATCCGTACTGGGATGACGTTGATGATATTGAGGGTAATAAAGAGTAGGTTGAAAATAAAAAAAATTAAACAGATGAAAACAAGAAATTTAACGCAATTACTCTTTTTGATGTTCCTGACTGTTACAGCGTGCAAAAGCAGCGGCGAGTTTGATCCGGGGCCTTTTGCAGGAGGTGATAAAGGCGATAAAACCTTACTGAGCTTTCAGGTGTCGGATGCATCCGGAGATCCTATAGAAGGTGCTTACGTGGTGTCGTATCGGCAATTACCACCGATACATATCCGGGTAGGCGAAGGGTATACGGATCCGCAAGGGGAAATACAATTGGAAGATCAGACGCATTCTGAAAAGGGTTACGCGACTGTTGTTGCTCCCGGATACAACTCCAAAAAGGTAGTACTTAACGTAGAGCAAAAACAGGAAAATACTATTCAAGTGACGTTGGCTGACCAAGATGTGCTCAAGGTGATGAGCTACAATATATTGGAAGGGTTTAAAAATGACGCGAAGTTACGACAGGATTTTGCCAGTTGGGTCGCCACGTATGACCCCGATATCATCCTGTTTCAGGAGGCACGTAGTTTTACGGATGCCTCATTTACCACGTTCGCCAAAACTTTTGGACACGACTATGCCGTGCTGTCGAAAACATCGGGCTTCCCGACAGGTATCACCTCCAAAGAACCCATCACGGATATTCGAAAGGTAATACAAGCAGGGCTGCTGCACCATGGTTATGTGACCGGTGTCACTTCGGGTATACGGATATTTTCGGTTCACCTCTGCCCCTTTGAGGTGAATGATGAGCGAAATATCAATAAGATTGACCGGAAAGATGAAATAGCCATTATCATGAATGACGCGACGGATTACGCAAGTGTCCCGGTTATTTTTGGGGGAGATTTGAATTCGCATAATACATTTGACAGCGACAGTTATGGACCGGGATTCCGCTATGCGGATAGAGACCATGCCGTTTACAATACGATTAAGGAGAATAATTTCTACGATACCTACCCGTTGCTCAACAGCGATTTTAAAGCGACTGCACCGGTAGCAGAGATCGCGGTGAATGGCCCCAATAGAGGATACCGAATAGATTACATATTTGCAAATAATCCTCTAAAAAATGATGTCGTCTTTTCGGATATTCTACAAACCGTCTATACGGACAAATTTTCCGACCACTATCCGACATACATGGAGATCAAAAAATAAAACGAATGATGAGAAATAAAAATATATTTTTCGCATTGCTGCTTATGATTCCTATGGCGCTTTCGGGACAACAAAAGTTGGGGGTATTATCCTACAATGTGCTCAAGGGCTTTCAGGCGGATTCGGTCATTCAGAATACGTATATCAACTGGGTAAAAGATTTGGCACCGGACATGGTGGCCTATCAGGAAATGAACGGTTTTACACAGACAAAATTGGAAGAATTCGCAGCACAGTACGGTCATCCTTATGCCGTGTTATCTAAAGTGAAAGGTTTTCCGGTTGCGCTTACATCGAAATACCCGATTGTAAACGTACAAAAGGTCGTTGACAACATGTGGCATGCCTATATCTATGCGAATGTAGATAACATACATGTCTTTATTTTGCATCTATCACCTTTTAGCTACCGAAAACGGCAGGCAGAGATTGCTGAGATCTTGGCGCGGGCAGCACTGATACCCCACGATCAACCGATTATGATTATGGGTGACTTCAATTCGCTAGCGGTCAGCGATAGCACGGCATACAATGCGTCATTTTTGGAAAACGAGAAAGAAGTGGAGAGAAAGCGGGAAATCGTACAGAACCTAAATAATGGACAGCTGGACTTTTCTGTGACCAATGCGATGATCGGTGCTGGTTTTCATGATTGCCTACGCTTGTTTCATAAGACATTCCAACGTAGTATAGCTACAAAAAAGTACGCGCGTAATTTTGAGAAGCGTATAGACTACGTCTGGGTAAATGATGTGTTGGCTAAACAGGTGAGGAACGCGGATATCATTTATGATGCTGTAACGGACAGTATATCCGACCATTATCCGTTATATATCGAAATCGAAACTAAACAATAACCGTTATGTTAAGTAAAAAATATTTTAAACAGCTATTATCTCCCGTTTTTGGGGGAATATATACACTCGTTTTGCTCCTTACCATAGGAGGGTGTAGTAAAGAGTTGGAGATGGCTGAGACATTGGAAGTGAGTAACCTAAATCCTACTGTCCGTGCCGCGGGGGGCACCATTTCCCTGGATATCGCCTCCAATGCTTCATGGAAAGTCGGCAAAATGGAGGCCTCTTGGTTGCATGTAGAAAATACCGAAGGAGAAGGCGATGGGCAAATACGCTTGTCGTATGATGAAAATGACGCCGTTGAACCGCGAGCAATTGAGTTTTTTGTCGTCACCACGAAGGATGGTACATATCAAAAAATTGTCTTCACGCAATTGGCTACCGATCCATTTATCGAACTGGGACAGGATGAACTTGAAGTCGGATCGCGGCCGCGAAGTCATGAGATTCAGCTGAACACCAACATTCCTGCCGGGGCAATCCGTACGGAAATCTTGTACGATCAACAAGAAGAAGATTGGGTAGTGGGCGTAAATATGGAGAACGGATCGCTTAAATTTCAAACCATATTGAATAGCTCGGCAGAGGAGCGGGTAGCTAATCTTATTCTATCCTATGAAGATATATCCGGATCGGATCTGGAAGTGTGGGATAAAATAACCATCACACAAATGGCGAGTGGTAATGAACCACCATCCGAAACTGTGGAATTTAGCTATGTGAAAGGACTACCATTAGGCGAGATCGTTGAAAATATATCCATTATTGGGAATATCGTTTCGACAGGGGCTTCGAATAACTTTAAGAAAAATACGTATATCATCCAGAACGGTAACAGTTCTGCTATAGCTTTTGAAGGTATTGAAAATCTGACATTCGATAAATACGATAAGGTACATTTACTTTTGGATGGCACCCAGATCGAAACATTTGAAGACTGTGGTGTGCAGTACAGGGTCATTCGGGGTATCAGTACCGCAAATATATTGGAACGCACGGCAGATGCAGGTTTCTCGCCCAAGACTATGCATATCAGTGAACTGACCGACGAGCATTTACTGGCTGTTGTGACCTTAGAAGATGTGGAGTTTGCTATGCCGTATGGTGGGTATGCCAATTTCCATGAATGGTATATCACGCAATCATTTGCTGACTACCAAACGAAACATTATCCGGCACCAATCCGGGATATAAGTGGTAACGATATGTATCTTATCACGAACAAAGAGGTTACCTATCGTCGTAATTCCGTGCCCAAGGGGTCCGGTGCTATTACTGGTTTGGTAGTCAAGATCACGGATAGCGCGTATGGCAATTTGGGTCAATATTCTATCCGTCATCTTGAGGAGTCGGATATTGCCCTCAATCCAAATAGATCTAACAGTTTTTCAGAGACACTGGTCGAATGGGAACTTGGGACAACAACTGGATTTCCTGCTGCTTCAGCCTTTCCAAATGGAGCTGCTCCTGTACCTCCCACAACGGGGGCTTCTACCGCAGTTTTGGAAAAAGATGGCGGCTATGGGTTTTATTCGGGATATACTGCGGGTGGAGGAATGTACCTTGCGCCTAAGTATAGAGGGGATAAAGCAGGTTCCGGTACGGATATCACCGCTTCTGCTCATAATGCAAATATGTGGGGGACAGGTCGATATTGGATTATGGAAAATGTATCTACATTGGATATTACGACTTCGCTTTCGTTGCAGTTCGAAACGAATAGTATCAATATCACCGGTCCACGGGATTTCGCTGTCGAATATTCGTTCGATGGCACAAGCTGGACTCGTATAACTACTTACGAAGTGATAGGTCAGATTGCTTCAAGTGGCATACAGGATCATGTTGTCGTCGGTTATAAAGTGTACACGTATCCCCTGCCGAACGAGTTACTCAATAAGCCAGAGATAAAAATCAGATTACTGAATATCACCAATACGTCCGTAAACGGTGGTAATACAGCGATTCCGTCAGGAACAAATCGACTGGGGTATTTCTCGATAAAGTATAATAAATGATAATCTAAAAAATAGTTTTTAAGGGTGTCTCGTAGTTTGTCCTATATAAATGTACGAGACACCCTTGTTAATAAAGAAAGCATGGATAAAATAAAAATAATATTCAAAAGCATATTATATGTCGTTTTCATGGTCTTATCCGTTGCCTGCGCCAAGGACGGCGGCTCCCCAGAAGACAAAAAAGAGGATGAAACAGATAAGTTGACGGCTCCCTATAATAATGCCAACATTCAATACGAAGGCCGTGTAGATATAAAACAACAGGATGGGGCTTATCTGTATTGGCCTGGAACGGCGGTACGGATGAAATTTTCCGGAACGGGCGTAAAGGCGGTCCTGCGGGATTTTAGTTCCAACAATGACAATTATTTTCAGATTATTATCGACGGAAGTCCACGTGGTAAGCTCAAGCTTGATAAAACAAAGCGACAGTATACGTTGGCCAGCAACCTGGGGGGAGGAGAACATGAGGTTGAATTATTTAAAATCAACCACATGAATGCAGGATATGCCCGGGGATATTCGGTGTTTTACGGCTTTGATGTAATCGGTGACGGCGAGGTGCTGGATGCCCCTTCTTTGAAAGAAAGGAAAATAGAGTTTTATGGTAATTCCATTACCTGTGGACGGTCCAATGAAGACAATACCGGAGCGGACAGCCCAGCCAGTGAATATGAAAACAACTATTTAGCTTATGGTGCCATAACGGCAAGACATTTTGAGGCACAATATCATTGTATTGCGATGAGTGGTATTGGAATGACTGTCGGTTATACCGATGTCATCATGCCGGAGCTCTACGACCGGCTAAACCCGCTTGAGGGTAGCCGTAAGTGGGATTTTACAAAATATGTACCTGATATTGTTGTGATCAATTTACTTCAGAACGATGCTTCTATTCTGAACACCCCGGCCAACAATCCGAGTGAATTCCAAAAAAGATGGGGAGGTACACAACCCACCGATCAACAGCTTGTCACCAAATATCGGTCGTTTATAAGGACAATAAGACAAAAATACCCGCAAGCACATATTATATGTACATTGGGAAGTATGAATGCCGTCACCTTTAAAAACGGAAGATATGCAGATATCATAGCAGATGCGGTAGCAGCGATGAACGATAGTAAAGTCTATGTCCACCTGTTTGCCTATAAAGGCACATCGGGACATCCCAATGTGTCGGAGCATCGAGAGATGGCCAATAGTTTGATTGCTTTTATAGAAGATAATATCGATTGGTAGAAAGGATGTTGCAGATTTATCTGTATTTTTAGGATATGTCGCCGATACGAGATATAACAACGATCTGGGATGCCGCCATCGAGGCTGTGCATCCCTTTACATTAATGCGACGGTATATTGCCCTGGAAAAGAATGGTCTCCGGATAGCTGACACGAATCTGCCGTTCGGTACCTTCAGAAACATCTACCTTATCGGAGTGGGAAAAGCTTCGGCCGCTATGGCCGTAGAGGCCGAAAGAATTTTAGGATCCCACCTGACAGCGGGTCTGGTAACCGTAAAGCACGGACATGCACTTGCCGGGGAAAGGATACGCATATTGGTTGCTTCGCACCCTGTGCCCGATGAGTCTTCCGTTTATGCGGTGGCCGAGACGCTGGAATTTCTGAAGCAGGTGGCGGAAGAGGATGCTGTCATCTTCCTGCTCAGCGGTGGGGCTTCCTCCTTATGGTGCGATATCCCTCCGGAACTGCGTATGCAAGAGCTTAGCCTTACCTACGATGTCTTGATAAGATCAGGTGCTACGATTGAGGAGATCAACAAGATCCGCAAACATCTGTCGTTGGTAAAAGGTGGACAGCTGCCCCGTTATTGTAAGGGAAGATTGTTTTCACTGGTGATCAGTGACGTTCCGGGCGATGACCTGAGCATTATCGGCAGTGCACCGACCTATCCGGACACCTCCACTTTTGCGGAAGCCCTGGCGATATTAAACCGTTATGATACCTCATCAGAAATTCCAAAAAATGTGATACAGTATTTGGAAAACGGAGCAGGTGGGCTGATACCGGAAAATCCAAAGCCGGATGATCCGATTTTTTCCAGGGTAACCAATACGATCGTGGGGTCCAACCGGGTAGCGCTTTCGGCAGCGGCAAAGGCTGCAGAAAGGCTTGGGTATCACGTGTACCTGTCCGACCGGCTCATTACGGGAAACACGGAATCGGAAGCCCGGCAATTCGTTGGTCAATTAGTAGAGGGTGATATAGACAAGCCCTGCTGTTTCATACAGGGCGGGGAAACCACTATCAATGTCACGGGCAATGGAAAGGGAGGAAGGAATCAGCATTTTGCCTTAGTTGCCTTAGCGGAACTCAGCCGGTTGAGAAATAAGATAAATGCTGATGATGTCGTCTTGTTGAGTTGTGGCACAGATGGCACTGACGGCCCTACTGATGCTGCGGGAGCTATCGTAAGTTTTGAAACATTGGATGAAGTAACCCGGACTGATATATCGATAAATGAATACCTTGATAACAACGATTCATACCATTTTTTTGAAAAGGTAGGTGGGCTTGTCCGTACTGGGCCTACACAGACCAATGTGATGGATATACAGCTCATGATTGTAGTTTAAAAATAAAAGCTTTTATGCTCTCGATAATGATTTTACTGGTGGCGGTGGGCTTCGTGATATGGAGTACCGCGCATAAGAAGCTAAACCCGTTCTTTGCTCTGGCCCTGGCGGCTTTGGGCGTAGGCCTGTTGAGCGGTATCGGCCTGAACGAAGTGGTCGGACAGATGAAGGCAGGCTTTGGCCATACGATGGAGAAGGTTGGGGTCTTGATCATATTGGGTACTACCCTGGGTATCCTGCTGGAAAAGACAGGGGCAACGGTCAGTATGGCGGAATACATCCTGAAGAAGGTGTCCGAAAAGAACGCACCGTTGGGCATCGCCCTGACGGGCTATATCATCGGCTTTCCCATCTTTTGTGACAGCGGCTTTATCGTCCTGAACGGGATCAACCATTCGATCGTCAAGCGGACGCACTGGACAATGGTGGTCATGGCGACCGCACTGGGCACTTCCCTGTATGCCGTGCATTGCTTGGTGCCGCCACATCCCGGTATTACGGTTGCGGTGGAGACGGCAGGGGGCGATTTTGGCATGGTCATCCTTCTGGGAGCTCTGCTTGCGGTTCCGGCAACAGCTGTGGGTCTGTTGTATGCCTATTGGGGCGGCAAACGGGTTGCAGATGATTATGCACCGCTGGCAGATAGCGGTGAAGTGAGGGCGGAGCGGAAACTGCCTCCGGTAGGTCTGTCCTTTGTCCCGGTCGTGCTTCCGGTCGTGCTGATCGGATCAGGTGCATCTGTCAAGCTGCTGATAGAATACACAGCGGGCGGTGGAACTTTTGAGCGTGTCCTGCTATTTTTGGGGGACCCGATCATCGCGTTGGGGATAGGTGTCCTTGCGGCTCTGCTGCTGTTGAGGAAAGAAGACAAGGGGCATCTGTCACACTGGCTGACCGAAGGTGTGGAGAAAGCAGGTGGTATCCTGGCCATTATCGGTGCGGGAGGTATGTTCGGAGAGATACTGCAACGCTCGGGCGTTGCAAGTGATCTGGGGAATATGTTGACGGGGGCATCTTTGGGGGTGTTTTTTCCTTTCCTCATCGCTGCATTCATGAAGACGGCCCAGGGATCGTCTACTGTTGCTGTGATCACAGCTGCTGCTTTGGTAACACCATTGCTGAAGGACCTGGGGCTGGATAGCCCGTTGGAACTGACCATGGCTATACTCAGTCTTGGAGCAGGGAGCATGTGCGTGAGCCATACGAACGATGCCTATTTCTGGGTGATCAACCGTTTCTCTAACCTGAGTACGGCATCGACCCTGAAGGTATACTCTGTGGCGACATTGCTTATGGGCGTAGTTACACAACTATTGATATGGTGTATCTTGCTGGTTTTTTAAGAGGGATGGGTGGAACATCGATTGCTAAAAAAACAACAAAGCCCGTCCATTAAATGAACAGGCTTTGTTCGCATAGCAGTACAGTCTAAATACTTAATACTTAATACTAAGTCCTCAATACCAAGTACTAACCTACGCCCCTAACTGTACGCGTTTGAAAGCAGTAACAGTTAATCCTTTGGATACTGAATCCAAGAATTGAGCGATATTTTTAGAAGAATCTTTCACAAACTCTTGATTCAACAATGTGGTATCTTTAAAGAATTTGTTCAATTTTCCTTGCGCAATTTTCTCTGCCATTTCAGCAGGTTTACCTTCGGCAATAATTTGCTCTTTAGCAATAGCAATCTCACGATCGATTGTATTTTGATCTACACCATCTTTATCAATAGCGATAGGGTTCATAGCAGCAATTTGCATAGCCACGTCTTTACCAGCTTCTTCAACTCCTGCAACATCAGCAGATAAGCTTACCAATACACCTAAACGGTAGTTTGCATGGATATAAGCAATAACTTTCTCGCCAGTTACCGTTTCATAGTTAGAAACATCGATTTTCTCACCAATAACACCCGTTTGTTCGATCAAGGCATCAGCAATTTTCTTTCCGTCTATTTCTAACCCTTTTAGATCTTCCAGTGAAGCCGGTTTGTTTTGTAAAGCTACGGCTGCAATTTTCTCCGCGAACGCTACGAAATCTGCATTTTTAGCTACGAAATCTGTTTCACAGTTTACCTCAACAACTATACCTGACTTGCCATCAGCTGAAGCCTTTGCGATAATGACGCCCTCATTCGAATCGCGGTCTTGACGACTAGCGGCTACTTTAGCACCTTTTTTGCGTAAGTAATCCACAGCAGCGTCGAAATCACCATTAGCTTCGACTAAAGCTTTTTTACAATCCATCATACCAGCGCCTGTTTGTTGACGCAATTTGTTTACATCCGATGCAGAAATTTGTACTGACATGTTATTTTTCGTTTTTATAAAATTACAATTGAACTATTTAGATAGCTTTAAATTAACAATAAGCTATTACTAAATAGTATGAATAAGAAAAACCGGAAAGACGTGGTACGGTTAAGGAAGCAGATCTTCCAGAAACCAACACTTGTCTATCCGGCTTTATATAGAATGTTTATTATTCTACGTCTTTCGCTTTACGAGTGCGTTTTCCTGGAGTAGCCGCTTCCGCTGTAGTTGCTTCTGCTGTAGCAGCCTCACCATTGTCGATAGCTGCTTTCGCTGCTGCAGCTTCTTTTTCCGCATCTTCTTCTTTGTCGCGTTTGCGCTCTTCTAGTCCTTCTTGAATAGCTTTTCCAATAATAGCTGATATCAGGCTGATGGATTTTGTCGCATCATCATTTGCAGGAATTGGAAAATCGATACTTGTAGGATCAGAGTTGGTATCTACCATCGCAAAAGTAGGAATGTTCAACTTCAACGCTTCAGTTACTGCGATGTGCTCTTTTTTCACATCCACAATAAATAAGGCAGCTGGCAAACGGTTTAAGTCAGCAATACCTCCTAAAAGGCTTTCCAACTTAATACGCTCGCGTTGAATCATCAACTTCTCTTTTTTGGACAACACATCATATGTGCCATCTTTTTGCATTTTGTCGATATTCGACATTTTTTTGATAGACTTACGCACTGTTGCGAAGTTTGTAAGCATACCACCCAACCAACGCTCTGTCACGAAAGGCATATTAACAGCCTTCGCTTGTTCAGCGATGATCTCTTTCGCTTGTTTTTTCGTAGCTACGAATAAAACTTTACGTCCTGATTTTACGATTTGTTTGATAGCTGAAGCAGCTTCTTCCAATTTCGTAAGGGTTTTGTTTAAGTCTATAATGTGGATACCGTTGCGTTCCATGAAAATGTACTTAGCCATTTTCGGATCCCATTTACGTGTAAGGTGACCAAAGTGAACACCTGCATCCAATAAATCTTGATAAGTAGTTCTTGCCATTTTTTGAGCCTCCTTTGATTAACGTTTACTGAATTGGAATTTTTTACGTGCCTTACGACGTCCTGGTTTTTTACGCTCAACCATACGGTCGTCGCGTGTTACCAATCCTTTTGCACGTAATGCTGGTTTTACTTCTGGGTCAAGCTCGATCAAAGCTTTGGCAATAGCCAAACGCACTGCTTCGGCCTGGCCTTTAACACCACCACCATTCACGTTAACTTTCACATCAAAGTTTGTTAATGACTCCGCTACATTTAATGATTGTGTAACGATGTATTGCAAAGGCAATGTTGGAAAATATACTTTGTAATCTTTACCGTTTACGGTAATGTTTCCGCTACCAGCACCTAAGTAGATACGAGCAACAGCGGTTTTTCTTCTTCCTGAAGTGTTAGTTGTTGACATAATTGTTCTCCTTAAAATTTAACTGGTTTTGGACTTTGAGCCTCATGTTTGTGCTCTGTACCCGCATAAACGTATAGGTTTTTAAATAACTGACGACCTAAACGATTCTTAGGTAACATACCGCGTACCGCTTTTTCAATAATGCGTTCCGGATGTTTTTCCATTAGTTCTTTCGGAGAAACAAAGCGCTGACCACCGGGGTAGCCTGTGTAGCGAACATAAACTTTGTCGCCCAACTTGTTTCCTGTCAACCTAATCTTGTCTGCATTGATAACAATGACGTTATCTCCGCAGTCTACGTGTGGGGTAAATGTAGGCTTGTGCTTCCCACGAATTACTTTCGCAATCTCGCTGGCCAAGCGCCCCAAAATCTCGCCTTCAGCGTCAACAACAATCCATTCCTTGTTAACGGTGTTTTTGTTGGCAGAGACAGTTTTGTAACTTAACGTATTCACTTGCTTTCGATTAATTTATTAATATTTCTAATATATCCACATGTATTCACTACAAGCGGACTGCAAAGGTAGGAAAGATTTTTTTGAATTTGAAATGTTTTTTTATTTCAAACCAACCGCTCTTTAATCTGTGTCAGGAAAGAACTACCGATTGGAATTGTATGTCCGGCGACTTGCATTTGGCTTCTTTCCAGTTTGTCCATAAGATTACAGTTGACAATAAAGGAACGGTGTACTTGTAAAAACTGTTCTTCCGGTAACAGACATAGGACTTCTTTCAAGGTGACACGGCTTAAAAACTCCTCATTGCGCAGTACATATCGCATATAGTTCCCTGTTGCTTCTACATACAGCAAGTCTTCCAATGTTATACGTATCACATCAAAACCATGCTTGATGAAGATGTGTGTAACAGAGTCTTTCCTACTTTCTAGAACTTCTTTTACCTTGTGACAGGCTTTCAAAAACCTGTGTAGAGGAAAAGGTTTGAGTAGATAATCAATAGCTTCCAATTCGAAACCTTTTACAGCATGTTCTGAATAAGCCGTTGTAAATACCAACAATGGTTTTTTTACGAGGCTTTCGTAAAATTCTATTCCCGAAATATCCGGCATCTTAATATCCAGAAATATAAGATCCACATCATTGCTGGCCAGGTAGTCAATAGCTTCCAAGGCGTTTATGAAAGAAGCTTCCAAATGCAGGAATGGTGTCTTTTCCGCATATCTACCTATGATTTCCAAAGCCATAGGTTCGTCGTCTACCGCAATTGCTCTAATCTGCATAGCTTTCTAATTCAGTATAAATGCCTGATTATTCTTCATGATCAAGACCTAAAGTTAAAAAGATAAAAAATTCTCTTTGCGTTTGTTCGATATTTAATTGATGCGTATGCGGATAAAGAAGGTGTAATCTTTGCTTCACATTCTCCAGCCCGATCCCGGATTGGGCGCTCTCCAAATCGCCTTCTAAGCCTCTTGAATGTATGCTGTTATACACGCTGAGTTTTAGAATCTCCCCATCCAGCTCCAATTGCACCCTGATCCAGGACTGCTGCGCAAAACTTATCCCGTGTTTGAAAGCATTCTCCACAAATGGAATAAGTAGCATAGGCGCTATATAATATCTATCCAACACCTGATCTGGGATAATAGACGAGATTTCTATAGAAGGTAGATCGGCTATCCGCAGCTTCTGCAGATCGATATATTCTTTCAGATAGGCCAGCTCGCGAGAAAGCAGAATACGTTCCTGCTGATTTTCATGGATCATGAAGCGCATCATATCTCCTAATTTTTGTATACCTGTAGCCGTTCGTTCTGCATTTTCCTGTAAGGCCACCCCATACAGCGTGTTCATCATATTGAACAGAAAATGCGGGTTGACCTGTGATTGTAACAACTTAAGATCCGCTGATGTCCGCCCCAGTTCTTTCTGCAAGCCAAATACCTCCTTCCGCTGTTTACGCTGACCGAAATACAGCACATACGTCAGCGGAATAATTGCCCCACTGATAAAAAGCCCTCCTACAATCTGTAACCCATCAAAGGATGCATAGCGCCCTCTGGCGACCTGTAGTAACAACTCCATGCCGCTGGAAAATACGACCAAACAAACCAATCCCACCAGTAACGATAAAGCACCCAAGGTAGTCTTATTCAATTTATTCTTTTCTGCATACGGCAGCACCCAGTAGGTATGTAAGGCATATAGGCAATAGGCGTAAGGAATAGCCATGGCCGAAAATGTTCCTATTGCCGGAACAATTTGCACGACAATAATAAAGACAGCAATACCTATTGCCGCAGCTGCTCCTATTTCTTTCATCACCCTATGTCCTATACTTTTTTTACTGTTCAGCAAGAAACGTATTAATGTGTAGCGCAAACCCACATAACCTGATAATACAAGTAAAGAAACAAAGCTAAATCCAAAAGCAGGGCCGTAATAGTAATCCAAACCATGAGAGGGGTTCTCTTCAGCCCAATAAAACCCAAAGGACAATACAATCCATTCCAGCACAAAGGTAGCCAAAGTCAGTCCTACGCCCCAGTCGATCTTTCCCTCTTCAAAATAACGCGGCCATATATAATGTAAAAAGAAAACTGGTATTACTGTTCCAAATAAAAGCAATGACTCATATATCCAAAGGTTCGGATCCCCTTTTTTGTTGTCCAATACGACAACAAAGAAAAATACATACAAAGCAGCTAGAATAAAAAGCTCGATCCTTTTTATTTTTTTCTTCAATTTAAGATAATCTGTACGATTCATGTTTATAATTTTTTAATCAACAATAAAACGGAGTTGATGTTAGGGTCGGCGATTGTTCCCTGAAGACGACATATTTTTCCATTTTTTTGTGCTGAACCTGAAAAGGTGACTAGCATTAGGACAAACAATACTGTAATTCGAAAATTCATCTTTATCTTTTCTTTAAGTTTAAAACTCCTCAAAAATAAAAGGACAATAAAGGCTAGGCAAGTAAATGGGACGAAAACCCTTTTTTATGGGACGTATCTGGCTTGTCCTTGAAAAACGTATTTTTGCGAATACAATCGCAAAATTTATATTAATTTTGCGATTTTGGCTCCATACGGACGAGATACTGATCGGTGTCATCTTCAAATAATATCTGGACAACCCAGTTTTCTTCATGCGCTATGCGGATGAGTGTCCTCTGATCGAGGTAAAGCCATTTGAAAGGTGCCCCTTTATGCATTTTATATTCGTATTGGTATTCGATTTCACCAAAGTAATGTGTGGGCCTCGGAACCTTATACTCCTCATAAAGATAGGAAATGTCTGAGCTGTCGAAGATCAGTTGCCCTTTTTCGGTTAACAGGGATTTACAATGCGCGAGTAAGGCTCTGAATCCTTCGACTGTTTCTGCTAGACCGATACCGTTCATTAAAAATAATAACGTATCGTAACGTTGATCTTTCCATTCCAGGATATTGGCATGGAGTACGTTTTGTACACCCCGTTCTTGCATAATATTGCAGGCTATGGGCGATATATCTATCGCAGTTACATCCTGTTTCTTTTCTTGTAAATATAATGTATGCGTGCCGACACCTGCGCCCACATCCAATATTTTACCATCACACAAAGCTAGGGCGATAAATTCGAGTTCAGGAAGATCATCTTCTTCCCGAAAAAATACGTCTACAGGCATTTCCTCTGGATCTCCATAGGAGTTATGCAATAGGAGGGGGGCTGACAATGCACCTGTTTGAAAGTAGTCATACAAGGCTTCTCCATAAACGTCTCTATTCATGCTCGTCGATTTGTAGGTATTTAATGGCCATCTCAATCTCCTCGGGATCACCGGTGTGTTTTATCGCTTCGTCCGACAGCTTAATTACCGGTGTCCATTCACCCTCCTCAGGGAGTGTTTCCGTCATCTTAAGGACGATATTCATTCTTGGCACACCGACATCATTCGTGAAGTCTGTGCCTATTCCAAACGAGTAGCCAATTTTGCCTTTACAGAAGTAGGAGATCTTTTCGACTTTGTCGTAATCCAGTCCATCGGAAAAGATAATGGTTTTAGACAGAGGATCTATGCCTTTGCTACTATAATGATCGATAGTTTTTTGTGCAAATTCAATGGGGTCACCACTGTCATGGCGCACACCATCAAATAGCTTGGCAATTTTTTTGTCAAATTGTTTAAAAAACACGTCCGTCGTATACGTGTCTGATAACGCAATCCCCAGATCTCCTCGATACACTTCGGCCCAATGCTCCAATCCGAGAAGATTAGCCATCTTATAGCCATATTTGGCGGCATGAAACATAAACCATTCATGCGCATGTGTCCCGATGGGTCTGGTGTTATATTTCATAGCGAAATGAACATTGCTTGTGCCAATAAAAGTTGGGGATGGATGGTTTTTTAAGGTCTGGATAACGAGATCGTGCACCTCGTAGGAATATCGTCGTCGTGTGCCGAAGTCAGCAATGGTAATATCCAACTTATCATATTTATCCATTTTACGTCGGACGATGTTCACGACTTCTTCATTATTACCTCGCTGTAGCCCCGTCATTTCGTAGTATAACTGGCAGATTAACGCCATGATAGGCACTTCCCATAAGATTGTACGATACCAATAACCGTCGATATGTACAGCGAGATGTGAGCCGTGTTGCTGAATCTTCACTTCTCTTGGGTCATATCGATAGCCTTGGAGAAAATCAAAGTAAGTAGGGTCGATGTATGGGCAGATCTTGGCAAAAAACAGTTTCTCTTCCGGTGTAAGCTGGAGTTCTGCCAGACGACTAATCGCTTCTTTAAGGCGGTCGCTAAAACCTATTGGAAACTGATGCTGCCCCCGGTTGATAAATTGATACCTGGCTTTTGCATGCGGAAAGAGCTTAATGACGGCATACTGCATCGTGAACTTATAGAAGTCGTTGTCTAATATGGAATGAAGTCTTGCCATATGCTTAATAAGGGATATCTATAAATTTTCAATATACATAACAACAGCAATAAAAGTAGTAAAAGTAAATTTAATACGATCAAGTAATGACTCAGAAGCAAACACTTCGATTACGGGAAAATTTGCAAAGTTTGTTGAAAGGGGTGTTTAAACCTTTGTTTTTGAGTGTTTTGTTGCTTTTAAGAAGTGTTTGTTAGCGCATAAATAGTAACTGAAAACCGTAAATGGTAGTAGGAATTCACACCCAAAAACCCAAAAAAGCGTCACAAACACAATTGCTTCTGTGGCGGACACAGTATAGTTTGGCCCAGACAACATGTAGTTAATGGGAATCGCAGTACAGTTTGTCGCAAAAGCAATTGCTTTTGTCATAAAGTTGCTTGCCAATGAAGGTAAACGCACTTGCAGAGGGGCGACATTGACAACATAGAAGGCAAACGCAACACACATAGCGACAAAAGCAACACGATCTACACCAAACACAACACCGTTTACGACAAAGTGTGCATACATAGCACTCAGCTACACTGTGTCCGGAACAAACTGTGTTGCGTCCAAGACAGAAGCAATTGTGTCCGGAACAAACTTTTATCTATTTGGGTCGGATAATCTTCTGGACAAGGTACGCTCAGGTCTGTCGATGATGACTACTTTTTGTTGAGGCTTGAAGAATATTGTATGCGTTATACAAGCTATTCTGTCAGGGTCAAAGAAGGTTGCCTTTATGTCGGGGCTGATGTACTTTTACGCGAACCTTAAAGACTCCACATCCATTTTAGTCAGGAGAATGATAGAGTCAGCAACGTCTGTATTGCCGTGTTTTTTAAATAAAAGGGTGTGTTCTGAAAAACACACCCTTTAAGGTTTCAATTAAACAAAAAAACTATAAAAACTATCTTCTTCCTGTACCACTACGTTCGTTGCTTCGCCCCGAACGGCTTGAAGTTGTGCCTGCACTTGAGGATTGCCGGGCAGGGGTGCTTCTTTCTACACGAGGCGTACTTTGACGTGTTACGGCACTACTTGAACTATTAGCGCGGGTTTGATGTACCTGTTGCGTGGTCGTTCTTTGGCGGGTAGTCGGTTGTGTACGTTGTTGATTTCCCTCTTGCCGCTGTGCTTTAGGTGCTGACGAACCAGAATTGCTTCTTTCTGAACGATTGTTTTGAACACGCGTTTCACGTTGATCGTTCCTCTTTTGCACCTGTTCCCGCGGCTTCTGCTCTGCCTGACGGTTTGCAGGTTTTTCAGCGGGACCTGTCGTATTGCGATTGGTATTCTTTACCTCACGTGTACGTCTATTGCTTTCTCGTATGGTTGCTTTCCCGTTGTTATCGATATGCATCTCCCGTCTTGGGGCAGTACCTTCTGTAGTTCGGTTACTTGCTGCAGGTCGTATAGTTCCAGTGGTACGACTGACACCTGTTGATTGCCTATTGTCAGTGCTACGGGTGTTGTTTTGACTGCTTCTACTGGATGTCGCCCGATCGTTTCCACGAGTTTCGCTGGTTCTTCCTTCCACACGTCGAGTGGCTGTCCTGTTGGCATCACGATCGGGTCTATAGATCGATACGGATGTTCTATCCACTCTTGATGCACCCGGACGTGCCGATTGACGAACATTGTGCACTTGTATACGACGACCGATTGTTCTTTCCATATCCCGGCGTGAGGGACCACCATAATAGGTGCGGTTGTTGACGATATATGTATTGTTGATGATGGTCGTACGATTATAGATATTGGTTCGGCCGACATGGCTATACCGATATATATCTCGCGCGAAGATGCGTCTTGTTGGTGCAAAGATCCATAAGTTGATGGGAAGACCGACGGCAATATGGACTCCAACACGAGGCATCATCGGTGCCCATCCGTAATAACCATTACCTGAGCGCCATTCTACCCATGCTGGTCCCCATTCATAACCAGGCATCCATCCCCATCCTCGGTAGGATGTGTAAACCCACCGTCCATAATGAAACGGAGCCCATCCCCAGGCATAGTTCGATACCCAGGTGTTACCATATTCTGTCATAGCCCAATATCCATTGGTATTGTAAGGGCGGAAGCCCGAAGAAACATTTGGAAACCAAATATCACCATATTGGGGATCGTTTTCCCAGAAGCCATAAGGAGATAATTCGTTATAGAAAAGATCGAATGATACTTCTCCGTAGCCTTGGGCATTTGCTTTTGGCACAGAAAGAATACTGACTAGCATAATAACGGCTACCGTTATGATGGATGCGATGGATCTCTTTTTCATGGCTCTACCTCTTTTAGTTAATTTTGGTAGTATGACACTTCGCAAATAGCGAGGGTTTAAAAGGAGTAAGGTTTAATATGCTAGTGTTGCTGTTTTGTTACAAAGAATGGATACGAGATAAAGAGTTCATTTGAATCGCGGCTTGAGCGACTTAAATAATGACAAATATCACATTTATTCACACTGTATATCATTACAATGTCATCAAACTGTCTCTATTTTTACTCCGAAAAATCAACAATAAGAGTAATGTATTTAGAGCAGTTTAATTACGACAATAAAATTGTCCGCAATTTTGGAATTGCAACGGTAGTCTGGGGTATCATAGGAATGTCTGTCGGGCTTCTGATTGCCTTACAGCTGATCTGGCCAGCGATGAATTTTCTTAACCAATACACCACATTCGGTCGTGTACGCCCTGTACATACCAATGCTGTTGTATTTGCATTTGTAGGAAACGCCATTTTTATGGGCGCATACTATTCATTACAGCGTGTGCTCAAAGCACGGATGTATAGTGATGTGCTGAGCAAGATTCATTTTTGGGGATGGCAGCTTATCATTGTGGCATCGGCTATTACCCTGCCTTTGGGCTATACCACCTCCCATGAGTATGCCGAGATGGAGTGGCCTATCGATTTGGGAATTACACTTATATGGGTCGTCTTTGGTATAAACATGTTTGGTACGATTATCAAACGAAGAGAGCGACACATGTATGTAGCGGTATGGTTTTATATAGCCACATTTGTAACTGTCGCTGTATTACATATTGTAAATTCCATTCAACTTCCTGTAAGTATGTGGAAGAGTTTTTATGTCTATGCGGGTGTTCAAGATGCCTTGGTGCAATGGTGGTATGGACACAATGCGGTAGCCTTCTTTCTGACTACGCCTTTCTTAGGAATGATGTATTACTTTTTGCCCAAGATGGCAAATAGGCCGGTTTACTCTTACAAGTTGAGTATCCTGCACTTTTGGTCCTTAATATTTATCTATATATGGGCAGGGCCTCACCACTTGCTTTATACCTCATTACCTTCTTGGGTGCAGTCTCTAGGTGTGGTCTTTTCAGTGATGTTGATCGCGCCATCGTGGGGAGGAATGATCAATGGATTGCTAACGCTGCGTGGAGCATGGGACAAGGTCCGGACAGAACCGGTATTGAAATTTATGGTGGTGGCGTTGACCGCTTACGGTATGGCCACCTTCGAAGGCCCGATGCTGTCATTGAAGCAGGTTAATGCGATAGCCCATTTCACCGACTGGATTGTGGCGCACGTTCACGTAGGTGCCTTGGGATGGAACGGGTTTATGACTTTCGCGATCTTATATTGGCTAATGCCACGGATTTACAAAACACAGATCTATTCGAAGAAATTAGTAAACGTCCATTTTTGGATAGGCACTATAGGAATTTTATTCTATGCTATTCCTTTATATTGGGCTGCCGTTGTGCAAGGTTTGATGTGGAAAGAATTTACACCTGAAGGTGTGTTGAAATATCCCAACTTTCTGGCTACAACCTTAGAAATTCTTCCGATGCACATGATGCGTGCCTTAGGAGGAGCATTCTATCTGACAGGGGTTATTATCATGACCTACAACTTGGTGCGGACGATGAAAGGGGGTAAGCTCGTTGCCAATGAAGCTGCTGAAGCTCCTGCATTGGAGCCGGTGAAAGTCACCGAGCGTTCTTCACATCGCCGCTTAGAGCGCAAGCCGGTACTATTTATGGTCTTGGCGTTGATTGCGATATTAATTGGCGGTATTGTCGAGATGATACCGACCTTCACCATTCAGAGTAATGTGCCCAAGATAAAAAGTGTCCAGCCTTATACTGCACTAGAGTTGCAAGGTCGGGATCTGTACATCCGTGAGGGGTGTGTGAACTGTCATTCGCAAACAGTGAGACCTTTCCGCTCGGAAACGGCACGTTATGGCGAATACAGTAAAGCAGGGGAGTTTGTCTATGATCTGCCTTTTTTATGGGGATCAAAGCGGACGGGACCTGATCTACACCGCATAGGGGGTAAGTATCCGCATAAATGGCACTTTGATCATATGTTGGATCCGACGATTACTTCTCCGGGTAGTATTATGCCAGCCTATCCGTGGTTGATCGATCAACAGTTAGACAATAGTTCACTTAAGGCAAAAATGAATGCCATGCGTATTCTAGGTGTTCCGTATTCCAATGGAGATGTGGAGCATGCTGTCGCTGATGCGGAAAAGCAGGCCGACGAGATTACGAGAGACCTTGCTTCAAACCAAGTACAAGTACAATCGGATCGTGAAATAATAGCATTGATCGCCTATTTGCAAAGATTAGGTACGGATATTAAGGCCGAACCTAAAACTGCGGCGAAAGAAGATTAAATAAGAGGTTATTCAATAATACCAAATAGTATGTTCAAGCAAATAACAAACTTACAGGGTGACGAGATATATTTGATCGTGTCACTTTGGATATTCATCGTCTTTTTTGTGGCAGTAGGATGCATGTTGTTCTTTATGAAAAAAGACCATATCCAGTATATGAAAGAGATACCGTTCGATGAATCGGAGCAGGAAATCGATTATTCACCTGAAGAACACAAGAAACCATGAGTTTATATTTATCAGCAGCAGAGGCAACCGTATCGCCAGCAACTAGTTGGTTGTCTGGTTCGGGAAATATCTATACGGACATTTTGATCATCACATTTGTTATTGTAATGGTGGCATTGCTCGTGTTCGCGATTGTTATCCAACGTGCTATGCGCTCCATCTTGCAGATAACGATGCCTGAAGCGGTGGAACTGGAAGCCGAAAAAGTTCGTGTAGCCAAAATTAGAAGGCGCGAAAAATGGAAAAGCACGTGGAATAATATTTTGGGCCTGCACCGTCTGGAAGAAGAGAAGGACATCATGATCGATCATGAGTATGACGGCATTGTCGAGCTGGATAACCCTATCCCGGTCTGGTTTAATGTGCTCTTTTATTCGACTGTAGTTTTTGGGTTTATATACTTATTGGTGTACCATGTCTTTGGCTGGGGTATGAACCAAGATCAGGAATATATACATGAGGTAGCTCAGGCTGAAAAGGCGAAGTTAGCATATCTGGCTCAGTCAGCTAGTTTGGTCGATGAAAGCTCGGTAGAATTTAACGAGGCTTTAGCGCCCGCAGGTAAGGCTATATTTATGGCCAACTGTGCCGCCTGCCATGGAAACAATGGCGAGGGTACAATTGGTCCAAACTTGGCGGATCGGTATTGGTTGCACGGTGGTGAAATCAAAGATATCTTTAAGACGGTCAAATATGGAGTGCCTGAAAAAGGAATGGTACCGTGGGAACAAACATTGACACCGGCACAGATCGCTGAGGTAAGTAGCTATATCATTACGTTGCGCGACTCCAACCCGGCAAATGCTAAGGCTGCCGAGGGAACTGAAGTAAAAGTCTATGCGTCGGAAGGCGGAGAGACGGCAGGCGTGGTAGCAGATGATGCAGTGGATCAATAATAGATGGTGTTTAATATTTAATGTCTGGATGTGTTATGGGAGTAGGGGAAAAAAGAAAGCGATTGTATGTAAAGAAACCCACAGGTAGATTTTACAATTATCGACAGGTAGTGGGGTACGGTTTGTTGGCGTTTCTTCTTGCCGGTCCCTTTGTCAAGATCGGAGGCAATCCTTTTTTAATGTTCAATATCGTCGAGCGTAAGTTCTCGATATTTGGTAATATCTTTTATCCACAGGACCTGCATATCTTCGTCTTCGGTATGTTGATTATCATGGTCTGCATTGTTTTATTTACAGCAGTTTTTGGACGGGTGTGGTGTGGCTGGACTTGTCCGCAGACCATATTCATGGAATTAGTCTTCCGACGTATCGAATACTTGATTGAAGGGGATTGGACGCAGCAACGGAAATTGGATGAAGGGCCTAACACGGATGCCAAAGCATGGAAAAAATTACTCAAGCATACGATCTTTCTGGCGATTTCCTTTATCATTTCTAATGTCTTTTTAGCCTATATTATTGGAGCGGATGCACTGTTCCGCATTATGACTGATCCGGTCGACCAGCATATCGGGGGCTTTATTTCCATTATTATTTTTACATTGACTTTTTATGGAGTTTTTGCCTACGTCAGGGAGATTGTCTGTACGACGATTTGTCCTTATGGCAGGCTGCAGGGCGTGCTCTTGGATGAGCAGAGTATGACTGTGGCTTATAACGACAAAAGAGGTGAGCCGCGTGGGAAATTGCGGAAAGGGGAGACCGATGGTGACAATGGTGATTGCATTGATTGTAATTTGTGTGTACAGGTATGTCCTACGGGAATTGATATCCGGAATGGGATACAGATGGAATGTGTGAGTTGTACAGCCTGTATTGATGCCTGCGATGCCGTGATGGAAAAAATCGATAAACCGAAGCGGCTGATCGGTTTTTATACATTAGGAGAAATTGAAGGTAAGGGTGAGTTTAAGAAAAATAAAAGCAGGCAGGTGGTATATACGGTTATATTGGTGTTTTTGATCGGTGTATTCGGTTATATGATCTTTAGTCGCTCGGAGATTGGCGGTTCTTTATTACGGGCTACAGGGAGCACTTATCAGATGAGACCGGACGGAACGGTCAGTAATTTGTATACCTTGGAGTTGATGAATAAGAGTGGACGGGAAATTGGTTTTGAGTTGGTTCCCGACGCCCCAGACTTGGAGATACAATTGGTGAATAAGATCGATAAACTCAAAAAAGATGGATCGGCAAAAATGAGTTTTTTCTTGATCGGGAAAAAGGAAAACGTGAAAAGCTATAAAACTAAAGTTGGGGTTAATGTGGTGTCGGGTGGAAAAGTGGTTGAAAAACTGAAAACGACATTCATTGCACCTTTTGGATCTTAAACGAAGGCTATGAACTGGGGAATGAAGATTGTAGTCGGACTGGCTACATTTATGTTATTTATTGTTGGTGCGGGGATCTATATGGTTACGCAGGATTCGGACTCCTTGCTGGATGACGATTACTACGAAAAGGGCCTGGCATACGATGAGGTGTACGAGCGTAAGCAGAATTTAGTGGACGATGAGGCCAAGCCTACTGTGCAGCTGGAGAAGGATACCTTAGCTATCATTTTTAGAAGTTCGGGCAATAAGGGACAGCTTTCTTTTAAACGTCCTTCCGACGGTCATCAGGACAAACAGATCCCGCTATATACGGCTACGGAAGTTTTTAAGCTTCCCGTTTCGTCCTTTTCAAAAGGAAGTTGGCTCTTGGAAATAACATGGGAAAATAGTCAAAAGGGCTATATGGATACCCAGTCTTTGTATATTCAGTAGATAGCGCATGACTTATCACTATTTAGCTTTTTTTATGGGTTTGTTTGGAAGTGTCCACTGCGCGGCGATGTGTGGACCCCTGCTTATTGCAGTGCAGGGAGATCAAACAATCTCCTGGAAACAGACTTGGAATAAGCTGCTGTATCAGTTTGGACGTATCATGACCTATGGCTGTATAGGCTTGGTATTGGGCTTATTGGGTAATCTAGCTATTATACAAGGAGGACAGCAATTTCTTTCGATCTTTACTGGTGTAATACTCATAGGATTGGGGCTGTTTTATGCTTTTGGCAAAAAGTCGTCCGGTATTGCACGTTTTCAGACACGAGCTATCCAGCCGTTTGTGAAGATGATGGGCAAATGGCTCTATAGGCCCGGGGGATCTATTGTTGCGGGTGTACTTAATGGGATTTTGCCCTGTGGAATGGTATATATGGCATTAGCCTCGGCAATGAATGCTGATGGAATTGCCAATAGTTGGCTTTTTATGGTGCTCTTTGGGCTGGGCACCTTGCCGTTGATGTTGCTATTCTCTTTCGGTGCAAATTTTTCCAGACGGCTTATCAAAGGTCGTTTTGCGAGGCTCTTGCCTATTTTATACCTTGTTATGGGAGCGTGGTTTATCTTAAGGGGTGCTAATCTGGATATTCCTTATCTCAGTCCACTGATACATGTGGAGGGGGCGGTTCGGTGTTATTAGTTGTGTAGTTACAGGGTTAGTAAGGTTAAAGTTTTTTAAACGCTCTTTATCCAAAACATAGCCACGAACTGCAAAATCTCGTAATACAGAGGTTGCCCATTGTCTGAATTGTGTGGCTCTTCCCGAATTCACACGATAACCAACCGAAATTACGGCATCTAAATTATAATGTTTTGTCTTGTAATTTTTTCCATCTGTTGCAGTTACCGAGAATTCCTCGGTAACTGAAATTTCTTCTAATTCGCCTGATTTGAAAATATTTTTAAGGTGTAATGAGATATTATCAATGCTGCAATCAAACAAAACAGCCATTAGCTTTTGCGAAAGCCAAATTGTTTCGTTTTCAAATCTCACTTCAATACCGTCTTTACTTGACTGCAAAGTGAACATCAAAAATTCTGCGGTACTGTTTCTTATCTGTAGCTTTTTATTCATTTTTTACTCCCTAAAATTCACTACAAAGATAACAAAAAAGACTCTGCTATGATTCTTGCAAAGTCTTGTAACCCTGTAACCTCATATACAGAAATTTAGTATTTTTGTATTATGGATATTATACTTATTCGCCCTAGGAATAAAAAGTAGTTGGAAGCTATTAAAGCTTTTGCCGCGGCATTGAAAATGGATTTTGAAACTAAGAGTTCAGAAGCTCCATATGATCCTGATTTTGTCAAGAAAATTCTCAAAGGTCGGGAAGATGTCAAAAATGGTAAAGGCGTTAAAATAGCCGTAGAAGACTTATGGAAGTAATATATGATTATTAGCTTGTAGCCTTATAATATATTTATACCGCAAGAACAATAATAAAGAAGACGTCAAGAGCCCCAACGTGAGTCCATACCACACCCCTTGTATACCCATCCCCAATGTAACACCCATAAAGTAGCCACTGGGTAGGCCTATAATCCAATAAGCAATGAACGTGATGAGTGTAGGTATATTGACATCGCCCATTCCACGTAGTACGCCCAGCCCGACGACCTGGGTTCCATCAAAGAGTTGAAACAATCCTGCGATAATAAGTAATTGTGCAGATAGATGTATGACTGCAACATCCTTACTGATTAACAGAGGCAGGTATTGGTTGAAGATAGCAAAGATCAAGGCTGTACAGATCATGAAAGCAAGCACGAGATGATAGGAAACTGTTGCAAATCGTTGGAGCCTGAAGGAGTTATTATTGCCAAAACTATTACCTACTTTAATAGTGGCGGCAGCAGCAATTCCGCTGGCCATCATATACGTCATGGCAGCCAATGTGATGGCTACCTGATGGGAAGCTTGCTCTAATGCGCCTATTTTTCCGGCTATCAAGGAGGCGCCGGCAAAAGCACCTATTTCAAAAACATATTGCATAGCTACGGGCGTTCCAATACGCAGTATACTTTTTATCCTTTCTAGTTGTAATGAAATGAAATTGAAATGCTCCAAATATTTTTTGAAATGTCTGGAACGCAAGACATATACCATCATGACAAGCATCATCAGGATCCGGTCAATAAGTGTGGCAATCCCTACCCCACGAATGCCCATAGGTGGAAAGCCAAACATTCCTTTAACAAGGATAATAGCAATCACGATATTTAGGACATTGCCCCAGATGGTAACCTGCATCGCTTGTTTGGTAAATCCCAGTCCTTCTGCAAATTGCTTGAAGGTATTGAAAACCATCAAAGGGACAATAGATAATGCCAGCAGAAGCAGGTAGGGTCTGGCTTCCCGGACGACTAGTGGATCCTGATCGGCATGGGCCATAGCGTACATGGAGCCGAAATAAACGAGGCAGAACAATAAAATCCCGGAAAGCAGGTTGATCCAAAAGCTGTTAGAAAGTAGCTTTGCACATTCTTGGAAGTTTGACTTACCATTTTCCTGCGCAATTAATGGCGTAAGACCATATGAAATCCCTAGGCCGATAACCAGGACAATCATGAAAACAGAATGTGCTAACGATACGGCGGCTAAAGGAATGGTACCGGCGAAGTGTCCGACGATCATGGTGTCTGCTGTCTGTACCATGGTATGACCCAACTGCGAGATAACCACAGGACCCGCAAGTGCTATCGTACTTAGATAATATGACTTATGCGCTTTCGTACTTCCGAACATGATACCATTTTGGCCTGCAAAGGTACGAAGATTAGCTTGTCTTTAAATGCAAACCAACGGCATTGTTTCTAAATAATTACAAACAAGTATTGCCGAAAAAAAAATATAGACTTACCTTAGCCTATTGTAAATATAAAAATAGTATGGAATTAGCATTTTTAAACATTGGTACACAAGAGATGATTATGATTGTAATCGTTATCTTGTTACTTTTCGGTGGGAAAAAACTGCCTGAATTAGCAAGAGGACTGGGTAAGGGCATTCGTGAGTTTAAAGATGCTTCCGAAGGGATTAAAAAGGAGATAGCCGATCAGATCAATAATTTCGAAAAAGATCTGGATGTGACCGTCGAGGAGAATAGTTACAATTCGTCCACACCTGTAGATGATACGTATGCGGCTGTCGATGAAGGTGAAGTAGAGGGAGAGGGGATCGAAAGTGATGCCGAGCAGACTAAAAATCTACCTCAATTTACGACTCCTGAAAACACCTTTCAACATGATCCAGGAGCTCACCCTGTGGATGAAACAGACTATTATAAGTATGGTTATAATGATCATTTTGCAACCGATCAGGCGGAAGGCACTTCCGAAGAGCCTGTAGAAAATCCTGAACCTGAAACAGGGGATAATAATCCCACTAAACAAGCTTAGAACAACCCTTTTATCCTTTTTCTTCGATTACTTCACATTGTATGTTGCACGAAATCATTATTTCGAATGAATTGTCTCTGACCGAAAAGCAGGTCAAGACCACCATAGCTCTTTTGGACGAGGGCGCTACGGTTCCTTTTATTTCCCGTTATCGTAAAGAAGCAACAGGTAGTCTGGACGAAGTCCAAATTACCACTATACGCGATCGTATACAGCAGTTGCGCGAGTTGGGTAAAAGAAAAGAAGCGGTGATAAAGTCGATTTCGGAGCAAGGGAAATTGACTGCGGAATTAGAAGGGCGTGTGAGGGCAGCCGAAACGATGGCCGTGTTGGAAGATATTTATCTGCCTTATAAGCCGAAGCGTAAGACGCGCGCATCTATTGCACGCGAAAAGGGATTGCAGCCTTTGGCAGATTTTATTCTTGCTCAGGATTCAAACGATGTAGAAAAAAAGGCGGACGATTATATCAATGTCGATTTAGGTGTGGCAAATATAGAGGAAGCATTGGCAGGTGCGAGGGATATCATCGCCGAAATTATCGCCGAAGATGCCGAAGTCCGTTCTCGTGTGCGTAAGGTGTTTTTAGATAAAGGTACATTTGTCTCGCGTGTCGTGCCGGGCAAAGAAGAAGCGGCATTGAAGTACAAAGATTATTTTGAATGTTCAGAGCCACTTGCTACGGCACCCTCACATCGTGTACTGGCGATGCGTCGCGGAGAAAAGGAAGAATTACTCTATTTAGACATTCAAGTTGACGAAGAGGATACGTTGCCGCTCTTAAGAAAGTTATATATTAAAAGTAGAAATGAGGCTGCAGCACAAGTCGAGCTAGCGCTTCAGGATGGATATAAGCGCCTGCTAAAGCCCTCGATGGAAACAGAAGTAAGGGTTTTGACAAGGCAAAGGGCGGATGAAGAGGCTATCAGAGTCTTTGCGGATAATGTGCGGCAGTTGCTGCTAGCGGCTCCTCTAGGTCAAAAACGCCTTTTAGCGATAGACCCTGGGTTTCGTACGGGTTGTAAGACGGTGGTGTTAGATGCGCAAGGTAATTTGTTGGAAAATACGGCTATATTTCCGCATACTGGGGCTGGAAGGGTTGTCGAAGCCGAGAAGACCGTGAAGCATTTGGTCGATAAGCATGCCGTCGAAGCGATAGCGATTGGGAATGGTACCGCGGGAAGGGAGACAGAAGATTTCGTTCGTAAACTGGGGCTGGTCGATGTGACTGTGTTGATGGTTAATGAAAGTGGGGCTTCGATCTATTCGGCTTCTGAAGCCGCTCGTGAAGAATTTCCAGACCATGACATAACTGTACGCGGAGCGGTGTCTATAGGACGTCGTCTGATGGATCCATTGGCCGAATTGGTGAAAATAGATCCCAAATCCATTGGAGTTGGGCAATATCAGCATGATGTCGATCAGCATAAACTACAGTCGGCTCTGGACGATACGGTTATGTCTTGTGTGAATGCGGTTGGGGTGGAATTGAATACGGCATCCAAACAAGTCTTATCTTATATTTCGGGCTTAGGGCCAGCATTGGCGCAGCAGATTGTTAACTATCGGAAGGAAAATGGTCCGTTCAGCTCTCGTCGGGAATTGAAGAAGGTTCCCCGTTTAGGAGATAAAGCTTTTGAACAGGCTGCTGGATTTTTACGTATACGGCATAGCAAACATCCCTTGGATGCTTCGGCGGTACATCCGGAGCGTTATGCTTTAGTCGAGCAAATGGCTAAAGATCTTGGTGTGGAAGTGGCTGAATTGATGAAAGACGATAACCTGCGTAAGCAGATAGACTTGAAGAAATATAGCAGTGAGGACGTTGGCTTGCCTACCTTGAATGATATATTGGCCGAATTGGCTAAACCGGGACGAGATCCGCGGGAGCAATTCGAGACTTTTTCGTTTACCGAAGGGGTGAATGCAGTTTCCGATCTTCGTATAGGCATGAAACTGCCAGGTATTGTGACCAACATTACCAATTTCGGCGCTTTTGTTGATATCGGTGTACATCAGGATGGATTAGTGCATTTGAGTCAATTGGCCAACCGCTTTGTGTCCGATCCGCATGAAATTGTCAAAGTACAGCAAAAAGTAATCGTCACAGTGACTGAGGTCGACGAAAAACGGAATCGTATAGGTTTGTCTATGAAGACAGAGGAACCGACTCCGCGCAAGCGCTCGGAGAAGAGAGAAAACAGGGCTCCGCAAACGGATATGGCGTCGAAACTTGCGGCGTTGGCCGGTAAGTTTAGATAGACCTTTTGATGCTATGAAAAGAAGTTTTGTTATTTTTAGCTTATGACATTACAAGACTTTAAAGATACACTTTCAGATAAACTTCCTCCTCAGGAGTTGTCTGTGCAGCTAAAAGCTTTGTGGTATGATGCAAAAGGGGATTGGGAAACAGCTCATGACTTGATTGATCAATTGGATGATGCGGTTTCGGCTCATGTACATGCTTACCTGCACCGGGTAGAGGGTGACCTATGGAATGCCCGATATTGGTACAACCGTGCAAAACAACCGGAATTTAAAGGTAGCTTGGAAGAAGAGTGGGCTAATCTTTTCCAAATGTATTGCTGAAATCATTAACCTTCAATTTCGAATACTAAGTGATAGAATCATCAAACTGACTGCGGTATTCTTTGGGTGATATGCCTGTCTGTTTTTTGAAAGCACGTTGGAAAGCTGCCTTGGAATTAAAACCACTCATATATGCCAATCCTTCTATGGTGATATGCGATTGTGTGGGGGCGATCAGTTTTTGCTTGATATCTTCCACGCGATAGAAGTTGACATAGTCTGAGAAATTCTTTCCAAATTGCTGGTTGATAACTTGGGAGATATAATGCGCCGGAATATTGGTCTTGTCCGAGAGCATTTTCAAGTTGAGTTCAGGCTCTACGGGGACCCCTGGCAACAGGATGAGTAAGGCCAGCAACTTGTTGGCTAAAGAATTATTTTTTTTGAACCAAAACAATGGGAAAAGGAGACATTTATTAGCGATTGTAAAAATCTGGAGAAATATAATCCAATCCATAACTTCTTATTTTTTACATTTTCTTTTTCCGGTGATCCCAAATCCATATTTTTTGCCAAAACTCGCGGATACTATTGAATTCCTGTCGGTAAACTAGCCCTATGGCGCTAATATATTCGGCATTGTTCATACGAATCAAAAAGTTTCGAGTGTAAGGTCTATTATATGCCCTTACCATCAGGTTTCCATCTTGACGTAACCGATAGGTCAATTCTGCATCGGTGGTAATACCCTCCCTAAAAAAGGTTAAATCCGTGGCTTGATAATTTGTTCGGTCGGTGATGCCGCCGGTCAATACCAGTCTGTCGTTCAGGAGCCGGACAGATGCCGAAGCATCATTGAACGAACGGATATTCAAGTCAAAGAAATTGATGTTAAGTGACTGTGATATAATGTTATTTAGTTGGTTAAAGGCAATTTCTGTTCCTGCAGAGAGTAGGGTGTTATTAACTTCCCGACCAATTTCGTTGGTGGAGCTTGGTGTGAAGCTACGGCGGACGATAAGGCTTAATGCCTGCTGATTGACATTGTTTGCATCGCTCAGGTAACTTTGAAGCTGATCCTTAATATAGGGGTTCTGCGGGAAATTAAGGTCAAACGTGATGTCGGGTTGTTCAAGTGTACCTTTGATCAGCATGTCAGCTTGTGCCAATACACGTTCATCTTCTCCGGCACGGCCAGCAGCATTATATAGTGGTCCTGCTGCGGTCCGCTGTTGGTAGATAGCATTAAGATTGATCACAGCTTCGCTGGGATTTCCTGTCCATCGAATGGTGCCGCCTTCTTTGATGTCAAAATATTTGTTGATAAAATCCTGGGCGGTAAAATGAAATTTTCCGTCGATAACCCTATAGTCTCCGAACATTTCAAAATCGCCCAAACTGGTTATCTTCATGTCAATTTCGCCTTGACCATTACCTTTGAGTGTCCCCAAGTTGGTCGGAAGGTTAACTTCCGCTTCGGGCGTAATGGTAATGTTCATATTCATGGTTAGGCCTTTGAAGAGTGATTTTCTCTCTTGTTTCTCATTTTCGATCGAATCTCGGCTTACAAAATAGATGAAATCGCTATCCGATATCGTCATTGCGCTATTGAACGGAATAGTGATAACCGTGTTGCTCTCTGATCGGGCATCAATATTAATATCTATGGCAGAGGTATATCCTTTGAACCGAAATGTTCCGGAGGCATAAGCCGTACCGTAATATAGGTTATTGTCTTTATAAGTCGTGTTTAATATCATGACATTATCTGTGGAAATATCGACATCGATATAAGGGCTTACAATCTTAGCTAGATTGATAATTCCGTTTGCCGTAGCGACATGCCCTTTCGGATCATTGATCTTGATATTCTGAAGGATGATGGCATTATTCTCTACCAAGGTAGACTGGTTTTCAATGTGATAATGTGTTTGAAGATAGTTTACTGTAAATGCTGCATGATGGATACGCCCGACACCACTGATTTTTGGATTTTTAAAGGTTCCGTTTATTTTTACATTTCCACTGGCCTTTCCCCGGAGATCGGAAATCAAGTTCTTTAAAAAGGGTTCAAATATCGTTAAATCTGTTTCTTGGAGTTCACCTTCGATATTTAGCCTTTCATTCTCATCAAGGAAATTATAGCTTCCTGCCAGCTCAATCCCTCTTTTGTCATCGTCGGCAAGTCTTAAGGCAATATTTGCTAACCCTGTCAGCGGGTCAAAGTCGGCGACTAGATTAAGTTGACCAATAGGTATTTGATTATAAATAATCGAGCTTGTCTGTATATCTGCCGAAGCAAAAGGTTTCTTGAACATTGATGATATATCTATTCGTCCATTCATCGCACCCCGTAAATGAATGCCTAAGGGATTGGTGATACCGTTTAGCGAGCTTAAGCCAAATTGATGGAATTCAACGTATAGGTTGTCGTTTTCATTGGACATCACTCCATTTAATTTCACTTGTTGTTGGCCTTGATTAAGTATGAGATTGGATAGATAGACCTTTCCTTTGGATATACGCATGGTGGCATCGCTATTTAAATTCCAATGTTCTCTATTGATGATAATGGTAGAGGGGTCAAACTCAATATAAGCAGGGGCATTGTGGGCGAAATGTATGTTTCCCTTTAGGTCTAAATAGTTCGTGGCATTCTTTTTCGACATAATGATGTTGAAATTTAAACGATCATTCGCCAATGTATTTCGTACATAAATATGATTGACATACAAGCTGTCCCCAAAATTTAACCGATCAGCATTAATGTCGAGTGAAAAGGCCTTATCATCCGCATTTTCTTCTATTGCAAGATTGGTGAAACGCATACCTTTATACTCCATTTTTGGACTGTAAGCGATGAAGTTTGCGGTGTACTTGTCTGTTGAAAAGGATGCTTTAAGGTGTGAGCCAGCGTCTAAACTAAGGCTGGGGTCTAAAAGGGATGCGATCGGCCGGAATGATTTGATATTGATTTCTAGATCAAAATTTTGGCGATTATATGGTTTGACCACTAAATCTATTGCTGGAGCATAACGCATGGCTAGGGACGTAAAATACGCACCTATGGTATTCAGGTCGATGTTGCCATACATTTTAGCGTCCGCAATATCCGAATTTAGAAATAAGATCCTGTTTTCTTGATCGCCAGTCGCTGTGAAATTAACCTTGTTGATGTTAAATTTTCCTTTTGTCGTGGATAATTGGACGGAGTCTGCATCAAAATGTCCTGTGACATTGTTGAGGGCGTTACCCATCAGGTTGGTGTTGATTTTCGCTCCAAGTAGGGTGACACTATCCTTTTTTAGCCATTTTAGATTGTTAAACTGTGCATATCCAATATCGGCGTCCAGCAAGTAGTTCGGGGTGGAGCTATTCCAGTCGATCACTGTATTGTATACCATCTTCAGGTTATCATCGTCGATCGTACCATTCACTTCCAATATTTGCTGTGCAATGCGCCCTTGTAATGCTATATTGTCATATGAATAGCCGTGGATCTGGCTATTCGTCAAAGTACCGTTGGCTTCTAGCTTCAGATCTTTGAAAGTAAGGCCATACCCATCAAATCTCAAATCTATACCCGAGCTTCCAATAATATTTCTATCCAAGAATTTGCCCACATTAAATAGATCAGATTGCACCTGACCTTTATAGCTTAAGGACTTTTGTATGTTGATTTGACTTTTGGTGGCCAATTTGCCGAGAGGGGTGTTTATTTTGCCATCTACATAAAAGTCATTGTATAACCCCCGAAACTTTCCGCTGAAGCTCACTTGTTCGAGAGTGTGCATCTCTTTGGGTAAAGCGAAAGACGCTCTGTTGGCAAACTTGGGAACGAGTATCTCTACATCTTTTGGCGAGGTTTGCAGCTTTCTTAAATCAAAATCAAAGATTGTCTTATGGATATAAGGAAGGCCTTTGATGGTAAAATCTCCAATCAATGCGGTTTGATTAGCTGTCGTGAGATGGATGTTTTGTGCTTTTATGTCCGATACGGTTCCGCTTATGTTGCCACTTTTAATAGCTGTTTCGAATACCACATACTTCATCGTTGGTGCAAAAAATTCAATGTCGTGTGAATCTACGTAACTGTCTTTAAGACCGCCTGTGACGTGCACTTTTCGAATGAAGTCGCCAAAATCTTTCATGCTTTTATAATCGAACCTTAAATAGTCTTGTACAATGGAATTGTTGGTCGCCAGGTACATCTCTTGAAATTCCATTTTTTTGTCTGAATAGAAAGCTTTTGTACGCAGTTCGCGAATATATAATCCTGATTTTTCCTTTAAGGTAAAATCTTGGATTTCCGCTTGTACAGTGCTATCTAGATGCATGTTTTCGAATATTCCGGATATTTCTGTGATATCCAAGTCCGAAAAATCAACACCCCGGTTGTGATGGTTGAATTTGTGATTGACAAGCTTAAACCGATTGTTGATAAGTTCAATTCTCTTGAGGTCAAGTCTTAGCTTTTTTTTCTCTGTTTGAGACCCGCTTGGGCTAGCTGAAAAATACCGGGTCAATGTAGAGAAGTTGGTGCTGTCCCGATAAATATGAAGATTGACGTGAGCGCCCTCAAGTTTAATCTCATTTATAGTGAGTCTGTTGATAAAAATGTAAGATAGGACAAAGTTAGCCGATAAATGCTGAGCGGTAAAGATGTCTTCGCCATGAAGGTCCTTCATGCTAAAACCACTGAGCTCCAAACTAGAAAAAGGTTTGAAGTAAATACGATCTAAGGAAATGTCGCTATTGAGTTCCTTGGAAAGATAACTTGCTACTTTCTGGGTGAGATAGGTCTGTACGGAAGAAAACTGCAGGGAGAAAATAGCAAGCAAAACGAGCAATAAAATGCTAGTTAGGATGATTGACGTTATTTTCAGTATTTTTTTGATATTTTTGTGTTCTTAAAATTACTTCCTCAATGGCTGTTATCCTTGGAATAGAATCTTCCTGTGACGAAACTTCAGCTTCTATATGTATAGACGGCGAAATTAGGTCAAATATTATTGCAAGTCAAGCAATTCATGCTAAATATGGTGGAGTAGTGCCTGAATTGGCTTCACGTGCACATCAGCAAAATATTATTCCTACAGTAGACCAAGCTATTCAACAGGCCGAAATTACGAAAAATGATATAGATGCCGTAGCTTTTACGCGTGGTCCTGGGTTATTGGGGTCACTTTTGGTAGGTACATCTTTTGCCAAAGCATTTGCATTGGCAAGACAGCTGCCGTTGATCGAGGTAAATCACATGCAGGCCCATATTTTGGCTCATTTCATCGATGAGCCTAAACCTAACTTTCCTTTTCTATGTTTAACGGTGTCGGGTGGACATACCCAAATTGTTTTGGTCAAGGATTATTTTGATATGGAACTCTTAGGTGAGACTTTGGACGATGCAGCAGGAGAAGCTTTTGACAAAACAGCAAAAATCCTAAACCTGCCTTATCCAGGAGGACCATTGATTGATAAATATGCTGGATTGGGGAATGCACAAGCATTTCAACTTCCCGAGCCGCAAATACAGGACTTGAATTTTAGTTTCTCCGGCTTGAAAACAGCTATCCTCTATATGGTACAAGGGAAATTGAAAGAAAATCCAGACTTTCTGAAAGAAAACATAAATGATGTATGTGCTTCGGTACAATATCGCATTGTGTCGATCTTATTGAATAAGCTGAAAAAGGCTGCCAAGCAAACTGGTGTAAAGGATATAGCCATTGCTGGCGGTGTATCGGCTAACTCGGGATTGCGAAAGGGCTTAGTAGAAATGGGAGAACAGCACGCGTGGCGGGTCTTTATTCCCAAATTTGAATACTGTACCGATAATGCGGCGATGATAGCCATTGCTGGCTATCATAAATTCCTCCAAGGAGACTTTGTTGGGCAAGACATTACACCATTAGCAAGGATGCATGTCTGATAGTTTCTGCCCGGATTTGTCCGTTTAATATGGAAAATCTTTCTGATTTTCATCTTACTGTTAAAGAAGATAGTAGTAATCGCTAAACTTTAACAGTTATGTTCACAAAATCAAACATTTATGCAAAAGAATGGTTGGATATCATTTTTGCGGATCGGAACAAAGCCTATGGTGCTTATGAATTGCGTCGTATTGGACCACAGGCCACCAATTGGGCATTAGGCATAGTGACTGCTGTTGTCTTGGGTATCTGTGGCGTAACTTACGCTAGCCAAAATAATCGCCCTTATTACCCTGAAAAAATCGAGGAGCACGTCATGACAGTAGAAATACAACCGGATGAAATTCTCGAAATGGAAAAGCCCATAGCTCCACCCGAACCTCGAAAGGAGGAACAACCCCAACAAGTCGCTCAGGATGTGCCTGCGCAGGACTTGATCAAATTTACTGAGATCAACGCGACGGACAAATCGTTGGTCACCGAAGATATCGTGATGACGGAAGATGTACTTGACAAGAAAAAGTTGCCGGCCAATTTAACCATGGATGGTGTGAAGGGAGGAGAGCTTGTGCCTAAAGGTGCTTTTGGCAAGATCAAGAAAGAAGGCGGGCGAAGTGGAGTTAGGCAAGGAAGCTTGACAGGCTCGGAAGGTGGACTCGGAGAAGCTTTTGTCAGTGTGGAAATCATGCCGGAACCTATTGGTGGAATGAAGGCTTTTGTACAGTGGGTCGCGGATAATTATAATTTTCCGCAAGGGGCGATTGATAGCGAAGCCAAAGGAATTATCCAAGTTACTTTTGTAGTAGAAGAAGATGGGAGTCTCTCTTCTTTTGTGGTGACCAAAGATATGGGTTATGGAACAGGAACTGCTGCTATTAAACTGCTTAAAAAAGCTAAAAATTGGAATCCCGGTATTCAGAATGGTCGTCCGGTACGCGTGGCTTTTACATTGCCTATTCGATTGCAGGTCACGCAACATTAGACATTTTGGCTTTCCCAAAGTTCGAAACTTTGGGAAAGCTTAAATACTATTTTCTCTACCCTCTACCTAAAACTTTGTATAAATGCAGGTATCCTTTCTAAATAATTTTCTTCTGCCAATAATTTAACAAAAGCTGAGCCAATGATGGCACCGTTGGCATATGTTGTCGCCTTGGTGAAGGTTTCTTTGTTGGATATCCCGAAACCAATGATAAATGGATTTTCCAGCTTCAAGTCCTTGATGCGTCTAAAGTAACTTTCGGCTTGATCTTTAACTTCCAGATTTTTGCCTGTAGTTGCATTGGAGGATAGTAGGTAAATAAAACTTGTTGAAAGCGAATCAATTTTACGAATACGCTCTTCCGAAGTTTGTGGTGTTACCAAAAAGATATTGCTGATGCCATTTTCTTCAAAAACACTTTTATACAATTCTTCGTATTCATACATCGGCAAGTCTGGAATAATAGTTCCATTGACACCAACTTCTTTACAGGATTTACAAAAATTTTCTACCCCATATTGGAGGACTGGGTTAACATAGCCCATTAAAAATACAGGAATAGATACGTGTTTGCGAAGGTCTTTCAGCTGTTCAAAAAGAACTTTCAAGGTCATGCCATTTTTTAAAGCTATCTCCGAACTGTGTTGGATTACAGGCCCATCGGCAACGGGGTCTGAGTAGGGGAAGCCTATTTCTAGAAAGTCTACACCTGCCTCTTCTAAGGATTTTGCAATCTGCACTGTACTGTCCAGAGTAGGGTAGCCTGCTGTAAAATATATGGATAATAATCCGTTTGAATGTTTATTTAGTTGCATGTGCTGTAGAGTGAAAATTATCTAAAAATGAGCTCTCCGCCAGCTGGCGGATCGGTTAAAAAATAAGAATTAAAAATGCTTATCATTGTGCACTAAAATCCAAAATACTTCATGTAATTGTCCAGATCCTTATCACCTCGACCGGAGAGGCAAATAACGATGGTCTCGTCTCCTTTAAAAGTCATCTTTTCTAAATGAGCGAGAGCGTGTGAACTCTCTATGGCTGGAATAATTCCCTCCAACTGTGTCAATAACAGTCCCGCCTGCATCGCTTCATCGTCTGTGGCGCTGACATATTCCCCCCGGCCTGATTTGAATAGCCAAGCATGCTGTGGGCCAATCCCTGGATAATCCAAGCCGGCTGAAATAGAGTAAGGTTCAACAACTTGTCCATCATCGGTTTGCATCAATATCGAACGGCTGCCGTGCAGGACACCTTCTTGGCCTAAGGCGGTCGTTGCGGCGGACTCTCCACTGTTGACTCCGTGACCAGCAGCTTCTACGGCTATAATCTTAACACTTTCCTCGTCAAGAAAATGGTAAAACATACCGGCAGCATTGGAGCCTCCACCCACACAGGCCATGACAATGTCGGGATTTTCCTTTCCCGTTTTTTCGAGCAGCTGCTTCTTGGTTTCTTCCGAAATGATGGACTGAAAACGAGCGACCATATCCGGGTAGGGGTGAGGGCCTACCACAGAACCAATGATATAATGGGTGTCCACCGGGTTATTGATCCAGTCGCGTAAAGCTTCATTCGTGGCGTCCTTTAAGGTTTTGCTTCCTGAAGTAGCGGCCACTACCTTTGCACCCATCATTTTCATCCGTGCTACATTGGGGGCCTGACGTTGGATGTCGATCTCACCCATGTATACAACGCATTCCAAGCCTTTAAGGGCACAGACTGTCGCAGTCGCTACGCCATGCTGTCCCGCACCGGTTTCGGCAATGATACGCTTTTTGCCTAATTTTTCTGCAAGCAGGATCTGACCGATGGTGTTGTTGATTTTATGTGCACCGGTATGATTGAGGTCTTCTCTTTTCAAGAAGATGTTTGCACCATATCGTTTGGAAAGTCGCTGTGCAGGGTATAAAGGGGAGGGGCGGCCGACATAATCTTTCAAAAGCTGCTCAAACTCAGCTTTGAAAGAAGGGGCTTCCATGATTTGTAAATATTGGTTTTGTAATTCTTCCACGTTTGGATACAACATTTCGGGAACATATGCTCCACCAAATGGTCCATAGTATCCTTTATCGTTTACTTGATATTTACTCATTTTTTATGATTTTCAATGCTTGTGTTAAAGTGTCTATATTTTTTAGGGCCGGCTGGGTCTCAAATTTTGAATTCAAATCTAATCCAGCTAACCTTTTGTCTTCGTATGTTACGGCTTGTTTGATGTTGTCCAACGATAATCCTCCACTTAAAAAATAGGGTTTATCGAAGGGATATTCTTTTAACTTTTTCCAATCGAAGGTTTGTCCCGTTCCTCCATGCTGCGGGCTTTTGGTGTCAAAGAGAAAAAAGTTAACGCAGGGAATATACCCTTCTATCATCGACCAATCGAATTCATCATGTATGCCAAAGGCTTTGATGACTTCTAACTGTTCGTTTTGGAGTGCTTCACATAAAGCAGGTGTCTCGTCACCATGTAGCTGTACCGCTTGAAGGCCGTGCTTTTCAACTTCGGATAAAATTCGCTCCGCTGTTTCGTTAACAAAGACACCTACCTTCTTTATCGTCGCCGGGACATGACCAATGGCAAGGTTACCGACAAATCGAGCCGATTTTGGATAGAAAATAAACCCCATGTAATCAATAGGCAATTGTGAAACTTGAGCAATATTTGCTAAATGCTTCATACCACAGACTTTTATTTTCAGTTTTTTATTTGACATTGTAGCATGTGATTACTTGTTCCAGTTATCTAGGTATTGACCAATTTCGTTAAACTATTCAGTGCTTTGCCTCCTAATAAGGAATCTTCGGCTTCGCCATAACAATCAGCAAATGATTTTTCGGGATGGAATGTCTTGATGGCAAAGGCTGCATTTGTCAAGACAACAGCATGCTGTTGAGCACTACCTTTCCCCTCAATGATTTGTCTAAAGATAACAGCCGCATCTTCTATATTGTCACCGCCAGCTAAATCTTCTGTCCTTATGGGCTCGAAACCTAATTCACCTACCGTGTAATAACTTTCTCCACCATTATTGATAATTTTAAAGTCGCCTGTCAGGGATATTTCATCATAGCCATCTAATGCATGTATTATACTGTATTTTTTCGTTGTGGTTTGATAAAGGTAACCATATAACCGAGCTAATTCTAGACTGAATACGCCAACGGATTGAAACTGTGGATTAGCCGGGTTGGTTAAAGGACCGAGCATGTTAAAGAAGGTTTTTACGCCCAAAGCTCGACGGATAGGTGCTACCGTCTTCATGGCGGGATGAAAGAGTGGAGCGTGTAAGAAGCATATATTCGCTTGATCGAGCTGTTTCTGTAGTATATCTTTGTCGTTTGTGAACCGATAGCCTAAATATTCCATTACATTGGAGGAACCACAGCCTGATGATACCCCCACGTTACCGTGTTTGGCCACATGATACCCTGCTCCCGCGACGATAAACGAAGCCAAGGTTGAAATGTTGAAGGTGTTCTTCCCATCGCCTCCCGTACCACACATGTCGATCAGGTCATAACCGTTAAAATCTATTTTAAGGCATAGGTCGTACATGGCATCACGAAAACCACCAAGCTCTTCTACGCGAATACTGCGCATGCCATAAGTCGTCATAAACGCTGCAATTTGATGTGAATCATATTTACCGGTGGCGATATTTGTCAAGATCTCGTAGGCCTCCTTACGGGTGAACGATTTGTATTCGAATAGGTGTCTTAATATTTCTTTCATTTTACAAGGTAAAAAGTCAAAATTAAAAATCTATAAAAAGATCTTGCTAATATTTATAAATAACAAAAAAGGCTTACCTATGTGGCAAGCCTACTATTTTTTTGAGATGAATCAATTTCAAGCAATAGGGATTTGCCGCAACATTAAATGTTGTGCCACCACCATGCTTTATTTGAACTCCTAGTTTTCATTTGCTAATTGTCGAAAACAAATATCCCATAAGTTTTTTAGAAAGTCAAGTGTTTTTGGAAAAATTAATATCTTACGAAATGCGCTTTATTACCGCCTTTGGAAACTAAGGTAAAGGAACCAATCTTGCCGCTTTCAATATATACAGCTAACATCTGCCGTTTTTTGTAATTTAGGAAATACATCTTATTGGTGTCTAATGCTTCAGGATCGATATCTTTAACCTCTTTTTGGGGCATATTGTTATAAGAGATATACATGATATCTTCCATTTTTTTTGTCATGAGGTTGATCCGGATTTCCGTAAGGCTTGCCTCTAGATAATCATATAATTCGTCGGAGGGATATTTTACGAGAATATGTTGACTTAAAATTACATCGATGGCTTTATTTTCATCCGCTAGGTCTTCAATGAAAGACTTGACGATTGCTGTGTCATTTAAACAGTCTTTCTTTGTCGCTTCTTGGGCTTGAAGTGACGCAGCTAATACAATAAAGATAAATGACAATAGGATTCGCATAACTCGTTTACTCATCTGACTTCAGAACGAAAGAAAAGATTAATAGCTACACAAAATAAAAATCGCACTGTCGTAAGTGCGATTTTTATAGTGTTTTAATACTCGTCTTCATTAAAAAAGAAGTCATCTTTTGTCGGATAATCGGGCCAAATTTCTTCGATGTTCTCATAGGGCTCTCCATCATCTTCCAGAGCTTGGAGATTTTCGATTACCTCTACTGGAGCACCAGAGCGGATTGCATAATCGATCAGTTCATCTTTGGTTGCAGGCCATGGCGCGTCTTCCAAATGTGATGCTAATTCTAGAGTCCAATACATAGTCTTACAAATTAAGTTTTCTTACCTTTTTCGCAAAAATAGCATTTAATTTAATTAAATCAAGACATTTATGTTTATTTTGAAGATGTTTTGTTTAGTTGTCTGTAAATCAGGTTTTTGAATTAGTTTTGTTTGCGTTTTTTACATTTTTGTGAAGATTGAGGCTATTCCAATGATATCGCATGTCTGTATATACTTTTTGCTGTAGTATTTCGTGCTCATCAGCGCGAATATCCTTCGTATCGATGGGGCGGAGGATGCTAATATGAATAGTTCCTGGTTTAGATCCGAGCTTCATTCCATCATCCCATAATATTTGCCAGGCATCGTGGATAACTACAGGAAGAATCTGCACTTGATTTTCCAAAGCTACACGAAATGAGCCCGATTTGAATTTATGTAAGCTGGGTGGGTATTCATCGTCTATTTTGCCTTCAGGAAAAATAACGACAGATTTTCCTTCTTTGATCAACGTATCGGCTTGTTTAAAAGCTTTGAAAGCCGAAATTTTACTGTTTCGATTTACAGCAATATCTATCGTCTTAAAAAATATTCGGGTGACCGGATTCTTCAATAGTTCTATCTTCCCCATGAAAGAGAAGGGTTGGGGACAAGCATAGTTGAGTGCAGTAATATCCAAAATCGAGGTATGATTAGGACAAATAACGTAAGGCTTAGACCAATCAATGGGAACTTCTTGTTGAACCTTGAAATGTATACCCACAGTAGTCGTTGCGAATAGACTGATCCATTTTCTAAAAAAGACAATCTGTTTAAAGTGTTTTTTTGGATTTCGCGTGTATAGGTATAGAAACGGAAATGCGAGGATAAAATAGAATAGCACTGACGCTAAATAGAGAATCGTGTGTGTTTTTCTAAGCATTTTAACCATGTTGACCGAGTCAAAATTAAATATTTATAAACTAAAAACAGTGATTCTATTCAAATCACTGTTTTTAGTCCACTTAGGAATTTTGTGTCACACGCGATTGAGCAGACATATACTACTTACTTAGCTCCGCGTAATATTTATGAAATAGCGGAATAGTTTCGATACCTTTTAAATAGTTCTCTATTCCATATTTTTCGTTTGGAGAGTGTAGATTGTCACTGTCCAACCCAAAGCCTAACAGTACGGTCTTGATACCTAAGACTTCCTCGAATAGTGCAACGATGGGAATAGAGCCGCCGCCACGTGTGGGAATAGGTTTCTTGCTGAATGTATCTTCTAAAGCTTTTTCGGCTGCCCTGTATGCGATGCTGTCGGTAGGCGTGACAACAGGTTCACCACCATGATGGGGTGTTACCTCTACCTTAACGGACTTGGGTGCGATACCCTCAAAATGTTCTTTGAATAATTGTGTGATTTTTTCCGAGTTTTGGTTAGGTACCAGCCGCATGGAAATCTTGGCATAGGCCTTGGAAGGTAGTACAGTCTTCGCTCCTTCACCGATATATCCACCCCAAATACCATTTACTTCCAATGTCGGACGTGTACCAGTATGTTCGATCGGTGTGAAACCTTTTTCTCCCCATAGTTCCTCCACACCTAAGTCTGTTTTATATTCTTCGATATCAAAGGGAGCTTCGTTCAATGCCTTTCTTTCATCAGCTGTCAATTCGATGACATCATCATAAAAGCCAGGAATGGTAATATGGTTGTTTGCATCATGCAAGGACGCGATCAGTTGTGCAAGAATGGTTGCCGGGTTGGCTACTGCTCCTCCATATACTCCGGAGTGCAGATCCCGATTAGGGCCTATAACTTTTACTTCTACATAGGAAAGACCACGAAGACCAGTTTCTAATGAAGGTGTTTCTAAGCTAATCATGGAGGTGTCAGAAATCACGATAACATCGGCTTTAAGGCGCTCTTGATTTTCCCGGACGAAGATGCCTAAATTAGCAGAACCTACTTCTTCCTCCCCTTCAATCATAAACTTGACGTTGCATGCCAATTGGTTATTTTTCACCATATATTCAAAGGCCTTAACGTGCATATAAAACTGACCTTTATCATCAGCGGCACCACGGGCATATATTTTGCCATTACGGACGGTGGGCTCGAATGGTGGGGTTTCCCAAAGCTCCAATGGATCCGCGGGTTGTACGTCATAGTGTCCATAAACTAAGATGGTAGGTAAAGAGGTGTCGAAGATTTTTTCGCCATACACAATGGGATACCCCGCTGTTGGACATATTTCGACATTGTCCGCCCCCGCATCTTTTAGTTTTTCGGCGACATATTCAGCGGTTTGGAGCACGCCTTCCTTAAACTGGGGATCAGCACTAACTGACGGAAAACGCAATAATTCAAATAGTTCGTCTAAGAAGCGATCTTTATGGGCTTCTACATAATCTTTGATTTTCTGCATATCAAATTTATTTTTTTCAAAGGTAGTGAATTTAATGTTTTATCATGGATTGTCAATCAAGAGTCAATAAAGCAGTCTGGTTCTTGTCTTGTGTATAATTGGACTATTTTTGGGGCACATTAATCATTACGAAATAATATGTTAAGGATATTCCAACAGATCGCACTTTGGGAAGCAGTTTCTACCGTTATTCTTTTTTTTGTCGCTATGCCGCTAAAATATTTGGCAGACATCCCGGAAGCTGTTCGTATCGCAGGCTCTATTCATGGGTTTCTAGTCGTCCTGTTTTTAATTTTTTTGGTTATGTGCTGGCAAAGCTATAATTGGAAATTAGCGAGGGTACTAAAATATTTAATACTATCCGTGATTCCCATTGTTTCTTTTTGGATTGAGCGTGATGTGAAGCGTGAGATAGTTTTAGGTTATAAACAATAAGCTGTAGGCTTTAAGGATAGCGTAGCATTACTGTGCTCCCGGTCTTTATCCCTTTCTATCTGGAAGATTTTCTATACTCATATAGGCGTAGGTAATTTCTGTTTTGCCATGTGGCACAGGATGACCGTCTTTGTCTAAGTTCACGAAAACTAGTTTATCAATCGATAGGATCGTTTTCCGTGTAATTTTGTTGCGTACTTCGCACTTCATCGTAATAGAAGTTGTTCCAAAATGTGTTGCCGTAATTCCTAATTCGATGATATCGCCTTGTTTGGCAGAACTGACGAAGTTGATTTCTGAGATATATTTAGTTACGACATGTGGATTGCCCAACTGCACAATCGCATAAATTACCGCTTCCTCATCTATCCATCGAAGTAATGTTCCTCCGAACAAGGAACCATTGGGATTCAAATCTTCTGGTTTTATCCATTTTCGTGTGTGAAAGTTCATAATAAACTTAAATAAAAGGTTAAAAAAAAGAGGCAAAACTTCTGTCTTACCTCTGTATTATTTTAAGCGTGTATAGCTCGATTTGCTGTTGCCGCTAGGGCCGCTTCTTTGAAAGCTTCGGTATAGGTTGGATGTGCATGACAAATACGTCCGACATCTTCTGCGGAAGCTCTGTACTCCATAGCCACTACAGCTTCGGCGATCATGTCTGCGGCGCGGGGGCCTATCATGTGTACGCCTAAAATTTCATCGGTATCCGCATCGGCTAATACTTTGATGAAGCCATCTGTATCGCCCGATGCCTTTGCTCTACCTGATGCTTTAAAAGAGAACGATCCTGACTTAAACTTTTTACCAGCATCTTTCAGTTGATCTTCCGTTAGACCTACCGATGCGACCTCGGGCCAAGTATAAACTACACCTGGAATTAAGTTGTAATCAATATGTGGTTTTTGGCCAGCGATATATTCCGCGACGTATACGCCTTCGTCTTCAGCTTTATGGGCTAACATTGCTCCTTTTACTACATCACCGATGGCATATATTCCTTTTACTTCGGTTTCTAAATGATCGTTTACTGGGATTTTGTTGCCTCTTTCTTCGGGGGTAATACCTACATTCTCTAACCCTAAGTCTTTTGTATAAGCTACACGACCTACAGACACAATACAATAGTCTCCTTCGAATGAGACGGCTTGTCCTTTAGCATCTTCCGCCGTTACCGTTACTTTTTTACCTTTCGTAGCCGCTCCTGTCACTTTATGGCCTAGGAAAAACTCCATGCCGAGAGACTTTTTAAGAACCCGCTGTAATTCTTTTCCTAAACCACTGTCCATTGTGCCGATGATAGATTTGGCATATTCCACGACTGATACCTTTGCTCCTAGACGTGCATATACAGACCCGAGCTCGAGACCTATTACGCCTCCGCCAATAACGATAAGGTGTTTAGGGACTTCGGAAAGGTTTAACGCTTCAGTGGAGGTGATGATTCTTTTTTTGTCAATAGGAAGAAAAGGCAAAGCGGTAGGTTTTGAGCCTGTAGCAATAATAATATTCTTGCCATTGATATTTTCTGCTTTACCATCACTTTTTGTAATTTTGATGGTGTTTTTGTCTATGAAAGACCCGACTCCTTGGTACGTATCAATTTTGTTTTTCTTAAAAAGAAAGGAGATACCCGCCGTGTTTTGTGCAATGACGTCGTTCTTTCGCTCCATCATTTTCTGGATATCTATCTTCAAATTGCTTAGCGATATACCATGTCCAGCAAAAGTATGTGCAGCATTATGATAATGTTCGGATGTATCCAATAATGCCTTGGAAGGGATACAGCCTACATTCAGACATGTCCCTCCGAAAGAACTGTATTTTTCTATTATGGCTGTTTTTAACCCCAGTTGAGCACAACGGATAGCGGCTACATAACCACCAGGGCCGCTACCTATTACTATAACATCATATTGCATCTTTGCGAATTTAAAATTTGCAGCTAAGTTAAGATTTATCTGTAAGTTATGCCAATATATTAGATACAAAAAACGTCTCCCGTATTAGCCTAAGTAATACAGGAGACGTTTTTTATACTAATGCTGATTTTAGTTATTCTGCGACGATTTTTCCTTGCATTACGCCGTAATGTCCAGGAAAGCTACAAATAAATGGGTAGACACCTTTTTCCAGGGTAAACGTAATCTTGTCTTCTTCGCCTGGTCCCAAAAGCTTCGTATGAGCTACGATGGAAGATAAGGAAGATTTTGGAATGTAATCATCGCCACTAGCGGCGGCAGCTTCCCCTCCGAAAGTAGGTAGATCTACATTTGGTTGAAGAACAACAAAGTTATGTCCCATTGATTCTTTAGGCATTTCTCCGACGTTTTTTAAAGTAACCTCTACAGGTTCACCTGCTTTAACGCGAATTAGCTCTATATTAAACTTCATCTGATCATTGCCTTCTATGGCCCAAGTATTGGATAGAGTTACATCTTCAATACCAGGGACGGCTTCAACTTGTGTGGTTTCTTCGGTAGTTGTAGTTTGACTATCGTTGTTGCCGGAGTTGGATGCATTGTTGCAGGCAACAAATATTAATCCAGCTGCTAAAAATGGAATTACAAATAATTTTTTCATTGGAATAAATTGTTTTAAATCTTTGTTAACAGGCATAAAGTTACATCATTTATTTATAGAATCCATGTGAGATATCACAATTATTGGTCTTCCTCGTCATATAAATGGCATACTTTAACAATTTTGTTATACAATTCGACCGGATTAAAAGGTTTACCGATCACTTCGTCAGCCCCTACTTCAAAGGCAGCCTCTTGCTCATGTTCTAATACCGAAGCTGATATGGTAATAATAGGTATTTTGCGTACATGTTCATGATAACTTCTCCGGATTTGCTTAATTGCTTCAAAGCCGCTCATAATGGGCATGTGTGTGTCCATAAGTATAACATCGTAAGTGGCTTCATCAATGGCCTCTAAGGCGAGTCGACCATTTTTTACGATAGTCACGTTACAGCTCCATGTTTGTAACATGTGAGATAGCATGAAGCTGTTCAGATCATTATCTTCTGCTAAGAGGATATTCAATGTCTTGAGTTTAGGTAGTTGGTTATAAAGGAGGTTTTTTTGACTTTTGATGTTCTCAATTCGATATATTTCTTCCATTTCCACCACAAATGAAAATTGAGAACCATGTCCATATTCACTTTCGGCATAAACTATGCCGTTCAGTAACTTAGCCAGTCTTTTTACGATGGCCAAGCCTAAGCCAGTACCGCCAAATTTCTTCGTTATGCCGTCGTCACCCTGTTCGAAAGCCAAAAATATTTTTTCGACAGCTTCCGGTTTTATGCCAATACCTGTGTCTTTTACTGTAAACTTGATTTTGGTTCGATCGTTTTGTTTTCCAAGGTTGGTCGCAGATAGTACGATCTCTCCTTTATCTGTGAATTTAAGGCTATTTGAGATGAAGTTTGAAATGATCTGCTGTAGTCTTAGCGAATCAAATTTCACATATTTGGGAAGGTTTGGATCTACATCAACTTTAAAATCAATTTGTTTATTAGCAGCTTTGATGCGAAAAAAATTCTCAATATCCAAGAGGAGATTTTCAAGGTGAAACTCTTCCAGTTCGATTTTCAGTTTATCCGAATCAATCTTTGAAATGTCTAGTATGTCATTGATGATGAGCAACAGCGAGTCGGAGGCCATCTCTAGTCTATTGATCCAGTCTTGATGTATACTATTTAGATTGGCATTTTTAAGCATGTGTACAATACCTACGATACCATTAATAGGCGTTCTGATTTCATGGCTCATATTTGCTAGAAAGATCTCCTTTGATTTTCGTGCATCTTCAGCTTCTTGGTGTGCTTGAATCAATGCTTTTTTTGAAAGTTCTAGCTCCTGATTTTTTTGGATAATCTCTTCTTGGATATGGATTTGGTTGATAAAAGATTTAACCTTGGCTATGGTGATTTCTGGGTTTAAGGGTTTGTATAAATAATCCACCGCACCGCTTTGCAGCCCTTGGATCAAAAATTTGTCTTCCTTGGAAATAGCCGTTACCATGATAGCCAATATATGGGAAGTTTTTGCGCTTGACTTTAACAGGGACACAAACTCAAAACCATTTATCTCAGGCATCTGAACATCTACCAAGGCGATGGAGATGTCGTTTTTCCAGCAGATTTTTAAGGCTTCATTGGGATCTGTAGAACAAATAATATTGATACTGTCGATCTCAGCGAGTAAAGCTCGTAAACTAATGATATTTTCTTCCTTATCATCTAATATTAAAAGGTTGATGTTTTTCATACCACATGAAGTCAATGGAGATTTCTAAAAAAATTGATGATGTCCGATTTGGATAATACGATTGCTGTCGGATTTAATTGCAAGGCGTATTTTGGCATAGTAGCTATGAATGCTTCTTCGGGGTTTTGTACAAAAATATGTCCTCCTTTCTCATAGACTGATCTTAAGCCTTTACCCCCGTCATGGTTGGCTCCCGATAATAAAAAGGCCGTACAGTTTTTCGTGTAAATCTCTGCGGCTGTTTCAAATAGGACATCAATGGAAGGCCTCGAATAGTTTACCGGTTCGGCAGTGTCCAACGAAAAGGTATAATCGGGTTCGATTAAGAGATGGTAGCCTGGAGGAGCGAAATAGATACCATTTTTAAGGATCTCTATTTTATCGACAACAGAAGTAACATCCCTTTGGAGTCTTTTGGTGAGGGATTGTTCGATTTGTGTTTCATACCGCGGATTTCGATGTATAACGATACAAACGGCAGCAGATATGTTTCGGGGCAACACATTTAAGATATCCAAAATCAAATTATATGATCCGGCGGATCCTCCAACTAATATAATTTCTTGCGCCGTATTCATTATTTAATTTTTTGAAATATGTTATAATTCTTATCAATAATTTTAAAATTCTCCTTGATAGAATGGCCATATAAGCTTTCTTTGGCTCCTAAGCATAGGAAACCAAACAAATTCAATGATTCATAGAATAGGTTTAATACTCTTTCTTGTAGCTTTTTGTCGAAGTAAATCATCACATTTCTACAGGATATCAGTTGGAATTCATTAAAAACACCGTCTGATACAAGATTATGTGATGAGAAAAGTGCTTTTGATCGGTATTCATGGTTGATGATGGCGGCATTGTACATGGCGGTATAATGATTAGAAAGCGACGATAAGCCATAAACTTTGTTAAAATTTTCGGTGTATTGTTTTATTTTTTCGATAGAATACACGCCGTTTTTTGCGATAGTTAATGTCTTTTGGTTGATATCTGTGCCATAAATAAAGGATCTATCAAGAATGTTTTCTTTCTGCAGCAATATCGCGAGGGAATATACTTCTTCACCTGTTGCACAACCGGCGCTCCATAATCGTATCTGTGGAAAGGTTTTTAAATAGGGAATGACGTTTTCTCTTAGGGCTTGAAAAAATGGAGGATCTCTAAACATTTCGGTTACGTTGACAGAAACTTCTTGCATGAGGTAGGTTGTAAAGCCATCAATATTTAGTATGGCATTTTTCAGGTCCACAATATCCATTGTTTCCATAGCCATCAGCCTCTCTAGTCTTCGTTTGAGTGAAGATTTTGAATAACCTGAAATATCAAAGTCCGAGGCCATTTGTAGTAAATAGACTACCTCATCCAATTCTTCAAACGTAATCGTTTTATTTTTATCTACCCCATCCATATTTGCATCAATGAAGTGAGCTTGTCGATATCAATTGGCTTACTGACATAGTCATTTGCTCCTACTTGTAAAGACTTTTCCTTATCCCCTTTCATAGCTTTTGCAGTGACTGCCAATATGGGGAGATTTTTATACCGCATGTTACTCCGAATCCGTTGAATAGCCTCAAGGCCATCCATTTCAGGCATCATAATGTCCATCAGTACAATGTCGATTTTTTCACCACGCTCTTCTATGATCTTAACAGCTTCTAATCCATTGTTGGCTATCTCGATGTTCATGTTGTAGGCTTGCAAAGAAGTGGATAAGGCGATCACATTTCTCATGTCATCATCTGCAATCAAGACGGTTTTTCCTTCCAAGTTGCTGTGATTGTCTAATCGGTTTATCTTTGCGGGATCCTTTATCGGTTTATAGGAAACATCATTTATTTTGTTTAGAAATAACTGGACTTCGTCAATAAGCCGGTCGTTAGACTTGTCTGATTTAAGAATCGTTGCTCTAGCGTAAGAGAGTATTTTGTCGTGTTGTTCCTTAGAAAGCTCTGCTGCAGTATTGATGATTATAGGCACATTGTTTAATAAAGGGTCTTCTTTCAAGACTTCAATGAAATCGATACCATTGCCATCGGGGAGCACCAAATCCAAAATGATGCAGTCGATGTTAGGCTCCTCTTTCATTTTGTTGATACCGGCCTCGATGGAGAAAGCTTGGATCACGTTGATTTGATGTTCAGAGAACGTTTGTTTTATAAAGTCGCTTTGGAGCTCTTGGTCTTCGATAAGTAAGATTTTTTTTACCGATTTGCTCAGGTTCAGATCGATGTTTTCGAAGGTTTTCTGAATAGTCTTTTCCGTGACGGGTTTGTGCATGAAGCCGATAGCACCTTTTTCCAAGAAATCTTTTTTCTGAAAAGCTGCGGCAGACATCATATGTATGGGAATGTGCTTCGTGTTTTCATCTGATTTTAAGGCATCAAGAACTTTCCATCCATCGGCTATGGGGAGCATAACATCCAAGATAATAGCGCTGGGAATTCTTTCTTTAGCTAATTTAATACCCATTGCCCCATCGTGAGCCAATTGTACATTAAAGCCATAATTTTCGGCAAATCCTCTGAGGATATCGGCAAAATTTATGTCGTCTTCTATAATAAGTATCTCCTTATCCTTCTGTACGATCGAATCTTCAGGATTATTTTTGGGTGATAGGCTTATTTTTGATGATTTTTCTTCGATGACTTGTGTTGCCGCGTTGTCGGTAATAGTAGGTTCAGCTTTTAATTCAATGGGAATAACTAAGGTAAAGGTACTTCCCTTATCTATTTCACTTTCTAATCGTATTTTACCTTTCAGTAAAAACGCGATTTCACGACTGATCGAGAGCCCGAGGCCTGTTCCTCCGTACTTCCTGTTAGTCGAGCCATCTTCCTGTCTGAAAGCTTCGAATATGAGATCTTGTTTTTCCTTGGATATACCCTTCCCCGTATCTTTTACCTGAAAATGTATGAGGTTATCTTGTTCGAATATCGAAAAGACAACCTTTCCCTGTTTTGGTGTAAACTTGAAAGCATTGGAAAGAAAGTTTTTAAGGACTTGCTGAATCCGATACTCATCGGAAATAATCTGATTTGGGGCATCGGAATCAATATCTATACGAAAGTCAATGCCCTTATCTTTGGCTAATTCTTTAAATAAACCTTCAATATGCTGGGCAAAATCCTGGAGAAAGATAGCGTCTAGGTTCAGTTCCATTTTTCCGGATTCTATTTTGGCGAGATCAAGTAGGTCATTGATTAAATCCAACAGATCTGTCCCTGCGCCATGTATGATGCGGGCAAACTTTACTTGCTCTTCGGAAAGGTTCTGCCCTTTATTGTCTCCCAAAAGTTTTGCCAATATAAGGATGCTGTTCAAAGGGGTTCGTAATTCGTGGCTCATATTCGCCATGAACTCGGATTTATATGCACTCGCTTGTTGTACCTCTTCGACTTTTTGTTCAACAACTTGCTGCGCTTTATTCAGTTCGATATTTCTTTTTTCAAGCTCATGTGCTTTTTGGTTCAGCTCAAAGTTTGCTTGCATTAATTCTTCTTGTTGTACGCGGAGTTCTTCTTCCGAAGTTTCCAAAAGATGTGTTTTATGGACGAGTTCATCGTTGGTGATTCGTAGTTCTTCCTGCTGGGCTTCTAATTCCTCGGCTTGCTGTTGGGTTTCTTCAAGGAGTTGCTCGACGAGCATATGACTTTGACCAAACCTCACACTCATCGCTATATTACGACAGACCCTTTGAAGGAATATGTCATATCTTTCAGCAGTTTCTGGTGTATTGCCGCTTATAGACAGCTCGATTAGTCCGATGCACTGATCTTCGTAGACCAACGGACACAAATAAACGATTGTAGGAAGCTGATCAATGATGGAAGTCTCCGACTTCAATCGAACATATTCGGTAATAGGTACTTTGACAATTGTTTTGTCATCAGCAACTTTGCCCAGATACCCCTCTCCAGATTTGAAGGTAGTCAGTCTATGTACAGCGTTTATACCCTGAGATGACTTTAGGTGAAATTCATCCGAATCAACTTTACGTATATACATTGCCGAAGTGGCTAGAGGCAATACGGTGTTGAACATATCTAGTACCTCTTTACTTATCTTGTTTTCGTCATCTACTCCACTTAATTTTTCGTTTAAGAGTGAGACAGATTGCAGCGCCCAGTTTGTGTTTTCAATATTTGTTGTAGCAGTTTGAAAATCGGTATTTAATTGCTTTAATTCCAATCGGGATTGTCGTACATATTGTAGGATTTGATATACCTTGATAAACGTATATAATATAATGAATAATGCTACTGTTATTGACGTTATTGTAATTCTTTTGGCAATTGTAATGTTTGTACTGCTTTCTTTCAGCTTCGTCTGACGAGCCAGAATTAATTCATTGATAAACTGGTCTAGGGTAGTTTTGGCTTTCGTTTGCTCACCAATTAAATCCAATATGACTTTATCTTTGGGATTGTCTTGGATGTTTTCAATAAACCTTTGGATATCCGTGATTTCTAAAGAAATTGTGTTGAGCTTGTCAAACTCCTGTACGATAGCTGATTTTTTCGATTGTTTCGAAGAATTCTCTAAGGCTAATAATGTGTGACTTATTTCGTTGATTGTAGATTGGTAGGGCAGATTGTTAAGGTGTTTGTTTTGGGCTAGGTAATCCGTTTTGTATTGGATTAGCTTAAACAAATCAGATTCTAATTTGTTAGCATAGGAAGTTTGTTGTAAGGTATTTGAAATAATTTCTTCATTCTTCTGTAAAAATGAAGATAACTGTTTAAAGAAATAAACAGTTGAGCAAATGATGATCAAGGAAGCAAAGCCGATGCTAAGGAAAAGCTGGAATTTTAATTTGTTTCTATTATTCATCGAATTTCTCTCGATTAAAAGTATTCAGGCAATGTTTAGCCAATCTATTTTGTTATCGTTGCTAAGCTACCAATTTGCACTTAATTGCATAATGGAAATTTACAAAAGTCTTATAAACAAAATAAAAACGGTAGATGGTGGTTTTAATTTTGATTTATAACAATATCCAATTTAGAAGGTCCTCGAAAAGCAACCTTGGATACAAATATACTTGTTTTAATAACAATTTCCTCCAAATATTCGACTGAAAAATGAATAGAAATCGATTTTTAATTGATATATTTAGAGGAAATTAATTACTACGCAGATATGACTCAGGAAATCACTTTAATTATGTCCATTGTTGGAGGTGTAATAGCTTTCTTTTTATTGCTTTATTTATTGCCTGTTAACCTATGGTTTACGGCCCAATTGTCCAATGTAAAAATAAGTTTATTGAATTTGGTGCTTATGCGCCTTCGTAAAGTCCCCCCAGCATTGGTAACAAATGCAATGATTATCTCTACTAAGGCTGGTTTACGTATCACATCGAATGAAATTGAGACGCATTACCTTGCCGGAGGAAATGTCAATAGGGTTATTAAAGCATTAATATCTGCTGATAAAGCTAATATTCCGTTAGACTTTAAACTAGCTACCGCAATAGACTTGGCAGGTAGGGATGTGTTTGATGCTGTTCAACTATCTGTAAATCCGCAGGTCATTAATACACCTCCCGTAGCTGCTGTAGCGAAAGATGGTATTCAACTTATAGCCAAAGCTAGAGTAACTGTGCGGGCTAACATCCATCAGCTGGTAGGTGGTGCTGGTGAGGAGACTATTTTGGCGCGTGTGGGTGAAGGGATTGTCACAACAATCGGCTCATCGGTAGACCATAAGCAAGTTTTAGAAAATCCAGATAGAATATCGAAAACGGTATTGTCTAAAGGACTGGATTCGGGAACTGCTTTTGAAATACTTTCTATCGATATCGCAGATATGGATATCGGTGAAAATATAGGAGCTAAACTGCAGACTGATCAAGCTGAAGCTGATTTAAAGGTTGCAAACGCACGTGCCGAAGAGCGCCGAGCGATGGCAGTAGCCAACGAACAAGAGATGAGAGCTAAGGCACAAGAGGCCAAGGCGAAGGTAATCGAAGCAGAGGCTCAGATACCATTGGCAATGGCAGAAGCTTTTCGCAGTGGAAATTTAGGTGTGTTCGACTACTATAAGATGCAAAATATCCAGGCAGATACGGATATGCGATCATCAATATCCAATCCTAAAGGTAGTCATAAAGACAAATAGGAATAAAAAATGTATTAACCCAACTTGTTGAGTAACATGTTGTTTAGTTTTAATAATAGGATGGCAAAAATTATTAAAAAAATAATCGCTGCAATTACGTCTAATGGTGTGTGTAAGATGTGATTAATCATTCTAGGATCCTCCAAAAACAGTTGGTTATAAAAAGTTTAACATAAAAGTAACGATTATAAATTATTTTTATTGTTATTTTTGTCGTAAATGAAGAAGATTTTTATTGTCTTTTTGTGTGTATGTTATACGATTGTATCTTTTGGAATTACTTTTCAAATACATCGTTGTGCAGATAATGTGCTTTGGGCTATTTCGAATGAAAAAGCCCTTCATGATACCTGTCCTCTTTGTCACCATACACCACAAAGTCGTGATGAAATAAAAAAGGACTGTCAGGGAGGTAACTGCGAGGATATGGAGTTGAAGCTCGATCAGTTATCTCATAAAGTCTTCTCTTTTACGAAAGATAATACGCCATCACTTAATCCTGCAATCCTGACCATTCCTTGGATGCAGGATATATTTTCTTTTCTTTCATTTTCGAAGGAATGGACGTCGTCAACTCATGTGTTCGCTTTTGCGAACTCTTCTCCACCGATATATCTATACAATTGTATTTTTAGGATTTAGAATTTTTCTCGTTTATAATTCAATTGACGATATATATATATCGTCAAGGATTTGTCTATTGTATGTATAATAACAAGAGTGAGAAAAAATGAAAATAACAATAAATATAATAACCTTAATTGTATTTGTAATAGGATTGAACAATCTTACGTATGCCCAAACTGATAGTACCAAAACGTTTGAAGTGGCTGGCAACTGTGGTCTATGTAAAAAGCGAATTGAAGCTGCAGCGGGTATTGATGGCGTTAAAACCGCTGTTTGGGACGTCAAAACACACCATCTTACCGTGAACTACAATTCAAAAAAGGTTAAACTTGAGACGATACAAAAGGCCATTGCAAAGGTGGGCCATGACACGCCCTTATTTAAAGCTCCAGATGAGATCTATGAAAAGCTGCATGAGTGTTGTCTGTATGAGAGGCTTGGCGGAGAGGATCACCAGAAAGAGCATCAGCATGATGCAACAGAAAACCATGATGTAACACAAAATAGTGAGGATGACCACTCCGATCATGAGCATGTTATTACCGGTGTAGTTGTCAACGAAAGTGGTAAAGGGGATTTGACTCCAATTGTAGGGGCTAACGTAAGGTGGTTAGAGGGGCCGGCTAGGCAGGAATTGTCTAACCAAAATGGTGTTTTCAAGATAAAACATGAACAAGGAAATGAACACCTTGTGTTTTCCTATGCCGGTATGCAGCCTGATACCATAAGGATAAAGGATTTGCATGAGGTATTGGTTATACATGCACAAAATAATGTGCTGTCAGAAGTCATTGTTTCCAGAAAGAAAAAATCTACGTATATCGATGCATTGACTCCTAACCGTGTTGAAATCTTGACTGCCCGAGAGTTGTTCAAAGCAGCGTGTTGTGATCTGAGTGAAAGTTTTGAGACGAATGTATCCGTTGATGTCGTAAGTAATGATGCTGTTACGGGCAGTAAACAGATACAGATGTTGGGTTTGAGCGGAATATATACTCAATTGACAGTTGAAAATCTCCCTGGGCCACGGGGTTTCGCTACACCATTGGGTTTAAATAGCATTGCTGGTACATGGATAAATTCTATCGAAATCAGTAAAGGTATAGGTTCAGTGGTCAACGGATTTGAGAATATGTCGGGGCAGATCAATGTGGAGCTGAAAAAGCCACAAGAGTCAGAACGGCTCTTTTTCAATGCGTATGCCAATAATATGGGACGTACCGATGTCAATCTGAATTTGGCTCATAAGATCAATCAGGATTGGTCTGTTGGTTTTTTGTTGCATGATAATTTCATGTATAACAAGAACATGAATTTCAGTAATAATGGCTTTAGAGACGCACCGATTGGAAATCTTTTTTCAGGTATAAATAGATGGAATTATGAGAATGGGAAGGGCACTATTGTTCAGTTCGGTGTAAAATATTTGAAGGATGACCGTACGGGAGGGGAAATCGATTTCAACGAAAATACCGATCGATCTACAACAAATAAATATGGAATAGGCTTCGATAATGAACGTATAGAAGGGTTTGCAAAGATTGGCTATATTTTTCCTGAGAATAGATTAAGGAGTATAGGCTTACAGCTGGCAGGATCAAATTACAAACAAGATAGTTATTTTGGTCTTAATACCTATACTGGAAACCAAACGAATGGATACGCTAATTTAATTTTCCAGGACGTGTTGGGTTCTGTTGTGCACAAATATAAGATAGGGACGTCCCTCAACTATGATAATTATCAGGAAGATTTAACAGCTGAGACAGATGTATACAACTTTGACCGTGAGGAGATAGTAGCAGGGGCTTTTGCGGAATATACCTTTAGCCCTTCCGAAAAATTTGATGCGGTATTGGGAATAAGACAGGATTATAATTCATTATATGGTTGGTTTACTACGCCAAGAGCCGTTTTACGGTATACTCCAGTCGCTGGGACAACTATACGGTTAAGTTCTGGACGTGGTCAGCGGACGGCAAATATATTTGCCGAAAATATCAGCGTCTTGGCTTCAAGTAGAATGATTGACTTTGCTTCCCATGTTTCTTCCGGATCTGCTTATAATCTCCAACCCGAGGTTTCTTGGAATACGGGATTGACCGTGGATCAGAATTTCCAGCTGTTCGGTAGAGAGTCTGGTATTTCATTAGAATTGTTTCATAATAACTTCCTTGATCAAGTCGTCATTGACTATGAGGACCCAGCAGCTGTTTCTTTCTATAATCTTCAAGGGAAATCGTTCTCGAATAGTTTGCAAGCTGAATTTCGCTTTATGCCAATGAGACACTTTGAGACAAGATTAGCTTATCGATTACTGGATGTGCAAACCGATTATGTCAATGGACGCTTACAAAAGCCGTTGACTGCAAAACACCGTGGTTTTATGAATCTTGCATATAACTTGCATAGCGGATGGAGCTTTGATTATACCCTGAATGTAGTAGGTGAAAAAAGACTTCCTTCCACAGGAAGCAATCCGGTAGCCTATCAGTTATCGGAGACTTCTCCGGCATATGTGACAATGAATGCTCAGGTTAGCAGGACATTAGGTAAAAGCAAAAATGTTGATATATACATAGGAGGGGAGAACTTATCCAACTACTATCAAAAAGATCCTATTCTTGGTTTTGATGATCCCTTTGGACCTCATTTTGATACGAATTTACTTTGGGGACCATTGACTGGACGGATGTTTTATACAGGTGTGAGATACCATATTAAATAGTTTAGACGGTATAGGTGTGAGACTGCTAGAGGGGCAGATATTACTGCAGGTGAAATAAATCTTTAAGTTCTCGATATAGCCGTTGTGTAGGTAGGCCCATTACATTTTCAAAACTTCCTTCTAATCGGTCTATGCCTATACGTCCTATCCACTCCTGAATACCATAAGAGCCTGCTTTATCATAGGGCTTATACTTGCTGGTATAATAAAGAATCTCCGGTATGGTCAATTTTGACAGTTTCACGCGAGTAGTTTCTGCAAAACTGACCACCGTACCTTCGTATTGCAAAGCGACACCAGTAATGACTACATGCTCTTTATTTGATAAGCTTTTTATAGTATGGAAAGCATCCCTTTCGTTTACAGGCTTACCTAATACTATACCGGTGGGAGACACCACTATCGTGTCTGCAGTAATGACTAGTTTCGGGAAATATCTTTCATCGTTGAAGGCCGCTAACTTTATTAGCGCAATATTTTTGGCGATATCTATCGGATCTATATTTGTATTGATTTCTTCATTCACAGGATGTACCTCCACGTCGAAATTTATATCCATCGCTGCCAACAGCTCCTTTCGACGAGGGGATTGAGATCCTAAAATTATAGATATTTGATGAAGTTTATCTAAAAGCATGTTAGAGGCTTTTGATATGAGTGTCGGGATGCCATTTCGCTTGAAGTTTCAGGACTTTTTCCAACATCTCCCGTACAATTCCATCTCCACCCGTTTTAGTGGACACATAGTGACAAATATTTTTAATTTCTTCGGCAGCATCGGAAGGGCATACCGCTAGCCCAGCTTTTTCCATACATTCGAGATCGGGCAAATCGTCGCCGATAAACATACAATTGGTGTACTCAAACGCGTATTTGCTTCGAAGTTGTTCGAATACGGCCTCTTTGTCCGTAACACCAAGGTGTATTTCCTGAACCCCGAGGTTCTGGAAACGCTTTTGAATACCAAGGGAGTTTGCGCCCGTAATAATAAAGACGTGGAGGCCTGCTTTTATGGCGTATTGGATGGCGTAGCCATCTTTTACGTTAAAGGTACGGAGTTGCTCTCCATGCTCTGTTACCAAAATACGTCCATTGGTCAGTACTCCATCGACATCGAGAAAAATATGGTTAATATCTTTAAGTTTGCTCAAAAACATAGTTGCTACAAATGTAATCAATAAAAACGAACACTAATTCCATCGAACTTACTCAAAGTTGCCAAATATTTATTTGTTATAACAAGAACTTTCATTCCTTTGTCACAAATTAGTTGTTGTCACAACTTTCTGACTCAAATCTTTGGTTAAGGATAAATGATGCTGTAAATTTGTATCAACAATTCCAGGAAGATCGGAATGTTATATATAAAGTAGTCTTTTCATAATTTAGGTTTATAATTGGTTAGTAACAAACCTTGACGCCCATCGTCAAGGTTTTGTTTTTTTATATAGCCGGTGGACTTAAGTAGGGGTATTGTGTTTTGATAAAATAAAATAGAAATTGTATTATTGTGGATACGAGCGAGTTTGCTGTAATTTTACGATTTATGATATGGAAGAATATTTTTCCGGGGAGAAATTGTATGGAGATGATTTTTCATTTGAACGAATTAAGCAATGGTATGATGAAGAAGCGGAAGGATATGCGAATCTAGGTAGTAAAGATAAAGATTCATATTCTTATGGCTATCATATGATGAATCAGATACATGGATTTAATAAGATAAAGGAGATGCATTTAGCGAATGTATTGGGATTTGGGTCGGCTTGGGGATATGAATTTGAGCCCATTGTTAAAAATATTGATAATTTGACCATCGTTGAACCATCTGATAGTCTAATAAATAATAAAATTGGCCATTTAACTCCCCAATATGTGAAACCTAATATCAGTGGCAATTTGCCTTTTACTGATAGTTCGTTTAATTTGGTCACCTGCTTTGGTACATTACATCATATACCAAATGTCTCCTATGTCATAAGTGAGCTAATTCGAGTTGTTGAAAAAGATGGGTATTTGCTCATACGGGAGCCGATAATATCGATGGGTGATTGGCGATTACCTAGAAAGGGATTGACAAAGAATGAACGTGGAATCCCGATGACATTCTTCGAAAACGAACTAAGTAAGTATCCGATTGAAATAATTTCAAAAGAATATTGTTTTACAGCGACTTCCTTTATGCAACGCATTGCAGGAGGCTTCTTTAGCAAACCAATATATTCATACAAAATCTATGTCATTTTAGATAAAACTATATCCAGATTACTAAAAAGCAACGTTAGCTATCATGCTACCCTAAAAATCAATAGAATAGCTCCCGGATCGATTTTTTATGTGATAAAAAAAATATAGCGTATACTCTAGTTATTTGTCTCTATCTTTATTTTTTACTCTCGGTTCTTGTTCTCTGCTTTCCATAGTGCGGAAAAGGATTTGTTTGGAAATTTAGGAAGCTCTCTATGCGATCCCCAAGCTTTTTTGAATAAGATACGTGCTAAAATGCTTTTGGCCCTACCACCAAAAAAATCGAGTAATCTTCTTTTCTGCCCGAGATAAGCAAAACTTTTCCAAGCCCGTTTCTCACTCGTGGAAGTTAAGTTCTCCTGTACAGCGTCACGCCTGTTGAGCAATAGCATTTTTTGGATATCAATGCCTACTGGGCAAACTTCCGTGCATTTGCCACAAAGAGTAGAGGCATACGAAAGGTGCTTGAATTCTTTCATCCCTTCAAGGTGTGGTGAAATGAGTGAGCCTATTGGTCCCGGATAGGTGCTGTTGTAGGTAGAGCCGCCTATATGTTGATAGACAGGACAAACATTCAGGCAAGAGCCACACCGTATACAATAGAGGCCTTGTCGTTGTTCTTTTTTTGCAAGTAGATTGGTTCTGCCATTGTCGAGCAAAATAACATACATTTCCGTCGGGCCGTCACTTTCGTTGTCTTGGCGGGTACCACTGAAAATCGAGTTATAGGCAGTCAGATTTTGCCCAGTGCCATGTGATGCCAATAGAGGCCAGAACAAATCTAAATCAGCAAGTGTGGGGATGATCTTCTCTATACCGGCTAAGACAATATGTGTTTTAGGGAAAGTCGCGACCAGACGAGCGTTGCCTTCATTTTCTGTAATAGCAATACTCCCTGTATCAGCTATTAAAAAATTGGCACCAGTAATTCCTACATCGGCAGTTTTATATTTGTCGCGGAGTACTTCACGTACTTTTTGAATTATTTCTTCGGCAGAGACCTCTAGCGGTGTTTCTAACTCTTCGTGAAGGGTTTTGGCGATATCATCCAAGCTTAAGTGCATGGATGGTGAGACAAAATGCGAAGGTTTTTGATCGAGCAGTCGAATAAAATAGTTTCCCAGCTCACTTTCAATCGCCTCGATTCCTCTTTTTTGAAGAAATTCGTTAAGCTCAATCTCTTCGGTCGTCATTGATTTGGCTTTAACAACAGATTTTGCAGCCTTTTGTTCTAATATTTTCCCAATCTCTTGTCTTGCCTCTTCGGCATCATTGGCCCATATTACCTTTCCCCCTCGTTTTATGAAATTAGCTTCAAACTCCACCAGATAACGATCAAGGTTTTCCATAACTTTCCACTTGACGAGGTTGGCCTTTTTCTTGGAGTTCGATAAATTATAGAACTTGCTTCTGCCTTCCTCAAATGCAGGATTGTATTTGTCCAGATTGTTCATGAAGAGATCCCTTTGACGAAGGTCAGAGATTTTATCCGTGCTATCTTTTAAAAACTTATCCACAATAGATTGAGCCATGTCGTAAATCTACTCTTTTTTTAAAAAAGATGGGCAAAACCCTGTGTAAATTTAGGACAAACTTTGTGAAGTTTTCTCTTAATACCAAATTAAGGATAAATTCTCGATTACTACATTGTTTGAACAATATTCATTCAGTGCTTATACGCTATTTCGTCAGTCATGACTGAACAAGCACTGAACAAGCACTGAATGAGCACTGAACAAGCTCTGAGCAAAGGTATAATTTGGTGTTTTTTTCTTCTAGAATTGTCCTTAGCATTTTTGGGATATATAATACTTATTTAGCTATCCACACGGGTGAGATAACATGAGATAAACAAATAAAAATATTTTCCTTATGGAGGAGAGAGTTTTGACTGTTTCTTCAAAAGCCGTCTAATCTTTGATATTCAGCGCCAAGCTTAATTCGTCTAACTGCTCGGAGGCTATCGTAGCAGGTGCATCGATCATCACGTCCCGTCCCGAATTATTTTTCGGAAATGCGATGAAGTCTCGGATGGTTTCTTGGCCACCTAATATTGCAGTGAGCCGATCTAGTCCAAAAGCTAATCCACCATGAGGGGGAGCGCCATATTGGAATGCATTCATCAAAAAGCCAAATTGCTCCTGCGCTTGCTCGGGGGTGAAACCTAGGTGTTTGAACATTAATGCTTGTGTTTCTTTATCGTGAATACGAATAGAACCACCGCCGATTTCATTCCCGTTCAATACCAAATCATAAGCATTGGCGCGTACCTTGCCTGGATCGGTGTCCAAGAGGTGCATGTCTTCCTTTTTTGGCGAAGTAAAGGGGTGGTGCATAGCATGGTAACGTGCGGTGTCTTCATCCCATTCCAATAAGGGGAAGTCAACTACCCATAGCGGTGCAAACTCATCGGACTTGCGAAGGCCCAATTGATTGGCCAATTCCATCCGTAATGCGCTTAGCTGCGAACGGGTCTTGTTAGAAGGACCGGACAAAACCAAGATAAGATCACCAGCTTTTGCACCGGTAGCTTCTGCCCATTTCGCGAGGTCGTCTTGGCCATAAAACTTGTCTACAGAGGATTTGAATGTGCCATCGGTCTCGTATTTACAATAAACCATGCCCGACGCACCGATCTGGGGACGTTTTACCCAGTCCACGAGTGCATCGATCTGTTTTCTCGTATAGGACGCTGCACCCGGTACCGCGATGCCCACGACTAGTTCGGCATCGTTGAAGATCGCAAAATCTTTGTGTTGTGCGACAGCATTCAGTTCTCCAAACTCCATCCCAAAACGAATATCTGGCTTGTCATTTCCATACCGACGCATTGCCTCATCAAATGTCATGCGTGGAAACTTTTCCACTGTTATGCCATGGATACGTTCTAGCAGGTGACGTGTCAGCCCCTCAAATACGTGCAATATATCTTCTTGCTCGATAAAGGCCATCTCGCAGTCTATTTGTGTAAACTCGGGTTGACGATCTGCACGTAAATCCTCGTCGCGAAAGCATTTTACAATTTGAAAATATTTGTCCATACCACCTACCATAAGCAATTGCTTGAAGGTTTGTGGAGATTGCGGTAGGGCATAGAATTGACCTGGGTTCATCCGAGAAGGTACAACAAAGTCCCGGGCTCCTTCAGGTGTAGATTTAATTAAATAAGGGGTTTCTATCTCACAGAAGTCTAGATTGGATAGGTAATTGCGTACCTCTTGAGTCACTTTATGGCGGAACAACAAGTTGTTCTTTACCGGATTACGGCGGATATCCAAATAACGGTATTTCATACGGATATCTTCTCCACCATCAGTTTCGTCTTCAATCGTAAAAGGAGGTAATATAGATTGGTTCAAAACCGTTAGCTCTGTCACGAGTACCTCAATATCGCCCGTAGGCATATTTGCGTTTTTTGATTCACGCTCGACGACAATTCCTTTGGCTTGTATAACAAATTCGCGTCCTAACGACTTCGCCAACTGCATAACCCCTTTCTCGGTACGTGCTTCGTCAAAGATAAGCTGTGTAACCCCGTAGCGATCACGGACATCTACCCAAATCATAAAGCCTTTGTCCCGTGACTTTTGAACCCATCCTGCTAATACCACTTCTTTATTTTTGTCGGCGCTACGTAATTCACCACAATTATGACTTCTGTACATTCTTTGAATTATTAAATCGCAAAATTATCGGATTTTGAGGAGAATAACGAATGATATTATACATAATTCCCTCAGCGATTTTTTGTTACTACGCTTTAATATATCCAACCAATTCAACGATTTTACAAAAAAATGCACCTTGATTTACATTTACTTCTAAAAGCTCTTATTGAATAAAAGTTGGTTTTTATGCTCTTAAAGTGCTTTTCTGTTCGCTTGTTGTAGCTAAAATACGATGTGGAAAACTTTTTTGTGGGATAAAGTGGGAGAAAGTGGGGTAAAGTGTATATTTTTACATTAAATTAATTAGGATAGTTAGCTATATGCTTCAGCTTATCGGAGAATTCGAATGTAAGTTGGACACCAAGGGAAGATTGGTGGTTCCTTCAGCGCTCAAAAGGCAATTGCCTGATGTTGAGCGGGAAGGGCTTATTGTGAATCGTGGGTTCGAGAAAAATTTAGTGATTTATACGAGGGAGGAGTGGGATAAGCAGGCAGCTAAAATTTCGCGATTGAATACATTTAATGCGAAGAATAGAGAGTTTATTCGGCAGTTTATGCGTGGAGCGACCATACTAACTTTGGATGCAGCAGGTCGTGTATTATTGCCAAAAGTTCTTTTAGATTATGCGGGAGTAGCTACGGAGGTGGTTTTGGCTTGCCAATTTGATCGTGTGGAAGTATGGGCAAAGGCGGCTTATGACGAAATGATGAATGGTGGCGCTGATGTCGATTTTTCTGCTTTGGCACAAGAGGTGATGGGAGATCTTGATTTTGGAGGAGGTTTGGATGACTGATCGGATTTACCATGTTCCTGTGATGCTTCAGGAGTGTATGGAAGCATTGGACATTCGTCCCGACGGAACCTACGTTGATGTGACGTTTGGGGGCGGAGGACATTCGCGGGAAATTTTGAAGCATTTGGGCCCGAAGGGAAGGTTGTTTGCCTTTGACCAGGATCCGGATGCATTGCATAATGAAATTGATGATGACCGTTTTGTGCTGATTCATCAGAATTTCAGGTATTTGAAAAACAGTTTGAAGTTGCAGGGGGTTCGAGAGGTGGATGGGATATTGGCGGATTTGGGTGTTTCTTCTCACCAGTTTGACGCTGCTGATAGAGGATTTTCCATTCGCTTTGATGCAGATTTGGATATGCGGATGGACCAAGTCTCGGATTTGGATGCACGTAAAGTGTTGAATACGTATAGCGAGGAGGAGCTACATCGTATTTTCGGAATGTATGGGGAAGTGCAGAATGCAAAGTCACTGGCAAAGATTATCGTAACCGCACGTTTGATAAAGGAAATAAATACTATCGCGGAACTAAAGGAGGTGATAAAGAGGTTGGTTCCGAAAGGAAGAGAAAATAAGTATCACGCACAGGTTTTTCAAGCCTTGCGGATAGAGGTGAATAGTGAGTTGGAGGTGCTGCAGGATTTTTTACTACAGACTGTGCCTGTGCTGAAAGAGGGCGGACGTGTAGTAGTGATGTCTTATCACTCGCTAGAGGATCGGTTGGTCAAGAATTTTATGTTGAAAGGTAAATTTAAAGGGGAAGTTGATAAGGATTTTTACGGAAATGAGATTAAACCTTTCAAGGTGATAGGTAGGAAAGCGATTACAGCAGGGGTAAAGGAGTTGGAAGAGAATACAAGGTCGAGAAGTGCGCGGTTAAGGGTTGCAGAAAAAATGGGTAATAAGTAGTGATCTGACATGTCTAGAAGGAATACTTTTCGAAATGAGGAATTGAGCGAAGATATCCAGGAGGAGATGTCCGAAGCGGTAGAGGAAAAAGTGGAGGAAACACAAAATTTTCTGAGAACGGTGTTATCTCCCGCAAAGCTTTCTGCCTATTTAGTGACTCGAAACCTACCCTTTGTTGCTTTTTTAGCATTGTTGGCGTTGATTTATATATCAAATCGGCATTTGGCGGAACGTACCGTCCGAAAAATAGATAGGCTTGGAAAAGAAGTGAAAGAATTAAGCTGGGATTATAAATCCCTATCTGCGGAGCTCATGAAATTGACAACGCAAACGGAGATAGCAAAAAAAGCGGATAGCTTGGGGTTGAAGGAACGGGTAGAGCCTCCTATTAAATTGGAGGTGTTGAAGGAGAAAAAATAAAATTAGAAGAGGTGAATATTCGGAAGACCATATTAGTTAGAGTGTATATAGCCTTCGGGCTTATGGTATTCGGAGCTTTGGCTGTGTTTGCTAAGCTCGTTCACTTACAGTATGTAGATGGAGGGGAATGGCGTGCTATTGCAGATAGCCTCACTATCCAAGAACGTGTAGTAGAAGCGGCAAGAGGAAATATTTATTCAAATGATGGAAGTCTTCTCGCGACATCTGTGCCGGAGTACGAGCTTCGGTTTGACGCGATGGCGATTCCGGCAGAATATGACGATGTCTTTAATTCGAAAGTAGATTCGTTGGCTTTTCGGTTAGCCGGCTTTTTTAAAGATCGTTCTTCACGTCAGTATTTAGCTCTTCTTCGTGAGGCAAGGGCAAAAAAACGTCGTTATGTCTTGATAAAAAGAGCGGTCTCACATCAAGACCTTAAGATTGTTAAAACTTTTCCCTTATTGGAAAATTTCAGGGAAAGCAAAAAGAGGTTCTCTACAAGTTTAGTTGCCGTTCGGCAAAACAAACGGATATTGCCATTTACCAACCTTGCTGCACGTACAATTGGCTATAGGAATGATGAGGTCAGAGTGGGGTTGGAAGGAGCATATGGAGATTATATCGAGGGTAAAAGTGGGGTGCAGATGATGCAGCGTATTGCTGGAGGCGTGTGGGTGCCCCTAAATAGGGAAGTGGAAGTTGCTCCGGTAGATGGTTCAGATATTATATCGACAATTGATGTCAATATACAAGATATGGCACAACGCGCACTGGAAAAACAGTTGAAAATCAGTAATGCAGATAATGGTTGTGTGGTTTTAATGGAGGTACAAACAGGAGAGGTGAGAGCCATAGCAAACTTTACGAAGGACACGGATGGTGAGTATCGTGAAAAATATAATTATGCGATTGCACAAGGCGCTGATCCGGGGTCTACATTTAAATTGGCCTCTTATATGGTAGCTTTGGATGATGGGTATGTAGACACTAGTTCTGTAATTGATATAGGTAATGGTACTTATAAGGTGCCTGCTCATACTATTCGTGATTCACATGCACCGAAGAAATCAAAAGTGACCGTGAAAGAGGCCTTTGAGGAATCCTCCAATGTGGCAATTACTAAATTGATCAATACGTATTATGGTGATCAACCAGCTAGATTTACTTCTAAATTGCATAGCTGGGGATTAGACAAGCCTTTAGGGTTACAAATTCCGGGAGAGGCGAATCCAATTGTGAAGACGCCAAAAAGTAAGAGCTGGAGTAAATTGTCTCTGATACAGATGGCGTATGGATATGAGCTTAAACTTACACCACTACAAACTTTAGTACTCTATAATGCTGTGGCGAATAATGGAAAGATGGTGGCTCCGTTGTTTGTGAAAGAAATTCAACATTTGGGAAATACCGTACAGAGGTTTGATGCGCGGGTGATAAATAAACAAATTATTTCCAAAGAAAGCTTGGGTAAGATCCAAGGAATGCTTGAGGCAGTCATGACAGAAGGAACGGGTAAAAGGTTGGCTAGCCCGCTTTATACATCCGCTGGAAAAACGGGTACTGCTCAAATGGCAGACGATTCGAGGGGGTATGGAGCCAGAAGATATCAATCGTCGTTTGCTGGTTATTTTCCAGCCAATAATCCGAAATATTCCATGATTGTCGTGATTCGTAATCCACGGAATGGTTATTATGGTGGATCGGTCGCAGGGCCTGTGTTCAAAGAACTAGCTGATATGGTATACGCGAATGATTTATCGTTGCAAGGTGGGTTTGCGTATAGAAAAGTGAATTTAGCAGGAGAGACTATGCCCTTGACCTTGATGGGATCTCGGGAAGCGTCGACAAGGGTATACGAAGCGTTGGGGTATAAAAAATTTAACTGGAATTTGTTAGCACAAGGTAAGGCTGATTCATCTAAACGAGGTGTTCCTTTTGAAGAAAAAGGAATAAAAGAAGGTGTGGTGCCTGATGTGATCGGTATGGGCTTAGTTGATGCATTGTTCGCCATGGAAAATGCGGGATTTAAAACACATATCCATGGTAAAGGTAGGGTAATTGAACAATCTTTAACCCCTGGCGAAAGGTTGAAATATGGAACACAGGTGGCTATTCAATTGAATTAATATGGAGTTAAAAGCACTATTACATGCGGTGCCGGTTATACAGGCCCATGGTTCTTTAGAAAAAGAGGTTGACTCGTTGTGTTTTGATTCAAGAGAGGTCGAGAATAATAGCCTGTTTGTTGCGATACGGGGGACTCATACGGATGGCCACTTATATGTCGATACAGCTATTTCGCATGGATGTACTGTCGTGGTTGTCGAGGAGCTCACTAACGAAGTAATAGAGGGTGTAACCTATGTTTTAGTAGCGGACACTTCATATGTACTGGGAGTTTTGGCGGCTAATTTTTATCACAATCCTTCCAAGGCATTGAAATTGGTTGGTGTTACGGGAACTAATGGGAAAACCACGGTTGCTACCTTATTATTTAATCTGTTCCAGAAGTTGGGTTATGAAGTTGGATTACTTTCGACCGTAGAGAATAGGATAGGGCATATGGTTATCCCGGCAACGCATACTACACCAGATCCTATTGCGCTAAATCATCTACTCCGGCAGATGGTAGATTCGGGGTGTGATTACTGTTTTATGGAGGTTAGTTCGCATGCTATTATCCAACAACGTATAGCAGGGCTATATTTTGTCGGGGGGATATTTACAAATATTACCCATGATCATCTGGACTTTCATGAGACATTTGGTAATTATATCAAAGCGAAGAAGAAATTTTTTGATAACCTGGATAGGTTTGCATTTGCATTGACTAACATCGATGATAAAAATGGACAAGTGATGTTGCAAAATACCTTTGCACACAAGAAAACTTACGGCCTACATCATGTTGCTGATTTTAAAGCAAAAGTCGTGGAAAGCCATTTTGATGGTATGTTGTTGCAAATAGATAATCAGGAAGTGTGGGTCAAATTGGTAGGTGGGTTTAATGCCTATAATATTTTGGCGGTGTATGGAGCCGCAATACTCTTGGAGCAGGAGACGATAAAGGTGCTTACTGCAATAAGCGAGATATCTGGGGCTGAAGGAAGGTTTGAGACGATACGTTCGAATAAAGGGATTACGGGAATAATAGATTATGCACACACTCCTGATGCGGTGGAGAATGTATTGGAGACCATCCGCGATCTTCGTATTCCGGGTCAGCAGATTATTACCGTATTGGGATGCGGTGGGGATAGAGATAAAGCCAAACGTCCCGAAATGGCCAAAGTAGCGCTGAAATATACCGACAAGCTGATCATTACCTCCGATAATCCACGGTCGGAAGATCCAATACAGATCATTAAGGATATGGAAGCCGGCGTGTTGGCGGATCAAAGAAAGCATGTTTTTAGTATTTCGGATCGAAGAGAGGCGATTCGTGCAGCATGCCATCTTGCGTCGAGTGGGGATATTGTGCTGATCGCAGGAAAAGGACATGAAAAATATCAAGATATCAATGGTGTGAAACATCATTTTGACGATAAGGAAGAACTAGAAAACACATTTAACGAACAATAAAGCATATGCTATATTATTTATTTACTTGGTTACAAGAGCATTTTCATATTCCCGGATCCGGATTATTTCAGTATATATCCTTTCGGACGGCTATGGCTGTGATTGTTTCGTTGATAATTACAACCGTCTATGGCCGCCGCTTGATTAATCTGTTGCACAAAAAGCAGGTAGGTGAGACCGTGCGAGATTTGGGGTTAGCGGGGGAGAAGCAGAAGCAAGGTACACCTACCATGGGCGGTTTGATTATTATTGCCGGTATTCTTATTCCTACGGTTTTGTTTGCAAAACTGGATAATATATATGTTCTCATCATGATATTAACCACAGTTTGGATGGGTGCTATTGGTTTTTTGGATGATTATATTAAAGTTTTTCGGAAAAATAAAGAAGGTTTAGCAGGTAGATTTAAAGTTATTGGCCAAGTAGGCTTGGGCACATTGATAGCATTGACCATGTATTTCCATCCCGATATTGTAGTTCGGGAACAAGTTTCCAATCCAACCTCTGCAAAACCTGTTGAAATAGTCATTAACCCACAAACGGGAGAACGGACCTATGCGGAGAATGTTAAATCCACAAAAACGAATATACCGTTCTATAAAAATAATGAATTTGATTATGCCAAAGTATTGGACGCAATGGGCCTGACAAGCGCTACAGCAACCTTTATCTTGTTTTTGATCGTTGTTGTTTTTATTGTTACCGCTGTCTCCAATGGTGCAAATATTACAGATGGCATAGATGGTTTGGCTACGGGGACATCGGCAATCATCGGTATCACTTTGGCAATTCTGGCCTATGTGTCTGGAAATATTATTTTCTCAGATTATTTAAATATCATGTATATACCCAATTCAGGAGAGTTGGTGATTTTTGCTGGAGCATTTGTTGGAGCTTGTACAGGCTTTCTGTGGTACAATGCTTATCCTGCACAAGTGTTTATGGGGGATACTGGTTCTTTGGCTATCGGCGGTATTATAGCGGCATTTGCGATATTAATTCGTAAGGAACTTTTGATTCCTGTGTTGTGCGGTATTTTCTTAATCGAAAATCTATCCGTTATCATGCAGGTCTCGTATTTCAAGTATACGAAGAAGAAGTATGGGGAGGGGCGACGTGTCTTTTTGATGTCACCCTTGCATCATCACTATCAAATGAAGGGCTATCACGAAGCAAAAATTGTCACGAGATTTGTTATCGTCGGAGTGATATTGGCCATATTGACGATTGTAACATTAAAAGTGAGATAATTGGTATGGGAAACATCGCAAATACATATTATCCACAATCAGGACGCCTGGTTATCTTAGGAGCAGGTGAAAGTGGTGTAGGAGCTGCAATTCTGGGGAAAGATCGTGGCTTTGATGTATTTGTGTCCGATCGAGGAACCATTGCGGATCATTATCAAGAGCAGCTGGAGGAGGAGGGTATTGCATATGAGAGTGGTAACCATACCGAAGAGTTGATATTTAATGCAGATGTCGTCATCAAAAGCCCTGGTATTCCTGAAAAAACTCCTTTGATGAGAAGGTTGAGGGAAGGCGGAAAATTGGTTATATCAGAAATAGAATTTGCAGCCCAGTATACAGATGCCAAATTAATCTGCATTACAGGGTCTAATGGTAAATCTACGACGACGATGCTGACTTACGCTATGCTTCAAAAAGAAGGATTGAATGTAGGTTTGGCCGGTAATATTGGAAGGAGCTTTGCTTTGCAGGTTGCACGTGAAAATTTTGATACCTACGTCTTGGAGATATCGAGCTTCATGTTGGATGATATGTACCATTTTAGGGCACATGTCGCCGTCCTGCTGAATATTACACCTGATCATCTGGATAGATATGATTATAACATGGAAAATTATGTGAATTCTAAATTCCGGGTCATCCAAAATCAAACACGAGAAGATTATTTTATCTATTGTGCCGACGACGAAGAAACGAGGAAAGCGTTACATCGCTTTAAAATAAAGGCTATACAGCTTCCCATATCCCAGAAGGAAATCTTGACACAGGGGGCATGGTTGGATAGAGGCAATAACATCATCATTAATATACCTAATAGAGAAGCATTTACTATGAATATTGAAGAATTATCATTACAAGGGAAACACAATACCTACAATAATATGGCCTCAGGCCTGATAGGGAAGGTACAAGAGCTGCGCAATCAAACGATGAAGGATAGCATGGGGTCGTATGTAAATATAGCACACCGTTTGGAGCACGTTGCTTTTATTGGCGGAGTAAATTATATCAATGATTCTAAAGCAACAAATGTTAATTCGGTTTGGTATGCATTGGAGAGCTTTTCTCCCAATATTATTTTACTGTTAGGTGGTGTAGATAAGGGAAATGATTATGAAATGTTGCGCGATTTGGTACGGCAAAAGGTAAAGGCTATTATCTGCATAGGAAAGGATACCTCGCGTATACATGATGCTTTCGAAGAAGAAGTTGATGTTATTGTGAATAGCTCTTCGATCGAAGATGCTGTGCATATTGCGTCACATGTGGCGAGTAAAGGTGACACGGTATTGCTTTCTCCTGCTTGTGCGAGTTTTGATTGGTTTAAGAATTACGAAGAAAGGGGCGATAAATTTAAAGAAGCTGTAATGGCGTTGTAATAAGTAGACAGTTGTCAGTAATCAGTAGACAGTATTAGAAACTGACCACTGACCACTGACAACTGATCACTGACAGCTGACCACTGACAACTATAATAAAAATGGAACAAGTATTTTCAAAACTGAAGGGTGATAAATGGATTTGGATCATAGTGATGATTTTATCGGTATGGTCATTGTTGGCAGTATATAGTTCTGTGGGAACTTTAGCTTATAAGGAGGGCAAGGGCACCGAACTTTATCTGCTCAAGCACTTCTCTATTATTGCTGTAGGATTAGTTTTGATGTACCTATCCCATAAATTGGACTATAAATGGTATGCGGGTATTTCTAAATTGTTGATGATAATTACAATACCGCTATTATTTTATACGTTGGCTTTCGGTAATTCGGTGAATGATGCATCGCGTTGGGTAACCATTCCGGTAATTAATCAGACATTCCAAACTTCGGATTTGGCAAAATTGGCATTGATTACATTTCTGGCACGAATGCTTTCGCGAAAACAGGAAGAAATTAAGGATGTCAAAAAATCTTTTGTACCGATCATGGGGGCAGTATGTGCGGTGTTTGTGTTGATTGCTTGGGCTAACTTGTCTACGGCTTTAATGCTGTTTGGTGTTAGTGTTTTATTATTGCTGATAGGTCGGATTAGTTTCAGGCAAATAGCAGTCGTATGTGCCGGAGGGGGAGTACTATTACTGCTGGTCGTTTTCTTAGGGCCCCGTCGTGCGACTTATGTCAGTCGGATTGAGGGCTTTTTTAAAACAGAGGAGACAACGACTGGTACTATTCCTTTTCAAGAAGATAAAAATTATCAAGCAAACAATGCGAAGATTGCCATTGCAACAGGAGGTCTGTTTGGGAAAGGACCGGGGAATAGTGTTCAACGGAATGTATTACCCCATCCTTATTCGGATTTTATTTTTGCCATTATCATTGAAGAGTATGGTGCCGTAGGTGGCATGGTGTTGCTTTTCCTCTATTTGGCATTGATGTATCGTTGTATTCGTATTGTGACTATGAGTCCGCGTGCTTTTGGGGCTTTTTTGGCGGCAGGGCTAGGGTTTAGCTTGACTATTCAGGCTTTGGCGAATATGGCTGTAGCTGTGGGCTTGGGGCCAGTTACAGGAGTGCCATTACCCTTAGTGAGTATGGGGGGGACATCGATACTGTTTACAAGTGTAGCGTTAGGCATTATTTTGTCGGTAAGCCGCAATATAGAAGAATTAAAAGGTAAACAACAATTGGATGAAACGCCGAAATCCAGAAAAGTAGTGATTGGAACGGTTGCTTGATAATTTGGAAATGTAGGAATTTAAAGAAAATTTTAGAATCGAAGATCAAGGACTATAAAAGAGTCTAACATCTAATGTCTAATATCTTAATACTAAAATGGGACATAGAATAATAATAAGCGGAGGAGGTACGGGAGGTCATGTTTTCCCTGCGATAGCTATTGCTAATGCCTTGCGTCAAATAGAGCCGGATATAGAAATATTGTTTGTAGGCGCTGTAGGTCGTATGGAAATGGAGAAAGTTCCGGCTGCTGGTTATGAAATAGTTGGTTTGGACATACGTGGTATGGATCGGAAATCGCTATGGAAGAATCTTATTCTTCCATTTAAAATAATAAAGAGTTTGGCGAAATCCCGAAAAATTATCAAGGATTTTGGAGCAGAGGTGGCTGTAGGAGTGGGAGGCTATGCTTCTGGACCTTTGTTGATGATGGCAAATATGATGGGGTTACCCACATTGATACAGGAACAAAATTCCTTCGCAGGAAAAACGAACAAAACTTTGGGTAAAAAAGCCAGAAAAATTTGTGTCGCCTATACCGGAATGGAGAAATTTTTCCCGTTCGATAAAATTTTGTTAACAGGCAATCCTGTTCGTCGGTCTTCGGTGGATATTGAGGGGAAGAAAACGGAGGCACTGAAGGCTTTTGGTTTGAGGGAAGGTAAGAAGACGATTTTGGTTACCGGAGGAAGCTTGGGTGCGAAGACAATAAATGCATTTATGTTAGAATCCGTAGAGAAGCTGGCTGTTATGCCTGATGTTCAAGTGATTTGGCAATGTGGAAGTCATTATTATGAAGACATGCAAGCGTTGCTGTATCTTGATAAATTGGTGCCTGACAATGTGAAGCTGATGCCTTTCGTACAGCGTATGGATTATGCTTATGCCGCCGCCGATGTAATCATAGCACGAGCGGGTGCGGGTACGATCTCTGAACTTTGCTTGATAGGAAAACCTGCCATATTGGTTCCGTCACCGAATGTTGCTGAAGATCATCAAACGAAAAATGCGCAAGCATTGGTATCTAGAGGTGCTGCAATAATGATCTCAGATGACATCGCACGGGATAGCTTACTGAGTACGGTACTGCAGCTCCTGTCAGACGACGGGCGGTGTGCGACATTAGGGAGAGAAATAAAAAAGTTGGCCTTACCGGATGCGGACGAGGCCATCGCGAAAGAAGTGTTGAAGTTAATTGGATAGAAGTATGAATATTGATCAAATCAAGCAGGTATATTTGATAGGCATCGGGGGTATTGGAATGAGTGGGCTTGCGCGCTACTTCCATAAATCTGGCTGCGCCGTATATGGTTATGATAAGACCGAAACGGAACTGACTACTGCTTTGGTCAATGAGGGGATATCTGTAGTATACACAGATACGGTTGATGCCATACCGGCGAAATTTGAACATCCATCTGCAGAAAGCTTGGTGATTTTTACGCCGGCGGTTCCGCAAGACCTGAAGATTAGGTGCTTTTTTATAGATAAGGGATTTGAACTTTTCAAACGTTCGCAGGTGTTGGGCTTTCTTAGCGCCAATCGATTTACGATCGGTGTTGCGGGCACCCACGGTAAGACAACAACTTCGACCATGATAGCCCATATTCTTAAAGATTCAGGCTACGATTGTTCGGCATTTTTGGGTGGTATAAGTTCAAATTATGATACCAACGTGTTGTTTGGTAGTAATAATGTCATGGTTGTGGAAGCTGATGAATATGACCGGTCCTTTTTGACCTTACATCCTAATATTGCGGTAGTGACTTCCGCGGATGCAGATCATTTGGATATTTATGGAGACCAATCGCAGTTAATCGAATCTTTTAAATTATACCTAGAGAGAGTTGTTGATGGGGGTACAAGCATTGTCAAGGCAGGTTTGCCTTTTGTTGGCGACATTAGTTATACTCGTGATCAATCCGATGCAGATACCTACGCGATGAATATTCATGTTGCGGAAGGAGATTTTTGTTTTGATTATGTCAAGGGAGAGACTATTATCAAAGCGATTAAATTGGGTATCCCGGGACTTCATAATGTGGAGAATGCAATCGCGGCTATTACTGTTGCGTTGTTGTTAGGAATAGACCAGGAGAAAGTGGTGACAGCCTTGGCTAATTTTAAAGGGGCCAGGAGACGGTTCGAATATATCGTCAAGGATAAGCGACATATTTATATCGATGATTATGCACATCATCCCGAAGAATTGCGTGCTTTTTTGAGTTCGATGAGAAAGCTCTATCCAGATAAGAAGTTGACAGCTGTATTCCAACCCCACCTGTTTACCCGTACCCGCGATTTTGTGGATGGATTTGCCGAAGTATTAGCCATGACAGATGAATTGTTGCTGATGGACATTTATCCTGCACGGGAGTTGCCGATAGAGGGAGTTGATTCCAAATGGCTACTTGATAAAGTCGCGATCGAAAATAAACGTTTGGTGACACCTCAAGAAGTCTTGGATATTATTGAAGGCGAAAGTCCGGAATTGGTTGTGACAATGGGTGCAGGAGATATTGATCGGTTAGTGAAACCCATTAAGTGGATTTTGGAAAAGAAGTGAGATATGAAACACATTAGATGGCATATCGTGTTGTATAGTTTACTAGGGATAGGATCCCTTGCTGGACTTACTATGCTTATGGGACTGGTGTCGGAGAAAAGTGATGCTCAAGTTTGTCGATCACTCAAAGTCATTATCGAAGGAAAGGAAACATTTATTGATCAGCAGGATATTGTAAAAATGATCAACGATAGCTATGGTGTAGTCGTTGGACAAGAATTGAACAGTATTCAAACAGAAAAAATAGAAAAGGCATTAAAGAAGGTATCTTACGTGGCAAATGCCTCTGTACATACGGACATGGACGGTCTATTGCAGGTGGTTGTGAAGCAACGAGAAGTTGTACTTCGTGTGATCAACAAGCAGGGAAAAGAGTATTATATAGACACACAGAATAAGAAAATTCCAACTACGCTAAAGTATGTGCCGCATGTATTGGTGGCCAACGGTAATATCTCCGAGTATTATAATGAACCTTTGGAAACCGTAGAGTCAAGGTTAGTAAAGGATTTGGTGAAAATAGTAAACCATGTAAAAGGAAGTGATCTTTGGGCCAACCAAATTGTGCAAATATATGTAAATGAGCAACGTGATATTGAGTTGGTACCTCGGGTTGGAAAGGAGATCTTAATTATTGGGAATGCAGACTCATTGGCGTATAAATTGGATAGGCTAGAAGTTTATTATAAAAATATTTTACCAAAAGTGGGATCTGAAGCATACGAAAAAGTTAATGTGAAGTATGGAGGTCAGATCATTTGCGAGCGTCGTGGGGACTGGTTTATCGATAGTTTACAAATGAAGATTAATTCAAGAAATTAAAATTACAGCATAATTACAGCATATGAAACCAAGAATGACAGAAATTGAAAAAGAAAATCCGATCATAGTAGGATTGGATATCGGTACGACGAAGATTTGTGTTACTGTGGGGCGCCGCAGTGGTAGCAACAAAATAGAGCTATTAGGAGTTGGGAAAGCTGAGTCTGCGGGAGTGAACCGCGGTGTCGTCGCTAACATTCACAAGACTGTTTCCAGTATTCGTGAAGCAGTGTCCGGTGCAGAAGGACAATCCAATGTGGATATTAAGGTGGTTAATGTAGGTATTGCGGGGCAGCATATCAAGAGTATCCAACATCGAGGAATCTTTACGAAGGGGGACGATGACGAAATTAATCATAACGATATCGAAAGATTAATCTCGGACATGTACAAATTGGTACTGCCTCCGGGTGAAGAAATTATTCACGTGTTACCGCAGGAGTTCACCATTGATAATGAACCTGGGATTAAGGAGCCTGTTGGTATGGCGGGGCGTCGGATAGAAGCAAACTTTCATATTATTTCCGGGCGTGTAACGGATATAAAGAATATTAAAAAGTGTGTGGATAATTCAGATTTAGAGGTTTCCTCTCTCGTTCTTGAACCATTAGCCTCATCCGAAGCTGTATTGGATGAGGAAGAAAAGATGGCAGGAGTGGTACTGGTTGATATTGGAGGAGGCACCACGGATGTTGCTATTTTCCACGAAGGCATTATTCGCCATACGGCTGTTATTCCGTTGGGAGGTAATATCGTTACCGAAGACATTCGCCAAGGGTGTGCTGTATTACGCAATCAAGCCGAACAATTGAAAGTACGCTACGGTTCTGCCTTAGCGGATGAAAACAAAGAAAACGAAGTGATCTGTGTTCCGGGTATACGGGGTCGGGAAGCCAAAGAAATTTCTGTAAAAAACTTAGCTTTTATTATCCAGGCTCGTATGGAGGAAATTATTGAGCACGTATATTACGAAATTAAATCTTCAGGTTATGAAGATAAATTGATAGCCGGAATTGTTATTACAGGTGGAGGAGCCCAATTGAAACATTTAGTACAATTGGTGGAATACATTACCGGTATAGAATGTCGTATTGGATATCCTAATGAATACTTGGCAAAAACCGATATACTAAATAAGCAAACATTTGAAGAAATGAAGAGCCCAATGTATGCAACTAGTATAGGTTTATTGATGAAAGGTATCCAAGATTATGAGGGAGATGAAAAGTTGCAAGAAGAAAAGGTCTTACGAAAGCCCGGAAAGACCACTGTTTTGGATATAGCGGAAAAACAAAGTAAAAAGGAGAGTTGGTTTACAAAAATTATCTCTGAATTCATCAAGGATGACGCACAATATGATGATGATACTTTTATAGGTAAAAAGTAATTTTTCAACATAAGTGGTATTTTTCCACAATCTAACACATGTGGAAAACTGGTGTTAATATTTTTGGTATTATTACATTAGAAATTTTGGGTTTAGGTGGGCTGTGAGAGCCGAAGATTTATAGAAAGAGGATGTTTTATGTCGATACAATTTGAAATGTTAAAAGAACAGTCGTCTATTATCAAAGTAATAGGCGTCGGTGGTGGTGGTGGCAACGCCGTTAATCACATGTACAAGCAAGGAATCAGTGGTGTGGACTTTATCGTATGTAATACGGATGCTCAGGCACTTGAATTGAGTCCTATTCCGAATAAAGTTCAGCTAGGCGCTAGTCTGACTGAGGGAATGGGGGCTGGAGCGGATCCCGATGTAGGTGAAAATTCAGCCATCGAAAGTATCGATGACATTAAAAGAATGCTCGGTACCAATACTAAAATGTTGTTTATTACGGCAGGTATGGGGGGCGGAACGGGTACCGGCGCTAGCCCTGTATTGGCAAAGGCAGCTAAGGAGATGGGAGTATTGACTGTAGCCATCGTAACTACACCGTTTGCTTTTGAGGGAAAAAAACGTCGCTCCCAAGCTGAAGAAGGATTGGCGGAGTTGCGCAAATATGTGGATTCGTACTTGGTGATTTCGAATGATCGACTTCGTGAGATATTTGGTAATTTAACGATGACTGCAGCCTTCGCCAAAGCGGATGATATATTAACTACCGCAGCAAAGGGTATTGCTGAAATCATCACCATACCAGGATATGTAAATGTCGATTTTAAAGATGTGCGAACAGTGATGAATGATAGTGGGGTCGCTATTATGGGTAATCATGTGGCATCAGGAGATGATCGGGCAATTGAGGCGGTGACAGGAGCGTTGGCTTCCCCGTTGTTAAAAGATAATGAGATTGAAGGAGCACGATATATATTGCTGAATATTACTTCTGGAAATAAAGAGGTTACCATGGATGAAGTAGCTATTGTTACGGACTACATCCAGGAAAAGGCAGGACTGACAGCAGACTTGATCTGGGGTAACTGTATTGACGAGTCTTTAGGAGAGGAGCTGTCTGTAACGATTATCGCTACAGGATTTCAGACTTCGGAGGAACGTATCAAGGAGAAGGAAAATGAAAAAATCGCTATACCTTTAACACCTGAATCTTCGGTTCCATATATTAAACCGGTTGTTCAAAATCAATTTGTTGAAAAACCGGCTAATCAGGCTGAATTTATTAAACCTATACAGTCCCCCGTGGCGGAACCTGTCGCGCATAAAGCTCCGCCTCAGACGGATTTATTTTCGACGACGAACAGTTATACTGGTCCGTCAAATGAAGCGGCTGCTCAGGTGGAAGTGGATACGGAAGTTGTACGGTATACATTGGATACCGAAGAGAAAGTTGGTAATGACAGTACTAATGAAAGCAATGCGCCTGATTTCAAGCTTAAAACCACGGCGTCTGTTTTTGAATTTAAGTTACCAACCGTATTTGATACTTATGAACAACCGAATGAAGACGTTGAGCATGAAGTTAATTCGATTATAGATAACAAGGCCTCTTCTTCTGATACATTTGAAGCAAACACTTATACAGAGGAGAAAGTAGATGACGTTAATTTTGAGGATCAGTTACTGAAGACCAAAGAGCGTATTTTGCGTTTGAAAGAATTAAGTATGAAATTAAAATCTTCAAACGGCTTGCAGGAACTAGAAAGTGAACCAGCATATAAGAGAAAGCAAAAGACTTTGGAGGATGTGCCGCACTCATCTGATTCACAGGTGTCAAGATTTACATTGTCTTTTGATGAAGGTACTACCGAAATCAGATCAAACAACTCTTTCTTACACGATAATGTAGATTAAAGACTTAAAATGTATAACATTTTTAAAGACTAAGGTGGCGAAAGCCACCTTTCTTATTTTTGTTGTTTAGGCAAGGATCGGATTTTACGCTAGATTAAAAAAGGTTATTGTCTTAGAGAGCCTACAAAAAATAACAGGGATTATTCCGTTGCATGTAGTTTGAATAGTTCAATTAATTCGGGGATATTATTTACTTGAAGTTTCTCAAAAACCCTGCTTTTATAGGTGCTGACCGTTGAAGAGCTTAAGTTTAATAAGGAAGATACTTCAAGGATACCGTGCCCATCTATGAGATGCTTTGCCACGTCCATTTCCCGATTGGATAATTTATATAATGGATTGGTAGTCTGGATAGTTGATTTGTTGGTTATCAGCGTTTGTACATAGAGGTCTCGTATCGGCGGAGACATGTACTTACCACGTTCCTGAATGCTTTGGATAGCCAATCCCAGCTCATCCATTGCCGTGTTTTTATTTAAATATCCGGCAGCTCCTGCTTCGATGTACCTTAGGGCATAGATATTCTCATCATAAGAAGAAAAGACCAAAATTTTTAAGTCATTTTGAATATCTAGAATTTCTTTAATAACTTTTATGTTGTTGCCCCCCGGCATGTTGATGTCCAGCAAAAGTAAGTCAAACCCGTTTTGTTTTAAATGATCGAAGACTTCTTTATAAGTTGTCGCGTGTGTAATTTTAACATCTTTATAGGTATTCTGGATAATTACAGAAGCTCCAAGTCTAACAATGCTATGATCGTCTGCTATAAGTATCTTATTCATACGGTGGTAAATGAAATTGTATAGATACCCAAACTTTAAGGTGAATAAACGTAGATATTGTTATAAATCTATATTTTTTGGGTACTAATATGGCCAAATATATGCTTTTTATCATTATAATTGTAACGGATAACAAAAATATACAAAAATATGGGATTTCTTAAAGAGTTTAAAGAGTTCGCAATGCGCGGTAGCGTTGTTGATTTGGCCGTCGGTGTGGTTATAGGCGGTGCTTTTGGTAAGATAGTTTCATCTTTAGTTGACGATATTATCATGCCTCCAATTGGATATGTAACTGGAGGTGTGGATTTTAGTGAACTTAAATATGTCATTACCGAAGCCAATGTAACTGCAGGTATTGAAGAAGTTGCGGTTAAGTATGGTAATTTTATCAATGTTATCATTCAATTTACGATTATCGCACTTTGTATTTTTATGGTGATAAAAGGATTGAATTCCTTAAAACGTAACGAAGAAGTGGTTCCTGAGGAGGCTCCTGCGCCAACAAAAGAGGAGAGCCTTTTGACAGAAATTAGGGACATACTGCGGAACAAATAATTTCTTATGGGATGCTGAAAGTTCCCAATTGGATGTCTTTCAGTGGGCTTACCACGATCGGTCGCTTTATTAAGAATGTTTTTGCGAGATGTGTTTGATTGTTTTAAAAAAAATACTACCTTTGCGTTCCTTATAGGGATAAAAATATTAAAATAATATAGCGTCATGAAAAGAACATTTCAGCCTTCGCAAAGAAAAAGAAGAAATAAACACGGGTTTAGAGAGCGTATGAGCACAGCTAATGGTAGAAGAGTATTAGCATCTCGTAGAGCAAAGGGTAGAAAGCGCCTTAGTGTTTCTGACGAATATCGTCACAAAGGATAATTTTTTGCACCGGTGACTAGATCGGGTGCCCATTTTTGGCCAAAATAGTCATCGTTATGAAAAAGACATTTAGTAAAGAAGAACGGTTATGTAGTAGTAGTTTGATTGACAAACTATTCCATGACGGTTCTTCTTTTGTTGTATACCCTTTTCGGATTGTATATTTGCCGATAACGGCTAAACTTCCGGTAGGTGTTCAGGTTTTGGTATCCGTTCCAAAACGTAGGATTAAGCGAGCTGTAATGCGCAATAAGATAAAGCGTAAAATACGAGAGGTATATCGCCTACAGAAAGACGATGTTTTATTCCCCAAAATTCATCAGCACGCTGTAAATTTGCTGTTAGGCATTCAGTATATTGCGAACGAAGATGTGCCGTTTGACCAATATATGCTTAAGATGGGCAAAAGTCTAAGTCAGGTTGTTCATGAAGTTTGCTAAAATAATAGGAAAGGGTGTGACGTGGCTGGTGCAGTCGATTTTTCTTTTGATAATACGGATTTACCAATTGTTTCTATCGCCGTTACTCGGTGCGAATTGCCGTTATACACCTACATGTTCACAGTATGGCAAACAAGCAATTGTCAAGCATGGCCCATTCAAAGGAGGGTGGTTAGCCCTTAAGCGTATAGCGCGATGCCATCCATGGGGAGGGCACGGACACGATCCTGTTCCTTAATTAAGTTTTATGCGTAAACAATATATTCTACAAATAGATACAGCTACGGAGGTTTGTTCGGTTTCTCTAAGTTTAGCGGGAGACTCGATTGATTCCATAGTGGCGACGGGGCCTAATGAACATGCATCTAAGCTGACGCTATTTATTGATGAGATTCTGAATCGTAATAATATTTTGTCTACGGATTTGTTAGCCATTGCGGTAAGTATGGGGCCTGGGTCTTATACAGGATTGCGTATAGGGGTTTCTACAGCTAAGGGGCTTTGTTATGGTTTAGATTTACCGTTGATCGCCATCAATACGTTATACAGCATGTTTGAGGGTTATCAACTTACTCATGTAAGCAGTCCATACGATTTGTTTTGCCCTATGATTGATGCACGTAGGATGGAAGTGTATATGTCGATATTGGATAAACAAGGAAGTATCCTCTCCGCCACCTCGGCTCAAATTATCGATGAAAATAGCTTTAAAGGTTATGAAGACAGCAAGGTGGTGTTGTTTGGTTCGGGTGCTGATAAATTCCAAGGATTATTTGAAAATGAATATGGAATCACAATAGATACAGCATACCAACATTCATCTGCTTATATGAGTGCGTACGTATGGCAAAAATATCTGGACAAGGACTTTGAAGATATCGTTTACTTTGAACCATTCTATTTGAAGGAATTTGTGGCGACTGAACCAAAAAAACGGGTCTGATTTATAGCCATTTTTTCTTTCTGAACCAATAATAGATGAGTGCCGATAGAGCAATCATAGCGAGCAAAACCGCTACATATCCATACTTCCAGTCCAGCTCAGGCATGTATTTAAAATTCATTCCATATACGCCCACAATGAAAGTAAGTGGCATAAAAAATACGGAGATAATGGTCAGTGTGCGCATGATCTCGTTGGTGTGATTGGATTCGATGTTAAAATAGATGGAAAGTAGCTGAGCGGTGTTTTCGGCGATATTGCGGTACAATGTATTTGTTCTCGAAAAAAGGTCACGGAGATCTTGTGTATAAATGTTTCGATATTGGGGCATGTGAAAATAATCGACGATGTCCTTATAGAGCGTTAACACACTCCGGATAACATCAATTTGTCTTTTAATATAATAGAGTTTCTTTAGAAAGGGTTTTCTGCGTCTATGTAGAAAAACAGTTTCTTCATATTCATCCAGCTGTACAGACATCTTGCCAAGAACAAGGTCCTCAAAAGTTTTTAATGCCGAAGAAACCAATGCATTTACCAAGCTTTTACTCGATTGGAGTTTTTTGTTACTCTTGTCCAAATTTTCCAAGTTTTTCAAAAACTCTATTTCATGTCGATGCACTGTGATCAAAAAATTCTCTGCGTAGAAAATAGAAATACGCTCGGTGACTTCAATTAAAGAGTCGGAATCGTCCTTTAATAATTGGGGGATGGATCGGATAATCAAAAAATGATAATTTTCAAATTCCTCAATCTTTGGAAGATGTCCTGTTTCAATACAATCTTTAATAGAAGCTTCATGAAGATTGTATTTGACTTTCAACTCCGTGAAGTCTTCGATTGTTGGATCAGTGATGTCGATCCAATCAAATTTGTTTTCTGGTGTGTGGAGAATTGTTGTGGTCATGACGATCTGCTAAGGATTGCTAAAAATACCGATTGACCTTGAGAAATAAAAAAAGCGGAGGCTTAATTTTTAAGACACTCCGCTTTTCGTATGCTGTAGAAAATTATATCTATTTCTTATCGGTGGTATTCTTCGTGCTGTACTCCTTGTTGAGCGCATCCAAGACTTGTTTTGTAATGTCTAACTGCGGATCAGCATATAATACTGCAGGGTTGGTTTTCGAATAAGTTAGCACAAATTGGTAGCCATTTTCTTCGGCATGTTTCTTTAAATATTCCGTAATCGTCGTATACACGGCATTGAATTCGGTGGCTTCGTCCTGCGCTAAAGAATTAGAAGCATTCTGGTTTAATTGAGCAAGTTCCTGTTGTTTGCGCGCTAATCTTTCCTCCGTTGCTTGACGTTCTGCAGCACTCATCGTTGCCGCATTTTTCTCTGCTTCCGCTATTTCGCGTTGGAAAGCCTGTCCTTTTGCTTGCAGGTTACTTTGTGCCTTTTTTGCTTTTTCTTCTAGTTTTGTCCGGATATCTTTGAAATAGGTGTATTGTTCAGAGAGCGTGTCTGAATTTACAAAGACAATTTTTTCTTTCTCAACCGATGCTGTTGCTATACTGTCAGCGTTTGCAGGGGCTGTCCCTGAGCCCGGACTTTGATTGCACGATACTGCTCCTGCAGCTAATACTAACCCAAAGATTACTTTGGTGAATTGTGATAAGAGTTTATTCATCGTTCGTCTATTTTCGCAATAAAGCAACAAACCTACCATAAAAAAATTAAAATTCCATTTTATTCGTCGATAAACCTGCAAAAAAATGTTTTTGATATGGAATTCGAGCGTTTTTTGTGCTTGTTAAAGTGCATAAATTTTGTTATTTTTGGGGTATAAGAATCTGTTATTTTAATTTAATTAAATGAGCGAAGAAAAGAAGAATCCTAATGCGTATTCGGCGGATAATATCCAGGTCCTGGAAGGGTTAGAAGCTGTACGTAAACGTCCCTCTATGTATATCGGTGATACGGGCCCAAAGGGTTTGCACCACTTAGTCTATGAAGTCATAGACAACTCTATAGATGAAGCGGTAGCGGGCTATTGTACGGAAATATCGGTCACGATTCATAAAGATAACTCAGTTTCGGTTAAAGACAACGGGCGTGGTATTCCAACCGGGATTAATAAAAAAGAAAATAAGTCTGCGTTGGAATTGGTAATGACCATATTGCACGCTGGTGGTAAATTTGATAAAGATACTTATAAAGTCTCGGGCGGGCTTCATGGTGTTGGTGTTTCCTGTGTGAATGCCCTATCAACACATTTGAAGGCTGAGGTACACCGGGATGGGAAGATTTTCCAACAAGAATATCAATGTGGTAAACCCATGTATGATGTAAAGGAGGTCGGGGAATCGGATCTGACGGGTACGATTGTAACCTTCTTGCCCGATGCGGATATTTTTACCCAAACAACGGTATACAATTACGATACACTTGCCAATCGTCTTCGTGAGCTTGCTTTTTTGAATAAAGGCATTCGTTTGACTCTAGCGGATGAACGAGAAGCCAATGAGGACGGATCCGAAAAAGCGGACACTTTTCTTTCCGAAGGAGGGCTTAAAGAGTTTGTGAAATTTTTGGATGCAAACAGAAACTCATTGATCCCCGAACCTATTTATCTGGAGGGGATAAAACAAGGAACGCCTGTAGAGTTGGCTTTTCAATACAATGATACCTATTCAGAAAATGTTCACTCCTACGTCAATAATATCAATACGATCGAGGGAGGTACGCATGTTTCTGGTTTTCGAAGAGGCTTGACACGTATCTTGAAGAAGTATGCAGATGAGTCAGGGTTGTTGAAAAATTCAAAGGTGGAAGTCACCGGCGACGATTTTCGTGAGGGATTGACAGCGGTTATTTCGGTTAAAGTTGCGGAACCTCAGTTTGAAGGACAGACCAAAACAAAGCTCGGAAATACTGAGGTAATGGGTGCAGTAGATGTTGCGGTTGGTGAAATACTGGGTGGATATCTTGAGGAGAACCCTCGTGAAGCAAAGATTATTGTTCAAAAGGTAATCATTGCTGCACAAGCTCGCGCTGCTGCACGCAAAGCACGTGAGCTCGTGCAGCGGAAGACAGTAATGAGTGGCTCTGGTCTACCAGGCAAACTAGCAGATTGTGCAAGCAGTGACCCTGCTATTTGTGAGATTTTCTTTGTTGAGGGTGATTCGGCGGGTGGAACTGCCAAACAGGGGCGAGATCGTCACTATCAAGCCATCATGCCTTTACGTGGTAAGATTTTGAATGTCGAAAAGGCGATGGAACATAAAATCTACGAGAATGAGGAGATTAAGAACATGTTCACTGCCCTTGGTGTATCTGTGGGAACAGAGGAAGATCCTAAAGCATTGAATACAGCGAAGCTTCGTTATCATAAAGTCATTATTATGACCGATGCGGATGTGGACGGTAGCCACATTGCAACGTTGATATTGACATTCTATTTCAGGTATATGCGTGAGCTTATTGAGAAGGGGTATATCTATATTGCTACTCCGCCACTTTATCTGGTGAAGAAAGGTAAAGATTTTGAATATGCATGGACGGAAGATCAGCGTTTAGCAGCAATTCAACGTCTAAAGGGTGCTGGCAAGGAAGATAGTGTACATGTCCAACGCTATAAAGGTTTAGGTGAAATGAATGCGGAACAGCTTTGGGACACAACGATGAATCCAGAACATCGTACGCTTCGTCAGGTCACGATCGAAAACGCAGCTGAATGTGATCGTGTATTCTCGATGTTAATGGGTGATGAAGTTGCACCTCGACGTGAGTTTATTGAAAAAAATGCACGATATGCGAAGATCGATATCTAATTTATAGTAAATAAAATAGGGATAAAGCCAGGTGATATCATCTGGCTTTTTTTATGCTAAAGTTCAAAATAGTTCCTTTTCGATTGTCGTATGTTTAAAATTCTGAGGAATATAGATTTTGTTTAATCTGAGGAAATATAATTTACTGTATTGTTTTTTTATTCTAAGTCAGTGTGTTTTATTTCGACAAACAAGTGTTGTTGTTTGTTTATTGAATATTAATTTTTGTAAACCATGTAATTTAGGTTATTGAATTAATTTTTTTGTTTTGAAGTTTAATTTATTGTGTGTATTTTTACAAAAAATAAATTAATCTAATCGTGTTTCTTCGTATACTCATTTTATTGCTTTTACCTTTAAGGGCCCCTGCTCAACTATTCAACGCAGCTCCTTTTTTAGGGATGGGCAATACGGGATTGGCACAAGGGTCCCTATATAGCATTTCTAATAACCCTGCCGGAATTGCGTTACTGGAAAACATACAAGCAGGGGTTGCCTATCAAAGTCATTTTCTTTCTTCAGAGATCCAATCCCAAGCCCTCTACTTGGCAGTACCTTTTTCATCTTCAAATGCTGTTGCATTCGGAGCGAATAGTTATGGTCTTAAAGGAGTATCCAATTTATTGACTTTACGAGGAGTTTATTCCAAAAGGTTTGGTCGTCTCTTTTCAAGTGCAATTAGTATCAATTCTCATCGTTACTATGTCAAAAACTATGAAGATGATCAAGCTCTTTCTTTAGATTTAGGGTTTCAATATTACGTCAATGACTATGTCACCATAGGTGCTTTAGCTCGAAATGTTACCTCCGCCCGGTATCAAGATCATATATTACAATATATTCCTGTAGAATTTGGATTAGGATTTTGTTATATAATGTCGAAGGAGCTCCGGATAGCTTGCGATGCCTATTATGACAAGTATATCCCGCTGAGCTATAGAGGAGGCATAGCCTTTAACGTGGATTCGCGGGTGTCTGTCCGTGGAGGCGTAGGATCTCATCCCATCCAATATTTTGGGGGAGTGGGGCTCGTCGTAGCCAAATTACATATTGATATCGCTTCATCTTTTCATTCTCGATTAGGAACCTCTCCTCAATTGGCAATCGCATATGCTTTTTAAATTAGGTTTATTTATTGCGTCGCTATTGATCCTCATTACCACACCCTGTTTCTCCCAACAAGAAATAGGAAATATGGAAGAAATGCTGATAGAACAATTGACTGACATCACTGACGACGAAATCGATGTAAGCGAAGTGATAGATAAGCTATTGGATTATCAAAAGAAACCTTTAAATCTAAATACCGCGAATGAAAAGGAATTGTCCGACTTGATATTTCTTTCACCACAACAGATTCAAAGTATTCTTGACCATCGTACATTGACAGGTGAGTTTTTGTCCATATTGGAATTGCAAAGTATCCGTGATCTGGATTTACGTACGATTCAGCTCTTAAAGTTATTTGTTGAGGTAAGCCCACCTGCAATATGGAAAGAGCTAGATCCAGAAAAAGCTTGGAAAGGAGCCGATCAAACTATGCTTTTACGATATGGAAGGATCTTGGAAAGGCAAGACGGTTATGGCATAAAAGAGGGTACGCGTTCCCGATATCTCGGAGATCCAAACCGATATTTCATGCGTTATAAGCTCAGTTACGAGAACAAAATTCAGTTATCGCTGAATATGGAAAAAGATGCAGGGGAACCCTTTTTCAAAAAAAAGCAATCTTTTGGTTTTGATTTCTATTCCGGGAGTTTGGCTTTTTTTCAGGTAAGCCGATCGGTTAAGCAAATTGTAATTGGTGATTACGCATTACAGTTTGGTCAAGGGTTGATACTGTGGAATGGTCTCAGTTTTGGTAAAGGAGCATGGATAGGCGGCGTGGCCAAACAGGGTAGAGGTTTACAACCTTATTCTTCCATGAATGAAAATTTTTTCCAACGTGGAATCGCAGGGGCCTTTGCTTTTGGCCAATTCGAAATTACTCCTTTTATATCGTACAAGAGGCTGTCTGGAAACGTAGAACAGCATCCTGAAGGAGAACAAGTGATCGTGAGTATAAATTATTCGGGCTTGCACCGTACTCCTACCGAACAGTCTTATCGAAAAGCCATTGGACAGTTTAATTATGGTACACATTTATCGTATCACCGCAGCAGGTTCGTATTCGGATTGACCTACCTGTCGACGTCTTTTTCACATAGAGTAGTACGTGGCAGTGATCTGTACCAACGGTTTGACTTCAAAGGAAAATCTATCCAACAGATAGGGATGCACTATAGTTATGCCTATAAAAATTTATATTTTTTTGGTGAAGCAGCCAAGAGTTTGGAAGGAGGTATAGCTCTTATTAATGGGGTTTTGGCAAGTGTACATCCCAAATTGTCTGTAATTGTCAGCTATCGTAATTATCAACGGAACTACCATCAATTCTATGCAAAGTCATTAGGGGAAGGTTCAAAAGTTACCAATGAAAAAGGTGTTTATTCCGGACTTGTATACCATCCCAATCGTAAAATCGAATGGGCAATTTATATGGATTCTTTCAGTTTCCCATGGTTGAGGTATCGTGTGGACGCACCGAGTCGAGGAATCGATTTCTTGTCTCAATGGACTTATTCCTGGTACAAGAAGGGTACGGTCAAGTTAAGATATAGACACCGTGTTCGTCAAGAAAATACGTTACCCCTTGATCGTCATGAAAATCTGCTCGCGAATGTGCTGCATGAGCAACTTCGAGCAGAGTTTCAATATAAATTAACGGATAATTGGCGGATAAAGAGTAGAGCGGAGTGGATAGGGTATGAAAAAGAAAGGAATGAACCTCGTCAAGGGTGGTTGATTTACCACGATGTATTTTGGAAAGGATATAAAAGTAGGTTACAAATGAATGTACGGCTAGCTTTCTTCAATACGCAAGGATATGATGCTCGGATATATGCGTATGAGAGCAATGTATTGTATGCTTCCGGCTTTCCAATGTATTATGATAAAGGTGTTCGGACGTATTTGAACATACGGTGGCGAGCAGCCCGGAAAATAGACTTATGGGTTAGATATGGGTGTACGAAATATATCGATAAGAAAAGTATTGGTTCTGGATTGGATGAAATAATCGGCAACACGAAATCCGATCTCACGATGCAGCTGAGATGGCAGTGGTAGCACAAAATGTTTTAGGTCTTTCCCTTGGCAAAGTGCCGATGGCTAAAATACTATTACCTTATATGTGGGGTATATTATTGGGACATTATTTTGTGGTCTCCGCTTTGAATTTGGTGTTCGTAGGGATTACATTGTTTATTCTTACCCTCTCGATTGTCCTGTTGAATTTTTATCACGAACAGCCGAATTGGACGAATGGAGGAACTGCTCTGCTTATTCATTTATTTTTGGTGATGTTAGGATATTGGTCTAGCGTGAAAACTGATCCTACTGTACAACGTAATTATTTTGGGTCTGTTAATGCAGAGCAGTATGTCGGGGAAGTCGTGGATGAGCCTATTGTCCGGAAACAAAATGTTCGGTTTCCTGTGAAAATTAAATCAGCTCAGCGTGGTGACTCTTCCTTTTCGGTTCAAGGAACTTTAATGGTTACTGTTTCGCGAAAAGATAGTACACCGGTTTCGTTGAAATATGGCGACGTTATTGCCTTCAAAAACAGCGTGACAGAAGTGCCCCCTCCTTATAATCCAGGTGAATTTGATTATAAAGCTTATTTGATCAATAAGAATGTTTGGCACCAATGCTACCTTTTTGCCGACCAGTACAAGCTACTATCTTCTCATGCTGGAAATCCCCTCATTTTAAGGTCATTGCGGATCAGGAAGCTTTTAATTGATAAGTTTGAAGGCTACTTGCAGAATGATCAGGCATTTCAGGTGGCTGCCGCATTAATTTTTGGCTATCGGTCGCAAATCGATACAGCTACATTACATGCGTTTACGGATACCGGAACTATTCATGTACTAAGCGTGTCGGGATTGCACGTGGGTCTGGTTTTTGGTTTTTTGAATCTATTGTTGGGATGGCTGGACCAGTTTAGGTACGGGAAAATGATACGATGTTTTCTTATACTGTCATCGGTATGGTCTTATGTCGTGCTTACTGGTATGGCTCCGCCGATCCTTCGTGCAGGGATTATGATTTCGTTTTTTCTCCTATCAATCCTCGTTGGACGCAGGCAGGTTGCACTCAATACCCTCGCAGCTTCGGCTTTCTTTATCCTTTTATTTGTTCCCGAATCCCTCTTTGATGTTGGATTCCAGTTGTCCTATTTGGCTATGTTAGGTATTCTTTTACTTTATCCTATAATGCGGTCCCTCTATTTGCCACAAAATAAATACCTGTCCTGGATGGTGGAATACAGCTACGTTTCTATTTCTGCCCAGTTGTTTACGCTACCGCTTGTGCTTCATTATTTTGGACAATTTCCTACGTATTTTTTGTTTGCCAATCTATTTATTGCGCTTCCAAGCACTGGAATAATGTATATTGGACTTGTATTGGCCATTTGTCCTTTTCCTGTGGTCAATACCTATCTTGGGAAGATTTTGGATTGCCTTTTGGTTTTTTTCCTGGAGGGTCTGGAATGGATGGCAAACTTACCCTTGGCTGTTATTCGAGGGATAGATTGGCCTGTATTGCTTGTGATAATAGGATTGGTATTTGTGATGGGACTAACTATTTCTTTAAACCATAAGAACAAAGTAGCGGTTTATATAAGTGCCCTTATGGCTGTAATCGCTGTTTCCACCACTTGTTATCAGTTTATAACGAAAGCAAATTATTCTGGATTAAAGATCTACAATGTACGTTCTGAGTTTGCCTTAGCGTATTTAGAAAAGGGGGGAGTTGTGCTTTTCTCGTCGTATGATTCGATAAACCACCCCCGTCTTGTCTTTAGTGTACTGCCTGACTTGACACATTATGTTGATAGAAATAAAATTGAATTTGTTCATGTCCAGAGCGACAAACAACATAATGCGATTATCCAAGTCGGTGATAAAAGTATTGTATTGCTCGAAGATAGGTGGTCAATGTCAAGTAGGGATTCAGTAGATTTTATTATTTGGCGCAAAAACAATAAGACATCGCTAGATGGGGTGAAAAAATACTTGAAAACAGCAGGAAAGGTTGTTTTTGATGGGAGTAATACGGACAAATACACTACAAAATTTGTGAAAGATTTGGACAGGAATGCATCTCGGATATATTGGCTAAAAGATAATTTTGCGTATGTTTGGAATAGGTATTAGCTATGAAATCGACTATTCATTCTGCACTAAAACAATATTGGGGATATGATACATTCCGGCCCTTGCAGGAAGATATTATTCACTCGGTATTACAAGGAAAGGATACGCTTGCTTTGATGCCGACAGGTGGAGGGAAATCCATTTGTTTTCAAGTTCCTAGCCTCGTACAGGAAGGAATATGTGTCGTCGTCAGTCCCTTGATCGCTTTAATGAAAGATCAAATTGAACATCTTCGTGCAAAAGGTATTGAAGCTTTAGCGATTTATTCGGGGATGGGATATCGAGAGATCGACATCGCTTTGGACAACTGTGTCTATGGGAAGATCAAATTTCTATACATCGCTCCAGAGCGTCTCCATTCAGACCTTGTAAAAGAACGCATCCGGTACATGAAGGTCAACCTTTTTGCTATTGACGAAGCACATTGTATCTCGCAATGGGGTTACGATTTCAGGCCATCCTATCTTCAACTAAGCCAATTGCGCGAACTACATCCCAAAGTGCCTATTTTGGCTTTGACAGCGACAGCTACACGTCGAGTTGTCGAAGACATCCAGCAACAATTGCTTTTTGCCGCCCCGAACGTACTAAAAACTGGTTTTGCAAGACCAAATCTGGCCTATATGGCCCTAGAGGAAGAAAACAAAATGGGTAGGATGTTGCGCATTATGAATAAAATGGGAGGAACGGGAATCGTATATGTACGAAATCGAAGGGAAACACAAGAGGTAGCTCTTTTTTTGGTGAACCATGGAATTCCGGCTGACTATTATCATGCTGGGCTTAGCATAAAGGAGCGGGGAGCTAAACAGGACGCATGGACGAACGGGAAGATCAGAGTTATTGTAGCGACGAATGCTTTTGGTATGGGTATAGATAAGTCAGAAGTGCGCTTTGTTATTCATTTGGATATTCCTGACTCGTTAGAAGCTTATTATCAGGAGGCGGGTCGAGCCGGTCGTGATGGAAAAAAGGCATTTCCGGTCTTGTTGTTTCAGCAAGAAGATAGAGATAGGCTGTGGACTTCCTTTCTAGCCAGTTTCCCACCGATACCATTTATCCAACAAGTGTATCATCACCTCAATAACTATTATCAGATAGCTTATGGAGCGGGTAAAGATTTGACAGTGGACTTTGACATCGTAAACTTTACAAAAAAATACGGACTTGATCTCATGGAGACAATTAGTGCTTTGAAATTCTTGGAGAGAGGGGGATGGCTCACGTTATCGGATGCCGTGTTTATTCCGTCGCGATTAAAGTTTGAAGTGGACTTTCAGGAACTTTATAAATTTCAGGTACAGTCTGCAAAGTATGATCCGTTGATCAAGATGGTGCTGCGAACGTACGGCGGTGTCTTTGATTTTTATGTTCCCATCAATGAATATGAATTTGCCAAAAAATTGAGTGTGTCTTATGCAGCTGTAGTTGACCTGTTAAAAAGCCTGCAACAACAAGAGATCCTTTCCTATCTAAAAAGTACCGATCAGCCACAGTTGCAATTTTTGCAACATCGGGTGGATTACAAAAACCTTTTTATAGATACCGATTTTATACGAGAGCAAAAGCAGATCAAAGAAGAGCAGATCAAGGCAATATATCACTACCTGGATGCCAAGGATTGTAGAAGTCAGGCTTTACTAAGTTATTTTGGTGAGGATGATTCGGAACCCTGCGGTGAATGTGATCTTTGCCTGATTACAAAACACCGAACCGATCAAGAGCAAAAAATTGCACAGCAAATTCGTGTGTTGCTGTTGGAAAAGCCGCTCGGTCTGCATGACCTTATTGATTCCCTCACTATAGGTAGCGAAAGTACGCGCATCCAGGTGCTGCGGAGCTTGGTTGATGAGGGAAAGATCGTGCTTAAAGAAGAAATGTATTATTGGTTTTAAAAGTGGCGGCTTTAATTCTCTCCAAAAGAATTCCTCAAACTATTTTGTTTTTCCTAAAAAATTGATAGCTTTAGTCAATAACCAAAATGAACAGTATATATATGGAACAATTTCTGATTTATGTGCCCGCAGTACTTGCCGTATTGGGGCTTCTTTTTATGGTTTCCAAAGCCCGTTGGGTTGGAAAACAGGATGCTGGTGATAGCCGGATGCAATTTATTTCTAAAAGTATTCAAGAAGGAGCGATGGCCTTTTTGAAGGCGGAATACCGTATTCTTTTTATTTTCGTGATCATAGCCTCTGTGGCTTTATTTATTGTATCGACTTTAGTCGAAACAACACACTGGGTCATCGTGGTCGCCTTTATTTTTGGGGCATTCTTTTCTGCTTTAGCAGGAAATATTGGTATGCGCATCGCAACCAGAGCCAATGTACGCACGACACAGGCCGCACGTACCAGCTTACCACAAGCGTTGAAAGTTTCTTTTTCTGGAGGTACAGTTATGGGTTTAGGCGTTGCAGGATTGGCTGTCTTGGGTTTAAGCATATTCTTTTTACTGTTCATTAACATGTTCTTGTCCGATGGGGGCAACTTCTATAACGAGATGACCGTCGTTCTCGAAGCCTTGGCGGGCTTTTCTTTAGGAGCCGAATCGATAGCATTGTTTGCCCGTGTAGGAGGAGGGATCTATACGAAGGCTGCTGATGTTGGAGCTGATCTAGTGGGTAAAGTAGAAGCTGGTATTCCAGAAGATGATCCCCGGAACCCAGCTACCATTGCAGATAATGTCGGCGATAATGTCGGCGATGTCGCGGGTATGGGAGCGGATTTGTTTGGTTCTTATGTGGCCACAGTATTGGCCTCTATGGTTTTGGGTAACTATATTATCAAGGATATGTCCGAAACAACTGGTATCACCTATACCGATTCTTTTCAGGGTATGGGGCCGATCCTTCTACCTATTGTGATAGCTGGTGTAGGTATATTGGCTTCTATCATCGGGACGTTCTTTGTGAAGATATCCAGCAATGATGCCAAAGAAGCTCAAGTACAGAAGGCATTAAACCTAGGGAATTGGGCAGCTATTCTTCTGACAGTGATAGCCTGTTTCTTCCTGATTCAATATATGCTTCCAGAAGTTATTCGGATGAAGTTCTTCGGAGAAGGCGTACAAGATGTTCCCCGTATGAATGTTTTCTATTCGACCATTGTCGGTCTAGCGGTAGGGGGACTAATTTCTTTCTTTACCGAGTATTACACCGGGTTAGGTAAAAAGCCTGTTTTGAACATTGTGAAAAATTCCTCTACTGGAGCTGCGACGAATATCATTGCCGGTCTTGCAACCGGTATGATATCCACATTTTCATCCGTATTGTTGTTTGCTTTAGCCATTTGGGGATCATATTCTTTAGCGGGTTTTTATGGTGTAGCGATTGCCGCCTCAGCGATGATGGCTACGACAGCCATGCAGTTGGCTATCGACGCTTTTGGGCCTATAGCCGATAATGCTGGAGGTATTGCTGAAATGAGTGAATTGCCTAAAGAAGTACGTCAGCGTACAGATGTACTCGATTCCGTAGGAAATACTACTGCTGCGGTAGGGAAGGGGTTTGCTATTGCTTCGGCGGCACTAACGGCGTTGGCATTGTTTGCAGCTTATGTCACATTCACAGGTATTGACGGGATTAATATCTTCAAAGCAGATGTATTGGCCGCTTTGTTTATTGGAGGAATGATACCTGTTGTCTTTTCGGCCTTGGCTATACAATCAGTAGGAAAAGCAGCCATGGATATGGTCAATGAAGTCCGCCGCCAGTTTAGAGAAATTCCCGGCATTCTTGAAGGTACAGGTAAGCCAGAGTATAGCAAATGCGTAGATATTTCGACAAAAGCGGCTTTACGTGAGATGATGCTGCCGGGTGCCATTACCATCATCACGCCAATTATTGTAGGTTTTGTGATGGGCGCAGAAGCATTAGGAGCTTATATGGCAGGAGTTACGGTATCAGGGGTTCTTTGGGCTATTTTCCAGAATAATGCTGGAGGGGCGTGGGACAATGCGAAAAAGTCTTTTGAAGCGGGTGTAGAAATCAATGGAGAGATGACTTATAAAGGCTCGGAAGCGCACAAAGCAGCAGTAACTGGGGATACCGTTGGAGATCCATTTAAAGATACTTCGGGACCATCGATGAATATCTTGATTAAACTAACTTGTTTAATAGGCCTTGTGATTGCGCCGATTTTAGGTGGACATACACTAGATAATGCAAAGAAGAAAGAGAAGGAAGTGATCAAAGAGCAAGTCGTAAAGATTGAACCGGCTATTAATACCGTGGTGAAGAGGTAGAATAGGTTTTGTTCATTAAAATAAAAAGCCTTCCCATAGCAATAATATGGGGAGGCTTTTTTGTACTTATTGCTATTTCTTGATCCACCCAAACAATTTAGCAGCTCTGTCCGATAACCAAGAATAATCTGTAGCATCCACAGGTGGATTAAATAATTTGGATCCCAGCCCAACGGAATAGACGCCTGCGTCAAACCATCCGCGGATATTTTTTTCTTCCACATCCACACCACCGGTAGGCATGAATTTGACATTTGGAAACAAAGGCCTGATGGCCTTTAAAAAGTTTGGTCCAAGCGTATCACCGGGGAAGAGCTTGACTAAAGGCGCCCCTAATGATTCAGCCAACGCGATTTCGGTAGGGGTCATACAGCCCGGTATCCAAAGGATACCCCTGTCTAAAGTCACTTCAGCAATACTTTTCAAGACGATCGGGCTAACGATAAAGTCTGCACCCGCATCAATGAAATCCTGTGCTTGTTCAGCCGTTTTGATTGTTCCGATACCTAATACGAGATCGGGAAGGTTAGCTTTTTTATAGTCCACAAGAAGACGAAAGTTTTCCAAGGCGTTCGGACCCCGACTTACAAATTCGAAAACCCGTATACCTCCGGCGTATGAGGCTTTAAGGACTTCGATACAGGTATTACTGTCATCGTGGTAATATACCGGTATAACCGGATGTTTAGCTATAGTTTGTAGTATGTCGTTCATAAGAGTAATTTATGTCGTACGTATATCAATATTTACCGTTTCCAAAATCGCCTTCAACAAAAAGCTTTTGATAGCCTGCACCTGTTGCAATTTCAACGATTTCCTGTGGTGATTTGTTGTTTTTCAACGCATGTATCAGACCACCCATAAATGCGTCTCCACTACCAATACGGTCCAAGACCTCATGAGTTTCATACGCTTGTGAGATAGTCGTAATATCGGGGGTATGATACGTTCCGTAGAAGTAATTGTGCTGAGGATTGTCCATGAACCTAAAGGTGTTAGCGATGTGTTTTACCTTGGGGAATTTGGCAAATACCTCACGCGCAGATTTTTCGGCGTATGCAGTATATTCTTCGGAGCTTGTCTGACGGTGAAATGTGTCATCAATAGAGGTGCCCAACATTTTGTTTGCCGCCCAAATATTTCCCATGACGACATCGCAGTAGCGGACTAGGTTAGGCATGACATCGATGGGTTCTTTTCCGTATTGCCATAATCTATTCCTATAGTTCAAGTCTACGGAAATCGTGATTTTTCTCCTTTCGGCTTCGGCTAATAGGTTTTCCATCAGTGTAGCCATATTAGCGTTTAGTGCGGGGGTCAATGCCGTCCAATGAAACCAGTCGACTTGGTTGAACAAGTTGTCGAAGTCGATTTGTTCAGGTGTGAGCAAACTAAAGCTGGAATATTTCCGGTCATAAATGACCTCTCCCTTTGTTAAGCCATTGGAGGATAATAAAATATAGGATCCTATGCGGTCGCCCTGTTTTATAATCTTTGTGGTATCGATATCCAGCTTATCGAGTGTCGAAATGATCTCATCCGATAAAGCATGATCGGGAAACACACTGAAGTAGCTTGCAGGGGTGCCCATTTGTGATAAGGTTACAGCCACATTTGCTTCCGATCCTCCCGGATATATCCGGAGTAGATTGTTATTTGGCTCAAAAAAAGAGTTGCCCAGCGCTTGTTGTCTTATTAAGACTTCACCGAAGCATAATACACTATTCATGACTGCGATTTTTAAAATGAAAGCTAAAAATACAATTATTCATGCAAAAAAGCTCAATTGTTTTTGCTTAATTCTCATCGAAATCGTTGTAGTAATTAATAATTTATTAATTCCTCAATCTTAGGTATCTTGCAAAATACTTTGATTTTCTATAACAATTATAACATGAATATATTAGACAAGTTTTCTTTAAAAGGGAAAGTAATCGTCGTGACTGGCGGGACAGGTATCTTGGGTAAGAACTTCGTAAAAGCTCTTGCGGAGGCAGGAGCAAAGATTTGTATCATTGGGCGTAATTTGGAAAAGGCGAATGAACGCGTAGCAATGGTTGAATCGCTCGGTGGCGAAGCACTTGGTGTTGCTGCAAATGTCATGGATGAACAGTCGATGATCGATGCTAGAGGAAAAATCCTTGCCAAATGGGGAACAATCGATGGATTGGTTAATGCTGCTGGAGGAAATATACCGGGTGCTACGATAACTCCCGATCTGGATTTGTTTGCATCCGATGTGCAGGACACCATTAAAGCTATTGAGCTTAATTTGTTTGGTTCTATCATACCAACCCATGTTTTTGGTAAAGTGATCGCGGAGAAGGGAAGTGGAAGCATCGTCAATATTGGTTCGCTTTCGTCCAGCCAGGCTATTACCCGCGTATTGGGTTATACTGTGGCAAAAAATGGCATCATTGGATATACCAAATGGATGGCCACTGAATTGGCTTTACGATATGGTGATAAAGTTCGTGTAAACGCTATTGCACCAGGGGTTTTCCTGACAGAACAAAATAGGACACTCTTGACAAATACGGATGGTACCTATACGGAACGTGCTCAACGTTTTATTAATGGTACGCCCTTTTCTAGGTTGGGCGATCCATCGGAGTTGGAGGGAACTTTAGTTTATTTATTGAGTGACGCTTCAGCATTTGTTTCGGGCGAAACAGTGTATGTTGATGGCGGATTTAATGCGTGGAGTGGAGTTTAAAAGAACAAAAGAATATGAAAAAGAGATTTGAACAGACTTGGAGATGGTACGGACCAAATGACCCCGTATCTTTACAAGATATAAAACAAGCGGGCGCTACGGGCATTGTTTCCGCGTTACACCATATCGCCCATGGGGATCTTTGGCCGTTGGCAGATATTCAGGAACGAAAGCGAATTATCGAAGAAGCAGGATTGACTTGGTCGGTAGTCGAAAGTGTACCGGTACATGAAGCGATAAAGACAAGGCGGGCCGATGCTGGACAATACATGGAGAACTATAAACAAAGCCTTCGAAACCTAGCGGCTTGTGGCATATATATTATTACCTATAATTTTATGCCTGTCTTGGACTGGACAAGAACAAAGTTAGATTTGGAGATGCCAAACGGAGCCAAAGCTCTTTATTTTAATTGGACGGATTTGGCAGCTTTTGACCTCTTTATACTGAAAAGAGAGCAAGCAGAATCGGATTACCCGGAGAAAATTGTCGCAGCAGCAAAGGCTAAATTTTCTAGTTATAGCGATGCCGACATAGAAGCACTAAAGCAGGTAGTTCTCATGGGCATTCCAAGTGAAAAAGATATTACCTTAGACGATTTACAGCATAGCCTGACTGTTTATAAAGAGATTGGTTTTGAGGGGTTGCTGGATAATTTATTATGGTTTTTGGGAGAGATCGCTGAAGTGTGTGAAGAAAATAATATAAAAATGGCTATACACCCCGACGATCCGCCTTATCCAATTTTAGGGTTGCCTCGGATAGCTTCCAATAAGGAGGATTATCTAAAAATAATCCAAGGTGTAAATAAATCTTTCAATGGTGTCTGTTTTTGCACAGGGTCTTTGGGCGCAGGTGTACACAACAACGTGCCGGAGATCGCTGAAGCTATCAAACACCGGGTTTATTTTGCCCACTTTCGGAATGTTAGAAAGGACACTGATGGGAATTTTTTCGAAGCGGACCACCTAGATGGAGATGTAGATATGGCCGCAGTTTTAAAAATATTTATCGAAGAAAATCAAGGAAGGGAAACACCTATTCCATTCCGACCGGATCATGGACATCAAATGCTAGATGATCTTCATAAAATAACAAACCCTGGCTATTCGGCAATTGGTCGATTAAGAGGACTTGCGGAGATCAGGGGGTTGGAATTAGGATTGATGAGTTAATTTAATTAGTTTTATGTTGCCTAAACTAAAAAAAATATGAAAACACATACCGTTGGTAAGTATAGATGGACAATTTGTGCGTTGCTGTTCTTTGCAACGACCGTCAATTATTTAGATAGACAGGTGTTGAGCTTGTTGAAGCCACACTTGGAAGAACAATTTGGATGGTCAAATAGTGATTATGCAGATATCGCAGCGATTTTTCAATTCGTATATGCTATATCTATGCTTTTTGCTGGCCGGATTGTCGATAAATTGGGTACAAAATGGGGCTATGGCTGGGCTATTATCATATGGTCGGTGGGAGCAGTTATTCATGCCTACTCCATCACGATAGGCGAGACGATAATGGCTACGATTGGATGGATTGGAATAGCCGCAGTGCCAGTTTCGGTGATTGGATTTATGTTCTCCCGAACTATATTAGCGATCGGTGAAGCAGGTAACTTTCCGGCAGCAATAAAAGCAACTGCAGAGTATTTCCCCAAAAAAGAGCGATCATTGGCTACGGGTATATTCAATTCCGGAGCGAATGTCGGAGCTATTTTGGCACCGTTGACGGTACCCTGGATTGCCGGGCACTGGGGGTGGGAAGCGGCTTTTGAGATTATCGGAGGGGTAGGCTTCATCTGGATAATCTTTTGGTTGATTTTCTACGAAAGGCCAGAAAAGCAGAAGAGATTGTCTGCTGCGGAGCTGGCATATATCAATAGTGATCAAGAAGAAGAGCCCACGGTCGTGGAAATAGCCGCTCGGACAGAAACGGTGAAAGAGAAAGTATCGTGGTTTAAATTGCTAAGTTATAAGCAAACTTGGGCATTTACTATCGGTAAGTTTATGACCGATGGTGTTTGGTGGTTCTTTCTTTTTTGGTTGCCGGCCTATCTTAAAGATCAATATGGGATAGTAGATGAAGGAATTATGCTACCACTAGCTGTATTGTACAGTATGACAATGGTTGGAAGTATTGGAGGAGGTTGGTTCCCGAAGTATTTTATTGACAAAGGCTATGCACCATATGATGGTCGTATGAAAGCCATGTTAATGATTGCCGTGATCCCTCTTGTGGTTTTGCTAGCCCAACCCTTAGGTCATTACAGTTATTGGTTACCTGTGCTTTTAATTGGCGTGGGGGCTTCTGCACACCAAGCATGGAGTGCCAATATTTTTACAACCGTATCGGATATGTTCCCGAAGAAAGCTGTTGGATCTGTCGTAGGTATAGGAGGGATGGCAGGAGGAATAGGTGGTGTAGTGATTACAAAGATTGGTGGATACCTCTTTGATCATTACCAAGCTCTAGGACACATTGAAACTGGCTATACAATCATGTTTACGATCTGTGCTGTAGCTTACTTAATCGCGTGGTCTATTATGAAAGCATTGGTGCCAAAGATGAAATTAGTACAAATTTAAGGATGCCCTTATGCATTCGTAGATTTTCGAAGTTGAATAGACGAGTCAAGAAGTATTTCATGAACGTCTATTTGACTTCGGTTTTTAGAATTAATTAAGCTCATTAACTTCTCTATAGCGATATCTGCCATTTCAAATGTTGGTTGACGAATGGTCGATAACGAGGGATTAAGGCTATCCGCTATATCGGTATTTGCAAAGCCGATAACGGCAAGATCGTCTGGAACCTTAATGTCAAGTTTGGAAAGTACACCGAGTACCCGTGTAGTTAATGTATCCGTAGTTCCTAATATCGCATTTGGTGCATTATCCGAATGGAGCAATCGGATTAACTTCGTTTCCATATCTTTGTCGATGTCCTCCATAGAATTATTATAATTGCAATAGATAACATAAGAAGGATCAAAATCGATATGGTGATCTTCTAAAGCCTTTCGATAGCCTCTTAGCCTATTCTTGGTAACACCAATATTTTTGCCGCAGAGTACCACAATCTTTTTCCGACCTATTTTGAGTAGTTCTTCTGTAGCATTGTAAATGCTTTTTTCATTATCCACACCTATCTTGAAGGTGTCGATATTGTAGTTTATTCTATCAAAGAGAACAATAGGGCAGGTCGTTTTGTGCAGATGAGCAAGCAGGTCGATGTTAGAGTTTTCAAATGCCGGGGATATCAATAATCCTTCCACGCCATGGTTAATTAGTGTGTTTAAAGCCTTGCGTTCGATTTCCTCTGAATCTTGACTTTGCATCATAATTAGATTAAAATCTAACGCCACTGCGGCTTTATGTAAGGCTTCAATGATCTGAGCTTGGAAAGGACTGCCAATCGTGGAGATAATGACACCTATATTGTTTGTTCGCCCTAACTTTAAGTTTTTGGCTAAAGCATTGGGACGGTAGTTGTGCTTTAATGCAAATTCCTTTACCCGTATCTTCGTTGTCTCGCTGATTTCATAGCTATCGTTCAAAGCCTTGGACACTGTCGATACGGACATGTTCAGTCCTTTTGCAAGTTCTTTTAAAGTGACTTTTGACATAAGATCGATTTTGAGAAAACATAAATATACAAAAATAAAAGGAGGAACTCCGTTTTACCTCAGGTCGACTATCTCAAATCCTTTATATTGTTCTTTTTTAAATTCAAAGTTACTTTTTGCAATGGGATGATTTACATATAGTGTATGTATCGTATAGGTATATCGATTGCCCGACTTATCAAAGATAGTGATATCGTGGATATGGTTATTTTTATTTATGCGCAGCTTGATCTTAAAATAGTTGTTCTTTGTATCCAAAGGTGATAGTTCGATGACCTTTAACATTTCTGTCTTACTGTCTTTGGAAATCTTCTCATCAGGCATACTCACATACTTGTAACCGGTCTGATAAAATGTAAATAAATTGTTCGGACCAATTGTGGTAGATTTCTCTTCTGCTATCGTAACTTGAACCTCTTTTAGCTCTTTAGTGATATTCCAAACGGACTTGCCATCGGAAAGTATATCTTCGTTTGCTAAGCTGATTCGGTATTGATTAGCAGGTTTGTTTAATAACAGGGTTCCCGAATTGGTATAGGACTTACCTTCGACATCTTTTATAAGGAGGGTAAAGTCAGAACGTAAGGTCCTGTAAGTCTCATATCGCTGGGAAACTTTGTTGAGCAAGTCTTTTGCGGAAGGATCCTCTTGTCCAAAAAGTAGGGTAGCGCTTAGGCTAAATAAAACAGCATATATGAACTTTTTCATTTTAATTTTCTTTTCTCAACGTTTCTAAGTACTGTTCCAGAGCGTATTCATCTGGGTAAAGCACCTCACGTGCCTTGCTTCCCTCAAAAGGACCGACTATACCTGCCGCTTCCAATTGATCGATAATACGTCCGGCTCTATTGTACCCTAATTTCATCTTTCGTTGTATTAGTGAGGTAGAGCCTTGTTGATGAAGAACAATTAGACGTGCTGCTTCTTCAAATAGCTGATCACGGTCTTGCAAGTCAAAGTCTGTGCTTCCGCTACCTTCACCACTTTCATCCACATATTCGGGCAACAGAAATGCAGACGGATATCCTCTTTGATTCCCAATAAAATCAGATATACGTTCTACCTCTGGTGTGTCGACAAAGGCACACTGTATTCTTATCAAGTCACTACCTGTGGACAAGAGCATGTCACCTCTACCGATCAATTGATCTGCCCCGCCTGAGTCTAATATTGTCCGGGAGTCCACTTTAGAGAGGACCCGAAAGGCCAAGCGGGCCGGAAAATTGGCTTTAATGGTACCAGTGATGATATTCACGGAAGGCCGTTGTGTAGCTATGACCAAGTGAATACCAACAGCACGGGCCAGTTGAGCCAATCGAGCGATAGGTGTTTCTACCTCTTTACCTGCAGTCATCATCAAATCTGCAAATTCATCAACAATAAGAACTATAAACGGTAAGAATCGATGTCCCTCCTCAGGGTTTAATCGCCTATTGACAAATTTTGAATTATATTCCTTTAAATTACGAACCTGTGCATTTTTCAATAAATCATAACGCTGATCCATCTCAATACACAAGGAATTTAAGGTGTTGATTACTTTTTTTGTATCTGTAATAATAGCGTCTTCTTCGCCAGGTAACTTGGCTAAGAAATGACGCTCTATCTTCTTAAATAAGGAAAGCTCTACTTTCTTAGGATCCACCAGTACAAACTTCAATTCCGATGGATGTTTTTTATAAAGTAAAGAGGTCAAAATAGCATTTATACCTACGGATTTACCTTGTCCTGTTGCTCCGGCAACCAATAAGTGGGGCATTTTGGCCAAATCAGCAATAAAGACTTCATTAGAAATAGTTTTCCCTAACGCGATCGGCAAATCCATCTCTGTTCTTTGGAATTTTTCCGTTGCTAGAATGGATTTCATCGATACCATTTCGGGATTACTATTCGGTACCTCGATACCTATCGTTCCCTTTCCGGGCATCGGTGCAATAATGCGGATGCCTAAGGCCGCTAAACTGAGCGCAATATCATCTTCCAAATTTTTGATCTTTGAGATGCGTACGCCTGGTTTTGGGATGATTTCATACAGTGTTACCGTAGGGCCGATCGTAGCTTTTATATGTTCGATTTCGATACTATAGTTACGTAGCGTATCGACGATTTTGTTTTTATTGACTTCTAGCTCTTGTTGGTTGATCGTAATTTTTCCAGAACCGTAATCCTTTAGCAAATCCAAGGTAGGGTGTTGGTAGCCGGATAAATCTAATTTAGGATCATATTCTCCAAATTGTGCCACCAAATCATTCGCTGTAATCGTCTTTTCTTCCTTGACTTCTTCAACAGATAAGCTTGGTTCTGTTTTTTCTTGTATGGGCCTTTCTATTTCGAGGGGCTTATTGACAGAAAGCTCAATTGCATCACCAATAGCAGGGATAAGCTCATTACCAGTTGTTTTTTCGAATACGGTATCTATGGTTTCGATATCATCTAAACTGTTCCTGTCATTCGATGATAATAGTTCCGTTTCCACTTGGTGATTGGATTGATGCACGCGAAGCGTATTAGCCACTTCGATAACGACGTCTCCAACCCCTTCATTATCGCTATCTTGATCGCGGAAGCTGTTTTCTTCTTCTGTCGTGTCGGAAAAATCGTCGGCTTCCATAGAAGTCGATTTATTTTGAAAAGACAAACGCAGATCCATATTGTAAATAAGGATAAGCGCTGAGAGATAAGCAAAAATCAGTAGCCCGGCAACGCCATATTTACCAATTTGTCCGTTTAATAACTGATTAGTCCAATACCCAAACTTTCCTTCTAAGATATGGGGTGTATCTTCAATATAATCTTGGATAAAACCTAAAGTAACCGATATGAAAATAATACCGATCAGTGAATAGAGGAGAGTCTTCCAAATCGGGAGTAAGGATTTTCGATAAAGAAACTTGTATCCTAAGATGAAAAACAACAATACAAATAAAAATGATGCTACACCAAACCATTCAAAAATAAATTGATTGGCCAATAGTGCCCCTAATTTACCTAACTTATTCTCGACAACAGGCCCATCTGTAAGATTATTATGAAGTTCTTCACTCGTGCTGAGCAGCGTATTCCATCCGCCGTTTGTTGTGGCGATATAGCTCTGGTCTTCTTTCCATGTGAAGAGATACGATATGAAGGCAATTGCAAATAAAAATGAAATGAGAATTAAAAATAATCCTATGATTTTCAGTATCTTCCGTTGCCGTTCCGAAAAGCTTATGGCATTCAATGATTTGAAAACAGAATCGTTATTTTTGACAGTTGAGCCTTTTGGAACTTTCGTATTCTTATTTTGTTTAGAATGATTGCCGTTTTTGAATGTATTTCCTTTGCCTGCCATGAATATGGTATAACTTTTCTCATACAAATTTATTAAAAATAAACATATAAAGTAAGTTTGGTAAAGTAATAATATAGGGATGTAGCAATAAACGTACGATATACGTATTATTTAGTAAATTGAGGAAATTGAATAAGATGAGATATATTACTTTCTTTATTTCGATACTAAGTATACTATTCTTCAGTGGCTGTTCAAAATATGATGATCTGGAAAATCAATTGGATTCCCTTGGAGAAATGTCTGCCCTAGCGATATTTAATACCGTTCCTAATTCACTTAATATGGAGGTATATTTAGAAGGAAAAAAAGTTAAGTTAGCCAATGAGAAATTGTCTTTTGGAGGTTATCTACCCTATAAATATCAATTTGCAGGAAAGAAGAAGATTAAAATAGTAAGTTATTATAGGGGGGGAGAGGATAGCTATGAGGGAGTTGTTGATTTGCAGGCTGGTAAAGTTTACAGCCTTTTTGTCAATAAGGACTATAAACTCAACATTGTACAATCCGAAGACAATATTATCAAGCCAAAGCCAGGTTATGCTAAGATCCGACTAGCTCACATGAGCTATGATGCGGCATCTTTATCGCTGAATGAGGAAGGAGGGAAGCAATTGTTCAAAAATATCAAGTATAAAGATGTCACTGGCTTCGTCGAAATTAAATCTTCTTCAAGTTTGTCCTTACTGGTTCGGCCAATAGGTTTGAATAGAATGCCGCAACTGGATCAAAATTTTAAGCCGGAGGATCAAGGAATTTATACGTTGTTAGTCAGAGGTTATATCGACCCGAATAACGAGGATGAGGCCATTAGTATGAAGCTTATCGAGCATTAACACCAATAAACTATCGTAGGGTAAAAATAAGCTTTATTTTTCTCTTTTGCTTCTCCTATTCTGCAGTTCATTCCTTAACAAGTCATTGAAATCTTCAACGACCTGAAAAAACTGAGAAGCACGAGATTGACCAACAACCTCTGAAAACTGCGTTCTATATTTTTTCTTAATATCCACCTCTTGCGCATCAAAAGCAATGACATCCCGTTTGATGCCACTGAATGAGTTGGCTCTCGCTGGGGTAGAGTTAGAGGCAGCAGTAGAAGAAGAAGCTCCCCTTTTTGCTCTTTTTAGCGCCCACATCTCTTCATTATACTTGTTGTATATGGGAAAAAATTTTTGAGCCTCAGTAGGTGTAAGCTTTAGTTCTTTCGTAATATATGCCACCTTTTCACTTTCTATAGCTCTAAATTTATCCTGTTGTGCATACAAAGTGGTGCCGCATAATGCTATCAAGCAGATAGTCATTATAATATGTCTTAACTGTAACATTATAGCATATAATTTAAATATTCTTCAATCTCTTTGTCATTTAGTTGTTGATCAATCTCGAAAGATGATTCGGTAGTTTCTTCGTTATTCAAATAAGTGGCTAGTTCAATAAGTTCAACCCCATCTGTTACCTGAGCAAGATAATTGACGATCTCATCGTTGCTGATCTCCCCAAGAGAAGCTTGGGTATTCTGTCCCTCATTGAGATTTGTATTGCCTGAATCAATATACCAATACGAGCTGATACCTAAAAAGATAGCAACTGCTGCCGCTGCGGTATAGCGAATCCAACTTCTTTTTGGAAGCCTCAGGACGGTAGGTTGTGCTGTCACTTTATGTATGATCCGGTCTGAGAGCGATTCGAAATAACCCGTTGGGACCTCGTATCCGTCTGCGGTTACCTTATCTTTTAACTTTTGCTCTGCAATCCGGCTGAGAATAGTAGACGCACCATCTTCAAAATAACCTTCAGGCACTCCAAAGCCTGTATCGGATACGCTATCTTTAAGTTTTTGTTCAGCTACCTTGCCAAGTATACTATTCTCCAGTGTTCCAAAATATCCTTCAGGAATACCAAAAGGGTTAACACGCAAATAATCAGGCAGATTGCTGCCTCCTTGTTCATTGTATGTGTTTTCCTCTTTCATTGTGTAGTTATAGATGTTTTAAGTCTTCAAAGGTTTAATCATGTGTGTTAAAAAAGTGCTCAACCTTTTTAACAGCCAGATGATACGACGCTTTGAGTGCACCAACACTTGTTCCCAGTATTTTGGATATCTCATCGTACTTGAGGTCTTCAAAATACTTCATATTGAATACCAATCGCTGCTTTTCCGGTAGCGTCAGCAGTGCCTGCTGTAGTTTTAATTGTGCTTTATCGCCGTCGAAGTAATGTCCATCGGCGAGTGTTTCGGAAAGGTAAGACGAGCTATCATTGTCCAATGAAATATTTTGTTTTTGTTTTTTCTTGTTCAAGAACGTGATACATTCATTTGTTGCTATTCTATACAGCCAGGTATAGAGCTGAGAGTCCTCCCTGAATTTCTCCAGATTGCGCCATACTTTAACAAAAATATCTTGGGTCACGTCGTCCGCATCGTCATGATCGATGACCATGCGTCTGACGTGCCAATAGATTTTCTGCTGGTATTTTTTGAGCAAAAGACCAAAAGCTTCCTCGCGAGTACGCTCATCCGCAAATTTGGATATGATTAGCGCGTCTTCCATTCGTTTTTTTATTTTCTGCTGATTGCTTTACGAGCCGCGGCTACTATATTTTCGGCATTTAAACCGTATTTTTCCATTAATTGTGCTGGAGTGCCGGATTCGCCAAAGCTGTCATTCACTGCTACATATTCCTGAGGTGAAGGAAACTTTTTAGCCAATACTTGAGCTACACTATCTCCAAGACCCCCTAGGCGATTATGTTCTTCAGCAGTTACCACACATCCCGTTTTCTTTACGGACGCTAAGATCGCTTCTTCATCCAATGGCTTAATGGTGTGAATGTTGATGATTTCAGCATCAATACCCAATTTTTCTAACTCTTCACCAGCTTGAATAGCTTCCCAAACTAAATGGCCTGTAGCGATGATGGTGACATCTTTTCCTTCGTTCAGTAAAACTGCTTTGCCGATCTCGAAAGTTTGGTCAGCAGGTGTGAAATTAGGAACTACCGGTCGTCCGAAGCGGAGATACGCCGGACCTTGGTGGTTGACCAAGGCGATAGTAGCTGCTTTGGTTTGATTAAAGTCACAGGTGTTGATTACCGTCATACCTGGCAACATTTTCATCAAACCAATATCTTCCAGGATCTGGTGTGTCGCACCGTCTTCCCCTAAAGTAAGTCCGGCGTGGGAGGCACATATTTTTACGTTTTTATCTGAATAAGCAATGGATTGGCGGATTTGATCATACACACGTCCTGTCGAAAAATTGGCAAATGTTCCGGTAAATGGAATTTTTCCACCTATTGTCAGACCAGCTGCAATGCCCATCATATTCGCTTCAGCGATACCAATCTGGAAAAAACGCTCCGGAAATTCCTTAATGAACGCATCCATTTTTAATGAACCAATCAAATCGGCACATAAGGCTACCACATTTTCGTCCATTTTTCCAGCTTCTAACAAGCCTTCGCCAAAACCGGAACGTGTATCTTTAGATTCTGTAAAAGTATATTTTTTCATTTTGTAATTTGAGATTTGAGATGTTAGACTGGAGACTTGAGATGTTAGATTTGAGACTTGAGATATTAAATTTGAGACTTGAGATATTAAATTTGAGACTTGAGATATTAGACTGGAGACTATAACCCATCTAACATCTGTTGTCTAATATCTAATATCTAACATCTGTTGTCTAACATCTATTGTCTAACATCTAACATCTAATATCTATTGTCTAACATCTATTGTCTAACATCTAACTAATAATCCCCCAACGTTTCTGTTAGCTGATCCAATGCTGAAGCCAACTGTTCATCATTGGGTGCTACACCATGCCATTTGTGTGTACCCATCATGAAATCCACACCATTTCCCATCTCAGTGTGTAATAAAAGCACAATAGGTCTTCCATTGCCGGTACGTGATTTAGCTTCTTCCAAACCGGCGATTACGGTTGACATGTCATTTCCATTGGTAACTTCAACAACATCCCAGCCGAAAGCGTCCCATTTTGCTTTTAAATTTCCTAGGGAAAGCACCGTGTTGGTAGGTCCGTCGATCTGTGCGCCATTGTAATCTACGGCAGCAATCAGGTTGTCCACTTTATTATGAGGAGCATATAGCGCCGCTTCCCATATTTGTCCTTCTTGAAGCTCACCATCGCCCATCAATACATATACTAAGCTGTCGTCATTATTTAATTTTTTTGCTTGTGCAGCTCCTATTGCCACAGAGAGACCTTGACCCAAAGAACCGGAAGCTATACGGATACCCGGTAGATGTTCGTGTGTGGTAGGGTGTCCTTGAAGACGCGAGTCGATCTTACGAAAAGTAGCCAGTTCACTTACCGGGAAATATCCTGCACGGGCTAATGTGCTGTAGAAAACCGGTGAAATGTGTCCATTGGACAAAAAGAATAAATCTTCGCCTAGACCATCCATGTTGAATGTGGGATCGTGTTTCATCATATGGAAATATAATGCTACAAAATAATCCGTACAACCTAATGATCCTCCAGGATGTCCGGATTTGCATGCATGTACCATACGTACAATATCACGCCTTACTTGGGATGCAATCTGCTCTAGTTTGTTTAAATCTGCATTCATTTTAATTGATTTATTCTATTTATTTGCGAGGTAAAGTTAATGATTTTTGCGGTTTTCTAATTCAATATTGACCAAGTTGACCAAGGTATTCTCGATAAAACCAAGATCAAACCTATTGTATAAAAAATAAACACAGTCCTATTGGCTAAATAATCTTCCGTTGCCTTTTTTGCTTTCGAATATCCAACAGTTATCAGGACAATGGCAATTAACATAGTTAATGGATGTTCAATCACTTTAAACCTCAACAAACTGTCTTTCATGACACTGGAAGAAAACATATGATGGAAGCCCATGGTGAAAAAATATACTATACCTATTACCAATTGTAAGTGAGCACATATTAAACCGACTAATGCAATTTTCCGGTTATAGGGTTTGCTCTTGAAGTAATTCGCAGCCGTGATGATGATTGCGATAATTAGCCCTATTAATAAAATAACGGCTAATGTAGAGTGTAAGTGTTTCATTCCTGTTAACATGTTTTTTAAATTTATATTTCTCTTTCTTCTAATTGTTACAAAAGTACTATTTTGTTAGACGCTTTTCACCCAAATCACGGAATTCTGATTTAGCTTTGAATTGTGGGAATGTCTTTTCCATTCAAATGTTGGAGGCATAGCTTGACTGTTTACTGTTATTACAGCTTGTGAACAAGCTGGAGACCGCAACAAATAGAAATAAGTGTCTTGTCATGAAATGGATAGTTTAACGTACTAAAATTACAATAATTAATTGTTAGAAAGAGCGGGTATCTCATCTTTGACTAAAAAAACCTCTGCTAAAGGATGGAAAAGGAATATCTTCTGGCTATGTAGCTCTATACATTTGTATCTTTTTCGCATCTTTTCCAACTTTTGAAAAGTGCGACCATTCTTTAAATAAAAAATGCTATCACTTTCCAAGTCTTCAATATGAAGAGCAGTAGTATGGATGGTGTTGTGTTTTTTCAACGTGCGATGAAGATGGAGGTCTGTACAAGATGATGCAGCAGGATTAGTCATATAGGTGGATACAGCTTGTAAGATATCTGCTGGAAATATGTCGAGTTTAATGAAAGGATCTATCAATAATTTGAAATTTGTCTTCCATTCAACACCATGTGGTTTTACCCGACCCTTATGGTCATTCCATGTCTTTAGGTGGGCAAACTCATGGATGGTAGTAATTAAGAAAGCAAAAGGATTGAGATCGTGGTTCACTGTAATTTGGTGGTTAGATCCACGAAAAGGCGCCCTGTAATCGCCCAATTTTGTCGAACGACTGCGTGTTATTTTAAATTTACAGTCTGTGTCGTTAATCCACTGCGAAATAATCGGTGCCGCTTTCTCGGGAATATATTTGCTCAATTGTTTGCTGTAGTCGGGCATAGTTACAAACATATTATTTTAACTTGAAATTTCGAAAGAGATCGATCTCGAAACCTGATATTATTGATTTATATTTCCGCTATAAAAAAGCCTTAGTGGCTGAGGAGAGCTACATAAATTTATTTTATATGCATACGCAATTATATTGCATATAAAAGTGAATTTATGTAGGTTTGAAGAGATAGAAAGGAAATCATGCGTTTATTGTTGTTTTTTGTTACGATGTTTGGTCCATACCTGGTTCTTGCACAAGATCTGAACGCGCGTGTAGAAATTTCTGCCCCTCAGGTCCTGAATGCGAATACAAGGACAATGGAGGTGCTAAAGAAAGTTATATTCGATTTTTTGAATAGCAAATCATGGACAGGTGTAGCCATGAGGCCTGAAGAACGAATCGATTGTAGTTTTAACATTGTAGTTTCTGAATATGATGGGGTCAACAGATACACCGCTACGGCGCAAATAAATTCGGTTAGGCCAGTCTTTGGCACGAACTATAATTCGCCGATATTAAGTTTTAGGGACAAGTATTTCAATTTTACGTATACCGAAGGTGAGCAGCTCGATTTTAATGACGATCAAAATCTTGGCGCATTATCCTCCCTTTTGGCTTTCTATGCCTATACAATTGTCGGGATGGATATGGACACCTTTACGAAAACGGGAGGCACGGCCATGTTTGGGAAAGCACGTACCATAGTGAGTTATTCTCAATCTCGACAAAATGAAGGGTGGCGTGCCATGGAAGCTACAGACAATAGGTATTGGTTGATCAATAACCTGACCGACCGTAAATATAATCCTTATCGCGAATTTGCTTATGTCTATCATCGGGAAGGGCTGGATAAAATGATGGAGAGCGAAATTGAGGCAAAGAAGAAAATGAGTGACCTCCTAGCGAAGCTGAAAGAGGTCGATAGATCCTATACCGGAAATGTATGGACCTCCGCATTTTATACAGCAAAGTCGAACGAGTTCGTCGGTTTGTTTTCCAAGATGCCCGCCAATGAGAGTGTCAAGATATATAATCTCTTGGCCGAGCTCGATCCAGCTCATATTTCGAAATACGAAAATCTGAAAAAATAATGCTTTCAAGACTGCTGATTAAGAATTATGCACTTATCGATAACCTGGATATTTCTTTCGGTAATGAGCTGAATATGATTACAGGAGAAACCGGTGCCGGTAAGTCTATTTTGATGGGGGCATTGGGATTGATACTAGGGAATAGGGCGGAAGGAAAGCAGTTTTTTGACGAAAGCAAAAAATGTGTGATCGAAGGTCAGTTTAATATAGGGGCCTATCAACTGGCGGATTTTTTTGCAGAAAGTGATTTGGATTACGATCATGAAACCATCATCAGAAGAGAGCTTTCGGTCGATGGTAAATCGAGAGCCTTTATCAATGATTCCCCGGTGACATTGGCTACGCTTAAACTATTGGGAGAACGTCTTATCGATATTCATTCGCAACATGCCACATTGCAGGTAAATACCGAAGACTTTCAACTATTCGTATTAGATAGCTTGGCCAACAATGCTGAACACTTAGCGCTATTTCGGAAAGAACTCAAGACCTGGAGAACTTTAGAAAAGGAGCTCCGACGTTTACGCGAAGAAGCGGAACAAGCAAATGCAGAACAGGACTATAACCAGTTTTTATTTGATGAATTGGAAAAGGTGAATCCACAGATGGATGAGGTGAAATCTTTGGAAGAGGAGCAGCAGCAACTAGAACATGCGGAGGAGATAAAGAAAAGCCTTTTGACGTCAACCTATCTTCTGTCCGAAGGAGATCCGAATGTGCAAAACCTCTTACAGGAGGTCATACAGCAAATCCAGAGTTCGGCTAGATATTTCACCGAAGTAGAAGAGTTGGCAAATAGACTCCAAAGTGCCTATATTGAAATTAAAGATATATCCCAAGAGATCAGTCGTTTAGAAGGAGGGGTGATGTTGGATGAGGGAAGGTTGGAAGTGGTGAATAATCGGCTGAGCAGCTTATATACCTTATTAAAGAAACATCGTGTCGATTCGGAACGGGAACTTATTGTACTTAAAGACGAACTTGAAGGAAAGCTGCAAACTGTTCTTCATCAGGAAGAAATGTTGGAGAAAGCAGGACTGGCGTGCCGACAGCAATTGGAAAAGGTACTTGCTTTAGCCGATACTATCCATAGCAATAGACAACTGGTCCTTCCGAAAGTTGAAAGAAGTGTTCAGGATACTTTGTCCAGTGTGGGAATGCCTCATGCCCAGCTGAAAATCGAGTTGCAGAAAATGGATGTACAAAAGATCAATCTCCGGGGGTTAGATTCCGTACAGTTTTTATTCTCGGCCAATAAGGGTCAGACTCTTCAGCCGATACATAAAGTAGCATCGGGAGGAGAGCTTTCGCGCGTGATGTTGGCCATTAAATCGCTGGTAGCGCAATCATCCGCCTTGCCAACGATTATCTTTGATGAAATCGATGCAGGCATCTCTGGAGAAGTCGCTCTCCGTGTTGGAGAGGTGATGCGCAAACTCGCAAAGCATATGCAGGTCATCGCCATATCCCATCTGCCACAGATTGCTTCCAAAGGTAGTACGCATTTTAAAGTATATAAAGAGGATGGTGAAGACAAGACCCGTTCGAATATTCAACTATTGAATAAGGAAGAACGTGTTTTAGAGATCGCCCAAATGTTAAGCGGTACAAATCCAGGGGAGACCGCTTTGCAACATGCGCGTGAGTTATTAAGGTAGGAAAAAAGATTACTTCAGGAACTCATCCTTTGCAAACGAATTCTCTTTTTTGTTGAGTGTTCCGGTGTCCTTAAAATAAATATCCTGAAAGCTAAGTGTACGGACACTATCTACCTTACGGAAAAACTTTTCTGCTGTAATATCATCCACTGTTTTGAAGCCACAAGCCTCCATGATTTCGACCGTAGCACGAAGGGTATTGCGGTGGTATTGCGCCACGCGAACATACTTGTCATCTACATCCAGTCCCTTATACAGATGAGGTCTTTGCGTGGCAACACCTACAGGGCAGGTGTCTTCGTTGCATTTTAGTGCTTGGATGCAGCCCAACGCAAACATCATCCCTCGTGCACTATAACAGGCGTCAGCACCCAAAGCCATGACTTTAAGTATATCAAATCCAGTTACGATACGACTAGAGACGATAAGTTTAATATGTTTTTTTAAACCGAAGTTGATGAGTGTGGTAGTCACAAAGGATAATGCGTCATATAGCGGCATGCCCAAGTTGTCTGTAAATTCCAATGGCGCTGCTCCTGTTCCTCCTTCGGATCCATCGATAGATATAAAATCGGGAAATATCTGTGTGGTCTGCATAGCATAACAGATGTCTAAAAATTCTTGCTTGTCACCTATACATAGTTTGAAGCCTACAGGTTTATAATTACATAGTTCCCGCATATGCTGAAGGAATCGCATCATTTCCATAGCATTGCTAAAGGCACTATGTGCAGGTGGTGACATAACGTCGGTGCCGGGGATTACATGACGTATCGCCGCTACCTCTGGTGTGTTTTTTGCTGCGGGCAAGATGCCGCCATGCCCTGGCTTGGCCCCTTGTGAGATCTTCAATTCGATCATTTTGACGACGGGTCTGTTGGCCTTCTCTGTGAATAGATCATCATCGAAATTTCCATGCTCATCACGGCAGCCAAAGTATCCTGTACCTATCTGCCAGATTAAGTCCCCACCACTCATGTGGTAGCTGCTAATGCCCCCTTCGCCGGTATTATGGGCAAAATTCTGTAAAGCAGCCCCCCGGTTCAATGCCGTTATGGCGGTTTTACTCAGCGCCCCATAGCTCATGGCCGAGATATTAAAAATACTAAGACTATAAGGTTGCCTACACTGGTTATTGCCGACCATCGTCCGGAGATCGTGATTTTCAATATGACAGGGAAAGATGGAATGGGCCGCCCATTCATTGCCTATGGCTTGGGGATCCGACTGCATACCGAATGCTACCGTTTCCCGCTCATTTTTGGCACGTTGATAGACGATGGAACGCTGTCTCCGGTTGAATGGCCTACCGTCTGTATCAGATTCCCAAAAGTACTGCCGTAATTCGGGTCGGATAGATTCAAAGAAATACCTGAAGTAGCCTACCAGCGGATAATTCCGAAGGATAGCATGATGAGTTTGGATGCTATGGTATATAGCGAGCATTAATAATGGAAAGGGGATAATTAATAGCCAAAACCATTGAGGGGTAAAAATCAGTCCAAAGGAGACGATAATCAGGTTTATAATAACAATCGAAATAAGAATTAATTTTCTAACTGCCATGATTGGTGCCTATATTTTTAAACAAACGAACGGAATCCGTATTTGTTTTAATTTGAAACAAAATTAGTAAGTATTTCGGGCATTCGTCCGCTCGCGTAAATTTTTAGTTTATTTGCAAATAAATTAGGCTTTCGGTCGTCTTTTTTTAATGTAATAGGTCAATTGTTGATAGATTTCAGTCAACTCTTCCCTATCGCTTAAGAACTGCAAATGTGTATTTATAGTTTTACCGTCATTTCTGATGGCGGGACCCGTCTGAACCTGCTCAGGGACATGGTTTTGTATCTTTTCTGCTGTTTCCCGAATGAGTGGTATGATCAGTTCAAAGTCCAAGTCCGCTTGTTTAAGGATATCGTAGGCAATTTGATAGAGGGCATTGGTGAAATTATTAGCAAAGACAGCGGACACATGCAAAGCGAGGCGTTGTTGTGATGTACATAAAAAAGATTGGGACGCCATTTCCTGCATCATGAGCAGCAAGATGTCGCGAATCTTTTCAGAGGATCCTTCTATTGCAAAAGGGACTTTGGAGAGATCCATTTGAACATGTTTGTTTATGCTTTGTGGAGGGTAGATCACGCCATAGTTTTCAAATTTCGACAATACATTCATGGATGTGGCGCCGGAAGTGTGCACCATAATGGCTGTTGTGCTCTTTTCGTCGATTTGTGAGATGATGTCCGTAATCCCATCATCACTTACAGCAAGGAGGACGATGTCCAGGTGATTCGTCTCGAGCTCTTGCAGAGAAGTGATATGTTGAGCGGATAGCGATTCGGCTAAAGCACGACCAAGAGCTGCGGTCCTGCTATAAATTTGTTTAACGTCATGCCCCTTTGCCTGAAAGAAGCTCCCCAAATGCGAAGCCACATTGCCGCTTCCGATCAGGCCGATATTCATGAGGATTTTTTAGTATTGTCCTTTAAATGTCTATTATCCTTAATTCGACGGTAGATGGCGATCAAAAAACCAATCGTCATAATGATCGTTCCACACCAGAAGAAATTGATATAAGGAAATTTGATGGCTTTAAATACAATCCATTTCTTTTCCGGCAAAGGCTTTTGATAAACCATGATTTCCAATTTATCGCGTTGCGGATAGATATTGGTAAACCGGAAGCGTAAGCCTTGATCGGCTACATCTTTATTAAAATCGTATACCGTACCATGCTTCAGTAGGTAGATCGGTTCCACAGGAAATTCCTTTTGATCGGCAGCAATAACTTTTATTTGAAGACCCACGATAACATCTTCGGGCTCTAGTGGGATATTTTGTAAGGTAGCGTTTCTATTAATTCCTTCGATAACAAAGATCCCGTTGCGATACCGCAGGGTATCTCCGATGTTCACTTCATAGGTTGCCGGCTCGTTGTAATCTTCATAGCCTGTTTTTTCTTCCCCGTTGGCCGGACTCATCGGCGTGTGTGAATCGAGGGACGCCGCGGTAATCAAGGTGTAGATGTCATGCGTGAGGTAATGCTTGGTGTCCGGAGTTCCTATAAGTCCACCCATATCGGGGTTATTTTGTGCAAACGGGCTTAGCACAAATTGCTGTTCTACCTGGCCACTTTCCTCATTGACCTTTTCATATTGGATATGATAATACACATTTGGAGGAGCCACACTGTCCCCGATATAGGTGATTTTATAATCACCCATTTGTACAGGCTCACCTTCGGTTAAAAAGAGATTTTCTCCCGGATCGGTAAACTTGTCGCCTTCCTGTCCGAAATTTTTAACACCGATATACCCACTTTCATTGACCGAAATAACCTCATTGGTCGCCGCGGCAATCAGGGCACCTAAAACCAACAAGGCAAAACCAATATGAGAGACGGCAGAGCCTGTTAAGCGCCATTTACCCTTGATCGCATCGCCCAAAATGCGGGCATTAACAAGTATACTATAGGTCGCTGTAAATGTAATTAGGATGTACATGAGGTTGCTATACAGCTTGGTGGTGTATACGACCAATGCAGTGATAGCTAGGGAAACAAGCAAGGTCGCTAAGGTCGCTGCCCAAAAGCGCTTAGGCTCAGTTTTTTTGTATTTCAAGAACTGTGTGAAGCCTGTTGCCAAGAGAATAACTACAACAAAAGCACCCTGAAATTGATTAAAATGAGCAATAGGGTCTATAGGAGGGGCTACCTTAGTGCCAAATAGCGCATTGAAGACAGGAATAGATGTGGTAGCGATCATTTGGACACAAGCAACTGTCAATACCAATGCACCTATGAAAAGCCAAAATTCTCTGGAATAAATATCTTCTTCTTTTTTTGTACTAGGTAGTTCTTTTCTTCTCCAAATGAGTAAAAACACCATAAGGATAAGAAATGTAAGGTTGAATAGGATCAGCTGCCCTGACATGCCGAGGCTTGTAAAAGAATGTACAGATGTTTCTCCCAATATGCCACTTCTTGTCAGGTAGGAAGCATAAATAACCAAGATAAAACTGACGAGAGATAACAATGTTGCCGTAAAAAAGCCATGTCCCGAATGTTTGAAAGCAAGTATGACGTGAACGGCTGCTATTAAAGTAAACCAAGGTATAATCGAAACATTCTCTACCGGATCCCAAGCCCAGAAGCCTCCGAAATTCAGCGCTTCATACGCCCAAAAGGAACCCATAATAATTCCTGTTCCCAATATCATGACCGCAAATAGCGCCCAAGGTAGACCCGGACTCAACCATTCTTTGTAGCGGCGTTGCCAAAGGCCGGCAGCAGCATAGGAAAAGGGAACGATCATGGAAGCGAAGCCTAAGAACAGCGTAGGGGGGTGGATGACCATCCAATAGTTTTGCAGCAATGGATTAAGGCCGTTACCATCTGCAATCATTGCCAGATAGTTGGGGTTACTGAATATAGGCGCTTCCAACGCATCCCGAAGCAGGATGAATGGCGAGCTACCTATTCGCGCGCCAAAAATCTCCACACCAATCAACATGCTTGCCAAAAATGTTTGACAAAGCATGACGAAGACCATAACCGGATTTTCCCAGCTTTTTGCCCGGAAGACGAGAACCGTGCCGAGGACGACCTGCCAAAACATCCACAGCCAAAAGCTACCTTCCTGCCCTTCCCAGAAAGAGGATATAATATAATGTGTAGGTAAGGAACGCGATGAATGCGCCCAAACGTAATGGTATTCAAAATAATGATGGTAGATAATGTAAAATAAGATGGATCCAATCGTCAAAATAGATGCCGCATTGAGAAAGAAGCCCACACGACCTAAGGTCTTCCACCCTTTTTCCGTCGGATTCTTCGTGGCGAAGAAATAGCTAATAAAAGAAAATAGTGCAGCAGCAAAAGATAAGATAACAAAAAACTGACCTATTTTTCCCGGAAGAAGATTTTCACCAACGTAGTTTACGTCCATTTTATATTAAGTAAAAAATTAAAAGATTGCCTCCCGTTTACTATTCACCAACGACAAAAGCAGTTGTTTCGATGACCTCTACCTCATCTTGGTTGTACTTCGAAGGACATTTCATTAAGATCTTACTCGCATGAAAGACATCACCTTCCATCTTTCCGGTCAAAACGATTTGTTCAGACCGCTCGATATCCTGCGGTTTCGACCCATTGAAGACGACTTTGCACTCTGTACTATCGTTGTCGTACATGTAAAAAGAAAAATGGTTGGCATCCGTGACCGGATCATAAACAAGTGCCTTTTCTTTATTCAATACACCGACAACATATAGCTCTGTGCTCTTCGATTTAGCTTCTGTAAAAGTTGAGTAAGTACTGGAATCGGTGTAGATAACCATAATCATCGCGATCGCAATGGCAATAATGACAATCAGAATGATGGAACTCTTTTTCATTGGAATAAGTTGTTATATATTATCCAATTACAAATTTACAAAATGCGAATGGAAAGGAGGAATTTAGCAAGTTATCTGGGTTATTTAGAATTGTTCTAAAACAACTGTTGTCAATTGATGAAATTGCATAACCTCCATTGATGAAATTGCATAAAATTTTTTATTTAGATTTGGTGAAAAAATCGAATGGATTTAGTAACGACAGCAGACGGATCAAAGACGCTTTATCATAGCGAGGTAGGTGAACATTATCATTCAAAGCATGGTGCACTTCAAGAAAGCCAACATGTTTTTTTGAAATCCGGACTGCAGTTTTTTTTAGAGAAGTCGGACCAAGAGTCCGTTGCCGTCTTGGAAGTCGGCTTTGGTACTGGATTGAATTTTGTGGTGACGGCCGATTATTGTATGCATCATCCTATTCAATTGGACTACTGTGGTATAGAGGCATTCCCACTTGCTATCGATACCATCAAAGGTTTAGGGTATGGGGCATATGTGTCTGAGAAGGTTTGGAATGCTTTTACGGACAGCTATCCAAGAGCTTTGGTAGAACGCGTGGAGATTGATGCGCAAATGGACTTGCAAATAGCCCATACGAAAGTCCTCGATTTTGATAGCAAAAAACGCTTTGATGTGGTCTATTTTGATGCTTTTGCCGCCGTTCATCAACCCGAGATGTGGAACGACGCAACGCTGGCACATGTGACTAAATTCCTGAATCCAGGCGGTGTCTTTGTCACCTACGCCATTACCGGCAATCTGAAACGAAGCATGAAGGCTTTGGGTTTTACGATTGAGAAAGCACCCGGTGCTCCAGGGAAAAGAGAGATGCTTCGGGCTGTTCTTTCGCTACCTCCCTCGACCCCCGAATAATTTGACAAGTATCCAAATAACGATGGCGACAACGACGATGACCATGATTATTCCTGACCAAAACCCTGCTTTGAAAATACCTTGAATGACACTACAACCGGTCATTTGGAGGAGGACGAGTGCCATTAAAGGCCATTGTATTGCTTTCTTCATTTCGTTATATTTTATGGTATAACAAAATAGCAGTAAGATAGTTTTATATAGATTTCTGTTTAGCTAAATGCTTTTGGACATAATCATAGCTTTTTTTGATGCTTTCAAATTTGTTGGGAAGATAAATCTGATCTTGTTCGACAAAAGCGTAATTAAGCCCTGCATTTTCAGCATTGTTTATTAGGGTTACATAGTCTATTGCGCCCGATCCAACTTCGGCGAATCTCACTTCTTTGGAGGTAATACTATCCAAAGGCATGGTATCGTAAGGTTCACCGACGACAGGGGTCGTATAAGCGCGGTCCATATCTTTGATATGCCATAAGTGGAATCTTCCCGGAAACTTGTTGAAATAGGAAACGGGATTGATACCGGATTTCTCTGCCCAATAAATATCTAATTCAAAGGCGACCAAATCAGGCTCGGTAAAAGCCAATAAAATATCCAAACCTCTGGTGCCATTCGGAAAACTCCGAAACTCCCAAAAATGGTTGTGATACCCCATTTTAATGCCAGCTTTTTTTGCCATTTCACCAGCCTTATTCAGCTGTTCTGCAGCATATTGATAGTCCGATACATTCAGGTTGTTTAAGTCAAACATCGGTGGTACAGGAGCGATAACATATTTTTGACCAAGTTTGTGTGCGGCCTCAATGTATTGTTCTATACTTTCCTTATCCTGATGGCTTTTACTTAGGTATTTCGAAAGATCATAATGCCCACTATAGGTTTTTAATCCATTGTCTTCGAGGATCTTATGGAGCTCGTCTACAGTCGATGTCGTCCAAAATTTACCTGTGCCGAGATCTAGCCCATAGGTTTCTACGTGACCGTAACCAATTTTTGCTACGGTCTCCAGGGTTGACTTGGTATCTTGACTTAGCAGATCTCTGAGGGTATATAGCTGTAAACCAATATGAGCAAAAGGTCCTGTGCCTTTGGCTTTTGTTAAGTTATCGCAGGAGGCCAAAAAAGATGAACCAATCCAAGTGCCGATAAGCCCCAGTCCTGTGTTTTTGATAAAACCTCGTCTAGATTTATACATAGGTGCATTTAATTAATGAGGAATAAAGATATAAAATAAAGTAAATAAAAAAGGATTCTTCTTTACAAGAATCCTTTTAAGATACATTATTGAATAAGTTTCTGAAATGACTAAACCGTCATAATATCTTTTTCTTTCAGTTCAGCCAGTTGGTCTATCTTTACGATATAGATATCGGTTAATTTTTGCACTTCGCCCTCTCCAATTTTGATTTCGTCCTCCGAAGCGCCATCATTTTTTAGTTTTTTGATCGATTCATTGGCATCTTTACGGATGTTGCGAATAGCTACACGCCCTTTTTCCGTTTCTTCTTTCGCTTTTTTTACCAAGTCACGTCTTCTTTCTTCTGTCAATGGAGGCACGAGAAGGCGTATAATAGATCCATCATTTTGAGGATTCAAACCAATATTAGAATCTATGATTGCTTTTTCGATAGCACCTAATAGTGTTCGCTCCCAAGGTTGGATCACGATTGTCCGTGCATCTGTCGTATTGATATTACTTACCTGAGACAGGGGTGTTGCTGATCCGTAATAATCTACATGGATTCCATCTAACATCGATGGATTAGCTTTACCGGCACGTATCTTTGTGAGTTCCGATTCGGTATGCGTCACTGCTTTGATCATTTTTTCTTTGCAGTCTTCCAGTTCTAAGGATATCAGTTCGTTCATATGTCTGTATGTTTTATGTTCGTTAGCTGACTATTGTGCCCACATGCTCGCCATTTGCTAGTTTCTTTAGATTTCCAGGCTTGTTCATGTCAAATACAATAATTGGCAGATTATTCTCTTGACACAAGGTGAAAGCCGTCATGTCCATGACATTCAGTCCTTTTTGGTACACTTCCGTGAATGAAATGTTGTCGAAACGTGTGGCGTCGGGATTTTTTTCAGGATCGGACGAATATATGCCATCTACGCGCGTACCTTTCAGTACTGCATCGGCGTTGATTTCGATCGCTCTTAATGAAGCTGCGGTATCGGTCGTGAAATAGGGATTTCCGGTACCTGCGCCGAAGATAACGATCCGACCTTTTTCCAAGTGACGTACAGCCCGTCTACGGATAAAAGGCTCACAGATTTGTTCCATCTTAATAGCTGTCAACAAACGTGTCTTTAATCCTACTTTCTCCAAGGCATCTTGCAGCGCCATACTGTTGATCACTGTTGCCAACATCCCCATATAATCGGCTTGCACACGATCCATTCCTGCCTTCTCCGCACTCAACCCCCGGTAGATGTTGCCTCCGCCGATGACGATAGCAATTTCCATACCTTGCGCGTGGATTTCTTTAATATCGTTAGCATATTGAGCAACCCTGTTAATATCGATACCATAGTTTTGCTCGCCCATTAAGGCTTCACCGCTAAGTTTGAGGAGGATACGTTTATATTTCATCATTACGTTTTTTGGAATAGTTCCAAAGGCCAAAGATATAATTTTTTTTAGTCTCCTAAACGCTTAGAAAGCGATTGTTTTTATTTTTTTACAAGATCAATCGCTTCTTGGTAACATTGTTCGTAGAGAGGAAGTACCCGGGTCAGTTCAAAATCTTTAGCTCTTTCATAGGCCGATTTTTTGAATTTTTCCAACCTATTGCAATCCTCAAGAATGTAAATAGCATTTTTAGCCATCGTATCAACATCACCAATATCACTCAAAAAACCGGTTGTGCCCTGAACGTTGAGCTCAGGTAACCCACCTGTGTTGGTAGAGATTACAGGAACACTGCAAGCCATAGCTTCAAGAGCGGCAAGACCAAAGCTTTCGGATGATGAAGGCATTAAAAACAAGTCGGACACCGACAGTATTTCTTCGATAGCATCTTGCTTTCCGAGAAAGCGTATTTCGCCCGAAATTCCCAACTGACGGGAGAGCTCTTCAGCATTTCCACGTTCGGGACCATCACCGACCATCAGCAGTTTGCTAGGAATTTTTTGGTTAACTTCATGAAAAATCCGGATAACATCGGTCACATTCTTTACCTTTCGGAAGTTGGAAGTATGGATCATTATCCGTTCATCTCCCGGAGCAATAGCTCTCTTAAAATGCTCCCGTTTTTTGTTGACAAAACGATGGAGATCAACAAAATTGGGGATAACTTTTATTTCTCGGGTGATATCAAAAAAGTCTGATGTTTGTTGTCTGAGGCTTTCCGAAACTGTTGTGACACCATCTGATTCATTGATGGAGAATGTCACTACCGGCTTAAAGCTTTTGTCTCTACCAACTAACGTGATATCAGTCCCGTGTAGGGTGGTAACGACTGGAATGTCTATTCCGTAGGTTTTTAAGATCTGCTTAGCGAGATAGGCCGCTGATGCATGAGGAATGGCATAATGTACATGCAACACATCCAGTTGTTCAAATCTGACCACATCAACGAGCTTACTGGCTAATGCCGACTCGTAAGGCGGAAAGTCAAAAAGTGGATATTGGGAAACAGAGACTTCATGGTAAAACAAATTCTCCGAAAAAAAATCTAAGCGTGCCGGCTGGCTATAGGTGACAAAATGAACCTGATGTCCTTTCGCAGCCAGTCCTTTACCTAATTCTGTCGCTACTACTCCACTACCTCCGAAGGTGGGATAACAAACTATGCCTATTTTCATATATGTGCTATACGTATTGTTTTTTTATTCAACAAAATGTGAATATACTTAAATCGGGCGCAAAATACGCATATTCTTTATCCCATAGGATAGCTGCTTTGCCATTTTTCTGCAAAATTATTTTTTGGTTGAATCAGATTTAACTGTAGTCAGAAGGCGTTTACCTTGAGTTGTATTGTATATGAAGCCAAATTTATCTAAGTTTGTAGCTTGATAATAAAGGGTAAGAAATAGATATGTTTTCAAATCTTCAGGACAAGTTAGACAGAGCCTTTAAAGTATTAAAAGGGCAAGGAAATATTACCGAGATCAACGTCGCCGAGACGATGAAGGAAATTCGCAAAGCGTTATTGGATGCCGATGTGAATTACAAAACAGCGAAGACCTTTACGGACGACGTTCGACAGAAAGCTTTAGGCCAGAATGTTCTACATAGCGTTTCTCCCGGTCAGTTGTTGACGAAGATCATGAACGACGAGTTAACGGAATTGATGGGGGGCGCTGTTACCGAGTTAGATCTGTCCGCTAACCCAACCGTTATTTTAATTGCGGGTCTCAATGGTGCGGGTAAAACAACCTTTACGGGAAAGCTTGCCAACTACCTAAAAGATAAAAAAGGCAAAAAACCTTTGTTAGTAGCAGGTGACGTCTATCGTCCTGCGGCCATTGACCAATTGGAAGTTTTGGGTGGACAGGTGGGGGTGCCGGTCTATGCAGACAGGGAGTCTACGGACCCTATTGCTATTGCTAAGGCAGGTGTGGAAGAAGGTAAACGTAACGGCAATAATGTCATTATCATTGATACGGCAGGTCGCTTGGCCATCGACGAGGCGTTGATGACGGAGATTACGGCAGTCAAGGATGTTACGCAACCACATGAAATTCTTTTTGTGGTCGATGCAATGACAGGGCAGGATGCCGTAAATACGGCCAAAACCTTCAACGATAGACTGGACTTTTCGGGCGTGGTATTGACCAAGCTAGATGGTGATACACGTGGTGGTGCGGCACTTTCGATCAAGTCCGTGGTGAATAAGCCGATCAAGTTTGTCGGTACAGGGGAGAAGATGGATGCATTGGATGTCTTCCATCCGGATCGTATGGCTTCCCGTATCCTAGGCATGGGAGATGTGGTGTCGTTGGTCGAGCGTGCTCAGCAACAGTTTGATGAAAAACAGGCTGCAGAACTACAGAAAAAGATCCGCAGAAATAAATTTGATTTCAATGACTTTAGATCCCAGATTCAGCAAATCAAGAAAATGGGTAATATGAAGGATTTGATTGGTATGATTCCGGGTGCCGGAAAGGCGTTAAAAGATGTGGAGGTTGAGGACGATGCCTTCAAACCTATTGAAGCGATTATTGATTCGATGACACCATATGAAAGAGAAAACCCGGATGCGATTGATCAGAAAAGAAGGATGCGTATTGCAAAGGGTTCCGGAACGGATATCAATGAGGTGAATAAACTGCTCAAGCAATTTATGGACATGCGTAAAGTGATGAAGCAAATGTCTAATCCTGCCATGGCCGCTAAGATGATGCGTAATATGCCAAAGATGCCCGGAGGAGGTAAACCTTTTTAAAAATAATTGTTAATTTTGTGTTATGGACGATCATCCCACACAGCTGTCAGCTTATGGATACATTCTCTTAATTGGAATTGTAGGGATTGTATTGGTATCGGTGACGATACTGCTGTCGAAAGTGGTCTCCCCCAACAAACCTAATCCGATTAAGGCGAGTACATACGAGTGTGGAGAAGAGACGGTTGGTTCCTCCTGGACACAGTTCAATCCCCGATTTTATATTATAGCCCTTATTTTCTTGTTGTTTGATGTGGAATTGATCTTTGTCTTTCCATGGGCGACGGTATTTGGGAATAAGGAATTTATTGCTGCCGATCCGAGGTGGGGATGGCTGACTTTGGTCGAAATGGCTATTTTTATTAGCATTCTTATTCTTGGCTTAGTCTATGTGTGGAAGCGTGGGTTTTTGAATTGGGTGAAGACGACGCATATCTCACCGACGACAAATGTCAATATTCCACTGTCCGTATATGAAGGGCTGAATAACCGAACCTATATAATCCGGGACTATAGAAGTAGCACCGTTGTACAGGACGATGGTCAGGCAACATCTCCAGCAGAACCGGCTCCGGCCCCAAAGCTTGGATTTAAACCTAAATTTAAAAAGCCGAATCAATGAGCATCGAACAACAGCTAAAATCTGATGGTGTGGTCATTGCCAAGATTGATGACCTCCTGAATTGGGCTAGATTATCATCCATGTGGCCGGTAAGTTTTGGTATCGCCTGTTGTGCGATCGAGATGATGGGAGCGATGGCCGCGACATATGATCTAGATCGATTGGGCGTATTTCCAAGACCTTCTCCCAGGCAGTCGGACGTGATGATTGTGGCCGGCACGGTGACATTCAAGATGGCGGATCGGATCAGACGTCTCTACGAGCAGATGCCAGAGCCTAGGTATGTCATATCCATGGGGTCGTGTTCAAATTGTGGAGGACCTTACTGGCAACATGGCTATCATGTGGTCAAAGGTGTGGATAAAATTCTACCTGTCGATGTTTACGTACAAGGCTGTCCTCCACGACCGGAGGCGTTGATCGGCGCTTTTTTGGAATTACAGAAAATAATAGAAAAAGAGCATATTCTTCATCAAAAATATTTTGAAGAAGAAGTTTAAGAACGAACGAAATAAACTATGGCAAAAGATTTTTATGGTGAATTGCAATTAGGTATTCTTGGAGGCGGGCAGCTTGGACGTATGCTCATTCAGGAAGCTATTAATTACAATGTCAATATCCATGTGTTGGACCCCGATAAAAATGCACCCTGTCGTAAATTGTGTAATCATTTTGAATGCGGAGCATTGAATGATTATGATACGGTGTACAACTTTGGTAAAGGGCTGGATATGTTGACCATTGAAATTGAAAAAGTCAATGTAGATGCACTGGAGCGTTTGGAGGATGAAGGTGTATTGGTGTATCCTCAATCTAGGGTGATACGTCTGATCCAGGATAAGGGGATGCAAAAGCAGTTTTTCAAGCAAAATGATATCCCCACATCGCTCTTTCAGCTAATCTCGAATAAAGAAGCCTTAGCGAACACAGCGTTGCAACTACCCTTTGTTCAAAAATTGAGGAGAGATGGCTATGATGGTAAAGGTGTGAAAATGATCTATACAGAAACAGATTTGGAGACAGCCTTCGAAGAACCAAGTATAGTCGAAGAGATCGTAGACTTTGAAAAGGAAATTGCTGTAATTGTCGCTCGCAATGACAGGGGAGACCTAGCGACTTTTCCCATGGTTGAAATGGAATTCAATCCTCAAGCAAACTTGGTAGAATTTTTGACTTCACCTTCTAGCTATAGTTTTGAAATTCAGCAACAGGCGGAGGAGATCGCGAAGAAAATTGCCAACGACTTACAGATTGTAGGTCTATTGGCTGTCGAGATGTTCTTGACCAAGGAAGGCGAAATACTAGTCAATGAGTTGGCGCCTCGTCCGCATAACTCGGGTCACCACACCATAGAAGGCAATTATACCTCACAGTTTGGACAACATCTTCGTGCAATTTTCAATTTACCTTTGGGCAATACGGAGGCGAGGTCAAATGCGGTTATGATTAATTTATTGGGCGAGAAGGGATATGAGGGTTTGGCTAAATATGAAGGTGTAGAAGAAGTGTTAGCGATAAATGGCGTATATGTACATTTATACGGCAAGAAATATACAAAGCCATTCCGCAAGATGGGGCATGTTTGTATCATTCATCAAGATCGGGAAACGGCAATTTCGACTGCCCGGAAAGTACAAGAGTTATTAAAGGTAAAAGCATAATCTATAGTAAGATATGAGTTCACAAGTCGTGCAAGTAGGTGTCATCATGGGAAGCAAATCGGATCTTCCGGTTATGCAGGAGGCAATAGATGTATTAAAAGAGTTGGGTGTGGGTTTTGAAGTGACGATTGTGTCGGCACACCGTACGCCCCACCGTATGTTCGAATATGCCGAAACAGCAGCTGGAAGAGGGTTGAAAGTCATTATTGCAGGGGCAGGAGGAGCAGCACATTTGCCAGGTATGGTGGCTTCTATTACCCATTTGCCCGTGATTGGTGTACCTGTCAAATCGTCCAATTCCATGGATGGGTGGGATTCGGTGTTGTCTATCCTACAAATGCCTAACGGTATCCCTGTAGCTACTGTAGCATTGAATGCTGCAAAGAATGCTGGAATCCTTGCTGCCCAGATTATAGGGACAAACGATCAGGCAATCGCAGACAATCTGTTGGCATTCAAAAAAGGCTTAAAGGAAAAGGTCGAAGAAACTGCCAGAGATGTAGAAAAGACGCGGTTTTAAGACTAGAAAATGCGTCATTGCAAGCTAGGAAGAGCAGAAGTTATAACTGCGCAACGGAAACCGGTGAAGGTACTTTAATCTCCAGATCCATTTTAGAGAGCAGTCCATCTTGCTCGTTCCTCCTAAAAATGCTTACATTGTTTGTGTATTGATTGGCCACCAGTATAAAGTTTTCATCGGGTGTAAATTCAAAATGGCGGGGACCTTCTCCACCGGAATTAATAACCTGAACGAGGGAAAGCATGCCGTTATGTGCTACTTTATATACCGCTATGCTGTTTTTGGTACCTCGATTGCTGGCGTATAAAAAACGACCATCCAAAGAGAGACGGATATGGGCACATAGATTATCTCCTTCCGTAGTATCCGTAGGGATAGTCTGTATGTGATTTTTAATATAGCCATTTTCATTTAAACCATAAGCATCTATGGTCCCATTCAATTCGTTGATGACATATACGAATTCGTTGTTGGGAGAAAAAGTAAGGTGTCGAGGACCTGCTCCTTTCGGCATCTGATGTGTGACAAAGGATTGTTGGTTCTTCGTGACAGCATTGGCAGCGAACTGATAAATACAGTCTCCTCCCAGATCTTGTACATAGACGTTTTTACCATTAGGAGTATAGAAAGCCGAATGGATATGGGATTGTTTCTGCCTTGACGGATGCGTACTACGGGCATCAAATTTATAATTGGACATTTCACGGCTGATTTCACCTTCGGGAGTTAATTCGAATGTGGTAAAATTCCCGCTGGAATAATTCGAAGCGATGAGCGTTTGCTGATCGGGACTGATGGCGATATGACAAGGTGCGCTTCCTTGTGTCATGAACGACGAAAGTTTTTTCGCAGACAGATCTGCAAAATCTATACGAACCGCATTGATGCTACCGACTCTGTTGCCCACTTCTTCAACATAATAAAGCGTAGCGTTATCTCCAACATAGTGTACAAAAGAAGGATTTGTCGCTGGTATAGTCTTTACTATTTCAGCACTTTTGTTGGATAAGTTCAATTCAACAAGGTAGATTCCTTCGCTCGATGTATTAACCGTGTAAGTGCCTATAGCGAATATTAAGGTGATGATACTGTCCATTTTGCTCGTTCGATAATGTTCTTCTAATTGGATTTCAAAAACCAAATCAAAGTTAAAGACATAAATGGATATACCAATCAAAATAATAGAGATTTATCATAAAAAAAGGAATAATTTTGGTTTTCTCATGAAAAGTTGTACTTTAGCGTATTGATGCAGCTAACCACTGTAAGAATTTGACAAATTAGCCCATTTTCATATTTTAGATTTAATTTAAACATAAAGGTTATTTAATAATAAAATAGGTTAGTTTGTTTAGTTTTGCAGCGTCGCTTTCTACTGGTTTGGTCCACTCGTAGAAAACTAAAATGAATCATGAACAGAAAAATTGTGAATAATATTCGCGACCAGAAGGGTATTGCCCTAAAATCGATTATTGGACTATCTCTATTATTGTTTTACGCTTGTACTAAAAGTAACGAGGAAAATATGCAAGGTGCTTTGACCGTTTCGATAAGTGAGCATCAGGCCGATGCGATTTCCAGGTTGAACTTGGCTATTGAAGGAGGTATTGAAACCTTACTATGCCCAAGTCTATCTCGGAAAGGAAAATCGTTGGATTTTCAATGGTATAGCCACTAATTATACCTTGCAAAACATTCGACAAAAAAACTGGGATGGTGATTATTATGCCGTGTTGGGTGATTTGATCGTCGGAGGGAAGACGATCACTATTATTTCCACACATATTCCTTGGCAAAAGGCCTGGCACGAACAATCGCTACAGGCTCTTATCGATGAGCTTAGACAATATGAATATTTTATCTGCATGGGTGATATGAATGCATTTGATACCGTACAGCGAAAGTTTACGGACGCAGGATTCAATATGGCCAACGGAGGAAGCATGGGATGGTTTGCAACTGCAGGAGGGACCGTTCGTTCGGAAGGACGAAACGGAGACGTGCCCAATACGAGTATCGATAATATTGTGACAAGTACTAACATTAAAATTTTCAATGTATCGGCACCTAAAACGGGCCTAAATGACCTTGACCACTTGCCTGTAGTGGCTGATGTGGTCATCACTTGGTAAAATATCATGTCTTGAATTTTGATTAAAGTTTAAACAAATACCTGATTTTTCTGACAGAACGCAAAGAAATGGAAACTTTGTTTCTTCAAAGAATAAAGTTATATTTGTTGCATGTAATGCGGGGGTGTTAAGCAGGTGTAAAATCTAGAAAGCTGCTTAACACCCCCTTATTCATGATTTTTGATCCCGATCCATGAGCAGATATAGTATTGTTTTTAGTAGCCGTTTACTTTTATTGATAAGTTGTTGTGTACTGTTTAATGTACAGGAGTCGCGAGGGCAACAGCATGATTTTGATGAACGTTATACAGAGATTTCAGTACGAATTTCTGCATTGGATGGTCCGAATGCGTTGCTATTGGCTGACTCACTACTGTCAATTTCGACGAATGAAGAGCAACGTATCAAGTCACATATGCTTTTGGCTAATATACATCATAGCTTGGGCAATCGTGTTTTAGAGTTTGAGGAGGCCCTTAACGCCCAAAAAATTGCCCATGCGGCGTCTAATGCCAGTTGGCAAGCACGTGTATCCGGCTTTTTGGCGACATCTTTTCGCCATGTTGGCCTGATATCCGAATCTGTCAAATATTTGAATCTTGCGGAAGAAGCTAATGAAAAGCAAAAGAAATCACCGAACTATTTATTGACAAAGATTAATATAGCACATGAGAGAGCCCTCCACGCTATGGAAGACGATGCCTATGAAAGGGCATTGACCTACTTAAAGGGAGCGAAAGAAAGTATAGCTTCGATAACCCAAGAGGATTCCAGGACCCTGTTAATAAAAGGTACGAATGATCAACTATTGGGCGTTTGCTATTTAAACCTAGACGAACTGGATCGTGCAGATTCGCTGCTGCGATCGTCGCTGTTACGAATTGATGGTGAAGAGAATAACCTAAGGCCTTATATCTATAGGGCACAAGCGGAGGTTGCGATACGTAAGGATTTGACGGACTCCGCTTTTCATTATCTTAAGTTGGCAGAACCTTATTTGGAATCATCGCATAGAGAGGAACTCAAAATGTTGTTGTATGACTCTTTTTCACGCTATTACCGACAAATTGGGGATTCTGCAAAAGCTATTCAATATCAAGATTTGTATACTGCGGTAAAAGATACAAGATCACGTTCTGCAAAGCGGATAGCGGATGAATTGGTTAGCAGTTTGGAGACAGAGAAGCAAAGGAATGAAGATAATTTAGTATTTACAGGATTTTTATTTTTTATCCTGGTTTCTGTACTAGTCATGCTCTTGCTCTATCTTGTGCGTAAAAGAAAAGTTGAGAGAGAATTTTACCGCGATTTAGTAGATCAAGTGAACGATAAGGAAGCGATGATGGTGGCCCAGATAGATATTCCGAATGAGGAATTGGCATTGTCTAGCGAGGAAAATAATCTGATGATTTCCAAAGAAACAGAGGAACGGTTGGTTGACGAGCTGGTTAAGCTAGAAGAAGAAGCGTTCTTTTTGGATAAAGAGATCTCATTACCCAAATTAGCTAACCGGTTTGGTACCAACCAGCGATACCTGTCTTACATCATTAAAAAATATCGAGGTAAAGATTTTAACAGCTATGTCCAGCATAGTCGAATACATTATATTATCAATCGAATTAGATTGGACCGGGAACTGTTGGATTACAAATTATCCTATCTTGCTGATATGTCGGGTTTTTCAAGCCACAGTAAGTTTTCCGCTGTATTTAAAATGGTTACCGGATTACCCCCATCCGTATTTATCCATTTTAGGAGGAACGAGTTGAATAAAAAAGACTCAGGAGCTTCTTAAAAGAAAAAGATTATGCCTCCCTTTCTTGCTTTGTAGTTATTCAGCTACAAGTTATGTAGTTGTTCAGCTACAAATTATAAAATTGGGTCTTACTAGCATTGTTTCGAGTATTGCAATGGGCTATCTTTGCTTACTTTAAATAAAAAAGAAATGTTTTAGCTTTATTCGATTCCGTATTAACCTTGGGTGTAAAGATTAGCCCTGCATGCTTGCTGAATAGTCTCAAAATAGTTTAGATGTAGGTCATCTGTTGAATATGCCTGTAGTGTTTTTATACAGTAGTGAAATAATATTGCGTAATGTTTTATTATTTATTGAGTTAAGAATAAGAGGATTGATTTCATGAGATTGGTTGTGTTGGCACTTTTGCTGCTTTCTGTACTTACAAATAAGGGTTATGCCCAACAAAAACTTTCGGATGGGAGTGATGGTGGAAGTATAATGGCCAATACCGATGCGATTTTGGAACTGGCTAGTAAGAACAAAGGTTTATTGCACGCCCGGGTAGCATTGGAAAGGACAAATCTTCCTGCGCCTCTTTCAGCACATATTGCCGGGATGATGGTGTTCAACACAACCCCGAAGAATGATGTTGTTGTGGGAATTTATTATAACGATGGTAGCAAATGGGTACTAGCTTCAGGAGGTGCTGCCACGAATATCAGCTATGACCCTACAACCTATGAAATTACATTTATTGACGGAAGTGGTAATCCAGTGACAATCGATTTTAAGCAAGTTGTGAAAGCACAGGAAACGCGTACCACGTTGGTGAAAAATCCCAATGGGACATATACATATACCAATGAAGTCGGTGCGGAAGTAACGATAGACCCTGGTGTGGTTCGTGTTACCACATCGAATGGGGTATACACATTTAGTGACGCCGAAGGGAATGCACTGGCTACCATAGACGCCAATGCTAATCAACTGAATTACAATAATACGGCTTCCGGTTTAAGTGCAAACAGTGTACAAGAAGCTATCGACGAGATATGGAGTAAGCTTGATGCAGATCGGACCAATATTGTCGAGACAGACGTGGACTATACAGCTTTGCTGAGTGATGCGGTCATACTAGGTGATGCAAGTAGCGGCCATGTGACAATTACACTACCGGCACCGACAACGAGCAATAAAGGAAAGAAATATACCATCAAAAAAGAAGATACCAATGAGGATGGTTATGTGAATGTGATTGGAAATATAATTGGCGTACCTACGGGTAATCTTTATACAGCGCTACCTTATTCAGGATGGGATTTGGTGTCGGATGGAGCAGGTTGGCGGATTATCAATAAATTCTAAAACATATAAAAAAATAAGTAATAAACCGAATCAATTAACAAAATAAAAAACAAATCAAAAATGAAAAATGTAATATTAATCGCTGTATTCTTACTTACAGCATGGGTAGGCCAAGCCGTTTATGCCCAACAAGGTTTCGGGACAAATGCACCCGACAAGTCCGCAGCAGTGGAAATTTTTTCTACCAAGCGTGGTCTTTTGATACCTAGAGTTGATTTGACAGCAACCAATGCTGCTGGTCCGATCACTGCTCCCGCAAACTCTTTGTTGGTCTACAACAAGGCGACTGCTGGAACAGCTCCCACTAATGTGACACCTGGTTTCTACTATTGGGATACTGATCACTGGGTGCGTATTATCGGGAACGAAGATGTGAAAACTACAGAAGTCGTAGAAGGAACAAACGTTAAAGTTGACGAAGATACTACTGACCCTAACAAGACGGTGTATACAGTAGGTGTTGCAGGACATGCGACGTTAGATAAAAAGGTTTTAGTAACCAAGTTTGTGAATGGTACTGATATTACTGACGGAACAACAACGGAATGGGTCGATTATTCCGAATTGATTAATGATTTTATTAGTGCTGAAAATGGTGTGACCTATGATGATGCTACAGGTAAGATCACGTTAGGTGGGGCATTGACAGATCCGGCTACCATAATCACGACGAATGGTGCTACCAATACACTTGCCATTGCAGGATTGGAAGAGGTTACAACCTATGACAAAGTGATGGTTTTAGGTGCCGGTGGTGTTTTGCAGGCTGCTGATTTGTCATCGTTGGTACAAGCCAATAACGGTTTGACAATTAATGATGGTTCTGATAATGGAGGTGCTGATAAAGGAAAAGTTCAGTTAGGTGGGGTCTTGACGAAGAATACAGAAATTGATGTTGATGGAAATACCATCGCTATTAAAGGTTTAGCATCAGCCAATGCAGCAAGTGAGATTGTGGTAGCAAATAATACTACGGGTGTATTGCAAACGGTGGCGAGATCTTTGTCAGCAACATTAAGCAATGATATGGATTTGAGTTCAAACCCCGATACTTCGATACCAGGTTATAGTCCTTATGTGCAGGAAATTAATATTACAACTACCTTGGGTAATAGCAACTGGATGCTTACATTACCTGATGCAGCTGAAGCCAACAAAGGCCAGGTGTTCAATGTTAAGATACTAAACACGACTGACAGTCATGACGGGTATTTGACTATTATTGATAATACAGCAAATCCACTTACCTACGGAGCATTACCTTATCAAGGTTGGGTATTAAAATCGACTGGTTCAGCTTGGCTTATTGTTGGTCGTAACTAGTAACAAGATAAATTGTATCAAAAGGTGCTAATCCTTGCGAAGAGGAATGATGAAACCTGTCTATTGCAGGCAGGTTTCATTGTCACATACTTCCTTGCAATGGATAATGTTTGATACAGCTTATAAAAGATATAATATAATTTTTGCAGAGACAGCATTTTGATATGAAGAGGCATTTGTGGGGTATAATCATCGGTATATTTTTGATCATCACGGTTCCGGTATATGGGCAGATTGGTCATGGTACAAGTGACCCAAGTAAAGCCGCCGTCGTCGAGATGCTGTCTCCTTCAAAAGGACTGTTGATCCCGCGGGTTGCTCTGACGGGATTAACTGATTTTAGTACGATTCAAGGCGAAGCGGGGACGGGACCGAATAGTATTGCTAAGACAAATTCCTTATTGGTCTACAATACTGCCACAGAAGGGACAGTTCCCAATAATGTCACACCGGGATATTACTACTGGACGACCGATGGTATAACCGGCAAATGGAACAGGCTCGTCAACGATGCGGATATTGCCGCATTAGGATTGAACGTGACGGCAGATAATGGGCTGACCAAAACAGGAGATAATATCCAGCTCGGTGGAACACTGCAACCAGGCACTACAACTATTGCGACCTCAGGAGCAACTAATACGCTTGCTATCACCGGTCTACAAAAAGGTGTAGGCGATACAAGTGAACGTATAATTGTCGTTGATCCCACAAACGGTGTACTAAAACAGCTGAAAGCTGCATTACCTAAATTTTTCTATATGCCCTCGATTATTATACCTACGGAAGCGGCACATATCCCGTTAGAGTACAATAGTCCAAGCTATATGGCATTTGACGATGGTGCAAAAACTGGCTACATAAATTTACATGCGATATATGCTGCGCAGTTTAACGGTATATCGGGATCATCTGTAAAAAATCTTGGTGCTGGTACAGGTTCCTTGCCTGTTATCCCAGCAAACGAACTCAACTATTATATCACATGGTACGATAATACATTATTTGACAACGTAGCGGTGACGAATACTGGAATATTGACCTACCATGTATCGGGATCTACAGCCGACGAAGGGTCGTTTATGAATATCGTTTTTGAAGTAAGAGAGACACCGTCTTCTCCATAAACTGAGCGGTATGAAGAGGGATCTGTTTCATAAATTATTTGTATTGCTTTTTGTACTGTCCTTGGGAACGATGGCGAAAGGGCAGACGGCAGACTTGGTTATAACAAATGCGGTAACTCACCATCAGGCATCGGGTCAGTTTACCAACTTTATTATTACGATTCGTAATAATGGACCAAATACTGCCACGAACGTTAAAGTAACGGACGTGTTGACTACTGCTTGGAATTTTGCTAATCCTGCCAGTAATCATAAAGCGTCTCATGGTACTTTAAATACAAGTGGCACACAAAATAGAAATCTTGAATGGAATATTCCGTATATTCCAAATGGAGGGGTTGCAGTTTTAATATTCAGAGCTACGAACAACAATAACGATTGGGACAATCCGCCATACACGACTACCGCAAGTATTACGGGGATGAATCAAACCGATCCCAACCTTTCTAATAACAGCGCGACCACTACAAGTACAAATGGAAGTACAAGTACGCATAGTCTTTCTTTGGTACAAACGGTAAATAATCTAACCCCAAATGTTGGGGATCTGGTACAGTTTACCATATCTTTAAATAGAATTAATGCAGGTACTAGCGTCGCTCTTCAAGTGACCGATAAGCTACCACCGGGATTCAGCTATCAAAATCACACCGTTTCGAATGGTACCTACAATTCTTCGACGGGTATCTGGAATTTAACAGAGAACTCCCATTATTTCAGTTCGAATCCTCATACGTTAGTTATTAATGCTACGGTACTGCCTCCTACCGGAGCTCCCGATGAATACAAAAATATTGCAGCGATTACGAGTGTTGCACTTGATGTGGATATTGCTAACGACATGTCGATTGTGTCAGTCGCTCCTTTGTCAGCCTTACCCCCCGAAGCCGTAAACGACAATGCTGTAACGGTACAAAATTTTCCTGTTAATATCAATCTTTTGAGTAATGACGTATACAGCACGCTGGATGCTATTGCGATTACCCAGCAACCAGCAAATGGACAAAATATTACTGTAAATGGATTAACGGATGTTACTTATACTCCAAATAACGGCTATACAGGAACGGACAGCTTTAAATATACTATCACGGATGAAAACGGGATTTCCGGTGAAGCGACCGTTAACCTTGATGTGGTTCCCGTGGTTGCTCCTACTGCCGTTGCTGATGCTGTTTCCGCAATTAAGAATGAAACAAAAATAATCAACGTTCTGGTAAATGACAATCAGGGCAGCGGCGCTTTTGACGAAGTCGCAATAGTTTCACAGCCTACTCACGGCGATGTTATCGTTAACCCAGATAATACGGTTTCTTATACGCCCAACACAAACTATACGGGAACAGACAGCTTCCAATACGAGGTAACAAATATTCATAATACTACCTCTAACACCGCGACGGCATCTATTAATGTATTGGACCCTGTGGGGTTAGTCACGTGGAATGGGGCTGGCGGTAACTTTGCTCCAAATGTCACTGCAACCCATATTACCGCATCAAATCTTACAAATCACGGTGGAGGAACTTTAGTTGCTAATAACTGGCCCCCCAATCAAAATTTTGAAGTAGGTAGCTGGCCTGCGACTCTTAATGAATCTCGATATGTTCAATTCACAATTACCGCTAACTCTAATTATAAAATAGACCTGAATCGATTTAATGTAGAAATACAAATGAATGGTGGTGGAGCTAATTCAGCTAGTTATGAATTACGTTATTCTAAAGATTTTGAAGAAGGTTATTCTTCTATTAATGGAACAATAAGCGGCAATGGAGAAGGGGTTTGGGATTCTAAATCATGGAATTTATCAGATGCAAATACTGTTTTACCAGAAGAAACCTTATACATAAGGCTATATATTTATAATACTTACAACACATTAAAAATCCGAAATAGCTGGGGAGGTTCAACAGGACCTACCATAACAGGAGCAGTAAACCAGTATGTCACAGCTGACCCGGCAGATTTAAAGATTACCAAAACGATGGACAATGACATTCCTGACGTGGGAGACAATGTCGTTTATACAATTGTGGTAGAAAACCTGGATCCAAGCAATACAGCATCGGGGGTTGTGGTAATCGATCAGCTTCCAGCCGGATTTGAGTATGTGAGCGACGATTCCGGGGGTTCTTATGATGAGGGAACGGGCATTTGGAATATTGGAGGTTTGGCGAACGGAGATAGTGCTACCTTAGAAATTACTGCTGAGAAACAAGCATCAGGCCCCTATACCAATACGGCTTCGGTAAGCCACAATGGGACTGACAGTAATCCGAGCAACGACTCAAGCAGTGTAACACCTTCAAATGCGTGTGCAAATTGTACACATACTGTTAGTGGAGGGACTATTACTGTAAATGCCGGAGAAATATATTGTTTGCATTCGGGGAGCTGGTCTGGAGGGGTAACAATGAATGGTGGTACGATTTGTATAGGAGAAGGTGCAACTTTTAATACGGCTCATATCAATGGCAATTTAAATGGTATGGTTATTAATCATGGTACCATGACGTTTAACTTGAATACTGGTTCTTCCCATAATATAATTTTTGAAAATGCCGGTATTTTTAATACAACTAATCTCCAGAATTTTGCCGGTACCTTAAATAATACCGGCAGTATTCAAATGACGAGCGGTAATGCAACTTTCTTATCCGGCGCAAAAATTAATAATTATGGAGAAATGAAATTACGTAATGTTAGTGCTAATAATACTATTATTACTAACTCAGACAGTTTCATTGTAAATGATAATTTCTATTTATTAAATGGTGGTTCGTTTGAAAATAAAGCTTCTGGTACAGTGTCTTTAAATATGACCAATGGTAACACGGAGATCAGGGGACAATTTACTAACTCTGGCTTTGTGGAGATACGTAATGCCAATGCAGGACAGGGAATTTCGACGGTAGTGAACAACTACGGAACCATGAAAATTTATGATAATGTCATTTTGGGATCTGCAACCTATTTGACTAATGATCATGTATTAGAATTTATTAATATAGCTTCAGTAGAATTTCAGGGGCCTATGTTGCAAAATAACAAGAGATTAATAGTGACTGCAGGAAATCTCTCCCTCAATTCTCCAATAAGCCAGATGGTTAATAACGATCTCGTTATTGTGTCCGGGGCAGTCTCACATAATATAGCTGGATCCAAAGTAGTTAATAGCTGTCGAATTGTAGCAGGTAGTTATTTTGTAGGAAACGGCACCACAGAAAATAAGGGATTGATATGGGTGACAGAGGAATTTAAGGTTGAAGGGATGTTATCAAAGATTAAGAATGACCTTTCTGGGTTTATTCGGGGTGCTGATTTTCGAAATTCAGGAGAAATAACTGGATATGGCAGTTTTTATTTTACAGGAATCACAAATTTTCAAAGTGCGGGTACAATAATAGGTGACGACGCAAATAATCCTATACTCTTTTACGATGTCTCACAAACAGGTAATCAAATATTTGATGTGGATGTGGCTGACAATCCTCCGATAAATCTCGTTCGTCCTGCGTCTATGATACTTTTGGATACACTCTCTTTTGATTGTGGTATAATACCACCGTCTGTTGCGGGTCATCCACCTACTACCATGCCGCTTGATACAGCTTTCTGCGAACCATCAGAGTTCACATTTTCATTGGATTCACTTGTAGCGCCTCATGAACCCGAGGGAGGACTGTCGTTTACTGTTTTGTATAATTCGGTGAAATTATTTGAGAAGAACAATATGGATAATCCCACAAATAATGACACTACTTTAGTTATTTTGGATAAAGGAGTCTTCACTTATAATACATTGACAAAATCCATCACTTTTAATCCGGACCCTACTTTTACGAACGGCACCGTCGAAGCAGAATATATTATTTATAATTCGTGGAGCGGAACACCTCCGGTAACCCCAAGTCCTCGGACGGGCATCACCATCACCATCACCCCATTGTTATTGCAACCCATTACAGGCCCGGAGGGAACGCTGTGCATCGGTCAAACGCTAACATTGGCTAACGATTCTATTGGAGGTACATGGACGAGCAGTACTACGGGGGTTGCTACGGTCGATGCTAGTGGTCTCGTGACGGGGTTAGCAGCTGGAACAACAACGATAACCTATACCGTGGACAATGGTATTTGTGAGAAATTTGTTACCCAAGACATTACTGTGCAGTCTTGCACGCCAATATCAATCCGCAAAGTCATCTCTAACCCGATGCTACGCAACCGCGCGAAGACAAATTGATGAAGCATGAAAGGAACGTGGATACTCATCGGTTTAATTTGCTGGACTTTCATTGTAAGAGCGCAAGAGGGGGTAGGGAGCTTTGAGTCGAGCAACGGCCTGGAGGTTGTGGCTGCGGATACGTATAAGCTAGTTTTCTCGGAGAGCCTTTATTTGGGCGCGAATGCGGAATGGCATATCGATGGTGAGGTGCATATCTATAGCCGACAGATCTGGATTTCACCTGCAGCGAAAATTTCGGGATCGGGTAAAATCTTTATCCACAGTCCGGGTGATAATCCTTTTTACGAAAGCTGGACGGATGAGGCAACGAAAATAGATGCTAATAATGGTGATCAGGCCATCGACGTGAATATTGTGCTGACGAATCCGGAGGGGCTGCGGCTGACTGACCTTACAGATGCGGAGGTGAGTCCCAGGCATTATCCGCAGCCAGCAAAGAGGGCTGCTCTACGCCTTTCTAAATCGATCGACTTGCGTGTGGACGGTGCGAATATCTTTTTGAATGGTCATGATTTGGAGATGGATGTCCAGGCAGAGATCTTGAATCACAGTTCCCAGCGTATGGTGGTGACGGACAACTCTGTTCAGGGGCACCTGATCAAGAACTTCGTGGGTGTCGCTACATGGTTATTCCCGGTCGGAAAGGAAAAGGGGGATTATACGCCGGCACGGCTTACACCGTCGCAAATGAATAGCAAGGTATATGTCTCGGTGACCGACTACCTGGCTTCGGGTATACCGTTCCAGGATGAAACCATTGGCATGGATCGGGTATGGAATATCTATGCGGATAAGGCGATGAAGATGGATTATACGTTGATACATAATGTGTCCAGCAATGGAGCGATGTACGTGGATGCGGATGCGCAGATCGTCCAGAATGCGGATGGGGGCAATTGGGTGGGTAATGTTACGCTGCTGAATGGGGAAGGTATACATACGCGCAAGGATATTGAGACCCGTGCATCGTTTACGCTGTCGGGTACATGGTTTACGAAGCTTTCACTGATACCACCCACGGCTGTGGATGACTATGCCAAAGTGGAGTTTGGGGATGAGGTCACTATTCATGTGCTCCAAAATGAAATTCCCGGATCGTCGGCTATTCGTGTCAATAGCGTCCGCGTTACTATTCCTCCTGTGCATGGTACGTATACTGTTGTGGATGGCAGTATCATCTATACACCTGATCCACGATTTGCTGGCGAAGACGAACTGGAATATGAGATTACGGATGAAAATGGTTTGACGTCTAAGGCACGGGTGAGGATAGAGGTTATGCCGCGCGAACTGAAGATTCCAAATATTATTACACCGAATAGTGACGGATTGAATGATAGATTCGTTATCGTTGGTGCGGAAGCATACGATCGTATTGATTTACTAATCGTCAACCGTTGGGGTAATGAAGTGTACAAGAATGATGATTATCAGGATACCTGGGGCGGTGAGGGCTTGAGTGAGGGGACATACTATTATATCATTCGCGGATATAAAGGCGAAGATGTACGGTTGTTTAAAGGGTATATCATGATTAAGAGACATTAAGGTTATGAAAAAATGTTTTTCTATAGTAGGTTTTTTTGTACTAGGTATACTTCATGCCTTTGGTCAACAGAATATTCAGTTTACGCAATATATTTTTAACTCATTAAGTATTAATCCGGCCTATGCAGGGTATAAAGAAGAGTGGTTTGGTCAGCTTGGTCTTCGTAGTCAGTGGACAGGACTGGAGGGTGCTCCGAAGACAGGCAGCCTGTCGGTGGATGGTGTGTTGGATGATGTTTCAGCAAGGCATGGGGTAGGACTTCATCTCTCCATGGATGCTCTTGGCGCACAGTCGGCGACTGCCATTTATGGGAACTATGCATTGCGGCTTCCGCTAAACCATCTGGGTGATCATCGGCTTAGCCTAGGTATTGCTGGGGGAGTGACGCAGTATGGACTGAATGGGCGGAAGCTGTCGTATCACGATGCGCAGGATTCAAAAATACCGGAAGGCATGATCTCCACATGGAAACCGGATATTCGTCTTGGGGTCTATTACAGTAATCCGCGATGGTATCTTGGCGTGTCGGCACATGATCTTTTTGCAGGTGCAGATAGTGGTGAGGATTTTGTGCTTAATCAAAATGCGCTCGAAAGCCTCTACCGTAATGTGCATGGTTATCTGATCGGTGGTGCGGTGTTTAAGTTGGAGCGAGGATTGTTGTTGCGTCCAAGTGTGCTAATTAAGGACGACTTCCGCGGTCCTACATCGCTCGACCTCAATGCGATGTTTATTTTTAATGAACGCTTCTGGATTGGAGGAGGCTACCGTACGCGTAGCCGTATCTTTAAGCGAGACTACGCGGATTACTCTGCGGCGAAGCTGAGTTCGCTAAACTCATTCAGCGGCGTTATGCAGTTTTATGTGACACCTAAGCTCCGGGTGGGGTATTCTTATGATTACATGCTTAATGGTCTTTCTGGTGTGGAACAGGGGACACATGAGATTACTTTAGGCGTAACGTTCAACCGTAACGACAAGCAAGTATTGAGTCCGCGGTATTTTTAGCAACTGGAAATGAGATATAAGTACAGAGTAGGAAGTTAGTTTATGCAAATGCTAATTTTTGCTTTGTTTCCTGTATGTCATATTGCATCTGCAGAGATAGCCAGTAGTCAGCAGGTATGCCATCCAAAACCTCTTCCAGTTTTACAGCCATTTTAACACTAATGTTCCGTTTACCGTTTAGTATCTCCGATAAATGTGTCGGAAGTATACCGATTTTTTCAGCTACGCTCTTTTTTACAAGCCCTCTTTCTTCAATTTCTTCTCTAAGGTATTCGCCTACGTGAAATGCTTTAACTGTTAAAGCATTTCCCAATTTATCTGTTACGCTATACATATCTATTTATAATGATTGCTTAACTCCTCAACAACGAGTATTTTAATTTCTTCCTTATCTATCCTAAAAATAATACGCCATCCATCAAGGATCCTAATTGAATGTTTACCCAACCTATCACCGCTAAGCTTTTCAAAGTGCAATGATTTTATGTCTCTTAGATAATTCTCATTTTCAGCGGTTCTTATTTGGTTGATACGCATAACAAATTTGTGCTCTACGTTAATAGGATATTTCGGCTTTTGCCTAACACCATTAACCAGTTTCACCAAATATTCATCCTCGATGATTACGTACATATTACCTTTTTTGTATAACAAAAATAACCATTATTTGGTTAAAACGAAAATATATTGTTTTACAAAGACTCAACTATTTGCAGGCTGATAACTTTTTAGTTAACTTTGTGGGGTGGATAAAGAAAGACAAATTGTTTTTCACGAACACTATTTTGTAGAGTTCTATATAGCGCAAAGTGAAAAAGTACAGGAAAAAATCGAGTATATTTTTAAGGTTATTCGTACCGTTCAGAATGTGCCGAAAAAGTTTTTTGACCATTTGACGGGAACTGACGGCCTCTATGAGATTCGGATAGAATTTGGAAGTAACATTTACAGGATATTTTGCTGTTTTGACACGGGAAATTTAGTAGTGTTGTTTAACGCATTCCAAAAGAAAGCGCAGAAGACCCCGAAGAATGAAATTGAATTGGCGCTGAAATTGAAAAACGAATATTTTAACTCAAAAAGAAAAAGTAATGAATAAGGAAAAAATTAGAAATGCTAAAAACTTTGACGAGTTATTAGACATTAAATATGGAGAAATAGGTTCTGAAAAGCGTGACAAATTTGAGGAGAAAGCACAGTATTTTGTCATTAGCGAAATGCTGAAAGAAGCCCGTAAAGAAGCGAATATGACGCAACAGCAACTTGCCGAAAAAATCGGGACTAAAAAAAGTTATATTTCACGGCTTGAAAATGGTAAATGCGACGTTCAGCTTTCTACACTTTACAGGATTTTCGAGTTTGGGCTTGGAAAACGTGTAACCTTATCATTCGGATAGCAATATTTCCTATAGAGAGTATAAAAACAAATTTGGAAATGTTGTAACATTGTTATAATTTTATAAAAATGCGACGACATGGAGGTAAATGTGATAAACGTGGGTAATTCTAAGGGAATTATCATTCCGGCTAAGTTTCTTAAGATGTTGAATCTCAAAGATAAGGTTAAACTCAACCTATTAGATAATAAGATTATTATCGAACCCGTGACGAAGTTGCCACGGGAAGGATGGGAAGTGCGGATAAAGGCTGACATCAAAAAAAATGGGATACCTGAAATGGAACTTCCTGATGTATTTGACAATGACAATACTGACGAATGGCAGTGGTAAAGCAGTATGATGTCTATTGGGTAAACTTAGACCCTACCATAGACAGTGAGATAAAGAAAATCCGTCCATGTGTGGTAATTTCACCAAATGTATCCAACAAACTCCTCCAGACAATTCTTATTGCTCCGCTCACTTCTATGCTAAGAGATTTGCCGATGAGGTTGCTGATCGAACTTAATGGGAAAACAGGAAGTATTTGTTTAGATCAAGTCCGTTGCGTGGATAAAACAAGACTAAGTAAAAAAATGACAAGCCTGACCCAAAGCGATGTTGAAGCTTTGAAAGCGTTACTTAAGGAATATTTAGTTGATTAATACGAATATACAGCCTCCTTACTTTCCAATACCGTCGTGCCCATCAAATACTCATCGACCTTGCGTGCACATTCACGACCTTCGGAGATTGCCCATACGACCAAAGACTGACCTCTGCGCATATCACCTGCCGTAAATATTTTATCGACGTTGGTTTTGTACTCCCCTTCGGTTGCTTTGATATTTCCACGTTCGTCTAAAGTAACGCCCAGTTGCGCAAGAAGTCCTTCGTGCTGTGGATGTAGGAAGCCCATGGCTAAGGTGACCAGTTCACAAGGCAATTCACGCTGTGAACCTTCGACCTCCTTAAATTTCGTAGGTCTGCCCAAAGCGTCTTTTTCCCATTCCAGATCGACAATGATGGCTGCCCGTAGGTTGCCGTTTTCATCGCCTACAAATTCTTTGGTACTTATTGCCCAATGCCGTTGGCAACCTTCTTCATGGGAGGTCGTTGTTTTCAACAACATGGGATAAGTAGGCCACGGCATAGCTGATGTACGTGACTCTGGTGGCTGTGGCATGAGTTCAAACTGGGTAACGGACTTCGCACCATGTCTATTGGATGTTCCCACACAGTCTGACCCTGTATCTCCACCACCGATCACTAAGACATTTTTGCCTGCGGCATGAATTTCTTCGACTTCAATAGGGGAGTTGCCCACCCGTTTGTTCTGTTGCTTCAAGAACTCCATAGCGAAATGTACGCCTTTAAGCTCACGGCCCGGAATATTCAGGTTGCGGGGGATTGTAGATCCGCCGGACAATACGACCGCATCGTATTGATCGAGCTCAGAAGCAGGCACATTCTTGCCTACCTCGGCATTGGTGCGGAATTCAACGCCGGATTGTTCCATGATCTCTACACGACGGTCAATCACCGACTTATCCAATTTGAAGTCAGGGATACCGTAACGGAGTAGTCCGCCGACTTTATCGTCACGTTCGTAGACGACAACATCGTGTCCAGCTTTATTTAACTGAGCAGCAGCAGCGAGCCCGGCAGGGCCAGATCCTACAACAGCTATCTTTTTACCAGTTTTGATATAGCTTTTATTTGGTTTTACATAACCTTTTTTATAGGCAATCTCAATGATATGCTTCTCAATTTCTTCGATGGATACGGGGTTCTTGTTGATACCCAATACACAGGCTGATTCGCAAGGAGCCGGACAGATACGTCCCGTGAATTCGGGAAAGTTGTTGGTGGAAGCTAAAATATTGTACGCCTCTTCCCATTTTCCGTCGTATACCGCATCATTGAATTCCGGTATAACATTCCCCAATGGACAACCCGAATGGCAGAACGGTATACCGCAGTTCATGCAGCGTGCAGCCTGACTGTTGAGTTGGTCATCGGTATAAAGATGTACAAACTCTTGATAATTCTGTTTCCTGTTTTCCACAGAATCTTTCTGAGGAAGTAATCGATCAAATTCTAAAAATCCAGTTGCTTTTCCCATGATATATTTCCTCTATTTTAAGCTACAACCATTTTTTTTCTTAATACATTCTTGTATTCGCGTGGGAATACTTTGATAAACCTGTGTTTTTCGGAAGCCCAGTTGTTCAGGATATAGGCAGCCCTTTCACTGTTTGTCAGGTGACTATGACGTTTCAGCAAGTTGATGATGGCTGTTTCGTCTTCGGTATCCAACGGATCCAGGTCAACCATCTCTTGGTTGCAATTGTCACGGAATGTTCCCTGTATGTCATATATCCAGGCTATACCACCGCTCATCCCAGCGGCAAAATTCCGTCCTGTTTCTCCTAAGATCAAGGCACGTCCTCCGGTCATATATTCACAACCATGGTCCCCGATACCTTCCACAACCGCTGTTGCACCAGAGTTACGCACGGCAAAACGTTCGCCGGCCATACCGTTGATAAATAGATGTCCCGAAGTAGCGCCATATAAGGCGACATTTCCGATAATGATGTTTTCATGTGGCACCAGTGTGCTTTCCTTGGCCGGATAGATGGCGAGCTGTGCACCCGATAGACCTTTTCCAACGTAATCATTCGCTTCGCCTTCTAATTCAAAGGAGATACCTTTTGTATTGAATGCCCCGAAGGACTGACCGGCGGAGCCTTCAAACTTGAAGTTGATTGTATTGTCCGGCAGACCATCCGAACCGTATATTTTGGAGATCTCGTTGGATAGGAGGGTACCTATCGTACGGTCGGTGTTTTTTACCTGGAATGTTCCGAATACTGGCGTTTTACTTTCTAAGGCTGCCTTTGCTTGTTTTAATAAACCCCAGTCTAAGATCATCGCCATGCCGTGATCTTGCTCTTCTGTATTATATAAGGATGCATCAAGATCCCTAGCTACATGAAGTATGCCTGTAAAGTCAATCTTTTTTGCTTTCCAGTGATCGATATCCTCGCGTTTCTTTAAGAATTGTGCTCTTCCGACCATCTCGTTAATGGTACGGAAACCTAACTGAGCCATGATTTCGCGCATTTCTTCTGCTAAGAATCCAAACAGATTGACAATGTCTTCCGGTCTTCCGGAGAACAGCTTGCGCAATTCGGGATCTTGTGTAGCTACTCCTACAGGGCAGGTGTTCAAATGGCATTTACGCATCATGATACATCCCCCGGCAACTAATGCAGCAGTCGCGACTCCCCATTCTTCAGCACCTAATAGAGTTGCGATCACTAAGTCCCGACCTGTTTTCATTTGTCCATCGGACTGTAATACCACACGGCTTCGTAACTTATTTTGTACCAGTGTTTGGTGTGCTTCTGCCAGACCTAGCTCCCATGGCAAGCCGGCATGTTTGATCGAGCTGATGGGTGACGCTCCTGTACCACCGTCATATCCGGCAATCAGGATAACATCCGCATGTGCTTTAGCTACTCCAGCAGCGATGGTTCCTACACCTGCTTTGGAAACAAGTTTTACGTTGATGCGGGCAGCCCTGTTGGCGTTTTTCAAGTCGAAGATCAGTTGCGCTAAATCTTCGATGGAATAAATATCGTGATGCGGTGGAGGCGAAATTAAGCCTACACCCGGCGTAGAGTGCCGTACTTTTGCAATCCAGTCGTCTACTTTATGTCCTGGAAGCTGTCCTCCTTCACCTGGTTTAGCACCTTGAGCCATTTTGATCTGAAGCTCATCGGCTTGTGTTAGGTAATTGGAGGTCACACCGAAGCGTCCGGAAGCGACCTGTTTGATGGCGGAACGCATCGAGTCTCCATTTTCCAATTTTTCATAGCGGAGTTCATCTTCTCCTCCTTCACCCGTATTGGATTTACCGCCGATGCGGTTCATCGCAATAGCCAACGTGCTGTGTGCTTCATGGGAGATGGAACCGAAGGACATCGCGCCTGTTGCGAAGCGCTTTAAGATTTCACTTGCCGGCTCGACTTCATCAATAGAAATAGGTGTACGGTGTTTGGCGAAGTCCAGCAATCCCCGTAAGGTATACATGTGCTCTTGCTGATTGTTAATCAGCGCAGAATATTTTTTGAAGGTATCAAAATCGCCGGTCCGGCATGCTTGCTGTAGCAGATGTACTGTCTGTGGATTCCAGAGGTGTCCTTCACCGCGTCTTTTCCATTGATAGATACCGCCCTCAGGAAGCAGGTTTTTGGTCGCACGGCTATTTTCAAAACCCCGCCAATGTTTGGCAAGAGCTTCGCGGGCGATATCATCTAAAGCCATACCACCAATGCGGGATACAGCCCCACAGAAATAGTTGTCGACAACAGTCTTGTCAATACCTAGCACTTCAAAGATCTGCGCGCCGTGGTAAGACTGTAGGGTAGAAATGCCCATTTTTGAAAAGATCTTCAGCAGACCACCGCATACAGCTTTGACATAGTTTTTCTTCAGATCTTCCCAAGTTAGCTCGGTATCCATTTGGCCTTGTTCTTTTAAGGTGCGTATGCTAGCCAATGCCATATAGGGGTTGATGGCTGTAGCCCCGAAAGCTAACAAACATGCAAAATGATGTACTTCCCATACATCCCCAGCCTCGACGACTAAGCCTACTGCTCCACGATTACCAGTTTTAATCAAGTGATGGTGGACAGCAGAAACCGCCAAGATTGACGGAATGGCTGCATGTTGCGAATCAATCGCACGATCAGAGAGAATGATGACCTCGAAGCCATCGCGCACGGCGTCGTCCGCATAGCGGCATAACCGCTCGATACCTACTTCCAATGACCCCGGTTTTCCATCTGCGCGGAAATACGATTGCAATGTCTTCGCTTGGAATACACCGGTATCTATAGACCGAAGTTTTTCCAGTTCGCTGGAGGTCAGGATAGGATGTTCCAAGGTTACACAATGGCAGAATTTTTTGTCTTCGATCAATATATTTCCAGCATTGCCTATGAAGGTAGCCAAACTCATGACCAGTCGCTCGCGTATAGGGTCGATAGGCGGGTTGGTTACCTGAGCGAAAAATTGCTTGAAATAGCTCGATAGATGTTGAGGTTGGTCCGATAGTACCGCCAAGGGTACATCTGTTCCCATAGATCCTATAGGCTCATAGCCCGTGAGTGCCATCGGCGTTAAGATGGTTTCAAGATCTTCTCTCGAGTATCCAAAGGATTGTTGATATCTAAACACAGATTCCTTGGAGAGGTAGGTGTAAGTTACACGCGGTGACGCCAATTCTTCTAGTTTTATTTTATAGTTGTTGAGCCATTCGCCATAAGGCTGCTGGCGAACAAGTTCGCCTTTCACTTCTTCATCCGAACGGATTTTGCCGGCTTCCATATCGACGACAAATATCTTGCCTGGTTGTTGGCGGCCTTTTTTGATGATAATGGACTCGTCAATAGGTAATGCACCTGCTTCAGATGCGACGACGACCCTGTCATCGGATGTTACCGCAAAGCGTAAAGGGCGTAAGCCGTTGCGGTCCAATGTGGCACCGATGATTTTTCCATCGGTAAAACATAAAGCTGCAGGACCATCCCAAGGCTCCATTAATGTAGCGTGGTATTCGTAGAAAGCTTTTTTCAGCGGATCCATTTGCGTATTGCCATCCCATGCTTCGGGGACGAGCATTAGCATGACATGTGGTAAGCTACGACCGCTGTGCAGCAAAAGCTCGACAACGTTGTCTAAGCATGCCGAGTCGGACTGTCCTCGGTCGACCACAGGTAGGAGGATTTCCATTTCTTCCTCCGTGAAGTAAGGTGAAGAAAGGGAACGTACGCCGGCGTAAAACCAGTTGAGGTTTCCGGTAAGGGTATTAATCTCTCCATTGTGTGCAATCATACGGAAAGGTTGAGCCAACGACCAGGATGGGAAGGTGTTGGTTGAAAAACGAGAGTGCACTAGCCCAAAAGCCGATACGACCCGTGGATCTCTCAAATCTTTGAAATATGTTCCAACTTGATAAGTTGTTAATTGACCTTTATAGATGATGGTTTTGCAGGAAAGAGAGGCGACATAAAGTGGGAGAGGGTATTCTTGGTGAGATTTGATCTTTTGGATAATGAGTCTTCTTAAGACATATAACCTTCGTTCAAAATCTTCTGTATCGGTTATACCCTCGGGCCTTGCTACAAAAAACTGGACGATTTCCGGTTCGGCGCTCAAGGCTGTGGGGCCTATGCCCTCCCGACTGACCGGTACAGAGCGGAAGCCCAGAAAATCCATCTTGCGGTCTTCCGCAGCGTCTTGAATAACTTGTCTACATATGCGGTTCAGCTCGGCCTCCTTAGGTAAGAAAACCATACCCACGCCATAATAGCCAGGTTCTTGCAACTGTATGCCCAGATGAATACACTCTTCCCATAGAAACTCATGAGGCAATTGTATCATTATTCCAGCGCCATCCCCGCTTTCGGGGTCACATCCACATGCACCACGGTGTTCCATGTTTTCCAACATCGTCAATGCATCCTTCACCTGCGTATGTGATTTTTGGCCTTTGATATGGGCCACAAATCCTACCCCACACGCATCATGTTCAAATTCCGGGTTATAAAGTCCTTCTTGCTGCATTCTATTTAAAATTTTGATTAACGTCAAAAGAGTTTGCTAATATAGAAATTATTCATCATATATTTTGAAAAAAAATCAAAATAAATATCATTTGTTTGTATAATTAGTAATAATTCTAAATAATATTGAGGAATTTGTATTTGTGCTATTATGGGTTACGAGAGTGTGGGATTATGGTCTTACGGAGGCTTTACCGTTTATGCTAGCTTACGTTGTAGATCTTATTAAATTTACTGGTGTAAGTCTTGCGTACTTAATTTGTGGTCAAGATCTTCCCGTTGTATACATCGACACTTGGAGGAGGAGAGCGGGAAGAATGTTTAGATGAGATCGAATGCCAAGGCAAACTTCAGTAACTCGGCAAAGGATTTACAGTCGATCTTGCGGATAATATTCTTGCGGTGTGTGGAGACGGTATGGCTAGATAGGAATAGCTGATCGGCAATTTCATGGGTAGATTTGCCGTTGGCCAATAAGACAATGATTTCTTTTTCCCTTTTCGTTAGTTCGGCAAACCGACGGTAGTTGGCCCGTATATAGGAATCTTGATCCAAGGTCTTGGTCACGCGGGCAATCAGGTTGTTTATGCCGAGTACCGGTGAAGAAAGCGATATAATCTTGTTTTCTGTACCTATAGAGGCCTTGACCTGAACGACCTTACAGACCGTATAAAACCAGGTGTAATCCGTGTCTCTATACAGTTTGACCCGTTGAAAGAAATTGTATTGCTTATCAAAGTCACCTACATCGAGATGATTGTTCATCCCATCGAATACTGCAAGGGATTCCTCGGGGACAAAGTATCGTTCGTAGTAAGCTTCACCCAATTCGTTGATTTCATCAACAGAAGTGCCCAGATGCTCACAGCCCCAATTGTTCATGTAGCTGCAACCTACAGGCTGCAAGTCATCCAGATCGTGCAACATCAGCGAAGCTGGCAGCATATTCCCAATATCTGGAATGCTGAGATCTCCTGTCTTTAGACCTTTAGATATACCGTGTAACTGTGTCGTCAGTAGATTCATAATTAGATTACCAAAAAGTCTTTTTTTTGGGTAAAAATTGACCTAATTTAAAGAAAGTTCGGTAACGTTGCAAGAGGTTTTTGCTATTCTTCTATTCCGACAAAAGATCTGAAATTGTCTCTTGAGATAACATCGACTTGTGCATCATAGGTGTTGACAAAATTAATCGGAATTTTTGCCTTTGTCTTCGGGTTCCATTTGAACTCAAAGCCCTTTATTGTGCCGTCCTTTTCTTCTACATAATCAATTTCTTGCTGTTGTTTGGTACGCCAAAAGAATCGATTGGCAAACTGTCGATGATAGCTTTGGGTCTTTAATCGTTCCATGATTAAAAAATTTTCCCAAAGGGCTCCGATGTCGTTCCGCATTTCTATCGGATTAAAGTTATGTATCAATGCATTGCGGATGCCATTGTCATAAAAGTATATTTTTCTATTCGTTTTGATTTCATTGCGGAGATTTCTACTGAATGAAGTTAGGGGATAGACGATATACGATTGTTCGAGCAGATAAATGTAATTGGATACAGTATTTTTATCCACTCCCGTCAATTGTGCGATTTCATTATAACTCACTTCGCTACCTACTTGAAACGCTAGAGCTTGAAGGATTTTCTCTACAGCCTCGGGTTTCTTGATATTTCCTAGTGATAGGATATCTTTATAGAGATAACTCTGTGTGATTTCATTCAGCACTTCCCGCTCCTGTCCGCGATTGTTGATGACATCCGGGTAAAAGCCGTAAATCAGACGTGTTTCCAGATCACTTGTGGCTGAGATGAAGCCCTGTGATTTCTCATATTCTTCGTATGATATGGGGTATAAAAAATAGGACCACTTTCTGCCTGTCAGGGGTTCGTTAGTCTGATTATGTAATTCAAAGGCTGATGAACCGCTGATGATGAGCTGTACCTCTTTGAATTGGTCGTGTATGATCTTCGCCGTAAGACCTATGTTTTCTATACGCTGTGCTTCATCAATGAAGACTAGGCGAGCACGCCCCAGAATTGTTTCTATTTGTTTAGTATTGGGAGAGGTTAAATACGTCCGTGTTAAAGGATCATCGCCATCGAGAAAAAGAAAATCCTTTTCTTGTAGGATATCTTTGATGAGTGTTGTTTTTCCCACTTGACGAGGGCCTGACAATACGATGGTTTTACCTGTAAATAGTCGGTTAGAAATATCGTCTCTGATGATACGTGAAATCATGCTGTTTTTCTCCTATTCACCAAAAGTACTGCTTTTTGGTGAGTTTGTTCACCAAAAGTACTGCTTTTTGGTGATTTGATTCGATTCTCCCTTTTTTTGTGATCACTTTTTGGCTTTCGGAACATCCTTGTTCGTAAAAAGATAGCTCATTTTGATACATTTTTCTGCACGAGTGTAAAGGGAAAAAGGTGATTTCTCTTTAGTTTGTTGCTAAAAATACCTAGCCCTAGGTATTTACAGACCTTGTTTAAGGAGATACCTTTGACCACAACAATTAGTAGAACAAATGAGAAATGCGATTTTATTCTTTACATTAACTATTTTCACAGTTCAATTTGGTTTAGCTCAGGACATTATTGTGAAACGTGACCAACAAGAAATCCAAGCTAAAATCATTGAAATCGGTCAGGACCAAATTAAATATCGTAAAAAAGACCATCTTGATGGTCCCATTTACAATATTGCAAAGGCAGAGGTTTTTATGATCCTGTATCAAAACGGGAAACTTTCACTGTTGAACCGGTAGCTAATCCCATAAACGTATCTGCTTCTACGGTTAAACAAGAACCGTCTTCTCAAAATACGATACAGGAGTCCACTTTACAAAAACAAGAGTCTAACATTACCAAAGGAGTGTCTTCCACAACTATAAGCGACCAATCTTTTACAGACAATTATAGCGCGCTGTATTTCGGTATTGGATTTGGACATTATTTGACCGACACCAAAATAGTTGTTCCTCCACTTGCTTTCAAATATGAATTTGCTGTTTCTCCCAAATTTTCCGCAGGTCTCTATATTGGTTATATCAGTACCGAACTTAACTACGATTACGGAGGGATAGGCCTTAATTCCAATACGACCTATGATTACTATAACATTAGTGGTTTTAGTAATTATCATTTTCCGGTAAAAAGCAAAAAATTGGATCCATATGTCGGTATTATGTTGGGATACCAAGCCCTTTCAACGGATACAGAACACGATTATACAGATTACACGACGTCTGCTGCCGCCGGGGGTGTAATATGGGGAGCACAAGTAGGTGCGAACTACTACTTTAGCAAGGGAGTAGGCGTATTTGCAGAGTTAGGATATGGAGTTGCAATATTGAATGTAGGTTTAGCATTAAGGTTATAACCTAAAACCTACGGGAATAAGTTTCCTTTACTATTAAAAACGAAGTGATCCCCCGTTGGCGGAGAGCTCATTTATACCGATCAAAACTTATACTCTTATAATAAACTACTGTGATGAAAAAGCAATTTATTTTTTTATGTACGGCTGCCTTGTTGGTGCTAGGCGGTTGTAAAAAGGAAGAAGAAAAAGTTGGGGAAATTACTTTTAATGATATCGTTGATAAGGGATTTACATCGTTAATATCTTCTTCGGCAGGCGATCTTATGTCTATTACTACCGATACCAAGTTTCTTACTTTGTATAATGTGAAAACGAGTGGACAAATCTTTCCTTTTACCGGATCAGGGCAAACGACGACATATGTGTTGTTGACAGTCTTTAAAGAAGGAATCACTTATCAATCTTTGAATGGTACGCTAGAAAGATCGGGAAACAAGATTAGTTTTTCGGGTGTTTTTGAAGATCCTGAGACAAAGAAAACCTTTCCCTTTTCCGGAAAAGCAACTTATTAGAATATATTTTATATAAAACAGATCAAAATTATTAACATCATGAAAACAACAATTAATCTATTATTATTCATCAGTTTCTTGTTCATCTCCTGTGAGAAAAAAGATCCAGATACTGAAAAGGACGATGATAATCAACAAGGAGTAGTAGACATCCGCCTCAAGGGAACATGGCAGAACCAAGCGGGTACAGCGATCTACAATGGTGACGAAAAGGGTGTCTATTTAAAGTCTACTACGCATGCCGCCTGGCTTTCAGCGATACAAGCGGAACTCGTGGAGTATGGGGATGCTTATATTAAAAGCTTAAAGCGTAAAAGTGATAATGAGTATTCCTGCGATATCCTCTGGTTTACCCGTACTAATGATGTCGTAACAGAAGTGCGGTATTCCAGTAAATCCACCATTACAATATCCAGTGACGGCAAGAGGATAGATATCAGTAGTCGCAGTCCATGGGATGATGATCTAACAACTAGTGTCTTGATTAAACAACAATAGGTTGAGTTGTATAGCCTTTAGGGAACTGTTTCTATGCTGTATATTTTGTTTGTGCGTGCCGAATAAAGTTGTCTGATCATATCGGACAAAATTGTTAGCGGTAAAATGATGGTGTACTTCCATTTTTAGCGTGAACTTGGTATATTTATCGACCATGAAGATAACCGCAATAGAAATTTACCGATTGAGCATCCCGATGGAGCCCTTTGTCATTGCAACAGGGACGATGGATTATGCACAAAATACATTTATCAAGATATTAACGGATGAGGGGCTATACGGCGTCGGGGAATGTTCAGCCTTTCCGATGATCGTGGGGGAGACTCAAAATACCTGCCTCAGTGTGGCGCAGGACTTTGCACGGATATGGAAGGGTAAAAATCCGCTAGACATTGCCGAACGTCTTGCTGAGCTACACCTGTATATCGCAGGCAATGCAACCATTAAATCGGCTTTCGATATGGCATTGTATGATTTGTTGGCAAAACATGCCAACCTTCCCTTGTATCGTTTTTTGCAGGGTGAGCGACGTGAGATTGTGACGGATATTACGCTTGGTATTGCGTCGGCGGAAGAGATGGCCGAAAAGGCACTGCGATTGAAAGAAGGTGGTGCTTTTGCCCTAAAGATTAAGTTGGGAAAAGCGCCTCAAGACGATATACAGCGTATCAAAACTATACGCCAAGCGGTGGGATTTGATATTCCTATTCGTATTGATGCCAACCAAGGGTGGTCCTATGAGGGGGCGGTGGAAGCTTTGCAAGGTATGGAAGCATATAAAATTCAATTTTGCGAACAGCCTATGCGTACATACAACGATCATTTACTTCCTCAGTTGCGTACACAGACGATTGTGCCAATTATGGCAGATGAGTCGGTGTATACGCATCGCGATGCAGAGCGGCTTTGTCGAAATGATGCCTGCGATTTTATTAATATCAAGTTCTCGAAATCTTCAGGGATTTATGAAGCATTGAAGATCCAGGAGGTAGCCGCAGAATATGGTGTGCCTTGTATGATCGGAGGGATGTTGGAGAGTCGTTTGGCTTTGGCGGCTAAAGTGCATTTTGCCTATGCTGCTCCGAATGTGAAGTTTTATGATCTGGATACCTGTATGGTTGGCCATTTGGAAGATCCTGTTGCGGGCGGTATACGGTATGATGGCTATAAGATTTCTATTTCGGACGATATCGGTATTGGCGCTGATATCCGACCCGAATTTTTGGAGCGCTGCGAGAAGTGGGTCGTGTAATTGGCATAAACGTATATATTTAAAAAGCGATATATGAGCTGGAATATAGGTGCTGGAGAGATTATTGTCTTATTGGTCTTAGTCGTTTTCTTAGTCTTCTTTTATTTTCTTTTTAGGAAGTTGCTTCGCAGAAAGTAGGTGGTGTTTTTAGCTATTGCTTCATGAGATAGATTTTTAGCTTTGGGTTGCCTTATGGAGGATGATCATTGCTGTCCCATTAAAGTTTAAAAAAGTTCTTTGAAATATTTGAAATATAGTTAGTTACAGAGGTTTTTCGACCGAACGGACTTGAAAACATAGTTTTGTATCAGATGAATCTGATACC